>Ga0181588_10000229_pt1 | contig 49448 bp, 32 predicted proteins | sample 071ome_26_FD_148607 | JGI IMG/M metagenome (GOLD analysis project Ga0181588, IMG submission 148607) | Coastal salt marsh microbial communities from the Groves Creek Marsh, Skidaway Island, Georgia - 071409BT metaG (spades assembly) | ecosystem: Environmental > Aquatic > Marine > Intertidal zone...
CAGACCAGACGTCACCCGTCCGAGCGTACAAAATCTCGCCGGCTTCAATTTGACGCAGTACGCCCGTCCGTTCAGAGATGGCGATGAACGAGCGTCCACAGTCGACGGAGACGACGAAGACGAGTACGGATTCGACGATATCGAAGTGCAAAACTGTCCATCCATCATCGGACGCGTCAGCTCTTCCTTGCGATGGTTTGGCAAACGCGTTCAATCCGAAGGCACAGATTGGAGAACGTCTCCGTTTGACGGATACGACTTTGCAGGAAGAATAGGCATCGACGACCAGGATCCACTCACGCTCATGGACGTCACGATTCCGATCGTTCTTAGTGCTTGGGTGAACGACATCGACGGAACCTGGCGGGAGGTGGAGAATCCAATCGAAGAGTACCAGATTGAGTGTTTCGCAAGCGTCCGAGGTCCCGAGCGATTTGATTCGCGCCCTTGTGCGGGATTGAGCTTTTACATGGCTTCATACTCTCCCGACGGCGTCTTCGACGAAAATCCCGAGCGAACGCTTCCGAAAGTCACCCTTCTCGAGATTTCGATGTCCAACGTCACTCTGTGTTCTGGGTGTTCGATTGAGGGATTCGGTCAGAATGGCACGTTGTTCAGAGTTACCTCTCGAAGCGGCGCAGCTTTGGACTACATCGGACCAAGCGTCGGCAATCCAACGTGCAAGCGAGATTCTGGCGGCGTTCTCATCGCGCCATTGATACCCGAAGTCGAACCACCGGCACCAGCTGATTCCTCACCTGTCGTCGACGCGTCGTCGTGTAACGGCGAAAAGGGACTCAATCTCAAGGGCATTTTGCTTCGAGATGGTTCCAAATTCATCCTCGACACGGAGGAAGAGTGTTGTCTCGCGTGTCTCAACACCGACGGCTGCGACATATGGGTTTACTGCACTGGTGACTGTGTCGACTTTGCCTATCACTCGTGCTGGTTGAAGCGCGCTATCGGTGGTGGGTTCTCCGCCGAGCGCGGTCCGACAGACGTGGACGCCTGGGACCGCGGCGACGAAGTTCCGTGGACGAGCGGCTGGTTCGCGCGTTCAAAGACGATTCCACCGCCTCCGTCGTCGTCGCCGCCGCCTCCGAGCACTCGACCGCCGTCTCCGCCGATCGCGCGTCCTCCGGCACCTCCAGCTACGGTTCCAGATTCGGCCACGTACTTCACGCTTCAGCCCGGGGTGTCTGTTCAAATTCCCGCTTCGTTCATCACAGTGATTCCTGGCGCGACGCTCCCGAACGCGTCAGCGCCCGTCCCTGAACCGACCGCACCCGCGCCCTCGGAGGGACCGATTGAAAGACCCCTCGAACGCGCGTGCACGGCGAGCGACGCCCGCGCGTGTCCGACGGACTCTCTGCCAGAGCGTTTGCGAGAACTCGACGTTCGAGTCTCGTTCCAATTGATTCGTGTCGCAGACGCCGAGTCTCAGGCGGTCGTCACCGGCACGGCGATCAATTTTGGTCGAACGAGCGATCGCGTGTGTCTCACGGGCGTATCATTGACCCTACCTTTTGAGCGCCGAGTGATCGATCCGACGACGAACGTCGCGACTACGGCTCCGGCTTTGGATTTCGTCGTCGAGTGCATCTTCGTCGGCGTCCGAACCCGAGACGGACCGCCGGGTGAGGAAGAAAACGGATGCGACGCCTACGCCACCGCTCAAGTCACCGACGAAGGCGTTCAAATCGTGTTCCGAGAACTCTCCCTCTGTCCGGAGTGCTGGATCGTCGGAGGACCGTCCAACGCGATTTTCGCGTTGACGCACGTTCGCGAATGGCCTCTCGAACTCGCCGAGCCCACGGTCGCGGTTCAAAACGTCATCAACGAAGACTCCGCGACGTGTGCGCCGCAGTAACCGCGTACGTGACATCAAGATTTCCACACGAAACGAACGAACAAACGAACGAGCGAACAAATACAATCGAATCATCAATACGCAAGCATTTTACTTTTACTACACGCGCTGAAACAAACGCCTATTGCGACGCCATCGCGACGGCTCGTCGAATCGCCCCCGGCATTGAATTCATCACCACCGGCGTATCCACGAGATCCATGACGTTCCCAAACCCTCGAATCATCAAAACCCGCGCGTCACCATCCGGTGCGTCCTCCACGCTCGCGCTGATGGCCCCCACGGGCGCGAACTCCCCCGGCGACGCCCCGTCCGACATCAAAAACGCCATGTCAAACCCCTCCGGCGTCCGATCCACCCGCTGCGGCAACGCAAACGGTAAGTTTGCATCCGTCGTCAGCGTCGACGCCCACTGGTACAGCGCATCCTTGACCGTTTCCTCGTCAACGTTCGCCGGCAATCGAGCCGTGCCCAACTGAAACGTCTTCACCGCATCGGCGTCATCCTTTTGCGTCGCCTTGGTCGCGTTCACGCGCCCGCGTCGTCGTCGACGCGTCGGCGCGTCGGCGGTGACGCACCGAACGACGACGTTCGTCGCTCTCGCCGTCGCGAACATGACTCGATCGATCGGCGTCGCGTTTTGACGACCTCGATCGTCGTCGTCAGTCACTAATCAGCTCAAAGCTGGAGGGTTCACTCTGTGGATAACCTCACACGTCGCCGCGCACGAGCGACCGACGACGGATGATGATGACGACGACGGCGATGCGCGCGACGGGAACGATGTCGACGATTCGCGCGCCGGCGATGCCGCCGACGAGGACGCGACGACGCGGTGTCGCTGCCGCTGCCGCTGCGCGCATCGAGGGTGGGGCGCGCGTGTTGCGATCGAACCGCGGACGCCGCGCGTCGATGACGATGCCGCCGCCGAAAGCGGTCCCGCTGTTTGAACTCGGTGAACTCGAGGGAAACATTCAAGCCTTTTATCTCGGAACGCTCTTGACGATTCTCGGTGGCGCCGGTTTCATCGTGGTGCGACAGGTGCTCATCCGACGCGAGTTGGATGATCAGGCGAAACGAATGGGTGAAAGGATCCGAGCCGGGAACGCGAGCGCGGAGGATTACTTTGAGATGGGAAGCATTTTGTTGCGGAAAAAGGTTTTCACGCAGGCGGTGAGAAACCTGCAGGCGGCGGCGGAGAACTGGGACGGTGATGAGCAGGATTTGGCGTTGGTGCACAACGCGCTCGGGTTTGGGTACTCGAACACGGATAAGATTGACGCGGCGATTGATGAGTATAAAAAGTCGGTCGCGCTTCAACCCGGGTACGTAACGGCGTGGAATAACCTCGGAGAGGCGTACGAGAAGAAGAAGGAGATGAAGGAGGCGATTCGATGCTACGAAGAGAGCTTGGAATTGTCGCCGAATAATCCCACGGCGACGGAGCGATTGGAGGAGATTAAAATGCGTATGCGACGCAGAGGGCAACTGGATTGAGGGTTGTGTAGTACTACAAGAAAAAAGAAACCAACTCATCTAATGACGTTCACTCAGAGTCCCGAACGCGAACGTCGATCCAACGAAGGAAACCTCTCAGTGAACCTGTTTCGCGAGCGCCTGCGCTTGAAGTTTCTTTTCCCGACTGCGCCTATTTTGAAACCAGTTGTACACGTTCGACTCACCAATCGTGCCGTGTTTCGCCAACTCAGCCGTGATTCGCGTCAATTCTTCCCGAACCGGCGGCGCTTGCCCGTTCTGAAACATCTGCTCCAAAATTTCATAGTGTTTCGGCGTCCCCGTCCACCGAACGCCTCGCGCGTTCTTGTCCGCGCCTCTTCCCCCGCCGCTGCTCCCGTGTTCACCCGGCGTTTTATGCGCCGCCGACGACAACACCTGAGGTCTCTGCGCGATCGCCGAAGCCGACTGCTTCTTCTGATGCGCCGTCTGCTGATGCGCCTGCACCGAAGTCACTTGCAACAACTGCTGACAAATGTGCGCGTACGCCGCAATCTGTTGCCTAAACGCGTACAACTGCCGTTCCGTCATGTGCACCGCCGACCCTTCCGGCGCGCGGACATCCCCGGGTAAAACCCCGGGCGCTGGGTTGACCATTTTCGCCCGCTCATCCTCGGTGACAACGCCGGCACCGACGTCATCAACCTTTTTTTCATCAGCGGCGACATCATGAGCATCGGCGGAATCATCATCATCAGCCTCCTTCGTTTTCCCCGCGTCTTCACCTCCGTCCACATCCATCGCCACCGGTCCCGCCGCTTCCGCCGTCGTCGTCGCTTCCGCCGTCGTCGTCGCTTCCGTCGCCGTCGTCTCTCTCGTTTCCTCCTCGCCCATCTCTTCGTCGGATTTCCTTCCTCGTCGCGCTCTGCGGGCTCGCGCGGTTGATTCAAAACTTCACTTCACAAAGGGTCGTCATTCAGTCTGAAACTCGCTGCAGTACGGTGTTCATGATACGTACTGAAGTAAGTGTAAGACTATGATACATGGAGAAAAAACCCACCCACCCAAAAGTCGACGTCGCCTCGCCGCGGTTGTTGTTTTGTTCGTTACGCCCTGGCGTCGTCGTCAGAGCGCGCCGTTGACGCCGACGCGACGCGACGCCGCCGACGCCGACGCGGGAATCGCGCGAAAATAATTACTCACCGCCCGATTTAGGCTTCGCGCGAGCGACGTGGGGAGGACGGGAGACGGGAGACGCGTCGGCTCTGGTTCGTTCGAGAGGTCGCGGTCGACACGTCACCAGCCCATCGGTCGGGTTGGTTGGACTCTTCGGATGAGTTCGCCGGTCGTGCTCGCGGGATTGGCGCTCGCGGAGTTGCACAGACGGGCGGGGGAACCGGAACGCGAGGAGGTTTTCGTCGATACGGACGAGTCGGAGGGTGAGGAGGAGGAGGAGGAGGAGGAGGAGGAGGAGGCTGAGGGCGAGGACGGAAACGCCTCGTCGCCGAGACGAAGCGAGACGGAGATCTCTGCGTCGTCCGTCGTTCGTGAAGGAGAAGAAGAAGAAGAGGAAGAGACCGAAGAGCCCGGACAGTGTCGGTTTTGTTTTACCGGGTCCGAGTGTGGGTCCCTCGTGGCGCCGTGCGCGTGTAGCGGTTCGCAGCGCTTTGTCCACAAGAGGTGCCTGAGACAGTGGCAACGCGTGTCTTTTCAATCCCGAGGCGTGTACGAAACGGCGTGTCGGGTGTGTCACGCCGAGTACACGGTCTCCACGTCGAGTTCTAAGGGAGGGCGACGCGGGCGACGCGGACCTTTCGTTTGGTTTTCGCTTCGAGCGAGGGATCGCTTGAACGAGTACTCGCGACTGTGGGTGCAAAACGCCCTCAACGCGTTGCTCTTACGCAAGGGCGTCACGCTTCGGCGAAGCCCGAGTTCGGCGGGTAACCTCGCGTTACTCGTCGCACAGAGTGAGGTGAGAATATGGGCCGGTCGCGAGGAGCGTCGATCGGCGAGCGCGCTTCCGAAGATTCTCAGAGTCGCTTCGGTTTTATTCACCGCCGCGAGTTCGTACGCCAAATTACAACTCCTCGTCAGTCCCGTCGTTCGACGATGACGACTCACCGAGCGACGACGACGAATCGGTGCGCCCAACGCGGGAAGAATCGAAATCATGTATCATAACATTTCGAGTATTTTCCACCCCCTGATTGTAATGTACACGTAGCAAAACACTCGCGCGAACAGTCCCTCGCCTTCTCTCACCTTCTCTCGCTCGGTGGATAATCGTCAAACGCCGACGCCGACACCGACGACGCGCGCGCATCAGAGAAAGCTTCTTCCTCGCGAAGACGCGCGGACAGACGGCGGTTTATCCATGCCGTCATCTGGTGAACCACCGGTAACGCCGCCGGGTGTGAAGACGAGCGCGACGTCGACGTCCACGCTGACGACGACCGGGTTGCCCGATGACGCATCCAACATTGAAGCCTTTGTCGCATCCGCGACGCCCGTGTTCGTCGCTCGACGACGACGCGCCGAGGATACGTCGTCGTCGTCGTCGTCGTCGTCGTCGTACGCGCTCAAGGATTTGTGGACGTCCTTCGTCGAACCGAGCGCTTTCGGCGCAGAGGTTCCGTTGCGGTTGCAAGAAGGGTTGGACGTGAGTCAGTATTACGTACCGTTTTTGTCTGGTATGCAGCTCTTTACCCGTGGTGCGGAAGATGGCGAGGATGACGCCAAGGAGGACGACCAAAGGACGGCGGCGGGAACCGGTCGGGTTCGACCGGGCGGGACAAGGTTGATTTTTGAGTTTTTTGAAAAGGCGTCGCCGTACACGCGCGCGTCGTTGAGCGATACGATTCGCGCAATCATGGAAGAACAGCCAGAGTTGGCGGAGATGACGAGCGATGATTTGGCGCCGAGCAGTTGGATGAGCGTGGCGTGGTATCCAATCTATCGGATTCCGCAGGGGACGATGTTACACGACGTGCAGGGGTGCTTTTTGACGTATCACGCGTTGTACGTCGGGGAGTTGCGAGACGGAGACATCGCGTGTCCTTTACCGCCGAAAATGTCAAATCTCGTCGAACGAATGATCGATGAGCGCGTGACCAAGACGCGCGAGGACGCCAATTTCGGTGTGTTTGACGGCGGCGATGTGACCGACGCCGAGAAAAACGCGTCGTTCACCGTGCGCGTCTTGCGGCCGTTTGGTTTATCCATGTACAAGATGCAGGGCGACGTCTGGGCCGCCAACGAGACGACGACAGAATGGATGAACAAGCTCATGGATGGTGCGTACACGTGGTTACGCATGCGCAAGACGGTCCATCCCGATTACGAATTTTTTTCGCACTTTGGCTGATTTAAGCGAGCATTCTACATTAGATTACAGATTACAGATTCCAAACGAATTCCTCTCTCCTTCATTCGGAGTTGTTGTAGTGTTGTCACACGCATAGCATCGGGATCAATCAATCAATCATTCGCGCGCTTCACGCTTTGAGCGCCTGGGACGCGCCTTCGACGCCGTTACCGTCACTAGTATTTGCAGAAGTATTCGTCGTCGTCGTCGTCGTCGTCGTCGTCGTCGTTTTCGTCGTCGTCGTCGTCGCGAACATCTCCATGGCTGAATTCTCCGCCCCCAACGCCGCCACCAACCGTCTCAACTCCTCTTCCTCCTCCCTCAACGCGCTCTCCTCCGCCTCCAACACCGCCGCTCGCGTTTCCAACCCTTTCAAGTACCGCAATTTACGTTCTTTACTCCTCGCGGCGCTCTGTCGGTTGGCCAAGATTCGTCTCGCCCGTTTCGGATCCGTCAACGCAATCTCCCGCACATCCATCGGAATCTCATCCCCGAGCACGTCCAACGGCGCCAACGCCGCGCTCGCGGACGATGTTGATATCATCGTCACCCCCTCCGTCCGCGCGTGTCCACCGAACGCCCCGCGTTTCGTCTTGGCGTCGAACAGTTTCGCAACTTCCTCATCCATGTCTTCGTACACGTCGCACCCGTCGTCGTCGCACGCGTCGTCGTCGTCGTCCAACCCGCGCGCGTCATCGAACGCGACCGAGAGTTCCGCGCGCAGATCCGACGCCTCCAGAGCGTCCACCGGGGTCGACAGCGATCGTCGGTGGCGAGACGACGACGGGCGCATCGGTCGGGAACGAAATGTAATCGATGATGAATGCGTCGTTCAGTGCCGCCTCAGAGCGCGTCACGATGACGACGACCACGACGACGACGAGACGACGACGGTTCGTTTTGTGTCTACTCGGCGCGGCGAACGGAACGTCGTCGTCGTCACCGCGGGACGTCGTCGATGCCGTGGGGAGGATGCGCGCGATCGTCGACGCGGTCGAGGCGTGTACGTCGACGGTTGGTTTCGACGACCAAGAAGATGGCGATGAAGACGACGGATGGCGCCGGTGTGGATTTAACGCCGACGGTACGCCCGCGGGGGTGATGTTCGCGGCGCGGGCGTGGGGATGCGGACCGGTTGGGTGCTTTGAACGCGTCCCCGGATGGTTGGCGTCGTCGTCGTCGTCGATGGGTGACGCGCTGAGGGACGCGGCGTTTGAAGCGGAACGAGGCGGAGACGCGAGCGACGCCGCCGGAACGGCGAGCGCGGCGGCGAGCGGGGCGATCGGATTGTTAGAATCGTGCGGGGAGGATGAAAACACGGTGGGGTTGGTGGATGTGGTTTGGTTTGAGCTCGGCGCGGGGGCGCGCGCGGCGTCGACGGGGTACTCGGAGGACGCGAACGCGTGGACGGATGAAATGGTGGCGGTGTACGGAACCTTTCGACGCGCCGTCGAACTCTTCGGAGACGCCGTGCGCCTGCGGGTGGTTTCGTGTGGCGTCACCGGGAGGTGTTCTCGCGAGGCGAGGGCGGTGGCGGAGGCGTGCGGGGCGAGCGCGTCGTCGTTGGACTCGGACGAGACGGTGGATTTGGGCGTTCGGTTTCGCGGATCGCTCGGTTTTTCATCCGCCAACGGAAGAGAGAGGGTGGAGATTTGTCGTCTGAGCGCCAGTCGGTTCGACGAAAAAGAACACACGCGGGATGCGTCTGTACAGACGAACGCGACGGCGGCGGCGCGAGGCGATGACGCGCGGCGACCGATGGCGAGGGCGCTTCGCGTCGTGGAAATCGCGCGCGTCGGCGAGGTGCCCGGTTTGTACCTGAGTTCAGATGTCGATCTGTGCGTGCGCGTCGAAGAGGGTGGCGACGGTACGCTCAAGGATGAATTTTTCTCGGCGTGGCGATCGGCGTGCGCCCGGGCAACGTCGTGGGCCGACGCCCCGGCGCTCGTCGTGAAGAGTCAGACGCGACTCGAGACGAACGACGCCGCGGGCGGAGCGAGACGGTACAGAGACTTGACTCGAGACGAAGGCGTGTCGACGCCAATGTTGATGTATCCCGTCGTGCGCAAGTCGGAGACGACGCAGAAAACGTATTTGGAGTTTAGATTGCGGCCGTTCGTGTCGACGGCGACGCTCATAGGACGTTTGTCGAAGAGCGCCGGGGCGGGCGGGTTGACTCGAGTCAACGTGGCGATGGATAACATGAGCGATTTGGCTCGATATCAAGCGTTGGATGAAGCCGACATGGCGTTGTTGCAACTTTCCGAGCGTAAGAATTTCTCGCTGCGAGACGTCGAGGAGCAAGATGATGATGAGAATGAGTTTGCAGAGACGATCACGGCGCCGACGTCGCCGACGCGGCCAAACGGCTTTGCGGATTTATCGCCAGACATTGGCGGAATCAAGAGCGCTTCGTCGTCTCTCAAACTATTATCAGCCGTCAACGCAGCGGCGCGCGGCGCTTCGGTTAAAACGGAGGATTCATCCGCGCCTCGAGTCGCGTACGCTGAGATGTGGCGCCGGGGTGTCGAGGATTCATCCGCGGTGTTTGTTCGCGCCGAAACGGCGCCTCCGTCGACGACGCAATCGTCCGTCAAGTTTGACGAGATTTTCGACAGACTGACCGAAAGAAACGATTTCGGTCGTAAACGCACATTGGCGAGAGACACCACGGAGGGCTACTACACCAAGGCTTTCAACGAGGCGGTGGACATTTCTCTCGCGCAGCTCAACCAAATCGGCGCCGCGACGACTCTTTTGAAAAAGTACGGCGACGTCGACGGCGTCGATGGCGAGCGCGACGCCACCACCGCGGAAGACGAAAAGAGCTTCCAAGCGATCGTCTGCTGCGAAACCGACGCCGCGAAGGAGAAGCGTCGCGCCGAGCGTCGTAGAACGCACGAGGAAAAGCGGGAAAAAATGTTTTTAGCCCTCGGCGTCGATCCCCGCGCCGTCAAGCGTACGTCGAGTTTGGACGGCGGTTCGACCAAATCCCTCGCACCACCGACGGCGACGAAACCCTCAGCCCAAGCACCATCGGCGACAGCGTCGCCACGACGACCGGCCATCGTCTCATCGTCAAAGAAACCGCTCGCAGACGCCAACGACGCCCTCGCGTGTCCAAAGTGCGACGGAGCGCTCAACCGTCCCGCCGACGGTTCGCGTCTCAACTTTTGTTACGTGTGCGGCTTTAAACTCTAGCGATGTATATAATAGAACACGATCGACTCTTCGTTTATCACACACAGCGCGTCCGCGTCGTCGTCCTTCCCATCCTCTCGTCCCGCGCGTCGTCGTCACCCGGTCGCTCTTCGAGACAGACAGACAGACAATCCGGGCATCGATCGGTACATGACGTCAAAGTGTGCGTTCGCCGGCACTGGCGACATCGCGCGCCGTAAAAAAGCCATCAATTGGGCACTGCCCGCGTAAGTTCGAATCTTGCAGCAGCCGAGATCGGTGACGGGGAGACTCGTACCTCGCGTACGGCGACGCGTCACCTATTATGAGGCTGTTTGGCCGAGTTGGTTAAGGCGATTGACTTGAATTTTTTATATAGCGTTATCTCTCTTTAAGTACGTGTCAAACGTCCGAATTATTACAAAGATATTGACACAAAGCATTGACTTGAATTTTTTATATAGCGGTCCACCCTTTTATTCATATAAAGTATCACACATGTTCGATATGATACTAAAAAGTAAATGTACCGAAATCATTGTGTTTTTATTTTGTCAACATCGGAGTTACGTGTATGAAAGTATGTGACTTATTACTATATTACAAGTACTTTGTGTACGATGCGCATCGCGCTGAGGAGCGGCGGTGATGGATGGATGGATGGACGCGCCGTCGGACGCCGACGCGTGACGCGCCGACGCGCGACGAAAAAAGGACGAAGGATGTCGACGACGAACGAGGTGACGTGGGAAGACCAACAGCGCATCTGCGCGTTTTCGCGAATGAACGCGCGGCACCACGAGCTGAACGCGGAGATTAAAACAAAGGAGAAACAGATCGACGACCTGGACGAGGCGTCGACCGAGTTGGTGGTCAACGACGAGGACGAGACGTGCGTGCTCGTCGGGGAGTGTTTCGTGAAGATGGATAACGACGCGGCGGAGGGTAAGGTGGAGAAGATGCTCGCGGAGGCGCGGGAAGGGTTGGAAAAGTTGAAGACGGAGCGAAAGGTTTTGAGAGAAGGGATGGATGAGTTGAAACAGGTGCGGCGGCGTTGACTCTTTTTCGAGCGTTTTGAATTAGCCGCGACTGACGACTGACGACTGACGACTGACGACGTTTTGTTTTTTGGACGACGATAGAAACTGTACGAGCGACTCGGGAACTCGATAAACTTGGAGGAGTGAGCGAGCGCGACGAACGAGACCGATGGTTGCGTCGACGGATGTTTAGCGGACGAAATATGGTAAAAGTAATAGCACACAGAACTTCTAGAAATCTCACGGCCACCTCGCGCACGCCTTCCCACACTCCGTCTCACTCTTACGAAGGCACTCTATAAACTTTTCTGTATTCTCCCCGTTCTCCGTCGCCGGAAACGCGCGATCACACGCGCCAGAGTACGCCTCTTGACACGCCGCTCTACACGCGAAACCGTCGTCGCGCCCGCTCGCATCCGTCGCGCACTTTGTCCTACAAAACTGCGTTCCAGTCTCCTTACTCGCGTCCAATTCCGCGCACACGTCGACGCACGATAATCCTTTCGCATTCATCCCATCCGGGGTATCATTCACCAATCTCCCACTCGTCGTCGTCGCGTATCCGTACGTCTGCGCGCGCGTCGTTCGGCGTCAGTTTTCAAAAACAAAATGCAAATTTCAATTTCGATTTCACACTCGCGCGTCTCGCACTCGCGCGCACCTCCCCGTAAACCCGTCGCGTCTCGAAATCCACGCGTCCCCCGGTCTTCGTCGTGTTCCACCCGTGCGTCTTCGCCCACGCCTTGACGCCGTCGGACGTGTCGTCCGTGAACACACCCGTCGGTCGTTCGTTCGAATGCCCGCGTCGGTGTAACAGCGATTGCAAACAAAACACATCCCCACCGACGACGCCGACGTCGAGATCGCGGTCGAGGTGGCAGAAATCTTCCGACGTTCGGGTGCGCGTGTTTCGATCGCCGAACACCATGTCGTTCGGTCGGTCGTTCGGGCGCGCGGGCGTGTGAGGATCGATCGTCAGTTTGGCTGGATTTGGCGCTTTCCAGACGCGGGAGTCAAAGTGAGTGTCAAATCTTCTATCGGTATTAATGATATCATCACGGATGCGCGCGCGTCGGAACACCATCGCCATCGTTTCTACGTTGTCGACGATGAGAATTTGTTCTTTTTGCGACGCTTGCCGAGGACGCCGCCGGCGATGGCGCCGGCGATGGCGGCGGGAACTTCTCGTCGGCTGGATTTGCCGGAACCTCGCAACATGTCCGCGGCGGAAATAGCGACTGTGGATTCGTCGCGCTCGCGCGCGCGTTTCGCGCGAAGGAGGGCGTCTCCGCCGCCCCTACTTGGGAATTTGGCGCTGCCGATGAGGGAGTGGCGGTGAGAACCGAGCGGGAGGGCAATCATGCGATCGAGCTCGGCGCGGAGCTTGCGCTCGTTGACGTTTGCCGTTTGACGCGCGCTTTGCTCCTCGTGGTACTCTTGTAAATCCTCGTCCGAGTCGGAATCGCTGAGGATGATTCCGAGTTCTTCGGCGTGGGATTGGCGCCACTCCTTGTCCGCCTTTTCTTTCGATTTGGCGTGCGAGAGCTTGTCAATCTTCTTGGTGAGCGCCATGCGTCGGCTCGCTTCGGTGAGCGTCTCCTCGGCAATGGGGAAGGGATCCAACGGCCCGTTGCGGTTGAGGGATTTCAATAGCGCGTAGTAACGCGAGCGCTCTTTGGGCGTCACGAGCGAGACGGCGGCGCCTTGTTGATCGGCGCGTCCCGTGCGTCCGCTTCTGTGAATGTACGTGTCGGCGCTGAGCGGAATTTGGTAATGGATGACGAGCTCGACACCCTTGACATCCAAACCTCTCGCGGCGACATCCGTGGCGACGAGCACCGAGTGACGACGAGAGCTTCCAGGAGAAGAGGCTGCCGCCGCTTTGAATCGGTCGAGCGCCTTCAAGCGCGCGCGCTGTTGCATGCCCGCGTGCAGGCCCTCCACGGGTACGCGGAGAATTTTCATCAACGCCGTGACGCGACGAAGACACGAAATGGCGTTGACGAAGACAATCGTCATTCCCGGGTGCGCCGACAACAAGTAGTACAGCATGGCATCTCTGTCGTCTTCGGTGCACTCGAGAGCGCTCTCGGCAATCGTGCTCGCCACGGCGCCACCCTTGCGTTCCTTTGGAGTCAAATCCATGAGCTTGACGCGGCCGTAAAACGGGACGCTCTCCATGAGAGATTCCAGCGACCCACTCTGCGGCTTGCTCGACGGCTTTTTCGCCGACATCACCTTGCCTTTTTTGAGCTTGCGACGGACGTTGTCCGGAACAGTGAGCGTGGCGCTGAACACAAAAGTTTGCCTATCCAACATTTGCTTGGGGCGAAGCGCGAGCGCCTTCTTCTTATCCGCCTCCTCTGCATCCTCGATGAATTCATCCACCACTGCCTCGCGCTCCTCCTTTGTGAGCTTCGCCGCCCCACCCGGTCGCTTGATTTTCGGCGGCTGCGGGATGTTTTGAATGATGCTCGTGAGTTCGCGGAAATGTCCTCGCTCAACCATGCGATCGGCTTCATCGAGGACGAAAAAGGAGAGCGCCGAGAGCTCAGCCAAGTGCGCGTGTCCGCTCTGCATCGTGTCCCACAATCGACCGGGCGTCGCGACGATCACTGCGGGTCTTCTGTGTAACAAACGCTCTTGCTTTTCTTTGGACATGCCACCGACGACGGGGCAAACATCAATCTTAGTGTACACGGCGACGGCGCGCATCATCGCGCACACTTGCAAAGCCAATTCGCGCGTCGGCGCGACGACGAGCGCCCTAAGCACGTCGGGAATCGGACCGGCATCTTCGTCGTCTCCACCACCCCTGCCGGCGTAATCAGTGCCCTCGTACCCTTCGGGCAATCCGATCCCTTCAGACAAGAGTCTGTGCAAAATCGGAAGGGCAAAGGCTAAAGTTTTACCGCTCCCCGTCTGCGCGGCGCCGATGATGTCGCACCGTCCCTTGGTTGCCGGGTGCAAGCACTCCCGCTGAATCGGCGTCGGCGTCGTAAACCCACAATCCTGAATCGCCCGGAGCAACAGTGGGTGCAAGTCAAACTCAAACCAAGAGCTAATGTCGCACCCGCGATCCAAATCGACGCCCTCCACCAGAGCGCCCATGCCCGTCGAAGGATGCCGGTTGTAATCAAAACCACTCGTCGACGGTCTCTCGTGCGCCGGTACCGCTTTGTGCGTAATCTTTTCCCAATCCTCCTCGACATCCTTGGATGTGTCCTCGGTGAGTTCCTCGTCCGGTTTCACCGTCGTCGTCTCGACTTTCTTCTTTTGCTTCTTCTTTGTCGGCTTTTGCTTTGGCGCTTCGTCCTTCGCTTCACCAGACGCCTTACTCACACCCACCGCCGTTCCATTCTTTTTCGCGAGTTTCTTCGCCTCAATCTTCGCCTTCCATCGCAACTTGCGCTTCATGATTCTCGCCTCTTTACCCGTCAATCCCTCGAGTGCGCTCTCGTCCAACTCGCCCATCGTACTCGACTTGGTCGCGGCGTCCTCGCCCGCGTCAGACTGTTTCTTCTTCTGTTTCTTCTTCTTCCCGGTCGATACATTCGCCCCGTCCGACGTCTTCTTCGTTGCATTCTTCTTCCCTTTCCTTTTACCCTCGTCTTCAGCGTCGTCCCCTCTCGTCGTCGTCGCGTCGACGCCCGCGTTCGCTCGCGCCACCTCTTCACGCGCCGTCTTCGGGTCCAACACCTCCAAACTCATAAACCCATCCTCGCTCGACCCGAGCATGAGCGCGTTCGCGTTCACCCCCACCGCGTTCCACCCCTCATCCTCCATCATCCATCCGTCCGGGTCGTCTTCCGGATCCTCGTCAATCGACGACGCGCGTCGTTTCGATTTCATCTTTGTTCGCTCTGGCGGCGGCGGCGCGAACGCACGAACGAACGAACAAAGTTTTAACCGTTCCGTCTCTCGTTTCGCGCGTCGATCGTCGACGGGCGAACGCGATGTGTTTAACCCGAAACGCGTCGCGCGGGACGTCGACGAACGCGCGCGCGGCGACGTGCGGCGGTGTGAAGTTTGGCATGCGCACGCAAAGAGCACTTTTTTCGATTCTTTGTTACAAATGTTTAACGAGACAAACGAAGAGACTCACTCGGCGTCGACGAGCTGACGATCGACGATGGTTTTGAGATCACCGTGGAGCTTGCGCCATTCCTCAGCGTCTGCGCGGGCGGCGTCGGCGTCTGCGCGAGCGGCGGTGAGGGCCTCGCGAAGCGCGGCGACATCTTTGGATTGCGGCGTCGGTTTGGGCGCGTTGGTAGACGTCGACGCAGAGGTCGATGTGACTGCCCGGCGTTGGCGTTTGTGTTCGGTGACGGTACCGGTGAGCGTTGTCGGTGGGCCTTGCCAGGGTTTGATACCGCTTCGATCGTTCGGGCCGATGAGGAACTTGCTAAACGTCGGCGCGGGGGACGATTTCGCGCGTCTCTTCTCCCCGCCACGATCGCCTCGGCCTTCACCGCTGAACCGAGACCGGGAAATGATCGCCGTCGCGCATATCGGCGCCTTCGGGTGTCGTAAAATTTGTAGCGTCTGTCTCGAGGCGGCGTCCCAAACGCGCGCCGTGCCGTCTTCGCTTGCCGTGATTACGGCGGCGCCATCCGTCGAGCACTCGACGCTCGCCAACTTTTTCGAGTGTCCCTCCAGCGCTACCATCCCATCCCGCGCGTCCGCCGCACCGCTCCCGTCTAAACTCACCGCTACAGACGGCGCACCGTTCAATGGAATCTCAAACAACCGTCCATCGACCCCACCGGCGTAGAGTGTCGCCTCGCACGCGTCCAATGCGCAACACGATAGCGCCGTCGGACACCGAACCTGTCGCAGCGTCGACCCGCTTCCGAGGCTATAAATCTTACAAGTCCGATCTGCGCTGCATGAAACCACGCACACGTCTCCTCCAGCACCGCTCAACGACCCGGTGGCGATGCCAGTGACTCCGAGAGAGTGCTCTGTCCAACTTCTCCAAGCCGTCGCTCGCGTCGACCCGTGTGCCGCTCGTTCGTCATCCAACACCTCGCTCATCCTCCACGCGTGTACTGCGCCGTCTTCACCACCCGTGATCAACGCGCTTCCATCCGCGGTAAACTTGATCGCGCTTACGCCTTTGAAATGCGCCTTGAACCGCGCCAAGAGTCGTCCGCTCGACGCCTCCCACACGGACGCCGAGCCGCTCGAAGACCCGCACGCCGCGTATGCCCCGTCCCTCGAGCTCGCCACGCAGCTCGGACGCTCGGGAAGGATGGAAGACCGCTCCATCGACTCTTTATCGATCCCGTACGCATCCATCGAGCGCTTATCCGGGCACAAGACGAGGAGTTTATCGACGCCCAGCGCGCACAGAGCGCCGCCGCCGGCCCCGTTCGTCCGGCCATAGTGACGAAGAATTGCCCCAGTTCGCACGTCAAAGGCGACGACGGGGGCGTTTTTCGCGCTCGATGAGACGAGGAGAACGTCGTCGAGCGTCGATGCGGTCGTCATCGTCGCGCGCGTCGCGGTGTCACGGACGGATTCCATTTCCAAGTAAAAAAGTTTGCGTTTGGTGTCTCGCTATCGCCGCGCTGACGATGGTAAATTACAAACAATTCAAACTACCGGTACTTAGTGTAAAAGAAAACTCACGACAAGGTGTGATTCTGTCATCGCGCCGCGTCATTTCTCTCTCGACGCATGCCGCACAGTTCGCCAAATGAAACGACGAAACCGTCTCACGACGCCAACGTTTTGGGATTCGCCGCATCCGCGACGCGTCTAGCCTCGGCTCTCGCCTCTAATCTCGCGCACTGCCCCCACCACCTATCGTAATCCGCGAGTAAACTCTTTTCGATTGACCCTTGTAAATTTGCGAGCACGGTGTCGTTGATCCCATTGACGACGAGATCCAATCCCGGCGTCACGGCGACGAAATCGTTCACCATCGCGTCCAACGTCATGGTCACGTCCCCCATGATCACCCCATCCCTCGGCGGACGCAGCGTCCCAACCATCGTCAACTTGACCTTGCCGTCTAAATCCATCTCCTTCGGTAGCCCGATGAATTCAAGCTTTTTCGCACCGATGGTTAACCCTTCCTCTCGCGGTTCCAGCGTGAGCGTCGAGTACACTGTCACGCGCGTTCCAAAAAACTCAAACGGCAACAAACGCACCCGCCACGTCACGTCATCCAAACGCTCCCGGCGTTTGCCATCCGGGAACGTCACACCGATGACGCGTTCGCCGTCGGAAATGTACCTCGCGAACGTGTGTCGGTCGTGTTGGGTTTTGAGAGACATTCGGAGAGACTTGCTCGAGGTCCACTCGCGACGAACATCTGCGCGCGTCTGTACCGCCGGTCCACGTCCACGACGTTTCGCGCGCGCGGTCGTCGTCGCGGTCGTCGTCGCGGGGAACCGTCGCGCGAGCGCGTCGCGCGCGGATAGGGATGACATACCGGCGCGGGCGTCGGTGAGTGTGGCGCAAGATGAGATTTCCGCTGCTTTGCGTGGCGAACGCGTCGTTCCTAAATTGGATTTCGATTTGGTATTCGTCGTTACATGTACTGTTGTAATCATCACACGGAATGAAGAATTATCAATGGTTTGCGCTGCTGCTGCTAGTGGTATCGTCGTCGACGTCGACGTCAACGTCATTTTGTTTTATTTTTGAAATCACTGTCCAATCATCTTGAAGTAGAGCTCTTCGTACTCGAGCGCGGGTTTGTTCCACGACCAATCCTGAAGCATGACGCGCTTTTGAAGTGATCTAAACCAAACGCGGTCGTTGTAAAAGGCGTCAAGGCAGCGGTCGAGGGCGTAATCGAGCGAACCTTCGTCGGTGCCCTCGAAAGAAAAGCCATTGGTGACGTCGCCGCCGTCGGTTTCCCAATCAGTGCTCCCGGCGATTTCCCAGGCGGCGCGAGCCTTTTCGTTATCGATGTCGAAAACGGTGTCTCTCAATCCACCCGTGGCGCGAACGACGGGGACGGCGCCGTAACGCATGGAGATCATCTGGGTCAACCCGCATGGCTCAAACATGGAAGGGACGAGGATGACGTCGCATCCGGCGTAAATCAAGTGCGAGAGCGGCTCGTCAAAGGCAAAGAAAAAGCCAGAGTCGTCGCCCGCCAATTCGTTGGCGAGGGCGTTGAATTCGCCCTGAATCTTTGGATCCGGGGCACTACCCAGGAGGACGAATTGTCCGCCACGCATCAGCGTGTGGTGCGCCGCGTGCTTGATGAGGTGCACACCCTTTTGCGCAGTGAGACGTGAGACGACGCCGACGATTGGCTTGTCGTCCCATTCCGTCATACCGAGGCGAGAGCGGAGCTCAGCGCGCGCTGCCGCCTTGCCTTGCTCTTGGTTTTCGGCGTTGTACTTGACGGGCACGAAGGCGTCCGTTTCCGGATCCCAAATGTCCGGATCAATACCGTTGCGCACGCCGGTAAACTTGTCAAGGTTGGCGCCGATGACTGAGCTTCCAGAAACTTCGCCGGCGTAGGATGGGGACACCGTCGTCGTCATTTGCGAGTGATGTACCGCCTCACTGAGTTTGGCTTGTCCGTAATTCATGTTGTGAATCGTGAACGCCACCTTGGGCTTGGTCAAACCGTTGTGATGGTAGTGCTCCCAGTATGCGCGCGCCACTTCGGCAGAGCTCCAGTCATGACAGTGTAAAATGTCCGGTTGCCGCGAGGTTCTCAGCAAGAACTCGAGCGCGGCGTTACAGAAAAAGTTGAATCGAGCGGCATCATCGTTTCGTCCGTACACGGAGCCCGTCTGGAACATGCCATTTTGCGGTTCGATGAAGAAGCACTGCAAATCCTCGACGACGCACTTTTCAACGCGAATCGTTGTTCCACCCCAGTCAAAGTGCGTCTCGTACTCTCTCGAGCCGAGCAAGACGGAATTATTGAAGAATTCATACTTGGGAAGAATGACCTCGACCATGTGTCCGTTGTCTTGCATGGCGCGGCTGATGGCTGTGACGACGTCTGCCAATCCACCCACCTTCGCAATCGGAGCCATCTCGACGGCGACATGCACGACGTGGAGCGGCGGCTTTTTCGCCGAGCTTCCACGCGTCGGAAGGTGGTAATCGCGACCACCCTTGTTGTCGTACTGCGCGCCTTCGCCCACACCGCTACTAAAGACGAAATCGGTCGTCCATGCGTCGCTAGGAACGGCGCCAACCGAGGCGGTGTAGTACTCTTCGTCCTCGCTCGGCGGCGTCATCTGTATCGGTTCGATGGCGTTCGCGTGCGTCCAACGGTTGAAACCACCCGTGAGATAAATATCTTCGCTCCAGTTGAGGTTGGTGTTGTTCTTGTTGTAAAACACCTTGAGCGGCTTACCCGCCTCGGGCACCTTGGGCTCGGTGCGAATGATGAAGGATTGTTGCTTCAACCCAACCTCAATCGCCTTCGCCTTGGCCGCCGCGGCCTGCTCTTTTCGCTTCGCCACGCGCTTCTTCTCATCGATGGATGCCCTGAATACGGCGGCGCGCTTCTCTTCGTACGCGAGCTCACGAAGAATGTCCCAGGTGGCGTCGTCAAGATCTGACACCATGGCCAATCTAAAGTCGTCGCCGTCGTTGTTGTCCCACGCCGTTTCATCCGCGTCAGAGACGACAAAGTCCAAGACGCTCGCGGAAGGCGAGATCGCGACATCGGCGTACCACCACTCGTTGTTCTCATCGCTCGGCTGATCGGCGGCGCGAGTCATGGTTACCTTTTTCTCCACACCGTTGGCCCATCCGTTGTGACCGACGTGCATGATTAAAGCAGTTGCGTCTGCGCCGCCAATTGGATTCAACGCCTTGTTCCAATAGATTCGCTCCGTCGCGCCGGATGCCCCGGGTTCACCCGAAGCCGTCTTACAGATGATGCGTCCGTACTTTTCGTATCGCCCACCGACGCCCGGCGCGCCGCCGTCTCTCGCCATGGCACGCTCGGCTTCAATCTGTTCATCCGCCGCTCTTCGCGCCTCATCCTCGAGCGCCGCGAGCTTCATAATCTCCACAAATTCCTCCGGAGTCGGCCCACACGCGACCTCAGACTCAAAATCTTTCCCATCATCCTTCTCGTAATTGTTCTCGTCGCCCTTGAAGACGTAGGAAACCGAGTACGCGCGAGCGTCCACGTCCACGTCGGCGTACATCCAAGTAGTTCCATCCACCGGAGTCATCTCCTTTTCAAATCGGCCGACTCTCCACGAGTTGCACCCGCCAATCAGCGTCACGCCATTCGCACCTCTCACCGCGTCCCCGCGCTCGCGATCGACGAACACCCGCATCGGCGCGCCCGCCACCGGCGTCTCCGGAACGCAAAACGCGCGCGGCTTTTCGCCTCTCGTCTGCGCCTCGACGTCTCCCCTCAACGCATCCACCGCCGCCGCTCGCGCCGCATCCTCCGCCACCCGCGTCGACGAAACCACCGCGTTCGTCCGCGCGCGACGTCGTCCCCGCGTCCCATCGCTGCGTTCATTTCGAGACTTTGACGCGCTCTTCAAAGTTTTTCGGCTCAGAGCCACCGTCCCGACGCTTCGCGCGGACGCCGCCGACACCGCCGACACCGCCGACATCCTCACCGAACCCGCTCAACGCGACGCGACGCGAGACCCGTGGGTTATCAAAGCGCGCACGGATTAATCCCCGCACCGCGCGCGACGAGCGTTACCGAGATTCGTTTTCAATCCAGATGAAGACGATTGGTGACGATCCACTCTGGCTTCCGTCCCGTCCTTCGCGAATTCGATCCGTCCCGTCGGGCGCGATCCGCCGACGCGAGAGGGACGAAAACGAACGAAACGACGCGCGAGGATCACGACGTCCTCGCGTCCTCGGCGTCGCGTCCGTCGACGAAGGAACCAAACAGTGCGGTCGACGGGACAGTGCGGTCCATTCGACGGTGAATGAGTGGCCGAAAACGCCCAACGACAAGTGACGAGTCATGAACCGTCGATTGGACCGTGGGTGAGCATCCGAGTTCGTTGGGCGCGCGCTCGCTCGGTCGGTCGATCGTCAGAGCGCGCGCGGTAGGACATGCGACGCGCGTTCGACGCGGTGGACGCGCGCGGGGACGAGGACGCGGCGGCGCACCGCGCGACGGGGTCGAAATCGAGGGCGGCGGTGTTGGTTCCGCTGTTCGTGCCGACGAAGACGGCGAATCGGGACGCCGACGTGGAGGGCGGTAAAGACGCGGTGACGCGCGGTGATGCCGGCGTCGACGGCGGTAGGGGACGGGGCGACGGGATCGAGGTTTTGTTGTGCGTTCGAGCGTCGACGATGCGGTCGCACGCCGGGGAGGTGGCGTTTCCTGGTGGGAAGTTTGACGCGGGGACGGATGCGAGCGACGTCGAGACGGCGCTGAGGGAAAGCCGAGAGGAGGTTGGTTTGCGGGAGACGGACGTGGAGGTGATCGGGAGATTGCCGACGATCATGTCGAGGCACATGGTGAGCGTGCGGCCGATCGTGGGGATCGTGCGGGATGGGTTTGAGGTGACGGAGACGAGCGAGGAGGAGGTTGCGGAGACGTTTACGGCGCCGTTGGAAATGTTCTTGCGGAGGGAAAATCATCGGCACGACGATTGGTCTTGGCCCGGGGCCCCGAGGGCGATTCGGGTGCATTATTTCGAGCACGAAGGGCGTCAGATTTGGGGGCTCACGGCGGCGATTCTCATACAGGTGGCGCGGCGGGTGTACGGACGCGAGCCAGAGTTTCAAGAAAAAACTGACGAACGCGTGAGCGTCTGGGATGTGTACTCGGTAAAAGGTGAGACGAAGATTGGGAGAAGCGCGCTTTAAGTTGCGAGGAAATAATATTCACACATCGTTGCGTTGCGTTGCTTTGCGTTTGCGCCGCGCGGCGGCTAGGTAGGCCTATAGCAAAAAATAGCTTTGTTAGAAATGGCGCTCAGCGCTCATCCGCAGTGCGGAGGGTCGATGCGCGACCACTCGAACACTTTTTCCCACTTCTTCGCTGCGTTATCCCACGACAAGTCTTGCGTCATGGCTTGCTTTTGCATCGCTCGCCACATCTTTGGGTTGGTGCGGTACACATCGCACGCCGAGCGAACCGCCCACATGAGCGCCTCTGCGTTCATGTCGTTAAACAACCAACCCGTGCCGACGCCTTCGCCTTCATTCAAGTCAGCGGTGTCGGCGAGCACCTTGTCGGCGTCACCGAAAGCGTTGTACGGGGTGATGGTATCCTTGAGACCGCCAGTCGCGTGCGCAATGGGCAAGGTGCCGTAGCGCATGGCGTAAAGCTGGTTCAATCCGCACGGCTCGAATCGCGACGGCATGAGCAAAATGTCGGCGCCCGCCGTGATTCGGTGGGCCATGGGCACGGAAAATCCAACCCAACCGCGGAATTTATCCGGGTAAGTGCTCTCGGCCCAACGCATGAAGTCTTCGAGCTCCGGGAGACCGCTACCAAGCATGACGACTTGCACGTCTTCGCGCATCATGTCATGGAGTGCCTGTTGCAAGAGATCCGGACCCTTTTGCCAGTCGAGACGGCCGATGAAACCCATGAGCGGAACATCGTCGCGCTGCGGCAGGCCGAGCTCTTTTTGAAGAGCGCGCTTGCAATCCAGCTTACCGGAGAGGTCATCGACCGAGTAGGACGCCTCGCAATCTGGATCAGCCTCCGGGTTCCACTCGTCCATGTCGATGCCGTTGGCGATGCCGTCAAGACGGTCTCGTCGGCTCTGCAACAAACCTTCCATGCCCTTACCACCCTCCGGAGTGGTGATTTCGTACGCGTACCCTTGCGACACGGTCAATACTCTGTCCGAGGTGGCAATCGCTCCCTTGAGGATGTTCACGACGAGACCAAGATCGAGTTCGTGCGCGCGCATGTGCGTCGGGTACTGGTACTCAAGCGCGCCGTACCAATTATCCGGAACGCCCAAGTTGGAAAATGTCGTCGCCGGCTCGACGCCTTGATGCAAAATGTTGTGAATCGCGCACACGGTTCGCGCATCCTTGTACACGCCGTGCGGACGGTACTTGGACGCGACGAGCGTTGGCACGAGACCGGCGTGCCAGTCGTTGGCGACGAACACGACGTCTTGACCATAGTATCCGCCGCAGTTTTCAAACGGCAACACGAGCGGCGCTTCGCACGCTGCGTGCGACAAGAGCGTGAATCTAAACTGGTTGTCGCCGTACACACCGAAAGAATCGCCGTAGAGCCCACCCTTGCGCTCGAACGAAGGATGATCCACAAAGATGTAATCGACGTCGTTTTTCATTTGATGAAAGAAACCAACTTCGTGCGAGGCACCGAAACATCCCACCTGCGCCTTGACGCACGTGTCGAACGCACCCTCGTAGAGCGCGTCCGACTTGGACCCGTTTTGGTATCTCGGCGCGACAACCATCACGCGGTGTCCTCGAGCGACGAGCGCCTGCGGGAGCGATCCGCACACGTCCGCTAAACCACCCGTCTTGGACCACGGAGCGACTTCGCTCGTGACAAAGACGATGCGCATCGGCGTCTCAGTCTTTTCAATGATTGGCTTTTCCCGAACGCTCGCTTTGGTCGGCGGCCGTTCCGGAAGTGGTTCTGCGTACATCGCCGTATCCACCATCACCGGCGTTTCCTCCGGAACAAGCTCCTCTTCTTTAACTTCCTCCTCCTCCTCCTCCCGCACCTTCTCAACGACGGACGAGTCGACGACAGTCGGCGCTTCCTCTTCCCGCGCCTCCTCAACAGTCGGCTCTGGCTCTGGCTCCGCCGACGCGACGCTCGGCGCTTCCTCCTCCTTTTCCTCGCCGCCACCGCCGCCGCCGCCGACGACGTCATCATCACGATCATCAACAACAACCTCCCCAACCTCAGTAACCACGGAAGACGACGACGACGCCGAAGCGACGACGAGATCACCGACGTTTCGCCCACCCAACAAATCCGCCTTCATCTTTTCATTCTCCTCCTTCAACGCCGCGATCTTCGCCGCGAGTTCCGCCTTTTTCGCCGCCGTCGACGCGTCAGACGTCCCCGACGCCGAGCTCGCACACGTCCTCGTCCTCCTCACCGTCGTTCGCGGACGCACCGCCGTCGTTCGTTGACTCGCAGTCGTCGTCGTTCGACGCCACGACGCCGGTGCGAGGACGCGCGAGGTGGATAACGCCGCCGGCATCGGTCTAATAATCGTCCCGTCGGGCGCGCGCGAACGCTGGCGTCACGAGTGAAAGCGAGAGCGGTCGATGGACGATCCTTTTATCGTCGTCGTACTCGCGCGCGTCGTCGTCGCCGTCGTCGGCGTCGGCGTCTGTCGGTCGGTCGGTGTCGAGTCGAAGCGACAGCCTGGTTCGGGTGTCGGTTGCTCGCAGCCACATATCGGACCAACGCATACATTACCAAAAAAACATTGATCAACGTACATTATCCACCATGATCCATCGTGATAAAACAAACACCTACATAACAACATGAATACCTTCATTACGGGAGTACCCTTTTTGATTCAAGGGTCACGACTCGTCAATATGATTTTTAATAAACAAATTAGGGTTTACAAACACGGTATCGGCCCCCCGTCGACGACCGCGCCCGACCGAAGAACGCGCCGCCCCGAAGGAGTGCGAAATTCAAAGAAGATGGCTGCGCCCCCGTCGAACGTTCCGACGTTTAAGCTCATCCTCGTCGGGGATGGTGGTACCGGTACGCGCGTCCACCCTCGTCGTCGTCGTCGTCGTCGTCGTCGTCGTCGCGCGCGGAGCAGAGTAGAGACAACGCGCGACGCGCGAAGAGAGACTCTGTGTGTGTTTTAAAGGGATCCGACTGACGCGTGGAACCGGTTGAACGTCGCGCGCGCGCAGGGAAAACGACGTTCGTGAAGCGTCACTTGACTGGGGAGTTTGAGAAGAAGTATTTGCGTGCGTGCTTTGCTCGTTTTTTGTTTTTTATAGCGACGTCGTCGGGCGCTCGTTTTCTTTTTCGTTTTCGCCGGCGTCGACTCGGTCGCGCGCGTCGGTCGGCTTTCCCCTCCTCGTCGCTCGTCGTTCGGGCGGGTTCGCGGGTCGATCGCGCGACCGAGGGTGATTGTTCGTTCGCGCGTGAACGATGCGTGCGCACAGATCGCGGCGCGGGTGGGCGCGCGCGCTCCTCGGGTGAGGGTACCCGGTGAGAGTGAGGGTCCGGGTGAACGGATTGGACGATCCCGGGCGAGCGACTGACGCTTTTTTTATCGCGCCGCTCGCGTTTACGATGACAGCGACCGTCGGTGTGAGCGTGCACCCGCTCGATTTCCACACCAACTGCGGTCCGATTCGATTCGATTGCTGGGACACCGCGGGCCAGGAGAAGTTTGGAGGTTTGCGCGACGGGTACTACATTCACGGTCAGTGCGCAATCATCATGTTTGACGTGACGTCGCGCACGACGTACAAAAACGTGCCGACTTGGCACCGCGACATCACGCGCGTGTGCGAAGACATTCCGATCGTGTTGTGCGGTAACAAGGTGGACGTTCGTAACCGTCAAGTTCGCGCCAAGTCGATCACTTTCCACCGCAAGAAGAACCTTCAGTACTACGAGCTCTCGGCCAAGTCAAACTACAACTTTGAAAAGCCCTTCTTGTACCTCGCGCGCAAGTTGAGCGGTAACGCGGCGTTGCAGTTTACTGAATCCCCGGCGCTCGCGCCGCCGACCGTCCAAGTCGACCTCGCGGAAGTTGCCGCGTACGAAAAGGAGCTCGCGGACGCCGCGGCGCAGCCGTTGCCGGATGAGGATGACGAGCTTCTCGACGCGTAAAGCGTTTACATTCGTCGCGCCGGCGAGTCGTCGCGTCGCGAGACTTCGTCGACGCAGGTGGCGCGCTGGATGGACGAGAAAGAAAGAAAGAAGGAATTTTAGAAAACAAAACAAACGACAGGTTACGCCAATCTGGGAGGTATGTCCAGCGCGCGTCATCCGTTAGAGAACTTTGAAAATACAACACCCCATTGAATATAATCAGACGCGTCGTCGCGCTCGATCGACCATCGACTGCTACTTAGTACTGTTACTGCTACTACAGAACGACATCGAAAAGCGGCGCGAATACTCGGCAACCTCAACTCTCGCTCATGGATATCGACGCCGAGATGGGTTTGTGTTGGCGTTCGAATGCATCAATCGCTTCCATGGATGACTTGCGACCTTTTCGGCGCACAATTTTCGTCGCGCCCTTCGCCAGTCGCGTCGAAAACGACGAACGCATCTTCCCGCCTGACAATGAATATTTGTTATCCGAGTCGAGCTCCCTTTGTTGCTCTTTCGTCAAGGATAAAAAGTCGTTGAGGCAGACGCACCGCGACTCGGGTTTACATCGACCTCGGCTTCCGTGGGGGGAGATGCGCGTGTGCACTTCACAAAACCAAGCCTGACACATGCCGCAAAAGTGATGAACGACTCTTTTACCGGCAAGCGACGTCTTCGCCGTCCAGCGAGCGGTGCAGCCCGGGTGACTGCACTTTTTCATAGATAGATTACGATCCAAATCACAGTCGTCGTCCGCATCCGGACGCATGAAAGAGTCCAACATGTGCTTGGAGACGAGCTCGTCGTGCACCGGCGCGAACCCGTCCGAACCGCCAGCGCCCATGCAAAACTCCTCCTCTTCTAAATTCCTCCTCGCGACCGACTTGAGCTGGTCCATCGGCGTGTGTCGTGAATCATCCGTCAAACTGGAAGTGCTAGCAATGCTCGACATGTGTTCTAGCACCTTTGTGGGCGTGAACAGCGCCTTGTCGCGATCGACACCCGTGGCTTTGGGTGACGACGGCTCTGGCTGCATGAAATCTTCCAAATGCTTATCTGCGCCTTGAACTCGAGCGGCGAATACTCTCACCAGGGCTAGGGCAAAGAGAAGGCCTCTGCGAATGACATTTCGCGCCGCGGCGACGACGCGAACCACGAAACCAATCGTGATGATCGCGCCAACCCATCCACCGCCAACATCGCCGCATGCCACCCAAGCGGATACAGCCTTGTGCGGATCGCTCGCGCCGTATTCATTCCAAGCCACGACACGAAACTTGTATTTACCGGAGTGGTAACCGTCCAACTTGACTGCGAAAGTTTCCGCATCGACAGTTTCGACGTCTGTCCACGAAAACACCGTTTTTCCAAAACCGCTGCCGCTTTGCACCACGTAAGCGTGCGCCTTTGGCGTTCCCAAATCCTTTGGTCTCTTCCAGCTCACGCTCACGTCTCCGCTGTCATAATCTTTAAGGGTTATCGCGTTCACAGATCTCGGCGCCGATGGCGCTCGACCGACGTGCAACAGTTGCTTTTTCATCGCGCGAGTCAGCGCGAGTCGTTGCGACTCCTTCAACACGCCCAACTTTTTCAACGAACTCCCATCTTTGGCGAGAAACGACGGGAAATCCAAAGTCGTGATCCCATGCTCGACGAATGACGTCGCGTGTTCCGGCATCCCCAGTCCGTACCGCACCCAGGCACCGACTTCTCTCGCGCTCAACATCTTTTGCGCGCTCGCCGTCAGCTCGGCGAGCGAAACTGTATCGCCGTCATCCAAACCATCGATTGCCGCCACCGCCGCCGCCGCCGCCGCAGACGTTTCGGTCGACGTGTCTAAATCACCACCACCCACACCTTCGCGAAAGTACCTCGACAGTTCCGCCGCGGTCAACTGTCCGTCGCCGTCACCGTCCAAGCGTCCAAAAAAGGTGGTAAACTCGGAAGTGCGCTCTTTCCGCGTCAGCAACGATCGCACCGCGAGCGCTGCGAGGACGCAGAGACACATGGCGACGAAGGGTGAAAGCGCTTTCCAGACCGTCGTCACGCCGACGTCCGTGCGCTCTTTACGCGCGTCATACGCGTCCGATTCGACCGATTCGGTTCTCGCGTGACCTCTCTTTGGCGCGCCGTTCCCGTTCTCGTCGTCTCTCAGTGCGAGGGAATCGCTCGGCGGCGAGGCGCGACGCGCGAAGGACGACCGACGCATCGCGTCGTTCGTTCGCGCCGCCTCGCTCGTCGACCGGCGTCGTTCGTCAACCGTCGAACGCGTCTTTGAATGCCGACTCGAGGACGAGACGCACGCCAGTCTTCGTCGCCTGCCGCGACGCGAGTCTCTGATGCGCGCGCGTGAACAGCGCGAACGCACGTAGACGGACCATAACGCGCGTCGATCCTAACGCCCGAGCGTCGTCGTCGTCGTCGTCGTCGTCGTCGTCGTCGTCGGTCGTCGCACGCGCGGACGCGCCTCGTCCAGATCGAACCAACGGTTCGTGCCAACATGGGTGTGTGCGCGTCCACGAGCGGCGCTGTCGCCGCCGGGAGCGACGGAGAACCGATGACGGACGAGCGAGTGATGGGATGTTTCCCTCGCACGCGCGTGGAGCGGGTGAAACGGGCGGTGTCGACGGCGGCGAGCAAGGCGAAGGAAAAGTTTGACGAAGCGCGCGAGCGCGCGGGCGGAGCGCCTCGCGCAAACATGGTTCCGAGAACGATCTCCTCGATGGATGAAGTGCGAGACGCGGATAGCGGTGGGGTTGATAGGATGACGAAGGACGGTGGGACGGCGCGAGCGATCCATCCCACGCGTGGATCCGGGGGATTGAGGGTGACTCCCGCAGCGGAGGTGTTGGCGAAACAAACGGCGGTGGAGGGCGCCGTGGGCGGCTCGGAGCTGCCGCCGCTGCCGGTGCCGCCGCCGTTGGACGCGCGCCGGTTCGCACCAAAACCACCGCGGTTGGATGAGCTCTTCGGGCGAGACACCGCGGGCGACGATGTGGGGTCGATGGAGAAGTACGTGACGCTGGACGAGGTGACTGTGGACATGGCGCACGACTCGGGCGAGAAGGCTCGGTTGATTTACGGACCCAGGAGCGTGACGACGAAGAAACCGAGCAGGGCGAAGGAAGTCATCACTGTCACGGCGGAGGCTGCGAAGGGAGCCATCACGAAAGTTGCTGCCGTGGCGACGCGACATAAATCGACTCAGTCGAGCGCGGTGGAAGTCGCCGCAGGTGGCAACAAGCCTGGATCGGATGACGGAAGCGAAGCCGTGGCGCAGCCGACGAGACCTAAAGGAAGAAACTCTAGCATTAGTCAAGACTCTAGAATGACGGAGGCGTCGAACGAAGCGCCAACCAACGCGAGCGAGAGCGCGAACCCGTTCGTAGGAGACGTCTCTCCAGCGGATTTGACTTCGCCCGACGCGTCGGATAGCGGCATTCCTTCCCCGCGTCACCGAAGGTCGGCGAGCGGGGGATGGAGCGAGGTGAGTTACACAACGTCGGATGACGGGATGTTGCGCATGTGTCACACGTCGCTCGCGCCGACGAAACCGCGAAGATGGACCACGGGGGATAATTTGGGAGAAGGTTCGTACGGCAGCGTCTGGCTGGCGCTCAACGGTGACACTGGGGAACTGTTTGCGCTCAAAGAAGTTCGCATGGGGAGCTCAGATAAGCATCGAGACGAGTCTATAGAACAGCTCGAGCAGGAAGTCAACGTTTTGTCTCGTTTGGTCCACCCGAACATTGTGCGATACATTGGCATTACTCGCGAAGAGACTGCATTGTACATCTTTTTGGAATACGTTCCCGGAGGATCGATCGCATCTCTCGTCAATCGCTTCGGCAAATTTGAAGAGAATGTCATTCGAGTATATACGAGACAAATTCTCATCGGTTTGGCGTATCTCCACTCCCAGCGCGTCGTTCATCGCGACATCAAGGGTGCGAATATATTAGTAGAAAAGAGCGGCCGAATCAAGCTCGCAGATTTCGGCATGGCGAAAGTATTAGAGAGAGTTTCCATCGGGAAATCATTCAAGGGTAGCGCGTGTTGGATGGCGCCCGAAGTCATCCGCCAACAAAATGTCGGCTTCGAGGCGGACATATGGAGTGTCGGGTGCACGGTGTACGAAATGGCCACGGGTGCCCCCCCGTGGAGCGACTGCAGCACGCAGGTGCAAATCATCTTCAAGATTGCTTCGTCGTCGGACATTCCCGACATTCCGGCGCACCTTTCGCTCGAAGGACAAGAATTCTTGCGACTCTGTCTCCAGCGCGATCCAGATTTACGACCAGAGGCGGTGGCGCTCTTGGACGAAGCCTTCGTTTTGGATGCGCACAGAACGAGTGAGTCGCAGAGTCTTCCGCCCGCTTTGCAGTACGACACGTGGAATTCGTCCTCGGCAATCTCACTGCGAGACGATGAAAGCAACAGTATCATATCCGGGTCAGAACCCGGATCTCGCGTCAACTCATCGCGGCACGTGGCGTGGGGAGATCTTTAGGTGTTTTTTATACCATTTCGCGGTAGTTTAGAGAAGACGACGTCTCGGCATTTGTAACAATTTCTTCACATTCACAAAAACGTTTGGTGGTTCTTCATCGCGGTTTATTTCATGTATTTACTGAATGAGCGCAAAGTGGTCGTCGTCAACGGTGTTATAAACTTCACCAGTGTTGGTCATGTCATCGAGCACAGATCTGATGGCATCCGCGGTAAACTTGCCGCTGAGGGCGTCGCACACCTCGACGAGGGTGAGACCTTCTTCCAACTGAGCCTTGGACAAAACAGCGCGAACGGCGATATCCGGATTGTTCGAGTTCATGTCACCCTCGGCCGCGATGTTCGTCACCGGCACGCTGTACACGCTCGTCGGAGCGGCGCCCGTCACCGGAGCCGCACCCTTCAACTTTTGCGCGTGACCGCTCGCGTAGATGACTTCCAACATGTGAAAGGTGACCTCGTTGAAATCCGTCACCGGGCGAACCGCTTGCGCGCTGTACGCCGCGATGCCGTACTCATCTTTAATCTTTTTGATAGAACCGTACACGCGCACGTACGTACCTATCGACACCATCGGAGCGCTCACGGAATCGTCAGCCCAAACCTTGACGTCGCACACGCCCGTCGAGTCGTCCACCTTGTACGCGACGGTTCCGTTATCCTTTTGCTCCGCGCTCACCACCTTGCCGACAATCGTCAAGTTATGCACCGGCACCCCGTTAAGCTTAAACTGATCCTCCGTCGCGCTCGCGCTCGCGGCTTCGACGGCCGCCTTCAACGCCTTAATCGTCGCCGGCACCATGGTTTCCGGCTTGGTTTCGCCGCCGTAGTTCTTCGCCGTCGCTCCCCCCGCGTCGGCGCCGGGTCTACGTCGCGTCACGACGCAAAAAGAAATCGAAACGCCCACCGTCAGTCATCATCATTCACCGCGCTCGCGATCGAATCGTCGCGGACGTTCATCGCGGACGTTCACCGCGATCGTTCGATCGTCCCGTCCCGTCTGTCGGATTCGAAAATTTTTCAAAAATTCACGGCACCGAACCGACCCATCCATCCATCCGCCCGAGCGTTCCCTCGTCCCGGTTCGAGACGAGGCGCGAGGCGCGGCAAAAAAACACGAGCGAAACGAAATCGCGACGCACTCCGCCATGTATCCTCCCGCGAACTGCGTCGCGCCGCCGTCGTATCCTCCGTAAGACATCTTCCGTGTTCGCGATTCAAAGTCGTCCCGCTCTGCCGCGGTGGTCGGTCGATCGATCGCGTCGAGGTTGAGAGGGTTGGTTTGTTTCACTGGTGGCGTTTCACATTCTATGTATGTTTAAACAGTATGAGTGTAACAACGGGTCTGGACGCGCGCTCGTATTGGAGGGTGGTTTCATCCCGTGTGCGACGGTTTTTAGTACTTTTTCGTCGGTTGCGGAATTCAAAGCGGCGCGACGCTTCCGTTTTTAGCCTCTGGTCGAGGAGGACGAGGACGCGTCGACGACACATCGACGACGACGACACATCGACGGACGGACGGACGATGTCGACGACCGACGACGACGACGACGACGACGGAAGGCGGCGGCGGCGGCGGGTGAGCGCGCCGGAACGCGCGAGTGAAGCCCTGCGTGGGGTGTCGCTGTTCGCCGAGCTGTCAGACGCGGACCGCGAGGCGCTGTGTGGACGGTTGGTTGAGGTGACGTACGGCGACGGGGAGGCGATCGTGACGCGCGGGGAGGTTGGGACGCGGTTTTACGTCGTCGCCATGGGACGGGTGCGGGTGGTCGGGTTCGATGATGATGATGGTGGTGATGGTGATGGTGGTGATGATGATGATGAGGGACGAGACGCGGGTACGAAGAAGACCAAGACGTTGTACCCGGGGGAGACTTTCGGTGAAGTCGCGCTCGTGCGGAGGTGTTTAAGAACGGCGACGGTTATCGCGGCGGCGCCGGTGGTGAAACTCTGGGCGCTGGATCGCGCGACGTTTCACGAGACGTTGAAAAAGACGACGTTTGAGCGACGGTGCGAGTACACGGATTATCTCAACTTGGTGCCGTTGTTCCGGGAAACGTTGGACGCGAGGACGCGGAGCATGCTCGTTGACGCGCTTCGAATGGCGACGTTTGAGAGCGGTTCCATCGTCGTGAGTCCAGAAGATGCGTACGACGAGGAAGGGTCAAAGTTTTATGTTATCCTTCGCGGTGAAGCGGTGGTACGTATGGACGACGGAGAGTTGACCGAGGTGAACCGATTGCAGCGCGGCGATTACTTTGGCGAGGTGAGTTTGATACACAAGACGTCGCCGACAGCCACGGTCGTCGCGATAGGTGAGATGACGACGCTAACGCTCGACGCGGAGTCCTTTCACAGGATGATTGGGCAAGATACGATTTCAGCCATGGCTAAAAAGTTGGAGAGCTACGCGTACGCGTCCAACAAGGTGGAACGCAAACCGAGGAGACGGCTGCATCGAGTCGGATCGCTTCTCGCGCTTCGAGGCGCCGTCACGTCGCGATTTCGTTGGTTATCGTTCGAGCGCAAACAGAGAAGCACTCGAAAGCGCGGATCGCCCGAATCACTGCGGAACAACAGAAACTGTGTCAAGTCTGTGACTCCGTCTCTGATTGAAGTCAACTCACGGCAAGACGTCACGCTTCTCAAAGAAGTCGGCGGCGGCATGCTCGGCGCCGTCTTCTTAGCCAAGACGCTCAACACCCACACCGTGTGCTGCGTGAAGATTATGCACAAGTGGAAAATTCTGCACCTCGAGCAGCGGTCGAACGTGTGCAGAGAGCTCCAGCTCATGAAGACTTTTGATTCTCCGTTTCTCACGCGAGCGATGGGATCGTTTCAAGACGCGCACACGTTGTTTCTGCTGATGGAGTATCTCCCCGGGGGAGATTTGTTCCAGCTTCTCGTGAGCGGACCGTTCAAAGGTGGTAAATTTCCAGTCGACGTCGCCCGGTTTTACGCCGCCGAAGTCTTATCCGCGCTCGAATACATTCACGCCAACGAACATTTATACAGAGACCTGAAGCCGGAAAACGTCCTCATCGACGGAAGCGGACACATCAAACTCACAGATTTTGGATTCTGTCGAAGGCTTGCGCTGAGTGAACGCGCGTACACAACGTGCGGAACCGCAGATTACATGGCTCCCGAGGTCATGCTCGCGCAAGGGTACAACCAATCGGCGGATTACTGGTCGTTTGGCGTCTTGCTCTACGAAATGCTCGCAGGGTACGCGCCGTTCGCCAGCGTCAGCGACGGCATCAGGCATCGACGCATCATCACCTCTGATCTCAAGTTTCACACGCCATATTTTGACGCCACCGCGAAATCCCTCATCAGTCGTCTGTGCATCGTCGACGTCTCGAAGAGACTTGGATCCAGCGCGCGCGGCGTGCTCGACTTGAAGACGCACGACTTTTTCACCGAAGACTGGGACGTCGTCACAGCGCGCCGGCTCGAGCCGCCTCACGTGCCGACTCGAAAAGACGCGCAGGCACCGCACGAAGGATCGGTAACGAGGCACCGGTCTCGCGAGTTTTACCGCTCGTTGGATCGTCGCGGTGAGAGAGAGCGAATGGATGCCGGCGCTCGACCGTTAACCGCAGAGGCTTCGGCGTCGTTTTACGGATTTTAAACATGGACGAACCCGCGGCGCGCGCCGAAAACGCGCCACCGACGCGCGATAATACGAATATCTTCGCCCTCGACGTCGAAGAACTGCGAGAGCGGTACAGGAATCACGCGTCTTCGAGCGACTTTGGTGTCGGTGACTCGGACTCGGACGAAGCGCTCATCATGTTTCTCGAGCTCGCGCTCGCGACACCGCGGCGATTGATACGCGCGCTGGAACAGGATGACATCGCGAGAAAAAACCTCGTCACTACTTTGCTCTGCGCGTTTATCTCGGCGGTGCACTCGGAGCGGGTCGCGAAAATCCTCGCCGGATTGACGTGGGGCAGAGGCTTCGTCGCGACGGAGAACATGTGGACATACGTCGATGATTGCGACGCACGAGTCGACGAGTGCGCGCGAGGAGAGGAGGGCGTGCTCGATCGTTCAAAGGGTCCGGTCTTCATGCCCGTGCGCGCTTACGTCGGATCGGATGGATTTTTTCGAAATCAGTTGACGTACTTGCTCTCGCACGACGAGCGGACGAGAGAAGCGTTCTTTGAGAGGTTGTTCTTGTCGCTCAATCACTTTGCCGATCAATTCACGCGGTTATACGCGGCGACGCATGCGCATGAAAACGGCGAAGCTTATTGCGAAGGGGATGACATCGACGCGTTGAGGAGCATGAGGGAGGCTTCCTTTGTGAATCTTTACACCCATTTGAGACTTTTGGAAACGTCCTTCGACATCATGCCGAATGTGTTTTTACGAGAAGGTTCTCCATTATTGGCATCCACGATTGAGTTGATTGAGTTTCTCATTCACAGATGTACGCCATTGGCGGGTTTTAATGGACGCGCGCGCGACGGTGTCGTCGTTGAAACGTCCTTACTCATACTTCCGATTTTTGGAATTTGCGCGTGTTCCAACCGCGCTCTCTCCGACGGCGTGGCGCGGCGCCTCAGTGCGACATCCGTCGGAATACCAGACTTTTCAATCGTCATTGAAATCATTGAGAAGTTGACGAACGAGATTGGTGACGGTCGAACGCGACGTCGCATCGTTTTCCAGGCGCAGTCCAGCGTCGAGTTGCGACTCGAGTTGATTTCAGCCACAAAGAATCGCGTGCGCAACGAGATGGAACGCATGGCAAAGGTGCCTAGTCAAAGAAACTTGGAGGAAATTGCGCCCGACGCGTTTGTAGATAGCATTACCGGCCGTTTTATGTGGCAGCCGGTAAAATTAGATTCGGGTCAGTACGTGGACATGTCGACAATTCATCGACTGCGAATGACCGGCGCGACGATGGATCCTTTCACGGGCGCTCCTTTAGAGTTCGATTCATTCGATGTAGACGCGGACATGAAGGGTCGCATAGATAATTGGTGCCGAGACAATAATATTCAAAGCGCTGGCGTAGCCAAGTAGAAGTTGCAACTAGAGTTTTCCCGCTAAAGCTTCGGTGGATTTTCTGTCTTTATTGCTGTTTGCATTCCGGAGGATTCTCACCGGCCGCGCCCGCCGCAGCGCCCTTCATTGCCGGCGGCGCCTTGAAAGAAGCGTCGACATCTTCATCGTCCTCATCTTCGTCGTCTTCGTCGTCTTCGTCGTCTTCGTCGTCTTCGTCGTCTTCGTCGTCTTCGTCATCTTCGTCGTCTTCGTCATCGAATTCGTCGTCTTCGTCGTCTTCATCCTCCTCGTCGTCCGCAAAAGCTTCGCCAGTGAACCAGTTGACCGCATCCGGAATCAAATTGTTGGCAATCATCATACCGAGCTCGTAATCTTGTTCCATGGCGTCTTGCAATTGTTCTGCGTCGTCCTCAGACATGTTTTGTTGTTCCTCTTCATCCGGAACCTCCGGCGGGTAGAAAAACTGGAAAAAGCTCTCAGCCGGTTCAGTCTTGGTGATCGGCTTCTTGTTCTTCGACCCGGGCTTCGGCTTCTTGCGCAAAACCTTGACGGTCAAGTTCTTACCCGCCTTCCAGTCAATGTCGCTGGCTTCGATGTACCGCAGAATGGTTTCATCTTCGTCGTCCATGTGATAAGTCTTCGTCAGCACAGAGTTTTCAAAATACTCATTCTCCTCAAAGTGGAAATCAATCTTGAACCCGCACAATTCATCACCGTCTTCATCCTCACCTTCGAGTTGCGTCGTGGTGATATCAACGAGATGTTTGAGCGCGCCTTCGTCGCGTTCGGTAATCATCGAAGCGATCTCCTCGTGGTTCTTCAACGCGATGAGCCAGAATTCCGGAACACCCTTGGGCGCATCACCCGCCGCCGCAATTTCCGCTTTAAGCTCTTCATCGTCTTCCGGCCCATCAACCTCACGCGTGCCCTTGACGATTTCACTTCGCGATTCATACAACGGTGCGTACAACTTTGCGTACTTTGCCTCCAACGCCTTGCGCTCCTCCACGTACTTCTCGTGCACCTCGTCGTGTTCCTCTTGAATCTTTTCCAGCGCCAACACCCGCGCGCGAACTTGCGGATGCAGCTCTTCGATGAACCCCGACCGCAAGCCGACCAAACCGTCGAGCTTTTGTTGCAGCGCACCGATGAGTCCGCTGTTTCCGTGCAACTGTTGCAGCGCCGCCATGACTTGCGCGCCGTCGACGCTCTTTTCAAAGTCCGGGTCGGTTTCGTCGGCGTCGGCCTCGCGGTTCGGGAGTCCACCGCCTAATCCTTTCATTCGTTCGGGTTGTTTTACTTCCGGTGCGCGTCGTTCGTCGCTCGTCGGCGTAGGCGTCGGCGTCGTGTGACGTTTATTTTTTGAAATCTTTCTTCAAAAATAATCTTTCGATTCATCGCGATTATTCACGTCGTCACTCTCGGACGCGCGCATCGGCGGTGCGTCGAGCGACTCGGTCGATGCCGACGATATCGGTGACACCCGCGGCGGTCGCGACGCCGTCGACACGTCGTCAGCGACAACGACAGCGACAACAACAACGACAGCGACAACAACAACGACACGCTGATGTGCACAGACATAGGTGGTGTACCGGTGGCGGCGCGACGCATGCGTCGAGACGCACCGGAACGCCGCCATGGGCGCTTCCGCCGGCGAACGAAATCGCTGGATTCGTCGTCGGTGCCGCGCTCGTGGGGTTGTGCGTCGGAGGCGCGCGGTTGGACGGATTGATTGCGCGCGCGCAGGTGGCGGCTATGAAGGATGAGGGCGAAGCAAGGCGGTTCGGCGAGCGCGCGGGTAAGGGTGGTGGGAGCGTCTTTACGATTCCTGAGGATGGCGACGAGGAAGACGACGGGGAGGACGGTGGTGGTATCGGAGCGCGAAAGTAGTCAGTCGCGGGGATTGGCGGCGCGTGTATAGTAGGTAGCGTATAGAGGTTGTAGAGGCGGTTTGCAAAGGAGTTTATGGAGTCATTCGTCAAATTATCATCATCGTTCTGTCGTTATTAAAGAATACTTTTTGTTTTCTTCGAAAGGCTATGACATTTAAAGCACCTTGACGAGCTCGACGTCAAAGTGCAAGGTGGCGTTCGGCGGGATGACACCCTTGATGCCCTTCTTACCGTACGCCATGGATCCGGGAATGATGAGCGTGCGCTTGTCGCCTTCGCGCATGCCCTCGACACCGACGTCCCAGCCTCGGATCACTTCGCCCGCTTGGAGACGGAACGCAAACGTGTTGCTACCCTTCGTTTGATCGAAAATCTTACCGCTCGGGAGCTTGCCAATGTACTTCATGACAACCTTCTTACCGCCGACGGCGAGCTTCGCCTTCGGGTTCTTTGAGGCAAAGGTGTTGATAATTTCCATGCCATTCTTGTGCACGCGCTTCGGGGTGTCGGGTTTCTTGGCTGGCTCAGCGCTCTTGGTTTGCTTCTTCGGCTCTGGAGTCTTTGCCGGGGCGGCTTCAGCCGGGCGCTTCTTGTCATTTTTCTTTTCCTCCTCGAGTTCAACAATTTTAACGCCACCCTTGCGCGTCACGCCGGCGTCCTCGGAATCAGACTCTTCATCGTCATCATCTTCAGAGTCATCCTCAGAGTCGTCATCTTCGGAATCGTCTTCGGAATCGTCATCCTCAGAGTCGTCCTCGTCGTCGTCCTCGTCTTCGGAATCCTCGTCGTCGTCAAAGTCTTCGTCGTCCTCAGAGTCGAAGTCTTCGTCCCCCATCATCATATCCTCATACATATCCTCATCCTCCTCGTCCCCATCCTCCCCATCGAAATCCGGCATGTAATACCCCGTCAAGTGCACCTCCCCCGGCCCTTCAACCGTGAACTCGGCGTACTCATCCAACACCAAATCCAACCCGCACGTCTCGCTTCGTCCTTCAATCAGCGAGCACACCCGGTACTCCTCCTTTTCGAATCCGTCCTCGTCCGCCGCGTCGTCGTCCTCCGGGTCCACCCCGGCGAGCACCGCCTCGTCCGTCTCGCACCGCATCTTGACGACGAATCGCGCGTTCGCTTTCGTCGTCTCATCGCACGCCGCCGTGGCTTGAGACACGTGCAACCGCACCGAGACGTCTGGCGGCGGCACGTACGGGGTCCAGCTCCCGGGCGTCAGTTTCAACCCCCAAAACATGATTAATGTTTCTCGTCGTCGTCGCCGTGCGTTCGTTCCTTCCTTCCGCTCCGTCTCTTCCGCTCCGTCGTCGTCGCCGTTCGCTCGCCTCGTTCGCGCGCCGACCCAACGTCGGGAATCCGTCCGTCCGTCCGTTCGTCGGAATCTCACGTCGCACCGCGCCGCCGCGATCGCGACCGAGCGCGCGCCCGGGGCCGTTGGTACTACCAAACCCTACACACTCTTTACCCATACATATATACATGCGCTTTTTCACATCCATCCATCCATCTTTCCGTCGTATGGCTTAAAACTCGGCACCCGCGTCTGGTGTCTCGAAATATCGTCGAATCACGACGGGTCACGAACCAGGATTTACCCTCTCTCTACGTATATTACCCGAAACGCGCCGAGCTGTCGTCGTTGAGTTTTTCGCGCGTTTTTTTGAAATCCATCCATCCATCTTTCCATCTTTCCGTCCTCGTCCGTCCGTCCGCCCACTCGCCGACGCGACGGAGGGCGACGATGGACGACGGGTCCTCGCCGATGTCGGCGGCGCCGTTCGCGGACGCGGACGAGACGTCGTCGGATCGATGCGAGCGGTTGTTTCAGCAGTCCGCGTCTCGGGAGGCTCGGGCGAAACTCGAACTGCTCGAACGGCGGATGACGACGGCGACGGCGGGCGGAAGGGTCGCGTCGGCGTCGACGGCGACGGTGGGGACGGTGGGGATGGTGACGACGCCGACGAGCGAGGATGGACGCGGTGGCGCGGTGCGACGACGAAGCGATGGGCGCGGACGCGCGGGGGAGGACGCCGGGGTGGAACGATGCGAGGTGGAGGATTCGGAATCTGATTCGGACGACGAGGACGCGGAGAGAGCGGAGGCGGCGGGGTACGGGGTCGTCGCGAGTGGGGATAAGACTGCTGGTGGTAAACGCGAGGGCGGGGCGAAGCGGAGACGACGCGGGAGCGTTTTGGGGGATGTCAGCGATTTGGAAAACTCGAAACCGCCGCCCGGGAGCGGGGGGTTCGCCCGGAGTCGGAAACATCCGGGGGGCGCGAACGCGACGGCGAGCGTCAACGCGAACGCGACGTCGTTGCTCGATCGGTTTGAAAACACCGGGTCTGGGTTTAAGAGCGCGTCTCCGCTGATGGAGGCGACGCCGAGCCAAGGGTACGTGAAACAAGTCGAGGAGGAACGAGACGCCGCCGAACTCCGAGCCAAGACGCTCGAGGAGCAACTGGAAAAGACGAAAAAAGAGCGAGACGATCTCGATCGCGGTTGTGATGACTTGCGAGTGGCGATGAGTGATTTGGAGAAGAAACACGCGGACGAGAGAGAGAAGAGACGACGAGGGGTGCATCAACTGGCGGTGAATTTGGCGGCGCTCGAGCGCAAGCAAATGCGAATGCAAATCGCCGAGGAGGGCTTGAGATTGGGCACCATTGGCGTGCAGCGCATCGGTTCGGTGCTTCAGGAGGTTTGGGAAGATGGACGAGCGTTTCACGAGCTCGACCAACGCCTCGACCGATTGGCAGAGTCTAAAAAGCTGGCTGAAGAGAAGCGAAAAGAGGTTAAAAAGAGACTGCCGCCGCCGGGGAGCGCTCAAATGGACACGGCGGCGCATGCCGAGTACGTTTTAAGTGAGGAGGTGCACAAGGCTCGCATGGCCATCATCCGTAAAGAGGAAGAAGCGATTAAAAACGAGCGCGAAAGCCTCGAGCGCGAGAAGGCGGCGCACATCCGAGCTCTCAAGCGCGTTCGCGACGAAGACGGCTCGCGGTTCAACAAGCACCCAGTGCTCGGCGATAGATACGTGTTGATGAACCTTCTCGGACGTGGCGGATTCAGCGAAGTTTACAAGGCTTGGGATTGCGACGAGATGCGCGAAGTCGCGTGTAAGCTTCACCAACTCAACCCCCAGTGGAGCGAGGAGCGTAAGCGCACATACGTGCGACACGCGGCGCGCGAGTGCTCGATTCACAAGTCGCTCGATCATCCGCACGTCGTGCGTTTGATTGATGTCTTTGAGGTGGATTCCGATAGTTTCTGCACCGTCTTGGAGCTTTGCACCGGTGACGATCTCGACGCTCGATTGAAGGCGCAAGGCGCAATCAGCGAGCGCGAAGCTCGAGCGATTTTGGCGCAAGTCTTCAACGGTTTGGCGTACATGAGCTCTGGACAAAAGCGCATCATTCACTACGATTTGAAGCCTGGCAACATTCTCTTTGACGAGGCTGGTCGCGTGAAGATTACCGACTTTGGCCTGAGCAAGGTGATGGAAGAACGCCCTGGGTCAAACTTTGGCGCCGACAGCGGCATGGAACTCACGTCTCAGGGTGCCGGTACGTACTGGTACCTCCCACCGGAGTGCTTCGAGACGGGACCGGCGCCGCCAAAAATTTCTAGCAAGGTTGACACGTGGTCGTGCGGAGTTATTTTGTTCCAAATGATTTATGGTAAGCGTCCGTTCGGTCACGAGATGTCCCAGGAACAAATCCTTCACGCGGGCACTATTCGAAACGCCAAGAATGTCGAGTTTCCTAGCAAGCCATCCATATCGCCGGAAGGCAAGGCGTTCATCACGCGTTGCCTCGCGTACAAGCAGAGCGAACGTCCGGATGTTTTGGAGGCGAGTCAAGATCCTTACATGACATTCATGAGTAAATGATACGAGTTGTTATGGACGAAATGATAATGATGATGCATTCAGTAGTAAAACGCCGCGCGTCATTCGCCGTCGGTTGAATGAAACGCTTCGCAGCGCGTGCGCGCCTCCTGTAGTTTTGTGATGAAGAAAACAAATATTGAATAACGTTACATTATTACGCACGCGTTCGCGTCGCTGTCCCGAAGTTTCTGTCTATCTAATCTAGATGGAGGCGGTCTCGAAGGGCTATGCTCAAAATCAGCCGTGTCTAATCCGTACTTTTCTCTCATGCGCGTCCTCCACGCACCGTCTGCCGCTCTCGCGCGCTCTATGTCGATCGCGTTCCCGACCAACGGCGCCCGTTCGAGTCCGTACTGATCGTGATAGTAATCATCCTCCTCATCATCGCTATCGGGACCTCCCTCGAGCGCGACTCTTCGCAGCGCGACGGCTAAAATCACGCTCAACACTTGCACGAAGAGCACCACGAGCACCAACGACGTGACGGCGTTTTCGTGCTCCTCGATAAACTCCCACGCCCTCGCGTACTGCCCCGTCACATCGTTCGGCGCAGAATCGTACGCCTTCCCACTCGTCACGTACACCGCCAAACCCGCCTGCAAAATGATCATGAACATCACCTGATGCGCGTACATTCCCAGGCAACACGCGTTTGCGTTTTCAGCCCCCGCCAAGCCCAACCACGCCGTCGCCGCCACGAACACCCCGCTCCCACCGACAAAGTACAAAAACCACGGCTCGGTGGCGAAAAACGCGTGTATCTTCGCCCGTGTTCTATCGTACGTCGTCGCGTTCTCCCCGGGATTCCACATCGAATCGTCGTCAGCCTCAAACTCGTCTTCGTCAACCGGCTTTTTCGACGAGTCTTCGCCCCAATCCAACGCATCCATCCCAGCGCGACGTTTATTGAACCCCAGCCACAGGTGAAACGCGAACAGCGCCGTCGCTAACCCAGCGGCGAGAAGCGCCGCGTTACACATGCGCAAGAGCCCGCGCAGGAAGGATTTCAACCCCGGCGTTCGTCGTCGAGCAGCCATGAAGATTGGGTGTTGCGAGAGACGACTGCGAAAGGTCTAAAAGGTCACGGGCCGCTCGAACGCCCCCGCGCTCGCGTCGACGCGCGCGGAAACCACCAACCGTCGCTCGGCGCCGCCCTTCACCGGGGTTTCTCGGACGTCCACGCGGTCGTCCCGTCGCGCGATGACGTCGTCGCGTCCGCGCGTGCGCTTTGGTTGTGAGTTTTCCGTGGGCCTTTTATGAGTCATGAATCATCAAATGTAATGGGACTCGTGGTTTTCGTCCACCGCGGACACACATCGCACTGCGCGTAACGCACGCGCGGCAGTCGACGCCGCCGTCTCGGCGTCGGCGGTCGAACCGACGGCGGTCGAACCGACGACGAACGAACGAACGACGACGAGACGAGGGACGAATGCGTCGGGGGTTCGGTAAACCTCGCGCGTCGACCCGCATTGACGGTGACGACGCGTTCGTTCGTGAAGATGCGCAAACGCGTTTTCTGAAACGACGCGCGTCGAGCGGATTGAGCGGGGCGGAGAGCCTGGCGACGTACGTGGAGCCGCCGGAGATGGCGACGAAGACGCATCACAAGGTGGAAGGTGGGTTTTGAGAGCGACGCGCGACGCGTGATGGGTGCTGGCGGAGCGGATGTCAGATTGGATTTATTAGTTGAAAATTGGATAAAGATGGATGAACGTTCGAACGGACGCCGGGAACGTTTTGAGATGGATGAATGCGCGCGCGGTCCACCACGCGGGACGAGACTGACGCCGTCGCTCGTTTCGCGATGAAAACGCAGGGTTGTTGTTTTGGGCGGGTAATTTTTACTTGTGGTACGCGGTGATTGGATTAGCGTTCGTTCCGCTCGGCTTGTACTTTACCGCGCTCGTGAAAAGCGTCTTCGTGACGAATAAGACGGAACATGGGCCGCACGCCGAACAGGTGGGTATCGTCGTGATGCTTTACGCATGGTTGCTCAGCGCGATATTCATTTACCCGACGTACTGTGTTTTTGGTCCGTACGAGTGGCTCAAGTATGCGTTTTTGGCGTACATTGCGTGGTACGCGTTGCTCGATCGTCAAGCCGATAGCTCTGGTGTCAGGTTCGTGCGCGCGATGAGACAGCTGCCGTTCTGGCGCGTGTTGGCAGAGTACTTTCCCGTTCGTCTTCACGTCAGCTCTGAGCTCGATCCGAAGGGTAATTATCTCTTTGGTTACCATCCGCACGGTGTCATCGGAGTGGGCGCCCTGTTGACCTTTGCGACAGAGGCGACTGGATTTTACGAGGCGTTCCCGGGACTCGATCTGCGATTGCTCACGCTATCGATCAACTTCAAATTTCCATTCACACGAGAGGTTTTGATGGCGCTGGGCGTCAATAGCGTTACAAAGACGAGCGTCATGAGAAACTTGACGCGAAAGCCTGGCGCGAGCGTCGCCATCGTCGTCGGCGGCGCCGCCGAGGCACTGGATGCGCGTCCGGGATGGGCGACGCTGACGCTCGCGAGACGGAAGGGGTTCGTCAAGATGGCTCTTCGAACGGGCGCATCGCTCGTGCCGGTGTTCGCATTCGGTGAGAATGACATTTTCGAACAAGTAGAAAATCCAGAAGGTGGACGACTGAGAAGCTTTCAACTTTACATCAAGCAACTCATCGGCATCACGCCACCGGCATTTTACGGAAGATCACTGAGTCGAGGGATATGGAGGCGTATTTTCGGTAGAAAAGGGGTTCTACCGAAACGAGAACCGATCGAAGTCGTCGTCGGTAAGCCGATCGCCGTGCCGAAAGTATCCGATCCGTCTCCCGAGCTCGTCGACAAGTACCATAACATGTACACTGAATCGCTCAAGGAACTGTACGAACTTCATCGCAGACAATTCCACAAGCTCAACCGCGGTGGAAGTAGCGATGACCTTTTAAGCGATCTCCTCATGAAGCGCGATCGGCTTCAGAGTATGAAATTCATCTAGTCAAAAACACGTAGCAGCGCTTGCAAATGAAAAAAAATCTTTCGTGCGAAAAATGAAAACGAAACCAATCGCTACCGATGACAATCTCGCGACGCGTCGTCATGGATGAAATGAATTCTCAGTTTATTACAAATCTCTTTCGTTTTTCTTCTTGCTCTTTTTGCTGCAGCTCAAGGTTTTTTCACTCACTTGCCGATGTATCGCAAGAGGATACCGTCGTTGCCGAGGATGAAACCTTGGTTTTCGTTTTGAAACTTGACGTTGTAGAGGTTCGCCGCGACGTTATCGGTACCGCGGTCGCGCTTCCACGTCTTACCGGCATCGTTCGAGTAGAAGACGCTACCGGAGCCACCCACAGTCCAGAACGTCTTGCCAGACGGGGTGTAACTCAAGTCGAGCAAGCCGAAACCGCGAGAGCCAATTCTGCCTTCGTAAAACTCAGAGTCTTCATCCGGCAAACCAGTCTCAGTGGACAAGAAGACACCACCACCGCGCGTCAACTCCCAAATACCGCCATCCGGACGCCAACCCATGCTTTGGACGCGGCGAGCGGACGTTCTGTTGTGTGGTTGCCAGTACGCTTGACCCGGGGCCCAGGACATGTAAAAGTTGCCGCGAGAACTCAAACCGAGGTACTCGCCAGCGTCGTTGCGCGAGACGGTGGAAAAAGTACCGGTGTAGTAAGAAGCACCGGTGATACCGGAAGAAACGGTACGGTTGAGCGTCGCGGAAACCGTCTCCTCGACGGCAGCCTTCCAGTTACGCGCGGCATCCTTGGTGAAATAAATGGCGCCCTCGTCGGTGACCATCTCCGCCGTGCCGTTGTCTTGCACGGCGGTGATCACAAGCGGCGCACCCGGAAGTCGCGGGCTCAAACCTACGCGTTCCCAGTTCGCCCCACCATCGGTGGTGTGTAACAACACCGCCGGCTTACCGATGATCCAACCCTCATCGCCCACGAACGAGACGCTGTTAAACCGGTAGTTTACGTCTTCGTCGAGAAGCCCGCTCAAGTCCCGCGCGTCCCACGTCTTACCGCCATCCTTCGTCTCAAGCACCGTCTGCCTCGTCCCAAGCAAGAACCCGTGCTTACTGTCGCTCCCGGTGAACGCGATATCGAGCAAAATCACCCCGGGTTCGAGCGGAAGCTCCACCTGTTCCCAGAACGAGCTCTCGACGGATCCCTCCGCCTTTGCCCGCTTATCCGCCGGCATCGCCGCCAACGCCGCCGCGAGCGTCACCGTCTTCGTCGCCAACTCCCGTCGAGTCACACGCATACCCGAGTCTTCACCGTTTTCACCCGCTTTCGCCGCCATCACCTTCACGGCGCGTCGGCCGACGACGCGTTGCCGAGGAATAATCGCCGCAGAGGTGGACGATGATCGGCGTTGCGCACCCACGCGTCCTGTCGCGTTCGCGCGCGTCGTCGTCGTCGTCGTCACCGACCCAGTCGCGGTGGTCGTCATCATGATCGTGAGTGGTCTCGTTCAGTCGAAGCCTTTCGACTGCGGTCGTCGCGTCACGCTCTGCCGACGCGCGCGAGGTCCCGAATCAATCCTCAGCGCGCGAGCGCCTTTTTCCCAAACCATCCTTCGCGATGACGTCACCACATGACACGGTCCGTCGGTCGGTCGGTCGCGCACCCCCGACCTCGGGGTACCCCACACACTTTTTGGGTTCATGAACCGTCGATGTGCCCCACGTAGAAAACCGCTCTGAAACTAAAGTACGAGCGCTTCACGGCGCATCGCCGACGTTTGGTTTTCGTGCATTTTTTCGACGCCTCGTCTTGATTACGCTCGGAATACGAGCGCGCACTCAGATGTCTCCCGCGAGAGATTTTGTTTTCCCCGCGTTGAAGGCTTTTTTAAGCCCAAGAGACGGAACGGTTGGTTTTCTTTCGGGCGACGCGCGCTTTTCCGAGCGCGCGCGCGCGCGGCAACGGCAGAGTCTGACTGCGACGGCGACCGGGCGATGAGTCTGCGACCGAACGCCCCGGCGTTCGTGCCGACGACGCGGATGGATAGCGCGTCGTCGGTGCCTTCGGCGACTGAGGCGGCGACTGAGGCGGCGAGCGAAGACGCGGTGGAAGAGGCGACAGCGGGAAAAGAGGAGGACGAAGAAGAAGACGGAGGAGGAGGAGGAGGACCGAGCGTCGACGCGACGACGGACGGGAACGAGGATGACGACGATAACGATGCCGTGGGTGTCGCGCACGAAAAGGCGTCGGAAACGGAAGAGTTGAGGGAACGGGTCAAGGCGTTGGAAGGCGAGCTGGAGAGCGCGCGGAGTAAAAACGAACGTCTGTCCGCGGCCGCGGCGCAAGCGGGTCGGTTGTCCGCGGCGCTGTCGAACGTGGATGAGGACGTGAAACGGTTGACGAATGAGGTGGAACGGAAGACGGAGGAGTGTGAGGAGGCGTGGGCGCTGGCGACGGAGAGAGAGGCGGAGAGAGACAGCGTCGCGGGGGAGAGGGACGCGTTGGCGAAACGGTGCGAGTCGTTAAAGGAGGAGTGTAAAGCGGCGTTGAAAAAGGCAATCGCGACGTCGGAGGAGCTTAAAAAACTGAAAGAGCAGTGCGATGCGCTCGATGAGGTGCAGGTGAGCAAAAATGGCGAGCTCGTGGCGACTTTGACGGCGCGTGTGGAGGAGTTGGAGGTGGCGGTGCGTGAGGCGGAGGAGGATCGCGACAGACGCGTGGAAGAGGCGACGTCGAGCGCAGAGGCGCGCGTGAACGCGCTCGAGAGTGCTTTGGAGGATGAAAAGGCGAGTCACGCAGATGCAAAAGCCAGTCTCACCGCGGCAATGGATGCGTTAAAGTCCGAATTGGCTGACGCAAAGGGCAAGGCGGAGCGGCTACGAATCGAGCTCGACGAGGCGGTCTCCGCGACGCCGCCCGAGCCCGAATCGACGGGTGGCGGAATCTCCGAGGAAGAACTCGTAGAAGCACAAAACGCGCTCGAAGAAAGGGAGAACCAACTCGCGGCGACGACGTCAGCGCTCGAAGCGTTCAAGAAAGAGCTCGAGGATGTCAAGGATGAACTCAGACGTTCGAGCGACGAAAAGCGCGCGCTCGGGGCGGCTTTGAACGACGCTGAAGCGCAAGTGCTCGAGTCGCGCAAAAATGTTGATCTCATCGTCGCTCGCGCCGAGCAAGCGAGCAAGATGTTCACCAGCAACGCCTCGGCGCTTAGAATGGCTGAGGCTCGCGTCGCCACGGTTGAACTGGAGGTTTCCGTGGCGCGCGACGAGGCGCAATCCGCGGAGGAACAAGCTACCTCGGCGCGAGACGAGTGTGCTCGACTCAAGACGGAAATAGAATCTCTCGAACGCGAACTCGCCGACGCAAAGCTCCGATCGTCTCCGCTTCGCGTCGGTGCGTCTACGGACGTGATAGAGGCGCTCGAGGCCGAGCGACGTGCACGAGCGCTCTACCAGAGCGACGCTCGTTACTGGCGAGAACGTTTCGAAGCCATCTCAGCCGCTTCGGCCTCCGTGATGACCCCGTCCGCCGAGCCGAAACGCGTCGTCCTCACCCCGCTTCCACCGAACAGAACGCCGGGCACGGCGCTTCGACTCGCCGCGGGTCTGGAAAAGTCAACAAAGGTTACGAACCCACCGGCGTCCGTCGAACGTCCACCGACGACGACGACACATAGCGAGAACAACAAGTCGACGCCCCGCGCGTCATCCATTCGTCTCAACGCCCCGGATTCCGACGACTCGGACGATTCCGAACATGTCCCGATTTCCGTCGACCGCCAACCTCTCCGCCAGCCATCCGCCGAAGCCAAAGCCAAAGCCGTCGTCGATTCCCCTGCGCCTAAACCGTCGTTCACCGCGACGCAGGCGAACACCATCGCGAAGACCCACGACCCGATAGCAGTCACTCGCAAGCTAGCCAGTTACTTTCAATAATCCAGACGAGCGACGCGACGCGACGCCGCGCGACTCTGAATTGAATTCCATCCAAATCCAAAACGACGGGTCACGACTCGTTAAATAGTACCCCCCTGACAAAAACAAGATGCAAATGCAATTGCAACCCACAACGTCACTTTATAGCGCCGCCGCCCACGCACTCGCGCGCGGGCGCCCGACGACGACGATGTGCGTCGACACGACCGAACCCATCTCCCCGCGTCGTTCCCCGCGACTACGCGTCGCCCCGAACGGCGACGACGTTGAAGACACCACGACGTCGACGTTGACGATCACAGCCGTGGGTGACGTTGTCGATCGAAGAGCCGCCGGTGGATCGAACGCGAAAGCGAAGACGTTCTACTCCCCGGAACTCGAACCGCACAAGATTGCGAAGACGTACGAACGACAGTACGTCGTCATCGAGGGCGTCGAGTACGATGTGACGGAGTTTAAACACCCCGGTGGGTCGGTGATGTATTACATGTTGAGCAATTCGGGCGCCGACGCCACAGAGGCGTTTCGAGAGTTTCACATGCGGTCTAAAAAGGCGAGAAAAGCGTTGGCGGCGTTGCCACACCGGAAACTCGAAGAACACGAAATCGTCGAGACGGAGGATGGGGAGATGTTGAGGGATTTCGCGAGGTGGAGACGGGAATTGGAGAGGGAGGGTTTCTTTAAACCGTCGCCGGCACACGTGGCGTATCGATTCGCCGAGTTGGCGGCGATGTTTACGTTGGCGACGGTGTTGATGGCGGCGAGGTGGCACGTGTCGGCAGTTTTGTGCTACGCCTTCTTTTTTGGTGCTCGGTGCGGTTGGGTGCAGCACGAGGGTGGGCACAACTCGCTCACCGGGAATATTTGGTGGGATAAGCGAATTCAAGCCTTCACGGCGGGTTTTGGCTTGGCGTCGAGCGGGGACATGTGGAACAACATGCACAACAAGCATCACGCGACGCCACAAAAGATTCGTCACGACATGGATCTCGACACAACCCCAGCGGTGGCGTTTTTCAACACCGCGGTGGAGGACAACCGTCCGAGAGGTTTCAGTAGGCTCTGGTTGCGTCTTCAGGCGTGGACTTTTGTACCCGTGACGTCGGGCATGGTTTTGTTCTTTTGGATGTTCGTTTTGCATCCGCGCAACGCCATTCGCCGTAAAAGCTTCGAGGAAGCGTTCTGGATGCTCGCCGCGCACGTCGTGCGTCCGGCGGTGATCAAGGCTGTCACTGGGTACTCTTGGCTCGCGTCCTACGGGCTCTTCGCCGCGTCCATGTGGGCGAGCGGGTGCTACTTGTTTGCGCACTTTTCCACGTCGCACACGCACACGGATGTGGTTCCGAGCGACAAGCACCTCTCTTGGGTCCGCTATGCCGTCGACCACACCGTGGACATCGACCCGAGCCAAAGCGTTGTCAACTGGTTGATGGGATACCTCAACTGTCAGGTGATTCATCACCTCTTCCCGGACATGCCGCAGTTTAGACAACCCGAGGTGTCGCGACGGTTCGTCCACTTTGCAAAAAAGTGGAACTTAAACTACAAGGTGATGAGTTATTA
>Ga0181588_10000233_pt1 | contig 48877 bp, 47 predicted proteins | sample 071ome_26_FD_148607 | JGI IMG/M metagenome (GOLD analysis project Ga0181588, IMG submission 148607) | Coastal salt marsh microbial communities from the Groves Creek Marsh, Skidaway Island, Georgia - 071409BT metaG (spades assembly) | ecosystem: Environmental > Aquatic > Marine > Intertidal zone...
GAGAGCCCGTTGGGGCTTTCCCCTTCCTAGCGGGTCAGAAGGATGGGTACGGTGAGGGTGGCTCCGACACTCAGGTAGCGCGGTCGTACGTCGGGATTCGCCGCCTGCAGGTCCCGAATCGAGACCCCGTATCGACGAGCGATATGCGACAGCGTTTCTCCCTGCTGGACGGCATGCTCGACGACCGTCATTCGCTCACCCGCCGGGATCGCAGCGTAATTGGCGGCGAAGACCTCGGCCTGTCCTTCTGGTACCCGGAGTTCGTAGGCTCGCCCGGGCGGGGTGAAGCCTCGGTACAGTTCCGGATTCAGCCGCCGGATCTCCTCCTCGTCCGTCTCCGCAGCCCGCGCGAGCACGTCGAACGTCGTCGCTTCGGGCACCTGTACCGCCGCGTAACGGAAGGGTGGATCGGGAGGAGGGGACTCGTATCCGTACGCTCCCGGGTCCTGCACGACCACAATCGCCGCAATCAGCTTCGGTACGAAGTCCCTCGTTTCCCTCGGCCAGTGCTGGCGAAGTGCCCAGAACACGGAGTCCGAGGGCTGCGCCATCGGCGCGTGCTGTCGCAGAATCCGCTGGGCGCGGGTCGGCCCCCCGTTGTACGCAGCAAGAGCGAGGAACCACGATTCGAATCGCCGGTGAAGCGCGGAGAGGTAGTCCGCGGCCGCCACGGTCGACTTGAACGGATTTCGCCGCTCGTCGACGAAGGCCTCCACGCGCATCCCGTGTGCACGGGCCGTGACCGACATGAACTGCCACAGACCCACCGCGCTGGCGTGACTCTGCGCTTCTGGGCTGTACCCGCTTTCGATCAGAGGCAGATATCTCAGCGACGCCGGCAGACCTCGCTCCATCAGGGCCGAGTCCACCGTCTGCTCGAAGGCGCCCATACGCCTCAGGAAATCGGGGAACCATGGCTTCGCCGCGTTCTCCCAGTAGTCGACCCATCCCGCGACCGCGGCTTGGAATTCCGGGTCGCGCAGCATCGGTGAAGCCAGGAGCTCGTCGACCTGATCCTCCCCCTCCGGAGGCTCAAGATACGCGACGTGCAGGGGCTCGAGAAACGGCAGGCCGACACCCACATCCACCGCGGGATCAGCGACGGGCAACGGCGCCACGCGGGCGGCTTCCTGCCGCGGAATGAGCGTACATCCGGTGCCAGCAACGACCACCAGCAGCACCGATCCGGCGGCCCGGGGACGAAATGCGGCGACGGCAATCATACGGTCATGTCCGCGCGGCTATCCGTGGTAGTTCGGGGCCTCGCGCGTGATGGTGACATCGTGGGGATGCGACTCACGAAGCCCGCCCATCGTCACGCGGTTGAAGCGGGTCTGGGTCCGAAGCTCCTCGATCGAACCGACCCCGCAATACCCCATCCCCGCCCGAAGCCCGCCGACCAACTGGTAGATCGTATCCGAGACCGGGCCCTTGTACGGAACCCGTGCCTCGATCCCTTCAGGCACGAGCTTCCGCTTTTCCTCCGAGGCGTCCTGGAAGTAGCGATCGGCGGACCCCTCCTCCATCGCCGAAAGTGAACCCATGCCGCGCACCGTCTTGAAACGTCGGCCTTCCAGCAGGAAGGTCTCGCCCGGGGACTCGTCGGTTCCCGCGAACATCGACCCCATCATCACACTGTGCGCCCCCGCTGCGAGCGCCTTCACGACGTCACCGGAATATCGGATGCCGCCATCCGCGATGATCGGGACCGATCCGTCGGCTCCCGCCACGGCGTCCATGATCGCACTCAGCTGGGGCAGCCCCACCCCGGTGACGACGCGCGTCGTGCAGATGGACCCCGGCCCCACGCCGACCTTCACGGCATCGACACCGCGATCCACCAGTGCCTTGGCCCCCTCTACGGTACCGACATTCCCACCGACGATCTGAACGTCGGGGAAGCGCTCCCGGACACGCGCCACTGCCTGCAGAACCCCCTCTGAGTGGCCATGGGCCGTATCGACCACGATCACATCGACGCCGGCCTCCACCAGCATCTGAGCGCGGTCGAGGTCGGCGGCGGACGCGCCGATCGCCGCACCCGCACGAAGGCGTCCGTGCTCGTCCTTGCAGGCTCCGGGATACCGCCGGCGCTTGAAGATGTCCTTGACCGTGATCAGCCCCTTCAGGCTGCCATCGTCGTCGACCACCGGGAGCTTCTCGATCCGGTGCTGATGGAGGATCTCCTGAGCCTGATCGAGCGTGGTTCCGACGGGGACCGTAACGAGGTCCTCGGACGTCATCACGTCCGAAATCGACTTCGTCAGATCGGTTTCGAATTGGAGATCCCGGTTCGTGATGATCCCCACGAGCCGCCCGTCGTCCTCGACGATGGGCACACCGCTGATCGAGAAGCGCGCCATCAGGTCATGGGCGTCCTGGAGCGAGCCGGCGCGCTGAAGCGTGATGGGGTTGAGAATCATCCCGCTCTCCGATCGCTTCACCCGGTCGACTTCTTCCGCCTGCCTTTCAGGCGACAGGTTCTTGTGGATGATCCCGAGGCCACCCTCACGGGCCATCTGAATGGCCATCGCCGACTCCGTGACGGTGTCCATCGCCGCGGCGAGCAGTGGAATCCGCAGTTCGATTCCCCGGGTCACGCGGGTAGATACGTCGGTGTCCTTAGGATGCACGAGAGAGTGGCCCGGAATCAGAAGGACGTCGTCGAAGGTGAGGGCTTCCTTGACGATACGGCCGCCCGCAGAGGCGTCGGTCATGGGCGATTCGACCTTTCGGAAAAAGCGAACGCCCGCCTGCAGTTGCCCGGGCGAACGGGCCTCGCAGAGCGGGCGAAAACATGCTCAGAGTGAGCCTTCGATGGTTCCATCCGGGACGATAGACGGACTCACCTGCATCGTCAACGCCACCCAACGGGGCCCCGGCCGGCCCGACTGGCCATGACCCGTCCGCACGCCCCCGCCGCCGCCTTCACGGGCACAAGCGCTCAGTTTCCGGTCGGGTCCTCTCCCATCGCAGCCCCGGAGTCGACGCCCGTCTCACCGGGCGTCGAGGCTCCCGTGGGTCCGGTCGTTCCTCGTCGCTTGCGTGGATCAGCCTCGATGCGCTGAGTTCCGTCTGCATCCTCGACGCTTTCGCCGTCGGTCGTCTCGATGGCGGTGTTCAGTTCATTGAGGATCTGCCGACCCGCCGAGGACACACCGGACAGCACGCGGTCGGCCGCAGAGATCAGCTGAAACGCCTCGCGGATGGTGCTCGGGCTGACCGCCCGGCTCCGTAGCTTGTCTTCGAGCCCCTCGGCGAACTTCTGAAGTCCCGACGCCTCCAGGTCGACCTGCCCGGCGTATTTCGACTCCAGAAACTCGATGTAATCGAGGACCTGATAGATCTGCTCGTCCGGTAGACTCTCGATCTTCCGGATCAGTCGCTGGCGTAGGACGTCGTGCATGGTCGATGACGCTGGTGCGAGGCATTTGGGTAAGTCTAACCGGGCGAAGTAGGCCCGAAAGGCCCTACGAGTCCAGCTGCCCGATGGTTCAAGCGACGCGGACGTCTTGCCACATTCACCAATCCGGATAAGCTCCTGCCATGTCTTTCCTTCCGCTCCGCCCCGTCCCCGTCGCAGACGGCGCTGCATCCCTTTACGACGATTGGCTCGCCTGGCTGAAGGAGTCTTTGGACAACCCGGCGTGCGACCGAAACGAGCTCTGCCGGACCATCCTCACGGATATCTACTATCCGAATCTCAGCGCCTCCGGCGCCGCAGGGCTGTCGCACACGAGCCAGGTGGCTCTGGCTCAGATGGACCCCCGGAATGTGACGCTCGAGCCGGAGTACTACGAAGAGATCGACCTCGCCCGCTACGAGCCTCGCAAGCCGTTGCTCTGGCTGTGGGAAATGTTCGATCGGAGCGCCCTCGGCGAGAACATAGAGCTCGGCATCCGCTTTCGACGGGTCCTGGCCAGGCACGTGTTTGGGTCATGCGGCCGGAACTTCAAGGCCTTCACCCACGTGCGAGTCTCGTTCGGATACAACCTCGAGGTCGGCGACGGGGTGGTCATCCATCGGCACGTTCTGCTGGACGACCGGGGCGGAATCGAAATCGGTAACGGCTCGTCCGTCTCGGATTTCGCCAACGTCTACTCACACTCCCACAACATCGTCGACGGACGCATCGTGTACCTGCCCCGGACCGTGATCGGGTCAGGCGTGCGCATCACCTACCACGCGACGGTCCTCGCCGGCGCACACGTCGCCGACGATTCGATGGTCGGCGCGGGTTCGATGCTCACTCGGAGCACCGAACCTCACTGGGTCTACGTCGGCGTGCCGGCTCGGAAGATCAAGGAGAAGTCGGCGGAAGAGCGCGCTGCGAAAGCACCTCCCTCCGTCGACCCCTTCGCCGAAGACTGAGGGCTATCCTTCCTCTTCTTCGTGCATCTCCTGCAGCTTCTTCACGACCGCAGGGTCGGCGAGCGTCGTCGTGTCGCCGACAGCTCGACCCTCGGCGATGTCCCGCAGGAGACGGCGCATGATCTTCCCGGATCGGGTCTTCGGCAGGTCCGCCGTGAACACGACCAACTCCGGCTTGGCGATCGCGCCGATCTTGGCCCCGACGTGATCCCGAAGCTCGGACATCAGGTCGTCGCTGCCGTCGATGCCCTCCTTCAGCGTCACGAACGCGGCGATCGACTCCCCCTTGATCTCGTGAGCCTTGCCCACGACGGCAGACTCGACCACGGACGGGTGATCCACCAGAGCGCTCTCGACCTCCATCGTTCCGATCCGGTGGCCCGCCACGTTCAGCACATCGTCGACACGCCCCAGAATCCACAGGTATCCGTCCTCGTCGATCTTCGCCCCGTCGCCCGGGAAGTACACGTTCGGCCACTTCGACCAGTAGGTGTCCCGGAACCGCTGCTCGTCGCCCCAGACCGTACGGAGCATCGACGGCCACGGCGTGGTGATGGCGAGATACCCGGCCGTAGTGTCTTCGCCCCCCTCGTCCCGGATCGCGGCCTGAATCCCGGGGAAGGCTCTCGTGGCCGTGCCGGGCTTGGTCTCGGTCAGACCGGGGAGCGGCGTGATCATGATCGCGCCTGTCTCCGTCTGCCACCACGTGTCGACGATCGGGCACCGCTCCCCGCCGATCACCTCGTGATACCACATCCACGCCTCGGGGTTGATCGGCTCTCCGACCGTCCCCAGCAAGCGTAACGAGGAGAGGTCCGATGCTTCCGGCCACGCCTCCCCCCAGCGCATGAACGCCCGGATCGCGGTCGGGGCCGTGTAGAAGATCGTCACCCCGTACTTTTCGCACAGCTGCCAGAAGCGCCCACGATCCGGCGTGTCGGGTGCCCCCTCATACATGACTACCTGGGCACAGTTCGCGAGCGGGCCGTAGACGATGTAGCTGTGCCCCGTGATCCATCCCACGTCGGCGGTACACCAGTAGACGTCGTCGTCCTTGAGGTCGAAGACGGCCTTCGTGGTCGCATACGCCTGAGTCAGATATCCGCCCGTCGTATGCACGACGCCTTTCGGTTTCCCCGTGGTACCCGACGTGTAGAGGATGAAGAGCGTGTCCTCAGCGTCCATCTGAGCGGCGGGACAGTCGCTCGACGCCTCAGCCATCAGGTCGTGATACCAGTGATCCCGTCCATCCTTCATGGTGACCGGGGTCTGGGACGTCAGTTCACCCCCGCGCGCGACCACCACGACGTGTTCGATCGTGGGGGAGTGCTCCAGGGCGACGTCGGCGTTGGTCTTCAGCGGGACGACGGACCCACGGCGCCACCCTCCGTCGGCCGTCACGAGCACCTTCGAGGCGGCATCATTGTTGCGATCGGCGAGCGAATCCGGACTGAACCCTCCGAAAACCACGGAGTGGACCGCCCCGATCCTGGTGCAGCCGAGCATCGCGATCGCGGCCTCCGGAATCATCGGCAGGTAGATGGTGACCCGATCACCCTTTTCCACGCCGAGTCCCCTCAGCGCGTTGGCGAACTTCGAGACCTCATGATGAAGCTCCGCATAGGTGTAGGTGCGGGTATCTCCGGGCTCACCCTCCCAGATGAGTGCGGTCCGGTCGCCACGGCCTGCCTCCACGTGCCGGTCGAGGCAGTTGTGGGCGACGTTGAGCTTCCCTCCGAGGAACCACTTCGCGTGCGGTGGCGTCCACTCGAGGACCGTGTGCCAGGGCTCGAACCAGTCGAGTTCACCAGCCCATTCGGCCCAGTACGCCTCGGGGTCCTCCAGGGCTCGGTCGTAGATCGACGGATCGTTGAGGTTCGCCTGCCCGGCGAAGGCGGCGGAGGGCGGAAAGCGGCGGTCCTCCTGCAGAAGGGCATCGAATTCGCCGGCGTCACTCATGCATCGTCCTCGTCGAAACAGGTCTGTGGTTCGGATGCGCCCAATGTGCACGTGGACCCTTCCCGAGCAAGCCACCGAGTCCGTTGGAGCGACGCACCGACATGGCTAGCTTATCAAGAATCATTCTTGATAAAGGATCATGGGAAGCTGCTGCGACGCTCAGGGAAGTGAGCCGGACCGCCTCGGCCTGCAGGTCACGTCAACGATCGTGGCGCTGCTTGCCACGCTCGCTGGCTGGCTGTCCCCGGAAGTCGGACTCCCGGCTCTGGCCCTTCCCTTGTTCCTTCTTGCCTACGTGTCGGCGGGGTGGGATGCCACGCTCCGGGCCGCGCGTGCACTGCGCTCGGGCGAACTCGACGTCGACGTTCTCATGCTCCTTGCGGCATTCGGAGCCGCGATCGTCGGGCACTGGCTCGAGGGCGCCGTTCTCCTCTTCCTCTTCTCCCTGGGTAATACGCTCGAGAGCTTCGCGTTCCGCAGAACGAGGCGCTCGATCGAAGCTCTGGTGGAGCTGAGCCCCGACGAGGCTATCCTCCTGGAGGGCTCGGAAGAGCGGACCGTGGCGGTGGAACGCCTGCAACCGGACGACGTGGTGCGCGTCCGCCCCGGTGACCGGATACCCGTCGATGGCACGGTGGTGGGGGGCGGATCCGCCGTGGACGAGTCCACACTCACCGGTGAGTCGGTCCCGGTGGACAAGCGCCCCGGAGACCCGGTCTTCGCCGGAACGCTGAACGAATCGGGCTCCCTGGACATCCGGATGACTCGCCCGGCCGACCAGACCGCCCTCGCACGCATCATTTCGATGGTGGAGGAAGCCCGTGAGTCGAGGGCGCCGACGCAGAGTTGGATCGAAGAAGTCGAGGGCCGCTACGCAGCCGGGGTGATCCTCGCCTCCGGCCTGGCGATCCTGATCCCGTGGACGTTGATGGGGTGGACCTTCGATGACGCCTTCTACCGGGCGATGACCCTGCTCGTGGTCGCCTCACCGTGCGCACTGGTCATCTCGATACCGGCGACCATCGTCTCGGCCGTCGCCAACGGAGCCCGCCACGGCATCCTCTTCAAGGGCGGGGCGCACATCGACGCATTGGCGGACGTGACGACGTTCGCGATGGACAAGACCGGAACCGTGACGGTCGGACATCCCGAGGTCATCGCGATCCGACCCACCGCAGGCGCGGCGGCCGAATCATCCGATCGACTCCTCTCCCTGGCCGCGGCGGCAGAGCACCGGTCCGAGCACCATCTCGCCGCCTCGATCCTTCGGGCGGCCGAGGCTCGTAGCCTCCCCATTGCAGAGCCGACGGCGTTTCAATCGTTCGCCGGCGAAGGGGTGGAGGCTCATGTGGAGGGCAAGCGGGTTCGTGTGGGCAAATCCGCCTTCATTCAGGCCGGCGTGGCAAGATTCGACGAGTCGGTCGCCGAGGTACTCCGAGAGCAGCATCCGGCGGCCACCCTCGTCCACGTCGCGATCGATGGTGCTCATGCAGGCGGATTTGCGATTCAAGACCATCCCCGGGACGGTGCCCGAAGCGCCGTTGCCGCGCTTCGGGCAAGTGGTATAGAACGTGTGATGATGCTCACCGGCGATTCGGACGCAACGGCTCGGGCGGTCGGCCAGAGCGTGGGTATCGAGGAAATCCATGCGGCTCTCGCCCCGGACGAAAAGTCGCAGATTCTGAGGGGCGCCGATGGTCCGGGTGGCGTCGCGATGGTCGGGGACGGGGTCAATGACGCGCCGGCGCTGGCTGTCGCCGATGTCGGGATCGCGATCGGCGTCGCAGGAACGGACGTAGCGCTCGAGACGGCGGATGTGGTCGTCATGGGAGAAGACCTCTCCAACCTCGCCCACGCGGTCCGTCTCAGTCGTCGGACGCGGAGGATCGTCCGTCAGAACCTCGTGTTCGCCGTCAGCATGATGACGATCCTCGTCTTCGCCGCGCTCATGGGCTGGATCGGGCTCACAGTCGGCGTTATCGGGCACGAGGGATCGACCGTGGTCGTGGTCTTCAATGGACTCCGGCTCCTCTCGGACGGCAGGTCATGACGATGCGCCCGTTCAGAGCAGAGCCACTATCCAGTCACGCCGTCCTCCGTGTCCGCGAGCACGGTCAACTCCGGAGACCGCAGGATCTCCGAGAAACCGGCCACCACCCGGTCGAGCCACGTGACCAGTGCCGAGCGTCCCCCCTGGATCACCGATCGCGGAAGCCGCACCTTGAAACGAACCTCCGTATCCGCGTCCACGGCGGCGTCCTCCGCGTCATCCAGGCGGAAACGAAGGGACAGTGGGCGACGCTGCCCATGCTCGAGCTCCCGAGCCGAAAGACGGCTGAGAGCCGTCAACACCTCGCCCGAGTCCCCGATCGACCCCAGGGGTCTCAGGTCCACGACCAGGGCCACATTGCCGCTGACCCCGCGGCCGGTCTCGTCGAGATACACATCGACACTGGCGAAGTCGGGGCCGTCGGCCCGATGGAAGAACAGGTATGCGCTGCGCGTCGATTCGCCTTCCCAGCGCCCCTCGAACTGATGGCTCGTCGTCTTCTGGAGCCCCGAGAGAGACCACCCTGCCGCTTCGATCGCCTCTCTGAGGGCATCAATGAGCGGCTCGAGTGTCAGGAACGACGCGCTCATGATCGGCCGTCCCCGATCAGGGCGACGCCCAAGCCCCGCGGTACCGACGCTGCGATTGACACATTTTTGAGCGGATGTGTAACGTTGATCTCCAGAATCCGTCCCGACGGACGGTGAGTAGACGAATCCATATGTCCAGTCATTCCACGACAGACCTGCGCCTGAGAGAGGCCCTCGAGGGCAGTGGCCAGCGTTTCACCGAGCAGCGCGCGGCGGTCTTTCGCTACCTGGCGAACACCGACGTGCACCCGACAGCGGATGAGGTCTTCCTCGCGGTCCGAAAGGATCTCCCCGCGATTTCGCTGGCGACCGTGTACAAGAGCCTCGAAACGCTGGTCGGCTGCGGGCTCGCGGTCAAGCTGAGCTACGCCGATCACTCGGCTCGGTATGACGGGCGTACCGATCCTCATCACCACGCGCGCTGCGTGGTGTGCGAATGCGTTCTGGACCTGCCCGGCGAGATCTCTCGACAGGAGATCGAGTCGCTGCGCGGAACCGCCGGTGGATTCACCGTGACGGGATACCGCCTCGAGCTGTCGGGGTACTGTCCCGCCTGCCTGCCGACGAAAGAACGGGCCGTCACGGCCTGACCACGACACTCGCCATGGCTCGCCTGTTACGCACCCGGAAGAAGCGCGCCGGTCGCGGGCGATGCACACTGGTGCTGCTGGGGATGATCGCCACCCCGGTTCTGCTCGACGCACAGGACGTCGAGCGGCTCCAGGCCGACCTCGTCGAGACGTTCGACACGTATTCCTGGGGTGACGCGCGGTGGGGCGCGCTCGTCTATTCTCTCGACTCCGGGGATACACTTCTCGCCATCGCCCCCGACAGCGCCCTTGCTCCGGCCTCGAACCTGAAGCTCCTGACGACCGCAGCGGCCCTGCACCGTCTGGGCCCCGATTATCGCTTCCAGACGTACGTGCTCTCCGACGCGCCGGTGCGAGACGGTGTACTTCGGGGTGATTTGACCCTGTATGGAACCGGTGATCCCGGTATCTCCGACCGCTTTTACGGGCGCAAGGACGAGGTCTTCCAGCGGCTCATCGACGATCTGGAGGCGGCCGGCATCACCGAGGTCGAGGGCGACCTGATCGCGGACGCATCGTTCTTTCCAGGCCCCCTGCGGGACGAGGGCTGGGAGCGACGCGACCTCAACGAGCACTTCACGGCCGCGGTATCCGCCCTTTCGTACAACGAGAACGTCGTGTCCTTCCGGATCCGACCCGGCCGGGTGGGTGCGATACCCCGCGTCGAAACGGTACCGCCCCACTCCGCACTTGAGGTAGACAACTCCGCGGAGACCGTGAGCGGCCGGGCCCGGCCGCGACTCGCCATCCTGCGCGACGATCCTCTGGAGCCCGTGCGAATTACCGGCCGGATCTCTTCAAACTCCCGCGACGTGTGGCGGCAGATGACGGTCGCAGTCCCCGCGGATTTCGTCGGTGCCTCGTTTCGGGCCGCCCTCGAGGGACGTGGGATCACAGTGCGCGGCGCGACACGAACGGTCGAGCTGCCCATCGAATCGCCCGTCGGCCGCCTCAGCGCACCCGCGCTCGGCCGACCGGGCTCGCGAATTCTGGCTCGTCATACGTCCCGCCCCCTTTCGGATTATCTGGAGGTCGTGAACAAGGAGAGCAACAACCTGTTCGCCGAGGTGATCTTCCGGGCTGTTGGCCGGGCGGACTCGGGTATGGGCTCACCGGCCGCGAGTGCGGACGCGGTGCGTCGAACGCTTGTGGCGCTCGGCGTCGAGACCGAAGGGCTCCGGCAACACGACGGTTCGGGGCTGTCGAGTGAGAATCGCGTCAGCGCAGCGACGTTCGTCGATCTGATTCGCCGCATGAGTGACGGTCCGCTGTGGCCCGAGTACTGGGCGTCTCTCCCTCGTGCGGGCACGCGACGCGAGCTCGGCCGCATGTATCGCACGGCTGCGGCAGACAACCTCAGGGCCAAGACGGGTACCATCGACGGGGTCTCCGCCCTGAGCGGGATGGTTCGCTCGAGAGATGGAGAGAGGCTCGCCTTCTCGCTTATGGTGAATGGCTCGCCTTCGCAGACCCTGGCGAAGCGAGTGGAAAACCAGATCGGGGCGCGCCTCGCCGACTTCCAACGCGCGCCGGGCACGGCTCCGGCCATCGCAGAGGAGACGGCCCCTCCCGCGGTGAGCACGACCGCCGTCAATGACCGTCACAGGGTGACCCGCGGAGAGAACCTGTCCGCGATCGCGAGGCGATACGGCGTGACAATCGACGAGATTCTCCAGGTGAATCCTCGTGTCGATCGCAACCGTATCGTGGCGGGTCAGTGGCTGGAGATTCCCAAGCGGGGCGGGAACTGAGGCCGGAACCCGATCCCCGGCGACACTCACCGAGACCCGGCGGTCAGCTGATCCCGTCCAGGACATCGACCACCGCGTCGATGTCGTCTTTCGTGTTGTACACATGAGGTGCAAAACGGAGCGCTCCTTCACGGACCGAACAGACGACACCCCGTTGTCGAAGCGCATCGGCAGCCTCCGAGACGGCGTCCACTCCGATCGTGAGGATTCCGGCGCGTCGTTCGGGGTCTCGCGGTGACACGAGAACCGCGTTGGATCGGTCGACCCAGTCGATCAGGACGTCGTGCAGGGTCAAAACGTGTTCGCGGATGGTGTGGACGCCGACCTCCTGTAGAACCTCGATGGATCTCGCCAGTCCCAGGTAGTCCTGCACGCCCAACGTCGCGAGCTCGAATTTTCGCGCGTTCGACCGCCAGTTCATCGAGTAATGCAGCATGTCGCCGAAGTCCGCACCAGCGGAGGTAGCCAGCCAACTCACCATGGGGGGTGGGAACCGCTCCTGGACCTCCGGGCGTATCCAGGTGAATCCTGAGCCCCACGGCGCGCACAGCCATTTCTGCCCTCCGCACGCGACCAGATCCGCATCCATGGCGCGAACATCGATCGGTGCGACTCCGACCTGCTGGATCGCATCGACGAAGAACAGGACGTCGCGGTCGCGGCAGGCCCGCCCGATGGTCGCCAGGTCCGAGCGGTAGCCGGTCGCGAACTGGACTGCCGACACCGCGACCGCGACGACGTCGGGCGCCTCGGCCCACTCGATCAGCGAGTCTTCGTCGGGAAGGCCATCGGGCCGACAGGGCACGATCCGCACCGTGAAGCCTTCGGGTTCCAGCGCCAGGAAGGGGAGCACGTTGGCCGGGAACTCACCTTCCGATACCACAATCGTCCCGGGCCGTCCCGCACGCAGCAGTGCAGCGCCCAGATTGACGCCAAAGGATGTGTTCGGGGATAACGCAATCTCGCCGGCGTCCCCCCCGATCAGCTCAGCGACCGCGCTGCGGCAACGCCGTTGGATGACACCCAGCTCGGATTCCTCGAACCCATCGGCGCGGTTGCGCCTCAGCGTCAGATCCGCTGACGCCTCCGCCGAACTCTTTGGCAGGAGTCCCCAGCTCGCGGAGTTCAGAAATATGGCGGGCCCGCGGTCGGGATATTCCCGGGCAACGACCGAGGCCAGCCGGGCGCCGGCGTCGGCCGCCGGTCCGGACACCATGGAATCAGACGCTGGCAGCGCCTCGTCCCGTCGCGGAACGGAGTCTCCGGCGCAGCTCAACGACCGACATCGAGTCGATCGTACGAACGGCCGAGCGCTCGCTGTTCCACCTCACGTCCGTGAGTTCGACGCGCTCGCCATCCTCGGCCTCCATGACGAGGTGGTAACGCCCCTTGTAGTCGGTTGTCTCCTCGGTGGCCGCCGTCGCGGTCCAGGAGCGGCCTTCTGCGTCAGAGAACTGTCTCATCGTTGTTCCGGCGTCGGGGGTTCACGCGCAGGCGTCGTCTCCAGACGACGCTCAAACCGCCTCCAACGCTATCACTGACGTCACATTCGTCAAGGAACCGGAGATGTCCTGACTCGAGCCCTTCCCCGTCCCGGATTCCGATCGGTATTCTCCCGACCGGCGGTACCTCGCGCGGCTCGACTCGACTCAGCACGTCGAGGATGGGCGCAACCCCGATTCGTGACCGGTTGGAAGGGAGGGATTCCGGGTTACATTCGCGCACCGAGCACGCACCATGTCGAGTCCGGGAGTCCGATGACCTCGCGAAAAGGGGACGTAGCCACCGATCTGGGGCTGGTCGCGCTGGCCGCCATCTGGGGCGTCAACTTCTCGATCGTGAAGCTGGTGCTCGAGCAGATGGGGCCCCTGGCCTTTAACGCGCTGCGCTTCCCCCTTGCGGCTGCAGTTCTCGGCTGGCTCGTCTGGAGGACGTCCGGGGCCCTCGTACCCGAGCGACGGGATATTCCCCGAATTCTTCTGCTGGGCGCGCTGGGTAACGTCCTCTACCAGCTCGCTTTCATCATCGGGATCGACTGGACGTACGCCGGCAATGCCAGCCTGCTCCTCTCCACAACACCGGTGTGGACGGTGATTCTGTCGGCCGTAGCCGGGCACGAACAACCGAATCGGTGGGTGATCACCGGAGTGGTCGGGACCCTGATCGGTATGGTTCTCGTCGTGCTGGGAAGTGGAGAGCAGTTATCGCTGGGCTCTGACACCCTCCGCGGCGACCTGCTCATGATCGTGGCCTCGATTCTCTGGTCCGCCTATACGGTGATCGGTGCGGCCCCTGTCGGCCGGTATGGCGCACTCCGAATGACCACCTGGACCCTCTGGGTCGGAACTCCGGTCCTCGTGCTCCTGGGAATCCCTTCTCTCGTGCGTACCGACCTCGCCGCGGTGAGCGTCGGCGCATGGCTGGGGGTCGTCTACGCCGGACTCTTCGCGCTCGCGCTGGCCTACGTGATCTGGTACGTCGGAGTCGAGAGGCTAGGGAACAGCCGGACAGCGGTGTATTCCAACCTGGTGCCCGTATGGGCCCTGATCACCGCATGGATCTGGCTCGGCGAGCGGCCGACGGAGCTTCAGCTCCTCGGGGCGGCGAGTATTTTGATCGGGCTCACCATTGCCCGACTGGGTCAGTCCTCGCCGAGCCCCGATCCGAGCTCTCCCACCGTGTCCCCCGGGACTGACCCCAGCTGACCTCGGTGCAGGATCTCGGGGAACTCGTAGAAGAGCACCCCGTCGTTCGAGATCTCGGAGCGCACGCGGAAGCCATCATCGAGCGAAATCAGGATCTTCTCGGCGTCTGGAAGGGAGAGGTTGAGATCTGCGGCGACCTCGGTCACAGTCAGGCGCCCTCCCTTCGCATCGGCCAGCTTGAGGATCTTCCGCTGGACGCCGTGCATGATCGCCTTCTTGCGTTCCATGAGGCCCTGCCAGCCCCAGTAGAACGTCAGCGACCCGCCCCCTCCGACGACCGACCCTACCGCGACCGCGGCCAACGTCCCCTCGACGAAACCGAGCAGTACGAGCAGACTGGCCATGAGGACCATCGTCGTGCCGAGAATTCGTCGTTTGAGCCCTGCGCTCGGCAGTCTCTCATCCGGCTCCGCCTCGACCAGACGCCTCTCCGGCTCCGGCCCGGTGGCGGCCAGGGCGCGTGACGCGTTTTCCCACCCCAGACCGCATCGTGGACAAACAAGGTGCTTGCGACGGGCCAGCCAGTAGACCAGCCCGCCGAACCCGTACGTAAAGAGTGAGGCACCCACCAGCAGACCGACGTGACCCGCCCGGCGGAAGTACGGCATCCCCTCGCCCTGATAGGAGCAGCGGGGGCAACGGCGCACACCCGAGGGTCGAGTCACCGCCATGCCTACGGGGGTGGATGTCCCGCATGTGGGGCATCGCACAGCTCCGGGTTGAAGCGTCTCGCCGCAGGTGGAACAACGCATCTGATCTGCCGGAAGTGGACGGTTGGCTCAACTTCGTTCCCTACGGCGCCGATCCTTGGAAGATTCAGCGCGTCAGAGATCGATTTTCTTTACTGCACGCGGATGATCCGCATCCGGAGGCCGGCCTGAGGAGCACTCGACCCACCCCCTTCACCGCCGAGCCGCAACGTCATCGTTCCCGACTCGGACGGATCGACAATGTAGTACGCCACAGACGACGAGCGCAGTGTTCCGGAGCGCTCGAAGTCCGTCCCCCCTAGGGGAGTCGGTTCCAGCGGGAACGGAGCCCGCAGGAAGCCTCTCAGATCCGTCGTTGGATACGTCAGGCTCCCCGTCTCCGGTCCAGGTCCATCGAGCAGGATGGCTGCCCACCAGTCCGACAGGCCCCCGTCCCAGTTCGTCCCCGTTTCCGCTTCCACGTTCGCGACTCCTGTCCTGGTCGTACGCGTAAGTCGACCCGCAAGGTCCACGCCAAACCGATCCGCGAGGTAGGCAAGGTACAGGTAGCCGGCGCCGCGCTCCTCTAGAGTCCCGTTCCCGGATGCGATGATCAGCGATACGTCGCCCGTGTCCCCGAGGTAGCGCCGCGCGCGCTCACGAACACCCTCTCGGAAGAGCTCGGCGTCCTCGGCGTTCCCGGCGTCCTCATACGATCGGGCGACGAGCTCTTCTGCGAACTGGGCCAGCCCTTCCGAGAGCCACACCGCCTCGTTCGCTTCGGCACCCCGCAACAGGACACGCTGGTTGAAGTTCACCATGTGCTGAAACTCGTGAGACAGCACCGCCGGTGTGAGCCGGGCGACGGCATTCTTCGGGCGCGGATCCGAATATTCGCCACTCGGGTCCGGGACGAGGGCGTAGAAGATCTCGCTCGCGTTACTCCCCTCTTCGTCAGGAAGAAGGTCGAGCCCGAAGAAGAAGCCCGCGATGAACCCCGTCACACCCCGGGGGGTCAACGCGTTGACCATCGGGGTGAAGAGGATCACGATCCGATCATTCGAGTCGAGGTCCGACGGGGCGCCGAATGCGCCGGTCACGACAGGCCAGATTCCGTCATCGATCTGATCGGAAAAGGCGCGAAGGTCGTCGTCGTCGTACCCTCCCGCCGGAGCATCCTGGTCCACGAAGAGGGCGGCACGCTCTCCCACGTAACGAGCCGTCGCGGTCACCGTAGCGAAGTCGCCGGGCCGTCGGAACACCTGAAACGTGCGTACGTCGTTCACCTCAGGGACCGCCTGGAGCACAGCACCAGGGGGGCCGGAGCGAGACTCCGGATCTCCGGTCCGCCCCGCGGTCAGCTCCTCCTCGAGCTGACGCAGTCGGGTTTCCCAGGAAATCGCCACATCGAGCTCGGGGACGACAGGCATCGCATCCCGTTCTTGCACTCGGGACGCCGGCCCCGCGGTGACGCCGGGGCCCAGACCGAAGAGGCTCCACGGGTGTGCAGCCGCCCCCGCGCTTGACGTCGAATGCACCGCGAGCACGTACTCGGCTCCCCCGGCACCGGGCACCGTGACACACGTGAGACCGGGCGCATCAAATGCGTCGACGACATCCCCGACATCGAGCGCCGTCACGTCCCCGCCTGCCCCGACCGAGAGGCGGATGGACGAGCTGCCCACCGTCCCGAATCGGACGCTGACGTCGACGTCCCGCTCGGGCAGGCAGGCAGGAACCGTCACGGTCAGTTCGTTCCCGGTCGCTGACGTGACCTGTCCCCGAACGCCCGAGAACAGCACGACATTGTGCTCGAGCTCGGGCACGAAGTTCTCACCGGTCAGGGTGATCGACGCCCCTGGGGGTGCCGTTTCGACCGAAAGACCCCCAAGAACGGGACGATCGATGAGGAAGAGCCGAAACTCGGCGGATGCAGGTGATTGTCCCTGGGCGGTCGCGCGGATGACGACGTCTCCCACGGTCGTACCGAGTCGGACGTTCGTGCGCGCCAGCCCTGTGGAGTCGGAAATGGTCGCAGACACACCGACAATCTCCGCGTCGCCTTCCACCACGCTCCACGAAACCTGTACCCCCGATTGGGGCAGTTGCGTGGTCAGAGCCCGGACGAGCACCTGAAGCGGTGTCTGAAGCGTCTGCCCGGCGGTCCCGTACTGTTGATCCCCGGAAGCGACAAAGATCTCGACCGGGGGCCGCAACACGGTCGTCGGATCCCCTCCGCAGGCCTGTGCCAGAGCGACAGCTGCGAAGAGAGCACACTGGGCGAGCTGGCGTGACCTGTTCCATCGGTCGCCGATCCGGCGCACCGTCATTCGTAGTCTCGAGATCGCTCGATATCGATGAGATCGATAATCGGCGCGCCGGTCAGCTCCGACGCACCCGTGCGTACGCGCCCTGTGACGGCCAAGGTTTCGAGAGGGACCAGACCTTCGACCTCGGACAACCGATCCGTCGGGACTGCGACATAGACGAAGGGGCCCTCGGCGTTCCCGAAGCGGGCGAGCAGGAATGGCTCCCCTTCGAAAAAGTCGGTGCGGACCGCCTCTGCCCGCTCGAGCGAAATGAACTGGATGGTCCACGCCACGACGCGACCCGCGTACCTCGTCGGGTCCGCCGTGAGTGTGTCCGGGTCCACGACCTCCCCCGGTTCGGAGTCCGCCGTCTCGTCCGCGGCGACCTCGGTCGGGGAGTCCGGCATCCACATCCACCCCTCGAGGCGGACGCGGGCCCAGCTTCCTTCACGTGCCAGGACCTGGACATCGCCCGACGGTCCAATCATGCCCAGCGTATCTCCGTCGGGCGCCGTGAGGATCGGACCGCCGCCGCCGGTCTGCGTGAAGTTACCCGGGGTCCGCGCTGCAGGCCCGGAGGGGACATCGGACGCCGACGGCGTCGCAACGGGTGTCGGTAACGCCTCGGATTCGGCGCGCACCGGACTCGTGAGCGATGCGGACCAGATCCATCCGACGCGTGCCACGCGGGCCCAGGCAGGGTCCCGACCCAGCTCCTCGAGCAGCGCTCCCTCTTCCAGCACACCGAGGATCGATCCGGATGGGCCCGCACGCAGGTTCTCGCCGTCCAACTCGCTGACCACGAGGTCGAAGTCGGGATCATCACTGCGCTGAAGCGAACGCAACCAGACCCAACCCTCCACTTCGACCTGCGTCCAGTTCCCTTCGGTGCCGAGGACACGGAGCGAAGCCCCTTCCCCTAGGCGGGCGAGCACGACACCATTCGGCTCGCGCCGGAAGTTCTCTTCGACCCTCAGGGTCACGACGTCCTGAGACGCACCCGGCGCGGCCGTCACGGCGAGCAAGCCTCCGGCCAGAAGCAACGGGCGGTGGAGGGCCGCACATCGAAGACGCATGGAGTCTGAAACGATCCGGTACAGAAGGTGTTACAACGGGCGCTCGACGCGGCAAGTGCGCGTCGCCCAACGAATTTGCCCGACGCACGAAAGTCGGTCAATCAAAAATTCCGTGAGGCAGAGGAGTCGAGTCCCGCTAATGGGGTCATCGTTGAACAAGATGGCGGCACTGGCCGTCGGAGCATGGCTTGCGCTTCCCGGCGCGGGATCTGCGCAAACCATTCCCTCGCCCTTCGAATACCTCGAGCGTCGGCAGGAAGCCGGCGTCTTCGGCGGCTCCATCAACGCCGGCACCGGCCGATTCGGATATGCACCCTCGGGTGGCACCATGTTAGGGGCGCGCTACGGCCTCGAGCTGTCGGGGCCCCTTGGTCTGGAGGGTGTCGTGAGCTTCATCGACAGTGAGCGGGACGTGATCGATCCCAGTCGTGCCGAGGGAAGCCGACAGATTGGACAGGTGGACCAACTGCTCGCGACGATCGAGGCTCGTCTCCGCTTCAGCTTCGCCGGGCGTCGCATGTGGAAGCGGCTCAGTCCGTTCCTGACCTTCGGGGGCGGCGCGGTCTTCAGTGCCGGGGGCGACGACACGCTGGATCAGAGCTTGCTCCCGGAAGATGTGTTCAGCTTCGGAAGCAGCTTCTACGGGACCCTCGGTCTGGGGAGCCGCTGGTTCGTGACGGACAGGATCGCGCTCCGGGGCGACGGCGTCTTCTCGCTCTGGAAGGTCGATACGCCGCCCGGATTCAGTGATCCGACGAGAGCCTTCGAGGAAGTCGAGGACGGGGAGTGGCTTCGCGGGACGACATTCAGCCTGACGCTGCTCTGGCGCTGGTGATCCGGCCCAGCACGTGACCGGATCGCGTCGCGGCTTCGACCACGAACGGCGGGAAGCGGACTGGCTTTCCGTCCGCGAAGCGCGACAGCGCATCCTTTCGTCGGCCGAACCGCTGGCGCCCGAATGCGTTCCTCTGAACGAGGCGATCGGGCGAGCCATCGCCGCACCGGTCCTCGCGAGAGCGACGCTCCCACCGTGGGACAACAGCGCGATGGATGGATATGCCGTCCGGGCCGCGGACGTGGTCGGGGCCTCACTCGACTCGCCGGTCGTCCTCCCCGTGTCCGGTGTGGTTCGCGCCGGTGGTGACGCGGGTCGCACCCTCGAGCCCGGTTCGGCGATTCGGATCATGACCGGTGCGCCCGTCCCGGCCGGCGCCGATTCAGTCGTCCGCGTCGAGCACACGGACCGCGAGGTCGACGAGGGCCAGGTCGTGATCACATCCGACGGCGATGCCGGTCGGAACGTGCGCGCCGCAGGGCAGGACATGACCGAAGGGGCCCTCCTCTTCGAGCCGGGGCACTCGATCACGGCAGGAACGATTGGGGTCCTGGCGGCCGCGGGGCGGGCGGACATCGACGTATACGCAGCGCCTCGGGTGGCCCTCCTCGTGACGGGCGACGAGCTCAGGCGCACGGACCGTTACGACGACGTGGTTCGCGGACTCGGCGTGCCCGAGTCGAACGGAACGATGCTCGCCGCCATGCTCCGGGAAATCGGTGTCCACCCGATCGATCTGGGCATTGCCCGTGACGACCCGGCCGATCTCGCTGCCTGCATCGCCGAGGGGGCCAATGCCGACGCACTGGTCACGACCGGCGGCGCGTCCATGGGAGAGGCAGACCTCGTCAAACGGGCACTCGACACCGCCGGCTTCGAGCTCGACTTCTGGCGCGTTCGCATGCGGCCCGGAAGTCCCATCTCGTTCGGTTGGCTCGACCGAGGAGGACGCCGCCAGCCGGTATTCGGTCTGCCGGGCAACCCCTCGTCCGCCTTCGTCACCTTCGAAGTGTTCGTGCGGCCCTACCTGCTTCGTCGGGCGGGGCACCGGAACGTCTATCGCAGGATCGTCACCTGCACGGCGGAGGAGCGGATACCGACCCCGGCGGACCTGACTTACTTCCAGCGCGTCGCGGTGACCCGCGCCGAGGGAGGCCTGGTCGCTCGCCTGACAGGTCCACAACTCTCCGGACTCGTTCGTGGACTCGCGCTCGCGGACGGTCTGGCTATCGTCCCACCCGATCGCAAAGCCATCGAGATCGGCGAGGACGTCTCCGTCATGCTTCTGGACACGGGCCCGGCAGCGCTCGAGCGCGATCCTACGTGAACCGCGCTCGGAGGCGCCTCGTCGTCGCCGGGCTGGTCGGCATGGCTTTATCCGGCTGCCATCTTCCACGCTGGCCGGTCGAGGCGCCCCTTACCTCGGGATTCGGCCTGCGCTTCATGGGCATGCGTCCCGACGTGCATCGCGGTGTGGATCTCGACGTTCCGACCGGCACCCCGGTCTTCGCCATGGCCGGCGGCAGTGTCCGCTTCGCCGGCTCCATGAGCGGCTTCGGCACCGTGATCTGGATCGACCACGCCCACGGCCTCATGTCGATCTACGCGCACCTGTCCGCGATGGAGGTACAAGCGGGTGAACGAGTACGGGCCGGAGACCGGATTGGAGCGAGCGGGGCGAGCGGACGCGTGACCGCGCCGCACCTGCACTTCGAGGTGTGGCGATGGGGACGACCGGTCGACCCGATCGCGGTCCTCGGCGGACGTCCGACCGGCTGAGACACGCGACCGCCCGGATCCCGACGGGACCCGGGCGGCGATTACCGCGCGAAGGCGCTACGAGCTAGCGGGCGGGCCCCTTCAGTCTGCTGACTTGAGCGCGCCGATTTCCTCCGTCAGCCGAGGCACGACCTCGAAGAGATCACCCACGATGCCGTAATCCGCCACACCGAAGATCGGTGCGTCTGCGTCCCGATTGATCGCCACGATCGTCTTGGCGGTCCGCATGCCCGCGAGATGCTGGACCGCACCGGAAATCCCTACGGCGATGTAGAGCTTCGGGGCCACGGTCTTCCCGGTCTGCCCCACCTGCTCACCGTGAGGCCGCCATCCCGCGTCAACCACCGCCCGTGACGCCCCGAGCGCGGCGTCGGAACCAAGCGCGTCCCGGAGACCTTCGAGCAGGCCCCAGTGCTCAGGATCCTTCATGCCACGCCCTCCGGACACGATGACGGAAGCCTCGGCCACGTCGACGGTGCCCTCGGATGCGCCCTTGCGCTCCACCACGCGCACACGAAGAGAGGCTACGTCGACCTCGGGCGTGAAGGTCGACACCTCACCGGCCGCCGCCCGCTCGGCCGCCTGGAACACGTTCGGCCGAATCGATACCAGCGCCGGAGATGCATCGATCTCGAGGTTGGCGAACGCCTTCCCCGAGAAGACCGGGCGGGTCACGGAAACCGTGCCGTCTGACATCTCCACGCCGGTCACGTCGGACGCCAGCGGGACATCCAGAAGTGCAGCGACGCGCGGAGCCAGATCCTTACCGAGCGTGGTCGCCGCGAACACCACCGCGGCGTAGTCGCCGGAGCGGACCTGATCGACGACGAGCCCCACCCACGTCTCGGGGTTGTAGTCCGAGAGGGCGTCGTGCTCTCCAACCGTGATCGTCGCAGCACCGTAGGCACCGAGTCCCGATGCGGCCGCGGACGCACCCCGTCCGCCGAGGACGAGTGCGTGTGCCACACCACCGGAGCCTTCAGCCAGCCGAGCCGCGACCGAAACCGCTTCTCGTGCGGCCGATCCAAGCTGTCCATCTCTCTGTTCCGCAAAGGCGAGTACGTTCGCCATGTGATTCTCTACTCCGCTGAATGCAATCGATATGGGAAAGCCTGTCCGAACCGAGACGGATCAGACGGCGTTCGCTTCTTCTCTCAGAAGACGGACCAGCTCCGGTACCGCGTCGGCTCCCTCGCCGACGATCCGGCCCGCGGCGCGGGCAGGAGGCTCAGACAGCCCTGTCAGACGGACGCGGGCCGCGTTCTCAGCGGCCGGCTTCTCCTCCAGGGGCTTCTTCTTCGCGGCCATGATACCTTTGAGCGCTGCCAGTCGAGGCTCGTTCGGGCCCTTCGTCATGCACAGGACTGCGGGAAGGTCGACCTCCACGACTTCACTCCCACCTTCGACCTCACGGTGGCAGGTCGCCGTCCCTCCGGCGACCTCGAAGCTCGAGACCCCCGACACGCAGGGGCGCCCCGTGAGCGCCGCGACCATCGGTCCAACCTGCTGCTGATCGTCGTCGGCGGCCTTGATGCCGAAGAGGAAGAGATCGGCGTCCGTGCCCTCGAGTTCTGCCGCGAGCGTCTTCGCGGTCGCGAGACCATCCAGGCTGACCTCGCCCGTGAGGAGCACGGCGCGGTCGGCACCCATCGCGAGTCCCTTCCTCAGCGTTTCCTGCGAAGACGAGTCGCCGAGAGTGAGGAGCATGACATCCCCCTCACCCGTCGTCTCCTTGAGACGCAGAGCCGCCTCGACGGCAAAGGCGTCATAGGGGCTCATATCGTACTTGATACCGGTCTTGTCGATGGCAGAGCCCGAACCGTCCACGCGAATTCGCGCCTCCGTGTCCGGGACCCGCTTGATGCAAACGATGACGTTCAAAGTGTGACTCCGTACGGATCCTCATAACCAGCCACCCCGTGAAGAGCAGCGGCGTGTGGGAAGCCCTTGAAGTTCGGAAATTGGCTCGGCGCCGTGTACCCCCGAAGGCCTAAAGCGTTGCCCCCAGAAGTGCGAAGCAGACCGCGGCGATCGCACCCCCGGTCAACGCGTAGGGGAGCTGCGTACGAACGTGATCGATGTGGTCCGTCGCCGCTGCCATGGATGAGATGATCGTCGTGTCGGAAATCGGCGAGCAATGGTCACCGAAGATCCCACCCGCGAGGGACGCGGCGACAAATGGAGCGAGCGGAAGCCCCAGCGTCGAGGCCGCCGGAACGGCAATCGGGAGCATGATCGCGAACGTCCCCCAACTCGTGCCCGTCGAAAACGCGATCCCCCCCGACACCAGGAAGACGAGCGGGAGGTAAATGAAGTTGGGCATCGTGCCCGCCGTCACCTGAGCCACGTATTGGCCCGTGCCCAGCAGCTGGATCACATCACCCAGAGCGAGTGCGAGCAGGAGAATCAGCGCGAGAGGAACGAGCGCCCCGGCGCCTCGCAGATTGATCTTCACCAACTGCTCGACGGTGAAGATGCCCTGGACCTTGAGCATGACCCACGCGACGGCGAGCCCGAACATCACGGACCAGAGAACGCTGGTCGAGCCGGAACCCTCCGCGAGGATCCCCTGCAGCGTCAGATCCGCGCCCATACCCGCAACCGCACTCGAGCCGGTGATGTACAGCCCGACCGGCATGAACAGGACCATGGACGCGATCGGGAAGAACATGTTTCGAGCCCGAGGCTGGACGCCGTCGAGCGGCGGCGGAGACAGCACCTCTTCGTCGATCATCGGCGTTGCATCCGGCCAGAGCAGCTCACCCCCTCGGGTGCGCTCCTCCGCCTTCTTCATCGGGCCGATATCCAGTCCGGTCAGGATGACGACGAGAACCAGGATGACCGCGACGATCGCGTAGAAGTTGTAGAGGATCGACTGCAGGAACACGCTGAGGGCGTCCTCCACACCCAGACCTTCCAGAATTCCGAGGTTGTAGGCGCCCCACGCGTTCATCGGAATCAGGATGCAGATCGGAGCAGATGTGGAGTCGATGATGTACGCCAGTTTTTCCCGAGAACACTTGTAGCGGTCAAACAGCGGTCGCGAGACCGATCCGGCCACCAGAACCGTGATGTTCGATTCGATGAAGATCACCATGCCGGTCGCCCATGCGAGCAGCTGAGACCGCTTTGCGGAGTCTACCCACCGGTTCGTTTCGAGCAGGTGCACGAAGCCCCGCACGCCACCGGACGCCTCGACCGTCGCGATCAGGGCTCCGATCACGAGGGTGAACATGATGACGCGGGCATCCCCCGCCTCACCGAACACCGCGACCGCACCATCAATCGACCGAGCGAGCCCAGTCAGAGGATTCCACCCCTCGAGAATCGTCCACGCGAACCAGAGTCCGCCGGCAAGGGACAGGTAGACCTGTCTCGTCCAGATCGCCAGCACGATCGCGAGGACGGGGGGCAGGACGGAGATCCAGGTCGGGTCGCTCATACGGGCGGCTCGGGAAGAGAGGGTCGGCTGGAAGGCGCAGACACGCCGGATGCTCCAGCAACATAGAACCGGAGGGGCCAATCCGCCGCAGTCGAGACACCGATGCGCCCCGTGACCACGACATCCCGTTCCGAAACAGCCCACCCTTCCGCGAGCACGAGGGGTACCTGATCGAGGGGATGACCGTAGAGCGCATCGTCCACTCCGAGTGCCTGTGCCAGCCTTCCCGGCCCTGCGGCGAGCGGGCTTCGTCCCCCTCGTCGCGACGCCATGACGTCCAGTCCTGCGATCGGAGCGAGCCCCCTCAGAAGGACGGCTTCACCTCTGCCCTCCGGGCCCGTGACGACATTCAGGCACCAGTGCACACCGTAGCTCCGATAGACGTAGGCGCGTCCCGGCGGTCCGAACATCGCCCGGTTTCGTCTGGTGATGCCCGCGCGGGTCGAAGCGTGTGACGCGGGATCATCCGGGCCACCGTAGGCTTCCGTTTCCACAATGATCCCGGCACACGTCACACGCCCGATACTGGAGACGATCCAGGCCCCGAGAAGCGATCGGGCGACCACCTCGACCGGCCGATCGAAGGTCTCGACGGGGAGCGGGCGGAGGTCGGACAGCCGACCCACGCCCGCCCGTCCGAGATTACCCCACGGCGGACCCGTTGGTGGGGTCAGCTCCGGCCTCGCCCCCGGGATCGCGTGCGCCCGCTCGCGCTGCCGTCGCCCCCGCTGCGGCCCGAATGGGCCGCAGCGCGCCGTTCGTAATCGGCACGCCAGGCTTCGAGCACCTGCTCAGCCCGGTTCTTCGGAACGATCCGGGAAATGGCGTCCGGATCCTCGTGCATGGTACGGAACAGATCGGCGCCGAGCGCCTCCACGAGGGTCTCGGCGGTCTTCTCGCCCACGCCTTTGTACCGGTGGGTCAGGTACCGCGCGATTGCACCGGCCTCCGAAGGCAGGGCGAGGTCGGACACAGGGACCTCGACGCTCGACGTGCTGGCGTCTTCGGCCTGCCCCGCCCCGTCGGCTTCTGCCTGGACGGTGTCGCCGGAGGCATCCACCGCCGGCTCGCCCTCCACGGGCGCGTCCTTCGATGTCGCCTGCGGCTCGGAGGGGCGCTCTTCGGCCTGAGGCGCTGGTTCCGACGACGTCGTGCGGGCACCCACCGTCGCCTTCACACCCTGACCCTCGAACAGTCCCGGGGCCTCACCCGTGCCCCGACTCGTCGAGGTACGTCGGGAGCCGAAGCGCAGTCCGAACCATCCCCGCTTCGGAGCCTCCTCCTCAGCAACCGGCTCACTCACGGCGGGCGGCTCGGACGCCGGCACGTCCGCGACGTCTGAGAACGCCTCCGAAACGTCCTCCTCCACCATGGAAGGCTCTGCCGCTATCTCCCTGGTCGAGTCGTCCGGGGCGAGGGTCACGTCCAGGTTGCCGCCCTCGGTGCGCGCCAGCGTCACGACGCCGTGCTCTTCGGCCTGCGTGAGAAAGCGGCTGAACTTCGCGAAGCCGAGCTCGGTCTCGTCGAAGCTCGAATCGGCCTCGAGCATCTTCCGCTTGACGTCTGAATCACGGACCGGCTCCCGACCGGCATCCCGAAGGGCGGACAGGGCCGAACGCAACGCGTCGTAGGCGTCCGAGAGCGGATCCCCCCCGTTCGCGTCCTCTTCCGTCGAGCGGGTTTCGCCCGCATCGGACTCACGAGCGGTCACGGACCGGTCGCTGCGGTCCCGTCGACCGCTGCGGCCACGACGCGACCGGCTCCGGCCCTCGTCACGCCGACTTCCGCGTCCCTTGCTCTCCATGATCTCGTACTGACCGTTCTCCATCTTCTTGAGGCCGATCAGGCCCCGGGACGACGCCTCCGCAAGGAACTTGCTGAACTTGGAGAACCCGATGGCCCCCTCGTCGAACGTGGGGTCCAGCTCCTGCATGACCTGCTTCAGCCGGTCCGAACGCATCACATCCCCCCGTCGCGTCATCTTCGCGACGGCGTCCTTCACGAGCTGCCACGGATCACGGCCGGTACGATCGAGCTCCGTCGTCTTGGTCAGGCCCGTCAGGCTCGTGTACGAGTAGTACTCGTCACAGTTCTGTACGAGGATGTCCGAGCTCGACTCCTGAATCCCGACCCCGATGACGTACTTCCCGTATTCCTTGAGCTTCAGCACGAGGCTCGAGAAGTCGGAGTCACCCGTCAGGAGGATATAGGTACCGATCTCGGGCCGGATGAAGACGAGTTCGAGCCCGTCGATCGCCATCCGGATGTCCGTCGCATTTTTCTTGTTGCTCCCGTAGGCGGGGGCGAAAATCAGGTCGACGGACGCTTCGGAAAGCGGCACGATGTACTGAGGGTATCGGCGCCAGTCGGCGTAGGCGCGCTGAACGCTGACCTTACCCTTGATGACGTCCGAGTCGAGGAGCGTCTTGAGCTCCTTCGAGAGATCGGAACGCATCCCCATCGTGACGTTGTCGAAGTCGATGAGGAGCGCGGCATGGGGCGATTCCGCTCCAGCCATACCTGGGCCACCCATGTGGGGCGCCCGCGTGTACGGAACACTCATGGTGTCTGTCTCGCAAACTGAATTGTCCTGTCGCGAGACCTCCCCACCTCGTCACGTCGCTTGATCGCGAGCGAGGTCGGGGAAGCCTTTCGGGAACGTCCACCCCGGACGCCGCGGCCCCGTCAGGCCGACTGTCCCTCCGACTGAACGGTGCGGGAGAGTTCGACCCGTCGCACCTGCCCCGTGTCCGTACGAGGCAACTCGTCTGTGAACCGAACCAGATCTGGGATCTTTTCGTCGGCGAGTGTCTCTCGACACCAGTCGATGATTTCCTGGTCCGTGACGATCGCTCCCTCGACGGGGACGACGCAGGCGCAAACGGCTTCACCCAGGAGCGGATCGGCAACGCCGAAGACCGCAACCTCGTGTACAGCGGGATGAGACTCGACTCGAGCCTCGACTTCCCGGGGATACACATTGAAGCCAGAACTAATGATAACGTCCTTTGTTCGGCCAACCAAATGAAGAAAGCCCTCCTCGTCGAGCAAGCCGAGGTCTCCTGTGCGAAGGAAACCGTCGTCGTCGAGCGATTCCGCGGTCTGCTTCGGCTGCCGGTAGTACCCCACCATCACGCCCGGACCCCGGACGCGAATCTCGCCTACGCTCTCGACCGGAAGGACGCCCTGGTCGGCCTCCGAAACATCCACGATACGCACGTCCGTCCCCGCGATCGGCCGTCCCACCGTGAAGCGCCGCTTCTCGGCCGGATCGTCGGGGCGGCAGACGCTGAGGACCGACGATGTCTCCGTGAGGGAGTACCCTGCCACGACCGGTACGCCGAGCGCATCGGAAACGTCGGTGACCAGATCGTCGCCCACCGGCGCACCGGCCACGACCGCGAGCCGGAGCGTCGACAGGTCTCGGGAGCGTGTGGACAGTTCGCGGAGCGACTGGACGAAGAGGGTCGGGATTCCGAAGTGAACCGTGGCTCCGGTGGCCTCGACCGCATCCAGCGTCGCCGAGGCAGTACCGTCGCCGTGAAGGACGATCGAACTGCCGGAGACCAGCGCCGACAGGAGCCCGGATGCGAGGCCGAAGACGTGAAAGAGCGCGCTGATTCCGACGACGCGATCGGCGTCTGTCATCTTCAGCGCCTCGGCGGTCGAAGCTCCACCCCACAGGAGGTTGGCATGGCTGAGCTCGACCCCCTTCGGCTTCCCGCTGGTCCCCGACGTGTAGAGCAGCGCAAAGGGGTCGGCCGGGTCGGGCGTGATCGCCGGGAAATCCCGGCCGGACCCGGCGGACAGCATATCTTCGTACTGAAAGATCCGATCATCGTACCAGAGGTCTTCCTCGCCGACCGTGACCAGATATCGCAGCGAGGGGAGCTGAGGCATGAGCTCCTCGAAGAGCTCGAGATAGTCCAGCCCCTGGTGCCGCTCGATCGTGATCGTGCACACCGCTTCCGAGTGACGGAGCATGTACTGGAGCTCCGGCGCGGGCAGGTTCGGATTGAGCGGGACGATCATCGCACCGAGCTTGGCCGAGGCGAAGACAGAGACGACGAACTCCGGACACGCAGGCAGAATCAGGGCGATCCGGTCCCCCGCACCGACCCCGAGGTTGGCCAGGGAGGCAGCGAGAGCCTCGGCCTCCGCATCGACCTGAGCGAAGGTGAGCGTGCCCCCATCGTCGACGAGGTAGACGCCGGTGGGATCCGTCGCGGCTCGGGTCGCCAGTGCGGACCCGATCGTCATGCCGTCGAGACGCTCGTGGAGCGTCATGTCACCTCCGTTCAGGGCCAGTGCGAGGCGTAAGATACGCCAACGTGACGTCCGGTTCGACCTCTCTCACCAGCCTCGCACCACCTCGTTCAGCCGGGCGTACACTGCCTCATCGTCGATCTCGCGCGTCCACCCGTCTTCGTGCAGGACCTCTCCGATCCGTCGCAACAGCACGTATCGGGGTCGGCCGCCGCGTGACTTCTTGTCGGCACCGAGGAAGCCTCGCGCCTTCGCCACATCGACGTCGAGCCTGCCTCGATCCGTCAGAGGGGCCAGGGCCTCGATCAGGCGGGCTGCAGTTCCCACCTCGGTGACGCCAAGCCCTTCCCCGATCCTGGCCTCGGCGATCATGCCATACGCCACGGCGCGACCATGTCCGATCCGATAGTCGGCCGCGGCCTCGATCGCATGTCCGATCGTGTGTCCGAAGTTGAGGATCTGACGAACGCCTACCTCGAACTCGTCCTCCGCGACGACCTCGGCCTTGAGCCGCACCGAAGCCCCGATCACATCCGCGCACGCCTCGGGCTCCGCTCCGACGAGGGGCCCCGAACGTCGGACCACCGCAGTGACGTGCGATTCATCTCGAATCGCGCCGTGCTTCACGGCCTCGACGAGACCCTCGGCCCGCTGAGCCGTGTCGAGGGTGGCCAGAACCGCCGTGTCCGCGACAACGGCTCTCGGAGCGTGGAACGCGCCGACGAGATTCTTCCCGGCGTGTACGTCGACGCCGGTCTTTCCACCGACGGAAGCGTCGATCATGGCAAGGGTGCTGGTCGGTACCTGGATAATCGGGACACCCCGCAGGTACGTCGCCGCCACGAAACCAGCGAGATCCGTCGTGACGCCACCCCCGACAGCGACCACGACGCAGTCGCGACCCAGACCGGCCTCGAGCATTTCGTCCGTGAGGATGGACCATGACGTCCGCGTCTTGGATGCCTCTCCCTCCGGAAACGTGAGGAAGGTGACGTCGTGACCGGCCTCCGTCAGCGTCTCCACGACCGAAGCGCCATGGATCGGGCCGACCCGATCATCCGAGATGACGGCAACCCGGTGTGCCGGGGCATACGAGGACAGGACGTCGGGTAGCCGGCCAAGCAGGTCCGTCCCCACGAAGACGGGGTAGCCCCCAGCCGCCGCGCCGACCTCGATCGTGTCGCGGGCTGCCTCGTGGACGTCCGTAATCATGACCCCGCGTCGGCGGCTCCGAAGGTGACCCGGAAACCGTCGGCGCCGATACGCATCAGTGTTGCTGGACGCCCCTCCAACTCGATTCGCTCGATCGTCACCGGACCCCCGAAGGCGTCGCGTCCGGTCTCGACGTGCCCGGCGAAACGATCCCGCGACTCGCCATCGGACCACAAGGCTGCCCAGGCGAGACCGAGGCCCGCGTCGGTGTCGACCAGCACGTAGCGGTCACCATCCCAGTGGGCCGCGAGCGCGCCCGACTCGCCCTCACCCGCGACACCGCCCGGTATCCCGAGCACGTCCTCGAGGAGGATCTGCATTTCGAACGAACCCAGAACATCGTCGAGCAGGACATCCCCACCGTCGACTCGGGCCGGAAGATCGACCGGATCTGCGGCACGGTCGTGGAGCACCTGCTCGGTCGACCCCGGCATGAGAGGTCCGAACGGGTTCTCACGGGCACCGTTCGACCAGAGGCGCTGGACGAACACCGCTCCGTCGATGTAGGGAAAGAGGAGAGACTCCCGGATGACCCTGGGCGCCTCGGCAAGCGCAGGAAACTGCTGGTTCATCCCTTGGAGTGCAGGGCGGATCTGAGATTCGAAGTCCGGAATCTCGGACAGGTCGATCGGGGAGCCCGTAAGCTGCTCCGTGAGATACTCGAACATGACCAGCGTCGCGTGACCCTCGATCGCAGCGAGCGCCGCGGTCGCCCGGTCGTTGCCGAGCGAGGGATCCGTCAGTTCCTCGAGCGGCACGTTCTGGTCCTGGACGGCGTGCACCAACTCATGGATCAGTAACGCTTCGACGGCCTCGTCGGGCTGGTCGTCCAGCACAAAGAGCGCCATCGAGTCGGGCTCGTAGAAGCCGGCGACCTGCTCGGTATAGAGGCCGAGCAACACGCCACGAAGGTCGAGGTCCGGGTCGACCAGACCCAGGAACGCATACGCGTCAGTACGCGCCCGCGCTTCGTCAGCCGGAAGATCCTCATCCAGCTTCGTCCGCAGATACCGAACGAGTTCGTCCCGGCTCCGCTGCTCGAGGCGAACAGGCGTTGAGAGCTCCATGCCGGCTCGACTGGCCAGATCAGGAAGCAGCTCGGCTGCCAGGGCCGCCAGCTGCGGGTCGGAAGAATGGACGAGATCGGAGGAGGCCTGTCCCCCGCAGCCGGACGCGGCATACGCCAGCGTCAGCATCGTGATGAGGGTGGATCGCAGAGGTCTCATGAGGGGCGCACGGGGTCGTAGTGGCAGCCCGGAGCTTCGTCCCGCCCCTACCCGCGGTCAAGCCGCAGAAAACGCGACCGAACGAGACGCTTGAGTCGGTTGCGGAACTCTCGGTAGCTTCGACGCGAACAAACGGTTGGCACCCGGCTTGCAACAGCTGGAGTGGACATTCGACGACCGGTACACGGGCAACCGACATGATGGCACGAGCGAAGCCGCGGAACGGCGGTGCGAGCGGTGACGGACTTCGAACGAAGCTCGCCAGATTCTGGTACCCGCGAGCGTACCTGCTCGGGCTGGGCTTCCTCGTCGCGCTCAACGTCGGAGGCGCCTGGGGCACCTGGCAGAATCTGTGTGCCGGAGACGCCTGTCCGTCGATCGCCCGGATCGCGACCTTTGAGCACGAGCAGAAGAGCAAGATCCTCGCGGCCAACGGCGAGCAGATCGCCGAGTTCGGATTCGAGAGTCGCACCCCCATCCGGATCACCGATCTGCCCGAGTACGTGCCCCAGTCCGTGGTCGCGATGGAGGATAAGCGCTTCTATCAGCACGGCGGCTTCGATCCCATCGGCTTCGCCCGCGCGGCCGTGGGTGTCCTGACCTTCAACTACGCCGGCGGTGGAAGCACGATCTCGCAGCAGCTCGCTCGCAATCTTTTCACGGAGATCGGCTTCGAGCAGCGCTACACGAGGAAGATCAAGGAACTCCAGGTCGCCTTCGATCTCGAGCGCTCCTACACCAAGGAGCAGATCCTCGAAGCGTATCTGAACGAGATCTACATGGGAGGCGTGTACGGCTTCCAGGCCGCCTCTCTGCGCTACTTCGGCAAGGACGTCGCCGAGGTGAACGTGGCGGAAGCGGCCCTGCTCACGGCGATCCTCAACCGGCCCACGTGGTACAACCCGTTTACGAACCCCGAGCGGGCCCGCGCACGCCGCAACACGGTGCTCGATCTGATGGCGCAGCAGGACTACCTGACGCCATCGGAGGCGGAACGCTGGAAGACCTTCCCCCTGCCGGAGACCGAACCGGACCGGGCATCCACTCAATTCGCTCCGTATTTCGAGGAATGGGTGCGTCAGATTCTCGCCGATCGATTCGGTGACGAGATCTACCGAGGCGGATTCCGCGTGTATACGACGCTCGACGTGGAGATGCAGCGAGCCGCGCGTACGGCGATGGACGTGGGCTGGGCGGAAATCGAGGCAGACTCAGTCAACTTCCGTCACCCACGGTACGCTGAGTTCGACACCGTTCAGTCCTTCGGTTCATCGACACCTTACCTGCAGGGGGCATTCATCGCGCTGGACCCGGAGACTGGCCATGTGAAGGCAATGGTCGGGGGCCGGGACTTCCAGCAGTCGAAGTTCGATCGCGCGCGGCAGGCCCGGCGCCAGGCCGGTTCCTCGTTCAAGCCCTTTGTTTATACGGCGGCCGTCAATACGGGCGTTCCGCCTTCGTACATCGTCGAGGATATCCCCGTCGTCTATCCGCAGCTCGACGGCTCGGACTGGCGTCCGTCCAACTTCGTGGACGAGTTCAAGGGGCCGATGACGATTCGTGAAGGGCTCTACACGTCCACGAACATGATCGCCATCCGACTCGGCTGGGAAGAAGTCGGAATCGAAACCGTCGCGCAGACCGCGCGCCGCATGGGCATCCAGACCGAGATCGAGCGCTTCCCCTCGACGACCATCGGTGCGTCGGAAGTCATTCCTCTCCAGGTCGCCGAGGCGTATTCAGCCTTCCCCAACATGGGCACCAAGGTCCGCCCCTTCCCGATCCTGCGGGTGGAAGACGACAACGGCACCGTGATCTGGGAGCCCCAGCCGGAGCGCACCACGGTGCTGGAGCCGCTGCCCACTCGGATCATGGTCGACATGCTCGAGGACGTGGTCCGCAGAGGTACGGCGTACACCGCAGTACGGGTACGTGGCGGTCTGCCGTTCGACATCCCGGCTGCGGGCAAGACCGGTACGACCAACGACGGAACGGACGTGTGGTTCACCGGCTTTACGGGGAATCTGCTGGCGACCGTCTGGTTCGGCATGGACTCGCCGCAGCCGATCTTCCAGCTCGGTGCAGGCCGTCGCCAGGCGACCGGTGGTGGACTGGCTGCTCCGGTGTGGGGCTCCTTCATGCGACGGGTCTACGCGGGCGTGGAGGCGGACGAGGATGCGGGTATCGAAGGAGCCGAGCCGCTGCTGGCCCGGCCCGAAGAGTGGGAGATCCCGGACGGCATCAACGCCGTTCTCGTTGACCGAAAGACGGGCCTGCTCGCGTCACGCTGGTGCCCCGAGGAGGATCAGTACATCGAGTACTACATCCCGGGCACCGAGCCGACCGAGCTCTGTGATCGATCGAGTCGTCGCTTCCGCTTCCCCAGGGTGCGCGGCTTTCAGTAAGTCTGCTCGCCTGCATGCGTGCCGCACGTCGTAGGCCGCGAGAAGCCTGACGAACGGGCCACGGATCAGCGGGGAAGGCGCTCCCGTGCGGCTGACACCGTCTCGTCCACCCTGAGCTTCAGTTCCGTCGCCAGTTCATCGAGGCGGCTCGCCGTCTGCCCCTGGGCCCGCCGAGCGACCTTCCGGATCCGCTTGCGGGTCTTTCGGCCCGGCTGAGGCGCCGTCAGAATCGCCACCCCGGCCCCGATCACGGCGCCGAGGACGAGTCCCGATACGAAACTCAGGGCCTGCCGTTCATCACCCGATTCCATCGACTTCCCTCCGCGTTGGGCACACCTTGTTGTGTATATTAGCGTCGATTGGCCAACGCACGGACAGGAGTCACGATTGGGCAACAGTGCAGGCACGTCTCGCGAAATGGCGATTCCTGCGTCCGTCTTCGAGTCGCTCCGCACCGAACTCGCCTCGGCAGCGGGGACATTGCAGACGGTACGGGCCCTCCATCACGCCGGTTATCACGCCGGGGTGGAGGCGGCGGCCTCGATGAACCACGAGGCCGGTGGAGATGCCTTCGCGTTGAGTGAGGCGGGTTTCTGGTCGTCCCTGTCCGACTTTTTCGCGAAGCGCGGTTGGGGCACACTGGAGCACACCGCCGTCCATCAGGCGATCGGCGTACTCCACACCGGGGACTGGGCCGAAGCCCGACGCGACGCCGACGATCGTGAAGCAACGTGCAGCTTCAGCACCGGCTATCTCTCCGGCATGCTATCCCAACTCGCGGGCGCCCCGGTCGCCGTGCTGGAGGTCTCGTGCCGCAGTCGTGGTGACGCCGCCTGCCACTTTGCCTTCGGCTCCGAGACCGCGGTCCACGATCTGTACGGCAAGCTGCTGGACGGGGCCGACATGGCGAGCGCACTCGACGCGCTCTGACTCTCTGGTGAGCGGCACGAGAGCGCTGGGCATCGACTTCGGCACGAAACGGATCGGCATGGCGGTCAGTGATCCGACGAACACGGTCGCGACCCCCCTCGACACCCTGGTGCGCCGCGAAGGCAAGCGTCCTCCCTACGCGCAGATGATCGATCTTGCAGCCGAGCACGAAGTCGGGCACCTCGTCGTCGGTCTCCCGCTGGGCCTGGACGGCCGGGAGAACGAATGGTGCGCCGAAGTCCGTTCGATGGCGACCCGGTTGGCGGAACGGGCGGACCTCCCGGTGGCCTTCGTCGATGAGCGCATGACCTCGGTGCGGGCCGAAGATGCGGTGCGGGCAGCGGGACTGAATCGATCGCAGCGGCGAGAGAAGGGGCGTATCGATGCAGCCGCGGCCCAGTTGATCCTGCAGGCATGGCTCGACAATCCGGGGATCGCCCGATGAGACGTCGCCTTCCCGTCTCAACGCGAACCCTCATCGGAGGCGGTCTGGTTGCACTGGCCCTCGTCATGATGCGGATCTCCGGTGGGCGCGAGGGCGACCCGGTCATCATCGAGATCCCTTCGGGCGCGACGTCACAGCGGGTGGCGTCGGTCCTCGAAGCGAACCACGTAGTCGGCAATGCACGGCTCTTCCACGCCTATGTGCGGATCCGCCGGGCCGACCGCGGACTCAAGGCCGGGACCTACGCGATGAGAACCGGGAGTTCGATGAAGGACGCGCTGCGCCAGCTATCCCGCGGTGAGGTCGAGACGGTTCCCGTCACGATCCCCGAAGGACTCGCATTCTGGCAGCTCGCTCCGATTCTCGCTGGCGTGACCGGAGACGACGAAGGGTCGATTGCCGCGGCACTCCGGAATCCGGAGCTTTCCGAGCGCTTCGGCGTGCCCGGCCCGACCATCGAGGGGTACCTCTTTCCCGACACGTACCGCTTCGCGCGAGGTGTGCCGCTCGACGCCGTGATCCAGGCGATGGTCGACCGGTACAGGGAGATGTGGACCGACGAGCGCCGCTCCGCGCTCGAAGCGTCCGGGATGACCGAGACGGAAGTCGTGACGCTGGCTTCGATCATTCAGACCGAGGCCCGGCAGGTTTCTGAGATGCCGCGGATCTCGGGGGTGTACCACAACCGGATCCGTGACGGCTGGCTCCTCCAGGCCGACCCGACGGTCATCTACGCGCTGGGCGGATATCGGGAGCGCTTGCTGTACGCCGCGATCGACTCGGTCGCCGACAATCCGTACAACACGTATACGCAGCGAGGGCTTCCACCGGGTCCGATCGCCTCTCCCGGGGAGCAGGCCATTGAAGCCGCTCTCCAGCCCGAGCAACACGACTACTGGTACTTCGTGGCCCGCCCCGATGGTTATCACGTCTTCACGCAGACCCTCGCGGAACATAATCGCGCGAAGGAAGAGCAGCGTCTCGCCCGGCAGGGTGCCTGACCGACGCCCGGTGGCCCCTCTCGAGCCGCAACGCACACGTCCGGACCGATCGTTCATGCTGAATCCCGAACAATTGCGCCTTATCGTCATTACCGATGAGCGGCTCGCCGCCCCCCGCTCTCTCGTCGACGTCGTCCGGGCTGCCGTCGAAGCGGGCGCTCCCGCGATTCAGCTCCGCGCCAAGGACGCGACGGCGCGCGAGACAGCCGAACTTGGGCATCGACTCCGGGACGTCACCACACGCGCCAATGCCCTTCTCTTCGTGAACGACCGCTTCGACGTGGCCCTGGCCATCGACGCCGACGGTGTCCACGTCGGCCCGGACGACATTCCGGTCGCGGCTCTGCGTCGTATCGCGCCCCCGGGCTTCCTGATCGGGACCTCGACCGATGAGCCCGGTGAGGCGACCCGACTGGTTTCCGAGGGAGCCGACTATATCGGCTGCGGGACCGTCTACCCGACATCGACCAAGGTCGATGCGGGTCAGACCATCGGACTGAACGGCCTTCAGACGGTCGTCGACGCGGTCGAGGTGCCCGTGGTCGGGATCGGCGGCGTGGATGAACACGGTGCCCGGGAGATCGCGGAGCACACCACGGCAGCCGGTGTAGCGGCCATCGGTGCGGTCATGCGGACCACGGATCCGGGTCGAGCCGTTTCCGCCATGCTTCGCCCCTTCGAGCAGCGACACTGACTCGAGGTTCGAGCCCGTTCACGCCGAGCCACGTCCGCTCGGCATCCATCCGGCTCGACGTGGGCTCAGAGTCCGCCGGCCTGGAGTAGCCCTTCGACCTCGTCTCCGCTCACGAAGAAATCGCCCAGGGCTGCCCCTCGATCTGGATTGTGCCAGTCCGACCCCCCGGTCGGCAGCAGACCCGACGTCTTGCAAATCGACTCGAGCCGAAGCACCTGGGCCCGCTTCGGTCGGGGCCGATAGACCTCGAGCCCCTGAAGTCCCGCCTCTATCATCACCGGTAGCAGAGTGTCGACGAGTTCGGCCGGAGGGTGCGCCCACACCGGCACGCCCCCGGCGGCGCGGATCAGTTCGACTGCAGCAGCCGGCTCCAGAAGGTGGGTCGGCACGAAGGCGTCGCTCTCGTCGCCGATCAGTCGGTCGAAGGCGTCCCACGTCGACTTCGCGTGCCCACCCTCGACGAGCGCCCGAGCGAGATGCGGTCGGCCGATGGCCACACCGTCCGGACCGGCCGCCTGGAGAACGGCTTCGTACGACACGTCGATCCCCTGACCCCTGAGGCGTTCGATCATCTCGCGCATGCGGTCGACCCGTCGCGATCCAGCTGCCACACCGTGCTGAACCAACGCGTCGGCCTCCGGATCAACGAAGTATCCGAGCACGTGGATGTCCGCCCGGCCATGGGTGGACGACACTTCGATACCCGGCACGACGTGAATGCGCAGCCCGCGGGCCTCCTCCTGAGCGGGCCGTACGCCCGCGACCGTGTCGTGATCGGTGATCGAGATCACGTCCAGTCCACCCTTGGCGGCGCCCCGCACGACCTCGGCGGGCGACCACGCCCCATCAGACGCGGTCGTGTGGAGATGGAGGTCGAGCCTCATCGGATGTCGACCTTCACGGGAAGGCTACTCGACGTCCTCCGCGAAGACGATCGAGCTCGCCGGCACCTCTGCCGGCGGCTCGTCACCCGCGTACTCCGTCAGGAGCGTCACCGTATCTCGCTCGACCTTGAGAACACCGCCGGCCACGTGGAAGGTGTCGCTCCCTCCGCCGGGACGATCGACCGAGAGTGCCCCGGATCCGATCAGCGCGAGCATCGGCGCGTGGCCGGGCAGGATTCCCACCTGCCCGTCCCACGCCGGAGCGACAACCGCCGACGCCTCGCCCTCGAACACGATCTTGTCCGGAGATACGACGCGTACGTTCAGGGAAGCCATAGGATCAGCCCTCGGCCGCCAGCTTCTCGGCCGCCTCGATCACTTCCTCGATGCCGCCGGCCATGTAGAACGCCTGCTCGGGCAGATGATCGAACTCACCGTTCGCCACGCGCTCGAAGGACTCGACCGTGTCGTCCAGGCGGACATACTTGCCGGGGATGCCGGTGAACTGCTCGGCGACGAAGAACGGCTGTGAGAGGAAGCGAGCGATCCGACGGGCGCGCCCGACGATGATCTTGTCTTCCTCGGTGAGCTCGTCCATACCGAGAATCGCGATGATGTCCTGCAGATCCTTGTAGCGCTGCAGGATCGCCTGCACCTGCGTCGCCACGCGGTAGTGACGCTCACCGACGAATTGCGGGTCCATGATCCGGGAGCTCGAGTCGAGCGGATCCACCGCAGGGTAGATGCCCTGCTCCGCAATCGAACGCGAGAGAACGGTCTGCGCGTCGAGGTGCGTGAACGCCGTGGCCGGCGCCGGATCCGTAAGGTCGTCGGCCGGGACGTAAATCGCCTGCACCGACGTAATCGAACCGGCACCGGTCGAGGTGATGCGCTCCTGGAGCTCACCCATCTCGGTCCCGAGCGTCGGCTGGTACCCGACTGCGGACGGCATGCGTCCGAGCAACGCGGAGACCTCGGATCCCGCCTGCGTGAAGCGGAAGATGTTGTCGACGAAGAGGAGAACGTCCTGGTTCTCCACGTCGCGGAAGTACTCGGCCATCGTCAAGCCCGAGAGACCGACACGGAGACGCGCTCCCGGAGGCTCATTCATCTGACCGTAGACAAGCGACGTCGAGTCGAGAACGCCCGACTCCTTCATCTCGAGCCAGAGGTCGTTCCCTTCGCGCGTCCGCTCACCCACACCGCAGAACACGGACTTCCCGCCATGCTCCATCGCGATGTTGTTGATGAGCTCCATGATGATGACGGTCTTTCCAACACCGGCGCCGCCGAAAAGACCCGTCTTTCCGCCCTTTACGTACGGGGCGAGCAGGTCGACGACCTTGATCCCGGTCTCGAAGATCTCCGTCTTCGGCTCGAGCTGGTCGAACTTCGGCGCGAGGCGGTGGATCGGCCACCGCTCGACGTCGGCGGCGTTCTCGCCACCAACCGGACCCATCTCGTCCACGGGCTCGCCGAGGACGTTGAGGATACGACCGAGCGCGGCCTCGCCGACCGGCACCGAGATCGACGCACCCGTGTCGGAGACGGCCATCCCTCGGGTCACACCGTCGGTGGAGGACATCGACACGGCACGGACCTGACCACGACCGATGTGCTGCTGCACCTCGGCGATCAGCTCGATCTCCTGACCGGCCTCATTCGTCGTCTTGAGCGAAAGCGCGTTGTAGATCTCAGGCAGGTGAGCGGCCTCGAACTCGACGTCGAGGACCGGTCCGATGACCTGTACGACCTTTCCAGTGTTATCAGCCATGATGTCTCTGTATCCCTACTCGAGGGCGGCGGAGCCACCGACGATCTCGGCGATCTCCTGCGTGATCTGGGCCTGACGGGCCCGGTTGTAGGTCCGCGTGAGGTGCTCGAGCACATCACCGGCGTTGTCGGTTGCAGACTTCATCGCCGACCGGCGGGCACCCTGCTCCGCGGCGGCATTCTCCACGAGCGCCGTGTAGACGGCGTTCCGGATGTACGCGGGGAGAATCCGTTCCAGGATCATGTCCCCGCTGGGGCTCAGGATGTAGACGTCCGCCGATGACGCGCTCTCATCACCCGTGATGGGCAGGAGATCGCGCGTGTGCGGTGGCGTCGACATCGCCGACTTGAACTTCGAGCTCACCAGGTAGACCGCGTCCACATCACCGTTCTCGAAACGCTCACGCACGGGAGCGATGATGGTTTCGGCGTCATCACCGGTCGGCGTGTCACTTACGTCGACCTTCTCGGTGGTGATCTCCTCACCCCGGAACCGGAAGTACGCGACACCCTTCTTACCGGCGATGTGCAGCTCGGTCTCGATCCCCTGGCCGCGCAGTTCCTCCATGAGGTTGCGCGCCTGCTTGATGAGGTTCGAGTTGAATCCACCGCACAACCCGCGGTTCGCGGTGAGCAGCACAACAGCCGCGCGCTTCACCTCGTCGGGTCGACGGAGGATCGGGTATTTCTCGCTGAGTGCCGGCGAGTACAGTCCTCCGACGATCTCGTCGAGCGCGTCCGCGTACGGGCGTGCCGCGTGCACCCGGTCCGTAGCCTTCTTCAACTTCGAAGTCGCCACCAGCTCCATGGTGCGCGTGATCTGCCGGGTGTTCTCGACCGACTTGATCCTGCGTTTTACGTCCGCGTCACCTGCCACGTCGTCTCTCCTCTACTCAGTCGGGAGTGATCGGGTCAGGCCGAGGCCCCGACGGCCTCGTGCTCGGCAGCGAACGCAGCATTGAAGCTCTCGATCGCGGCAATCAGCTGCTCGGTCAGCTCGTCTGTCAGCTGACCACCATCGCGGATTCCATCCAGAACGTCCTGGTGCTTGGCTGCCATGTCCTGGTGGAAGCCGAGCTCCCACTGTCGGACCTGACTGACCTCGACGTCGTCGAGGTAACCGTTGGTCACGGCGTAGATCACCGCGACCTGGTTCTCGACCGGCATCGGCTGGTACTGCGGCTGCTTCAGCATCTCGACCGTGCGGGCACCACGTGCCAGCTGGCGCTGAGTGGCTGCGTCGAGGTCGGAGCCGAACTGGGCGAACGCCTCGAGCTCACGGTACTGCGCGAGGTCCAGTCGCAGACGACCGGCGACCTTCTTCATCGCCTTGATCTGGGCCGAACCACCCACGCGGGAGACGGAAATACCGACGTTCACCGCAGGACGGACGCCGGAGTTGAAGAGATCCGGCTCGAGGAAGATCTGACCGTCCGTGATCGAGATCACGTTGGTCGGGATGTACGCCGAGACGTCACCACCCTGCGTCTCGATGATCGGCAGCGCAGTGAGCGAACCACCACCCTGGTCATCGGAGAGCTTCGAGGCACGCTCGAGCAGGCGTGAGTGCAGGTAGAAGACGTCACCCGGGTACGCCTCACGTCCCGGAGGACGGCGAAGCACCAGGGAAAGCTGGCGGTACGCCTGGGCCTGCTTCGACAGATCGTCGTACACGACGAGCGTGTGCTTGCCCTGCCACATGAAGTGCTCGGCGAGTGCCGTAGCTGCGTACGGTGCGATGTACTGCATCGGGGCCGGATCGGACGCGTTCGCCGTCACCACGATGGTGTAGTCCATCGCGCCGTGCTCACGGAGCGTCTCGACGACCGCACGCACCTTACCGGCACGCTGCCCGACGGCGCAGTAGATGCAGATGACGTCGGTCTCTTTCTGATTGATGATTGCATCGACCGCCACGGCCGTCTTACCCGTGCCGCGGTCACCGATGATCAGCTCGCGCTGACCGCGGCCGACCGGAATCATCGAGTCGATCGCCTTGATGCCCGTCTGCATCGGCTCACCGACCGGCTGACGCTTCACGATGCCGGGGGCGACGATGTCGATCTGGCGGTTGCCCTCGATCCCGTCGATCGGGCCTTCGCCGTCCTGTGGGGTCCCGAGGGAATCGACGACGCGGCCCAGGTATCCCGCACCCACTGGGATATCGAGCACGCGCCCGGTGCGGCGGACCTGATCGCCTTCGTGCAGGCGGGTCCACTCACCCATGATCACCGCACCGATGTTGTCCTCTTCGAGGTTCAACGCGAGCGCGGTCACGGTCTCGCCGGACTCGGACGAGGTGATCTCGAGCATCTCGGACGCCATCGCCTTCGTGAGGCCGTAGATGCGAGCGATACCGTCCTTAACCTCGAGGACTTCGCCGATCTCCTCGGCCTGAAGCTCGTCCTCGTAGCGCTCGATCTCGTTGAGCAGGACGTCCTTGATCTCGCTGGCGCGGAGCTGGGAGTCGTTGGCCATCTTCTATCTGGATTCTGGAGTGAATTCGGTTCAGGCGGTCGCCGCGTCACCGGAGTCGGTGTCGAGCTCGGCCGCGAGGAGACGCTTCCGCATGCCGTCGAGACGGCGGCGAATCGATCCATCGTAGATCGTGTCTCCCGTTCGTACGACGAGTCCGCCCACGATGCCGGCATCGACCCGGACGTGGGGGATCGCTTCCTTCCCGAGGGCCGCGGAGAGCTTCTCCGTGATCACCTCGCGGGTGGCGTCGTCCAGCGGACGGGCCACGGTCACCTGCACGTGCTCACGGCCCATGTGGGCGTCGAGCAGCGAGTGGTACTGCTGGGAAATCGAGCGCAGCAGCCGCTGGCGGCGCTTGTCGATCGTGACGAGGACGAAGTTCACCACGTGCTTCGGCAGCGAATCTGCGAAAACCTTCTTGATGACGGCCTTCTTGTCCGCGTCGTCGATACGCGGCGTCTCCATGAAGAGACGGAACTTCGCATCTTCGTCGATCAGCTTCGCGACCGTTTCGACCGCGTCGCCATAGGACTGCAGCGCGTCGTTGCGCGAGGCGAGCTCGAAGAGCGTCTCCGCGTAATTGCGCGCTACGGTTTCGTCCCTCACGCCCCACCCCCACCGGAGCCCAACTCGCTCAGGTACCGCTCGACGATCTGGCGGTCCTTGTCCTGATCGAGGTTCTCCTGCATGAGGCGCGACGCCGCAGCGAGAGCCAGATCAACCGACTCTTTCCGCAGCTGAGCAATCGCAGCATCACGCTCACGCTCGATTTCAGCGCGCGCACGCTCGACGATCGACTGGGCCTCGGAACGGGCCTTCTCTTCGATTTCCTTGCGGACGTTCTCGCCCGCCGCCTTGCCTTCGGCGATCAGCTCGTTCGCCTGACGACGCGCGTCAGCGAGCTGCTCCTTGTGCTCGGCGAGAAGCTTCGCGGCTTCCTCGTTGCGCTCGGCGGCCTCGTCCAGCGCGGACTGAATGCCCTTCTCCCGGGCCTCCACCGCACCCAGGATCGGACCCCAGGCGTACTTGCCGAGGATGAACACGAGGATCCCGAAGACGACCAGCGTCCAGACACTGAGCCCGGTGTTGATGTCGTATAGGCCCCCGTCGCCACCACCCTGGGCCATGAGCCCGGCAGGCGACGCCGCAAGCGCCAGCACGGCCGCTGTGATTCGACTGAGTCTCATGATCTCTCCGTGTTTCTTCGCTAGCTCGACACCGGGCCGGTTGGCCTGGCGTCATTCACCCCGCCTGCTGTCGTACGAAGCGTGGTGAAGGCGCCCTGAGTCCAAGGCGGGATGAGGAAGGAGTAGCAACGCTACTTCGACGAAATCCCAACGCCGGAATCAGGGATGCATTCGCCGCGCTAGAAGAACTTGAAGAGGATGGTGATGACGAGACCAAACAGCGCAGCACCCTCAATCAGCGCGGCGAGAATGATGCCGGCGGTCTGGATCGTCGCGGCAGCCTCAGGCTGACGGGCGATACCCTGGGCCACACCGTTACCGATCTGACCGATGCCGATGCCGGCGCCGATGACTGCGAGACCGATACCGATACCGGCACCGAGGAGGTCGAGGCCACCAGAGGCCGCGGCTGCATCCTGAACCACGGCGAGCATTCCGTAGAGCATGTCGCTTTCCTTGGAAGTTTGTCGTTACCGACGGGTTGAAATCAGTTGATACTGCGTTTGAAAACGTTGAGTACTGCTAGTGCGCGTGCTGAATCAGTCCGATGAAGACGGACGTCAGCATCGCGAAGATGTAGGCCTGCAGGAACGCCACGAAGAGCTCCAGGACCATGATCCCGGAGACCATCCCGATCGAGGCGACGGTGACGCCACCAGTGATAATCGCGCTGCCCCCTGCGAACATGAAAATCAGACCGAGCAGCGAGAGTACGAGCGTATGCCCCGCGAGCATGTTCGCGAAGAGCCGGATCATCAGCGCGAAGGGCTTCGTGAGCTTCCCGAGGAACTCGACCGGCGTCAGGATCACCAGCATGAGGGCAGTCCCGACCGGACCGAGTCCGGGAGGCGCGTAGAAGATAGTGCGCATGTAGCCGGCAAAGCCGAGCGCGCGCATGCCGGAGATCTCCGTGACGACGAACGTCACGAGTGCGAGCGCTCCGGTCACCATGAAGTTGCCGGTCGCGGTCGCTCCGAAGGGCACCAGACCGAGCAGGTTCATGAAGAGGATGAAGAAGAACAGGGTGAGGATGTACCCCGTGTAGGCATCCGCACCGTGTCCGATGTTCCGGCGCACGACCTCGTCACGGAAGTAGATGACGAGGGCCTCCATCGCATTGGCCATCCCGCTCGGAGCGCGGTCGGCGTACTTGGTCTTCATCGCACGTCCGATCGGGATGAAGATCGCCAGCAGGAGGAACGCCGCGAGAAGCAGGAAGAAGACATGCTTCGTGATCGACATGTCGATCGTGAGCGGCCCCAGGTGAATCGGATCGAAGTGGGGCAGCGGTACCGTGATGTCGATACCGAGAATCACGAACTCGAGATACGGACCATCGAGCAGGTGATGCGTAAGCATGTACTGCAAGTCCGGGCCGCTTTCCGCAGCACCGTGATCCTGCGCGGCCTGCGCCGCACCCTGCAACATGGCCAGCAGCCTCATCTATGCTTCCACCGTTTCGTTCGGCCCGAGCTTGAAGTAGACCGGCTCGAGCAGAAGTAGACCGAAGAAAAATCCTGCGAGGGCGAGGAGCATGGGCACCGCGCCTTCCGTACCGGACCGGATCACCACGACCGCCACTGCGGCGATCACGAGCATCCGAACCAGAGTCCCACCGATCCAGGCCGCGAGGAAACTGTTGAGTTCGCCCCTGAAGTGGTTCAGCGCCCAGAAGGCAATGATCTGAACCGGAAGCGCAACAGCCGCCGCAGCCAGAACCCCATTCCGCCCCGATGACTCGAGGAACGGCCAAAGGCCGACCACGATCGTCGCAACGGCACCTGCACCCGTGATCGCATACTTCATCGAGGCACTCACTGCGGGTCTTTTCCCCGCTCTCGCGGCTCAATCACGATGTGGTAGTACAGACTGTAAAATCCTGCGCCGCCACCGACGAACGCACCAAGAACCAAGAGAAAGGGCCCCGAACCGACCTTTCCGTCGACCCAGTGTCCCACTCCCATGAAGAGCAGAACAGCGAGGGCCCACGTGAGACCGTGCCCCATGAACTGACCGGACGCGCGCATCATCTCTCTGCGCTGTTCATCCGATTCGTCAGGACGCTGCGTCACACCGTACTCCCCCGGGCGTCCGGAGTCGCATGTTTCGAACTGAAAACGGACCCCGCACAGCCTAGAAAAAATAGTCCTTGTGAAAAAATGCGCAAGCCGTGCCCTCGCCTGAAAAAAGGCCCGGAAACGCTGCAGATTCGGACGATTCCACGCCCCGTCGAAGGGACCTTGCCCGGCTCTGCGGACGCCGACCGAGCACGCGACCCGGGACGTCCCGCGAACGGATATCGGAAAGGTCGCCGGACCGTGCGTGATCCGCGCGTCGACCGGGAACGCCGGCTGCTTGACGGAACCGACGGGCCCGGTCAATGTTCGCGCCGGTTCCGGGCGGCTTCTTCGCGCAGATGGCGCGCTCCGTACTCGGACGATTGAATGCCGCGACAGGAACAGGGAATGGCGACAACCGACGAAGCGCCCGCTGCCGAGCAGGATCTGGAGCTGCTCGAGCGCGCAGCCGACGTCACGGCCGCGATGCGCGTGCAGGTGGAGAAACGCATCGTCGGCCAGCGAGAGGTGATCGACGAGATGCTCGTCGCCCTTCTCGCCAACGGCCATGCCCTCCTGGTCGGCGTCCCGGGGCTCGCCAAGACACTCCTCGTGCAGACCGTCGCCGACGCACTGGACCTCGAGTTCAGCCGGATTCAGTTCACGCCGGACCTGATGCCGACCGACATCACGGGTACGGAGGTCATCGAGGAGGACCGGACCACGGGACGGCGGGTCTTCCGCTTCGTGAAAGGACCGATCTTCGCGAATATCGTCCTGGCCGACGAGATCAACCGAACGCCACCGAAGACGCAGGCCGCGCTGCTCGAGGCGATGCAGGAACGGGCGGTCACGGCGGCTGGTGACACGTACGTGCTTCCCAAGCCCTTCTTCGTTCTTGCCACGCAGAACCCGATCGAACAGGAAGGCACCTACCCTCTCCCGGAGGCGCAGCTCGATCGGTTCATGCTCGAACTCCCGATCTACTATCCGTCGAGGGAAGAAGAAGAAGAAGTCGCGATGCGGACGACCGGAACCGTGGTCGACGAGGTCGAAAGCGTGATCACGGCGCAGGAACTCATCGAGCTCCAGGGCTTGGTCCGCCGCATTCCCGCGCCTCCCTCTCTCGTGTCGTTCGCCGTTCGCATGGCCCGTGCGACCCGTCCCGGAGACGAAGCGGCCTCCGTTACCGGTCGGTACGTCTCCTGGGGTGCCGGCCCTCGGGCTTCTCAGTACCTGGTGCTCGGGGCGAAGGCGCGGGCAGCATCGCGCGGGGCGGCGATTCCATCGTATGATGATGTGCGCGAGGTCGCTCCGGCCGTTCTCGCCCACCGCCTCGTGCTGAACTTCGAAGCCGAAGCGGACGGACGGACGACGCGCGATGTGATCGCGGAACTCCTTGATGAGAGCCACGGTTGGACCTGAGCGGGACGTGTTGAGGTGACGGACCACCCTCCCAGTAGACGCGGCGACGCAGCGGTGACCCGATGATGGGTCTCGCGGCTGCGATCGTCGCTCTGCTGCTTCTGACTTCGGCGGTGCTGACCGCCGTCCACGACGCAGTCTTCCAGATCACTCGTTCGCACACGCGCACGCTCGTCGACGAGGGATTCGACGGCGCCGCCAACATCGACGCGGCGCGCGAGCGCAAGCAAGCGGTTCAGGCCAGTGTGCGTGTCACGACCGCCGCCCTGGATCTCTCGGCGCTCGCCGTGATCGCCCTCACTCAGGTTTCGACGTGGGGCCGCCTCGATCCGGTGGTCAGTACGATTGTCGGTATCATCATCGTGCTCATGGTCGCCGACCTGATCCCGCACCTGATCGCCGCACGCCGCCCGGTACGCCTCGCACTATCCGCTGCAGGCATGCTGCTCCTGGTCGAGCGGATCGCCCGCCCTCTTGTTCGGCCGGTCGAGCGGCTGGAGGACCGCATTGGCGGAAATGACGACTCCGTGTCCGACGCGCAGCGCGAGCTTCGTGAGATTCAGGAGATCGGAGAGGAAGAGGGCGTTCTCGAAGAAGGTGAGAACCGCCTGGTCGAACGAGCTTTTCGGCTGGATGAGCTCACGGCGTGGGATGTCATGGTGCCGCGAGTCGATGTCTTCGCCTGGGGCGAAGATCGGACCCTCGCCGAGATCGTCGGAGAACTCGCCCACGTGCCCTACAGTCGGGTGCCGGTGTACAAGGACTCCGTGGACGACGTAACGGGCATCGTCTATGTCCGCGAAATGTACGAGCGCTTCGCGGGCGGCGAGCGTGATCTGACGCTGGCCGCCCTCGCTCGTGATCCTTTCTTCGTGCCGGGGTCGCGCTCGCTGACCGAGCTTCTGCAGGACTTCCAGGCGCGGCGAATCCACATGGGGATCGTCGCTGACGAATTCGGCGGCACCGATGGTCTGGTGACCCTCGAGGACATTCTCGAAGAACTCGTCGGCGAGATCCGGGACGAGACCGACGTCGAGGAAGAGGAGATCGCGCGCATCTCGGACGATGTCGTGGAATGCGACGCCGGTGTCGACCTGCGCGACATCGATGATGCTCTGGGGATCGTGCTGCCGCAGGGTGAGCACCGCTCCTTGAACGGTTTCCTTCTCGAGGAGCTCGGCCACGTGCCCGAAGCGGGGGAGCACCTCATCACGGATGGTGCCCGGATCGATGTGCTCGAGGCCTCCGACACCCAGGTGCTTCGGGCCAGGGTCACCCGGATCGTGACGGTCGAGCCGGAGAGCACCTGATGGCCGTCATTCTCGAATTCGACGGAAAGCGGCCTCAGATCCATCCATCGGTCTTCCTCGCCCCGACGGCCGTGATCATCGGGGACGTCACGATCGGCGAGGACTCCAGCATCTGGTTCGGTGCGGTTCTCCGCGGGGACGATCCCACCCACGGCGTCGTGGTAGGCCCGAGGACGAGCGTGCAGGAGAACTGCGTCGTGCACGTCGGTCGCTGGGGACCGACGGTCATCGGTGCCGATGTGACCGTCGGCCACGGCGCGAAGTTCGAGAGCTGCATGATCGGCGATCGCACCGTCATCGGAATGAACGCCGTCATCCTGCAGAATGCGGTGGTCGGCGAGGAGTGCGTGCTCGCCGCGAATACCGTGGTCCTTGAGAAAGCGGACATCCCGCCCCGAAGCGTCGTCGCGGGGGTTCCGGGCAGGGTGAAGAAGACGCTGGAAGGCTCCGCAGCCGACTGGATCAAGGGAGGCGGAAGCCACTACGTGAAGCTCTCGCGCGAATACCTGCGCCAGGGCATCGGGACCGGAGATCCGGATGCTGAGGCGCCCGGTGAGTGAGGAGCGTCTTCCGGAGACCCGAACACCACCCCCCGACTCGAGCCGGGGCGACCCTGTCCCGCCCGAGCAGCAGATCTTCTTCTGCGACCTCTGCGGCACACAGATGCTCAACCTGCACTGCAAGCTGATCTGCGAGCGATGCGGGTATAAGCGGGACTGTTCGGACCCGTGAAGCCCTTGGCCTCCACACGACAGCTCGCGATCGTGGGGACGCTCTGCCTCGCGCTTGGCTCGCCGGCCGCCGGTCAGCAGCAGGATAGCTCCACCGAGCTCGAAGCCTTCGGCGCCCTGGTCGTGGGTCAGTGGGACGCCGACGGCTCACGGCACGAGTTCACGTGGGGGGTCGGCCGGCGGGTGGTCCGTTCGCAGAGTTGGTTCGGTGACGGAGACGAATGGACGCTCGTCTCCGAGGGATGGTGGTACTGGGACCCGGTCGAGGAGACGATCAGGGGTCAGACCGTGGCCGAGAACATGGGGATCGACCTGTTCGAGCACCGTAGCCGCGTCGAGGGGCGCGTGATCGTCTCGGGCCTCGTGTCACACGGCGACTTCGGCGGCGTGTACGTCGAGCGGTGGACCTTCGACGACCGGGGCTATGACTGGGTGCTGGAGCAGGACGATCAGCCCGTGATGGCGGCCCGCTACACACGGACGCGGTAGACAAACCGACCTACATCGGCATCCCCAGCACCGACGTCACGTACCACGCCACCATGGCGTCTCCCCACACGTACGAGATCGCCCCTCCGCCCGCGAGGAAGACGCCGAAAGGGATCAGACGGCCCATCTCCATCTCACCGTCCTCATCCCGCGCGAGCGCCGCGGGGATCGAGCGGGCCAGAACCGTCACGAGTGCCAGCACGGATCCCAGGAAAATG
>Ga0181588_10000234_pt1 | contig 48868 bp, 45 predicted proteins | sample 071ome_26_FD_148607 | JGI IMG/M metagenome (GOLD analysis project Ga0181588, IMG submission 148607) | Coastal salt marsh microbial communities from the Groves Creek Marsh, Skidaway Island, Georgia - 071409BT metaG (spades assembly) | ecosystem: Environmental > Aquatic > Marine > Intertidal zone...
CAAAGCAGGCAGAGCGATTTGTGACCTGGTTTACCCCCTGGGAGACTGTGAGTCGCTGCAACTACCACACGGGGGATATCCGTTGGTTTGAGGGCGCGACGCTTAACGTCGCCTATAACTGTATTGATCGTCATCTCCGCGAGCGCGGTGATCAGGTGGCCATCATTTGGGAGAGCGACGATCCGTCCGTTGATCGAAAGATTACCTATCGTGAGCTACACGACGAAGTCTGCCGGTTTGCAAACGTCCTTAAGGACCGTGGCGTTCGGAAAGGTGATCGGGTATCGATTTATATGCCCATGATTCCAGAGGCCGCGGTGGCTATGCTGAGTTGCGCGCGAATCGGGGCGGTGCACTCGGTAGTGTTCGGTGGGTTTTCTCCTGAGGCGCTTCGCGATCGTATTCTTGACTCAGACTGCAGGGTCGTGATTACGGCGGATGAGGGTCCGCGCGGGGGGAAGGCTGTCCCTCTAAAGGCAAACGTGGAGAAGGCATTGGCAGGCTGCCCCGATGTGCATACCACCATCGTGGTGCGCCGGACCGGCAACGAGGTTCCATCCGGTGGCGCCCGGGATGTGTGGTATCACGACGCGATTGCTGCGGCTTCTCCCGATTGCGAGGCTGAGCCCCTTGACGCGGAAGACCCGCTCTTCATTCTGTACACCTCGGGATCGACCGGTAAGCCGAAAGGTGTGCTGCATACGACGGGTGGGTATCAGCTGTACGCCGCCATGACGCATCACTACATATTCGATTACCACGCCGGGGATATTTATTGGTGTACGGCAGATGTGGGCTGGATTACCGGCCATAGCTACATCCTTTATGGACCATTAGCTAATGGGGCGACGACGCTGATGTTTGAGGGTGTCCCGACTTATCCTGACGCCTCGCGTTTCTGGCAGGTGGTCGATAAGCATCAGGTCAATATTTTCTATACCGCCCCCACCGCGATCCGGGCGTTGATGAGCCAGGGGGATGGCCCGGTTCATTCCACTCGTCGAACCAGTCTTCGACTGTTGGGAACGGTAGGTGAGCCCATCAACCCTGAGGCATGGGAGTGGTATCACCGCGTGGTCGGCGACACCCGATGCCCCATCGTGGATACCTGGTGGCAAACGGAAACGGGAGGTATTCTGATCAGTCCATTACCCGGGGCGACGGATCTGAAGCCAGGTTCTGCGACACGGCCGTTTTTTGGGATTGTCCCCGCTTTGCTTGACGCGGATGGCAAGGAGTTGGAGGGAGCCACGTCTGGCAATCTGGTGATTACGCAGTCTTGGCCGGGGCAGATGAGAACCGTTTTCGGTGACCATGAGCGTTTCATACAGACTTACTTCTCAACCTACCCGGGGTTTTATATGACCGGCGATGGTGCCCGACGTGATGAAGACGGATATTGGTGGATTACGGGGCGGGTGGATGACGTGATCAACGTTTCGGGGCATCGAATGGGCACGGCCGAGGTCGAAAGCGCGCTGGTGTTACATGAGAAGGTGGCTGAGGCGGCGGTCGTGGGTTATCCCCATGATATCAAGGGCCAGGGGATATATGCCTACGTCACACCCATGGCCGGCATTCAACCGGACGACGCTCTGCGCAAGGAGCTGGTGGCGCTCGTGCGTTCCGAGATTGGGCCAATTGCCAGCCCCGACCTAATCCAATGGGCGCCAGGTTTACCAAAGACTCGTTCGGGCAAGATCATGCGACGAATTTTGAGGAAAATTGCCGCAAATGAACTGGATAGTCTTGGTGATACGTCAACCCTTGCTGAGCCCGCGGTGGTGGACGAGCTGATCAAGAACAGGGCAAACGCATAGGGTAAACGCCTAGATCGAATCGCAATCTTGTCGAACCGTATTCAAAACCGTTAGAATTCGCGCCCTGCGGCGTTTTCGCCTGCTCCTTGCTGCACCGGATTGTCCGGGTAGCTATCACCCATAAGGAGATCTCCATGCGACATTATGAAGTCGTATTTCTCGTACACCCGGACCAGAGTGAACAGGTCCCGGCGATGGTCGACAAGTACAAAACATTGATTGAGGGCAGCGGTGGAAAGATTCATCGCCTCGAGGACTGGGGTCGTCGACACCTGGCTTACAACATCGACAAGGTCCACAAGGCGCACTACGTGCTGATGAATGTGGAATGTGATCAACCTGCCATTGACGAAATGGCAAGCATGTTTAAGTTTAGTGATGCCGTTTTGCGCAACCTCATCATCCGACGGGAGGAAGCGATCACAGAAGCCTCCCTGCTGGCGGAAGCCGGGGACTCGGACGACGATGACGGCGACGATCGTGCGCCCGTCACCGCAAGCAACGACGACAATGACGACGGATCCGACGCTGACGACAAAGATGAAGATTTGAAGGAGAAGCAGGCATGAACCGAGTGAGCAAACGACGGAAGTACTGCCGATTCACAGCACTTGGCATCAAGGAGATCGATTACAAGGATCTGGAAACGCTCAAGGGCTATATCACGGAGACCGGGAAGATCATGCCCAGCCGTAATACCGGCACGAAGGCTCGTTACCAACGTCAACTTGCCACCGCTATCAAGCGGGCGCGTTTTCTGGCGTTACTCCCTTACACGGACCAGCACTGAGGATCGAATCATGGAACTCATATTGTTGGAACGCATTCAGAATCTCGGTGAACTTGGCGATCTGGTTTCCGTAAAGCCCGGCTACGGCAGGAACTTTCTTATCCCTCAAGGCAAGGCCGTTCCGGCAAGTGCCGAGGCGAAGCAAAAGGTGGAGGAGCGACGACGGGAACTCGCTAAGCTGGACTCGGAGCGTCGCGAAGCGGCGCAGGCGAAGGCTGCCTTGTTGCCCGAGCGAATCACCGTTAAGCGTCTGTCAGGAGAAGAGGGACGTCTTTTCGGATCGGTTAGTCCCGGTGATATCGCCGAAATACTCCAGGCCGCTGATATCGCGGTACAGCGCTCTGAGGTGGCTATGCCAAATGGCCCGCTTAAGGTACTCGGGGAGCACTCGGTGTCGCTCATCCTGCATCCGGAAATTCATGTCACGCTGACAGTGGTTGTGGAGCCGGAGAATGAGGATGCGGCGATGCCTTCGGACTCCTCGACCGACGCAGCTGGCGATTCGCCGGAAGGCTGATCGCACCCTATGGGTCGTCTGCCGGCCTCATGCTCGGCAAGACGGCCCATACGGTTTTCCTTCCTCAACGCTGCGCTGTGAAAGTGTGGACCCCTTGTCTACAATAGGTGACTTCTACCTGATTTTTTAGACAAGAGTCCCAGAGCGTGTCGCAACGTTTCTCTAATATTTCAGCGGTACCTCAGACCGGCCGAGTACCTCCTCAGGCACCGGAAGCCGAGCAGTCTGTGCTTGGCGGCCTGCTGGTGGATACGCGTCGCTGGGATGAGGTCGCGGATATCGTGCGGCCGGATGATTTTTACCTGCGACAGCACCGTGAGGTATTCGGCGCGATAAAGGCGCTCCAAGAGAGTGGGAACCCAGTCGATATCGTCACCGCGTCTGAGTGGCTAAAGAATCAAGGGACGCTCGAGGCTGCGGGAGGGCTTGCCTACCTTGGAGAGTTAGCGAACCGTACTCCGGGCACCACCAATGTAGTCGCCTACGCAAAGATCGTCCGCGAGCGTTCGGTGTTGAGGTCGCTATTGGACGCGGCTGCAGAGATTTCTGACAAAGCCTACCAACCCGAGGGATTGGATACCGAGGCGCTGCTTGATTTTGCAGAGCGCGCCGTTTTCAGTATTTCGGACAACGACCGCCGGGCACTGGGCGGCTTTCAATCCATCCAAGGACTGCTCACGTTGGCGGTCGACCGTATCGAGGAGCTTTATCAATCCGGAGCGGGTATTACCGGCGTATCCACGGGATTTAAGGATCTTGATAGCTTGACCTCAGGCCTTCAGGACGCTGACTTGGTGGTCATCGCAGGCCGACCCTCCATGGGGAAAACATCGCTCGCAATGAATCTGGCAGAGAACGCCGCGGTGGGTTCAAAGTTACCCGTAGCGGTATTCAGTATGGAAATGCCGGGGCAACAGCTCGCCATGCGGATGCTTTCTTCATTAGGACGGATTAACGCCCATCGGGTTAGAACCGGTCAGCTTAACCAGGACGACTGGCCTCGGTTGACATCTGCGATGGGCTTGCTGGACGAGGCCCCTATTTTTGTTGACGATACCCCGGCCCTCACGCCATCTGAACTTCGCAGTCGAGTCCGGAGGTTGACCCGTGAACATGGAAAATTAGGGCTGGTTATTGTGGATTACCTGCAGTTGATGCAGACCGGAGAAAGTAGTGAAAATCGAGCGGTAGAGGTGGCGAATATCACGCGCGCGTTAAAGGTGATCGCAAAAGAAGCACGCGTGCCGGTGGCTGTGCTGTCACAGCTGAACCGAGGTTTAGAGCAGCGCCCCAATAAACGCCCCATTATGTCGGACCTTCGTGAGTCGGGAGCCATTGAGCAGGACGCGGATCTCATTCTGTTCATCTACAGGGACGAGGTCTATAACGAGGACAGCCCCGAGAAGGGCACCGCGGAAATCATTGTTGCGAAGCAACGAAACGGGCCGACCGGGACGGTGCGCCTGACATTTCTGGGGGAATACACGCGATTCGAAAATTACTCCCCGCCGTTTGAGGCACCGGGCTATTAGCCGTGGGCTCGGCTTGGGCAGAGATTAACGTTGACGCCCTGATCTTTAACGTAGGGGTGGTTCGAAAGCGGGCCCCTCATTCGAAGGTGTGCGCCGTGGTAAAAGCCAACGCCTATGGGCACGGCCTGGAGGAGGTGGTGCGGGCGCTGTCGCCGCATGTGGATGCATTCGCTGTTGCCCATTGCGCCGAGGCAAGCCGAGTGCGGGCCGTTGAACTAGAAAAGCCGGTATGGGTTTTTCTCGGATTTCGCGACCAGGAAGAACTTCTCCAGTGCGTTCGCGAGCGGCTGACACCGGTTTTATCCTCTGACCATCAAGTTGCATGCTTGCGGACGATTCCGGGGCAGGCTGTGTCTGTCGTTGTTGAGCATGACGTCGGGATGGGCCGGCTAGGTTTGACGAACGAAGAAGTAGAGGCCGCGCTCGAATTTCTCAGCCAGCAGGAACACGTTCATGTCGAGGCGGTTCTGGGGCATTTCTCGGGGTCGGAGGACCCAGATCGGACCCAGACTAATCGGCAGCAGGACCGTTTCCTGCAATCCAACAAGCCGCGGTTGATTGATTTGAGTCTCGCTAACTCGGCCGCAATCCTGGGTCAGCCGGAGAGTCATCTCCAGTGGGTCCGGCCAGGACTTATGCTTTATGGTGTCTCACCAAGAAACGGGGAAACGGGATCGACGGTGGGTCTCAAGCCGGTGATAAACGTCTTCGCTCAACTGGGCGGCATCCGCTGGATGGAAGCGGGCGACACGATCGGGTATGGGAGCACCTATGTTTGTGAGCAACGGATGCGTGTTGGGTTGGTTTGCTTTGGCTATGCGGATGGTTATCCGCGGAAAGCCCGTTCAACTGGAGAGGTTGTTGTGCGCGACGCGCGCGCGAGAATTTTAGGACGCGTCGCGATGGACTCTATGATGATCGATCTCACGGGGATACCGGATGCCCTTCCGGGGGATCCGGTAGAGGTATGGGGTGAACGCCTGCCGGTAGAGGAAGTCGCCCAAAAAAATAGTGCTCTGGCCCATCAGATTCTCACAAGCCTGGGTCCGCGAGTGACTCGTGTATTCTCGCCATGAATAAAAAATCCTCACAAAAGAACACGGTCTTCGTTTGCGAGGCCTGTGGAGCAGTGTGCGCGAAATGGGCGGGACAGTGTCCCGATTGCGAAGGTTGGAATACCCTTTCGGAGCGTGTACGGGCAAGTCGAAAGACGGGCAAGTCCTCGTCCTTAGGTCCGGCGGCGCACCGCCTGGCCGATGTCGATACCAAGCAGAGTCCGAGAGTATCTACAGGTCTTAAGGAGCTTGATCGCGTGCTCGGTGGTGGACTGGTGCCTGGCTCTGTGATTTTGCTTGGTGGTGAGCCCGGGATAGGTAAAAGCACGCTCGCGCTCCAGGCGGTCTCCCGGTTGTCTGACATGATGCCCACTCTGTATCTGAGCGCCGAGGAGTCCGTTGAGCAACTCGCCCTACGCTATCAACGACTTAATCTTCCTGCTCAGGATCTGCAGGCTTTTGCCACAGGAAATTTGGAGGACGCGGTTGCGCTCATAGACAGAACCGGGGCTCGCTTGGTGGTCGTGGACTCGATTCAAACGATGCACACCGAGCGCCTCGACGCCGCGCCCGGCGGTGTCGGTCAGGTGCGGGCGTGTGCAGAGATGCTTGCGGAAGTGGCTAAACGTGACCAGGTCGCGGTGCTCATTATCGGACACGTAACAAAAGAAGGGAGTCTCGCCGGCCCAAAGACCCTTGAGCACCTGGTGGATACCGTTCTGTATTTTGAAGGGGATGCGACCAGTCGATACCGAATGGTCAGAGCCTGGAAGAATCGGTTTGGGGCGGTCAACGAAGTAGGTGTATTTGCGATGACGGAAATCGGCCTCAAAGAAGTGAAAAACCCGTCTGCGATGTTCCTCTCAGGCTCTCATGACGACAGCCCGGGTCGCTCTGTGCTGGTCAGCCAGGATGGATCACGACCGATCCTTCTAGAAGTCCAGGCGCTCGTCGACCAAAGCAGTTTGGGAAACCCAAGGCGCTTGAGTGTGGGTTACGACAGCGTGCGGCTGGCGATGGTTCTGGCTATTTTGCATCGCCATGCGCGCCTCGGGTTTGTGGACCAGGACGTGTTTATAAACGTAGCGGGCGGTGTTCGTGTCTCAGAGACTGCAGCCGATCTTGCCGTGTCTGCCGCGCTGATATCGAGCGGTATGGACACGCCTATTCCCTCGCGGACCGCTTTCTTTGGAGAGCTCGGTCTAACGGGTGAAATCAGGCCCGTTGCGCGCGGGGACGAGAGAATCAGGGAGGCCGAGAAGCTGGGCTTCAATCGGGTTTTCCTTCCCCTGTCCAATATCCCTAAAGGTCGAGACCTTCAAGATGACAAGGCCGGACCAGTAGATGGGCGTGCCGCGCTGGTAGGCGTCAGTCACATCACCGAACTTCAGGATAGGCTGAGAGTGTAAACCTGGGCAGGTTGTGTTCCGCGGGAGCCGATCCTGCTTCCTGATCCTGCTCCTAGATATCCCGAAGCAATTCGTTTATGCCCACTTTGCTTCGCGTTTTTTCATCAACCCGTTTCACAATGACCGCGCAGTAAAGGCTATGGGATCCATCGGGCGAAGGGATCGAGCCAGACACGACAACGGATCCCGCCGGAACACGACCGTACGTAATCTCGCCAGTCGCTCGGTCAAGAATACGCGTGCTTTGTCCGATGTATACCCCCATAGAGAGCACCGAGTCGCGCTCAATGATCACTCCCTCGACGACCTCACTGCGGGCCCCGATGAAACAGTTATCCTCGATGATGGTAGGAGATGCCTGAAGCGGCTCCAGAACGCCACCAATGCCAACCCCGCCGGACAGATGTACATTCTTCCCAATTTGGGCGCACGACCCAACGGTTGCCCACGTGTCGACCATCGTACCCTCGTCGACATAGGCTCCGATATTCACATAGCTCGGCATTAAGACGACTCGGCGGCCGATAAATACGCCGCGACGCACCATCGCCGGAGGCACAACTCGGTATCCTCCTGCGCTAAATGCGGCCGCGTCCATGCCGTCAAATTTTCCCGTCACTTTATCGAAGTAACGGGTGTCGCCGCCGTCGATGACTTGATTGTCCTGGAGCAAAAAAGATAGCAGTACCGCTTTCTTGGCCCACTCATTAACAATCCAACCGTCTGCGGTTGGTTCCGCGACTCGAAGGGCGCCCGCGTCGAGTTGAGATAGGGTGCTTTCGACAGCCTCATGTAGGTCCTTCGTTTGCCGAAGGTCAGGCTCTGCTCGGCGTTCGAACGCCGCTTCAATTATGTCTTTAGGATCGGTCATTTGGCTTCTCTGACATGCGGGTCCATCGTGAACCCGGTAGGTACTCATGCCCTCCCGTGGAAGGAGGGCAAACTGGTTTTGATTTGATCTGCTAATCGAGATTGCAAATCAGGATCGTTGATCGGCTGTCCGTCGCGATCGGTGATATAGAAAATGTCCTCTGCTTTTTCTCCGAACGTGGCTACTTTTGCCGTAACGAGTCGTATTTTGCAAGAAAGCAGTGCTTTTGCAACCGCGAGCAGGAGTCCAGGTCGATCTTGAGCCACCACTTCCATTATGGTGGTCGGGTATTGGGTTATCGATGAGAAACGCACGGTGGTCTCGATCGGGAAATGCTTTAAGGCGCGCCCCATCGGGTGGCGTCGTTCTAATTTGGGATCAGCCGGTTTAAGGATGAGGCCCCGGAGGCGCTCAGCGGTTTTCTGATGGCTGGAGACCAGGGTGGCCTCGTCCTGAGTGGCCATCACGACAAAAATAAGAATAACAAGATTCGAAGTGAGGCGATGCACCCGCGCATCCAGAATATTCAGGCGGAGCTGGTCGAACCCGGCGGTAACATCGCTCAGGAGCTCCTCCGAGTCAGGGCAGCAGATGAAAAACTGGGTGGTCCCGCTCGCCTGATCCGACTTGCCATCTACGATGGGAAGTTCGGCGGCTGAATGTTCGAGAAGCAATCTGGCGTGCCATGCCAGAGCGTCTGCACTGTTGCGCAGAAAATAATCAGGATCAAATAGAGCCCAGAGCCGGTCGATGGCTTCGGCCTGAGAAGCGCTCAAAAAGGCGCGGGTTTCGATCTGGATGTCGCGGACCTTTTTGTCCGCATCGATCGGCGCGCCAATGCCGCGCCGAAGCGCGCGCGAGGTGTGGTGGTATAGATCGCTGAGAAGTTTACCTTTCCAATCGTTCCATACCTTAGGACTGGTCGCTCGCATGTCCGCTACCGTAAGGAGGTAGAGGTTATCGAGTCGCTCTTGGTCACCTACTTCGCCAGCAAATCGCTCGATGACGTCCGGATCAGAAATATCTTCCCGCTGCGCATACCAGGACATGAGCAGGTGCGCGCGTACGAGCCAGGCAACGAAATTAGCGTCGTAGTCGCTCAGGTCATGTCTTTTGCAGAATCGTATCGCGTCTTTTTCCCCAAGCGTGGAGTGATCGCCACCACGACCCTTCGCGATGTCGTGAAACAAAGCGCCGAGATACAACCGATGCTTTTTGAACAGACGCTGCATGATCGCACTGCATTCGGGCAGTTCATCGTCATGTTTGGAGATATCCAGGCGGCGGAGATTCCGAACCACAAAAAGTAGATGAGCCTCCACCGTGTAGACGTGAAAAAGGTCGTGCTGCATTTGACCGGTAACCCTTCCAAACGCAGGGATGTAAGCCGCCAGCACCCCGTACGCATCCATCCTCCGCAGCACATGAGTTAGGCCCGTCGGCGCTTTAAGGATCTCCATAAATAACGCGCGACAACGTAAGTCCTTTCGAAAGTCAACGTTTATCAGGTGCACGTTCTTACGAATCAAACGAACGGTATTCCCTCGAATTCCGCGTATCTCTGGATGCTGGGTGAGCAGCAAAAATATCTCCATCAACGCGAACGGCTGACGATCAAATGTGTTTTCATTGCTGACCTCGATCATGCCATCCACCGTCCGAAACCGCCTATTGATCCGTTCGGTGCGTTTGCGGCCAGGATGCAGAATCGCCTCTTCAAGATGCTGGAGGAGAATCTCGTTAAGCAAGCGCAATTCTTTGACGGTACGAAAGTACCGCTTCATGAGTTTCTCGACAGCCAATTGAGCCGTGTCTTTGTAGTTGAACTCAGCGGCAATGTCGCGCTGATAATCGAATAACAGGCGATCCTCGCATCGGCCGGCAAGAAAGTGCAGACTGTTCCTCAGCCGCCACAGAAACTCTCGACCCTTAAGTAGCGTCGCGACTTCATCCTCCGTTAGAAAATTCTCGTCCGCGAGTTGGTTGAGATTCGCACTATTGAAATAGCGCGCGCCTACCCATTGAATAGTTTGAATGTCCCGTAACCCGCCGGGGCCTTCCTTTATCTGGGGTTCAAGGTTGTAGGCGGTGTCTCCAAATCGCGCATGTCGCGCAACCTGCTCTTCGCGTTTGGCCTCGAAGAATTTTCGTGCTGACCATATTTTTGCGGGACGGATCTGATGTCGAAGCTCGCTCAGAAGGGCGCCCGGGCCGTAGACCAGTCTTGATTCCATTAGGTTCGTCACAACGGTGATGTCATCGCGAGCCTGAAATACGCACTCCTTTAAGGTCCGAGTGCTATGACCGACTTCCAAACCGATATCCCAAAGAAAGCGAATAAAGGGCTCAACGACCGAAGTTTGAAAGGAGCTATTCGCCTTGCTGAGAAGAATCAGGAGATCGATATCGGAGAACGGATGCAACTCCTGTCGACCGTATCCTCCTACGGCTACTAATTCGGCGCCGTGCCCCTCCGGGCTGAAGTGTGTCCACACGCGGGTGAGCAATGAGTCGATGAAATCAGAGTGCATAGCCAAGAGCTTTTGAGGTGCTAAGCCGCCGCGATGGGCATCTGCGAGCTGAGATCGGGTCCGCTTTATAACGGCCTTACACTCGTCAACGGTACAGTCGCCCCTGAACGGCAAGACCTCTAGGAGTGAGGAACCCATGGGGAGGCGAGTCTGCTGGCTTGCGGCAGCCGACTAGGGGAGCTCTCCCGTGAGAATCTCTACCCGGTCGTCCGTGACGGCAAGGGTATGCTCCCACTGGGCGCTTAGCGAGTGGTCTTTTGTCACCACGGTCCAACCATCTGAAAGAAGGCGGGTCTGGGCCCGCCCCGCGTTGATCATCGGTTCGATCGTAAAGGTCATCCCGGGAAGAATCTCCTGGCCTTGACCTCTCGTGCCGTAATGAAGAATCTGAGGATCTTCATGAAAGCCCCGACCGATGCCGTGCCCGCAGTATTCCCGCACAATTGAAAATCCCTCGGATTCGGCATATTCCTGTATAGCGGCGCCGATGTCTCCTAGGCGGGCTCCTGGTCGCACAGCCGCAATGCCTCGCCGCAGCGACTCTTTGGTAACGTTGATTAGGCGCTTCGCAAGAATGGACGGATCGCCAACCGTGTACATTCGGCTAGCGTCACCATGAAAACCATCCTTGATAACGGTAACGTCGATATTAATGATGTCGCCTGCCTTGAGTTTTTTGTCTCCAGGAATCCCGTGGCAGACCACATGGTTGACGCTCGTACAGATCGACTTTGGAAAACCTCGGTAATTGAGCGGTGCTGGAATAGCATCCAAGTCATTCACGATGAAGTCATGACAGAGTCGATCGAGTTCGCCCGTGGTCACGCCCGACTGTACGTGCGTGCCGATCATATCGAGGACTGAGCGAGTCAGATTCCCAGCTATCCGCATTTTCTGCAGATCTTCTTCAGACTTGAGTTGAATGGCCATGTTTAAACCGGGCTGTTTATCGGTTCGATTTTACGTTAAACCGGCGCCTTGCCTTGACGTCAGGGCTTTCCACAGAGGTCTAATCCACTGGAGAAACCGTCGGTTATGGGTTAGAATCCGGGCCCTCAAATCCTGGCGCGGTCCCTTCATCGGACATCCGGGTGCCGAACCTTAATGGTTCGGTTGGTGTTCATGGCCGCGCTTAACAACAACCCGACAGGAGTAAATCATGACTGACGTATCTATGCGCCAGATGCTAGAAGCTGGCGTGCATTTTGGCCATCAAACCCGATTTTGGTCGCCCAAGATGGGTCCCTACATCTTTGGTGCCCGAAACAAGATTCATATCATTAACCTAGAAAAAACGCTGCCGATGTATCGCGACGCAGTCAATTTTCTGGGGAGTGTGGCCGCCGCAAGAGGGAAAATACTTTTCGTTGGGACCAAGCGGCAGGCGGGTCGGGTGGTTCGAGAGGAGGCCATCCGCTGCAACAGCCCTTATGTCGACCACCGGTGGCTCGGCGGAATGCTGACTAATTTTAAGACGGTGAAGAACTCAATCGCCCGGCTGGTCGAGCTTGATGAGATGGGTGCGTCCGGGGCGAACCGCGGTTTAACCAAGAAAGAGTCCCTTATGCTCGAGCGTGAGCGCACAAAGCTGGATCGCAGTCTTTCCGGGATTCGCGATATGAAGGGACTTCCCGATGCGCTATTCGTAATCGATGTCGATCATGAGCGTATCGCGGTATCCGAGGCCAAAAAGTTGGGCATCCCAGTCGTGGGTGTTTGCGACACCAATAGCTCTCCGGACGGTATCGATTATCCGATTCCAGGAAATGACGATGCGATTCGCGCCATTCGCCTCTACCTTCGAGGGGCCGCCGACGCCATCCTGCAAGCACGCGCAGCCTCTGCGCAGACTATTGAGGGCGACGCTGATGATTATGTGGAAGTGACCGAGGAGCTGGCCGTCGTCGGAAAGCCGTCGGCAGCGGTTACTGAAGAACCCGCTAATGAGTCACCCACCCCTGAGGTCGTCTCGGACGAGGCCTCCCCTGGCGGAACGCCCGCTTAGGTGCAGGCACCAAACTCCTTCGGGAACTGAAATACAGGAAGAGATTGTGATTACTGCTAGTCAAGTGAAGGAGCTCCGGGAGAGAACTGGAGCCGGTATGATGGATTGCAAAAAGGCCTTAGGAGAGACCGACGGGGATCTTGATGCGGCCGTTGATCTGCTCAGAAAAAAGGGCGCGGCCAGCGCGGAAAAGAAAGCTGGACGGATAGCGGCGGAGGGTGTCGTGGAGTTGGCGATTAACCCAAAAGCCTCTAGGGGCGTGATTTTGGAGGTGAACTGCGAGACTGACTTTGTCGCGAAAGACGAGTCATTCCAGCAATTTGCCCGGGATCTAGCCGACGCTGTTATGGAGCATGATCCGGCCGATGTTGACGCATTGAACAGGGTCATGCTGTCTAGCGGGCAGGCGGTTGAGGCGGCACGTCAGGCGCTTATCGCGAAAATCGGTGAGAACATTGCGGTGCGACGGTTTGAGGTGGTAACTGGTGAAGCCGGGCAGGTGGCCGGGTACCTCCATGGCTCACGCATTGGTGTGTTGATCTGTGGGACAGGGTCCGGGGATCTGGGTCGCGATATTGCTATGCATGTGGCGGCGACACGTCCCGTCTGTATCAGTGAAGCCGATATGCCGGGCGACGTTCTCTCTCGCGAGCGAGAGATCTACAGTGCACAAGCGGCCGAAAGCGGCAAAAGTGCGGAAATCGTCGAAAAGATGGTTGAGGGTCGCGTCAAGAAATTTCTAAAAGAGAACACGCTGCTCGGCCAGCCTTTCGTGAAAGACCCCGACACCTCGGTGGGTGAGTTGCTCTCCAAACAGGGCGCTTCAATCAGCGCCATGCTTCGATTTGAGGTGGGTGAAGGACTGGAAAAGCGCACGGATGATTTTGTCGCCGAGGTGATGGCGCAAGCAAAGGCCGGATAAACGATGCCGGCGGGTCACGGCTCGCCTGCGGGCAGCTGTCTGATAAAGCTTTCAGGGGAGGCGTTGGGCGGACCCGAAGGAAAGGGTGTTGATGACAGCGCCTTTCAATATATAGCCGCAGAGATCGTCAAGGCTCGTGCCGTTGGAGGCGTCTTTGCGGTAGTGGTTGGCGGCGGCAATCTCTTCCGCGGTGCGAGCACGCTTTCCTGGACAACCAACCGGGCAGCCGCGGACCAAGTCGGTATGCTTGCGACCATGATGAATGGCCTGCTGCTTAGTGATTGTCTGCGAGACCAAGGAGTTGGTGCCCCGGTCTTTGGGGCCTTACCGCTGGACGGTGTGATCCCGGTCTTCTCGCCGGCTCAGGCGCAATCGGATCTTGCAGAGGGTCGAGTCCCTATCCTGGTCGGTGGTACAGGCAATCCTTTCTTCACCACCGATACCACCGCCTGCCTCCGAGCGCTCGAACTTGGGCTGGATACGGTCATTAAGGCGACCCGGGTAAATGGTGTCTTCGAGAGTGACCCGGAGCAAAACCCTTCAGCCAGGCGGTATGACCGCCTGAGTTTTGATGAGGCGATCGCACGATCGCTTGCTGTTGTGGACATGACGGCCCTGACACTTTGCCGAGATCATGGTCTGCGTCTGCGGGTGCTCGATTTGGGTATAGAAGAAAATTTGGCCAATGCCATGTCCGATATTTCTATCGGCACGCTTCTGGAGAATGAAGGGGACCATCAATGATCGAAGATATTCTTGACGATGCTGAAGCGCGAATGACGAAGAGCACGGACGCCGTGACACAAGAGTTCGCCCGAATTCGCACAGGCCGAGCCAGTACCACATTACTTGATCATATATCGGTTAATTATTACGGCTCACAGGTGCCCATTGCGCAGGCCGCCACAGTAAGCGTGGGCGACGCTCGAACCCTTGTGATTCAGGCTTGGGAAAAGAACATGATTCCGTTGATTGAGAAGGCGATCATGGAGTCCGACCTGGGATTGAATCCGGTGACCGCTGGTGAGGTGATCCGAATACCGCTGCCGCCTTTGACTGAGGAGCGGCGCAAGGAAATGACCAAGATCGTTCGACAGGAGGGAGAGACCGGCAAGGTCGCGCTGCGAAACATCAGGCGAGACGCCTTGGGGGACCTTCGAGAATTGGTTAAAGAAAAAGCAATTGGCGAAGACGACGAGAAGCGTGCGGAAGCGAAAATGCAGGCAGTGACCGACCGGTTCGTCGCTAAGATTGACGCCTTGGTGGCTGAAAAAGAAGCAGAAGTCATGGAGGTCTAAGCTTAACTGTCTGCATGAGAGACCCTTGATCCGCGCCCGAGTCGACACATGACCCAGAACATGGACTTGCCCACCCACGTGGCGGTGGTGATGGATGGAAACGGCCGCTGGGCGCAGGGGCGGGGACTGCCCCGCGTTCAGGGCCATCGAAGAGGAGTAGACGCCGCTCGGGAAATGACGACCCTGTGTGCGCGTGCGGGCATCTCTTACCTAACACTGTTCGCGTTTAGCAGCGAAAACTGGCGTCGTCCTGAAGAAGAGGTTAGCTTTCTCAAAACACTCCTGACAACCTCGCTGCAAAAGGAGTTTAAGCGCCTCCATGCCAATAATGTTCGCTTGAAGGTCATCGGTGATCTTGCGCGCTTTGGTTCAACCCTTGCGACGCAGGTGCAAGAGGCGGAGAGTCGGACGGCCAAGAACACCGGCCTGACGTTGACTATTGCCCTTAATTACGGCGCGCGGTGGGAGATTGCCGAAATGGCCCGCGCGCTGGCCAGTGAGTGTAATGAAGGCGTTTTGACCGCCAGCGACATCACCGAGTCGTTCATCAGTGGGCGACTCTCTACTGGGGATATGCCTGATCCGGATTTATTTATTCGCACGGGCGGCGAAATTCGGCTCAGTAATTTTCTGCTTTGGCAACTGGCGTACACCGAGCTGTTCTTTAGCGACACGTTGTGGCCGGATTTTGATGAGGCCGCATTCAGCGAGGCGCTCGAAGCCTATCGCTCAAGAAGACGGCGTTTTGGAAGAACTCAAGAGCAGGTTGACGAGAGCACCTGCTGATGGAAGAGCTCGGTAAGAGAGTCCTCACCGGAGCGGTCCTTGCAACGATTGTGTCGGGCGCTATTGCGTTTGGAGGCCCTAAGTGGGTGACCGGACTGGCAGGGTTGGTGGCGTCAGGAGCGATGGCAGAATGGACTCGCCTTTCGAAGATTCCACCATCTGCTGCCGGTAGCGCTTTATGGGGCGTGCTCGCGCTCGCACTGACGATTGGCATCGCGGTCTTCTATCGACATTATCCCATGGCTGTGGCCGTAATCGCTTTGGCCTGGGTGGCGCTGCTTGCGTGGGTGGCGTGGGTCTCTGTGAAAGGCTCCCGGTACTCGCTACACCCGACCGCGGGGATGGGTTTGATTGTCGTTTGTCCTGCTTTAGCCTGCATTCCGTTCGTCCATCAGCATTTTCCCGATGGGGTCTTGTTCTTGTTTGCCCTGTGCCTTCTGGTCTGGGGGAGTGACATTGGGGCGTACGTAGTGGGTCGGAAATGGGGTCAACACAAATTGGCGCCTTCCGTCAGCCCGGGAAAGACCTGGGAGGGTGTTATCGGTGGCTTGGTCATCGGGACCGCCTGCACCAGCGGCTTAATAGGGTGGGGTATTGTCCAGTCCCAACTTACGCTCGCGGTAGTGATCGGGATTGCTTTCTGTTCCGCCATCAGCGTCCTTGGCGATCTTTTTGAGAGCATGGTTAAGCGAGTCTCTGGCAAGAAAGACAGCGGATCTTTCCTGCCTGGGCATGGTGGCATCCTAGACCGCATCGATAGCCTGTTGGCTGCTGCCCCTGTGTTTAGCGCTTTGCTGTTGCTTGTGTACCCGGTGTGATGAACAGCGGGATGAATCAGCCTTGAATTCTCCCTCTCACCTGGCCGTATTGGGGGCAACCGGCTCTGTCGGCAAAAGCACGCTCGACGTGGCGCGATTGCACCCGGATCGCATACGGACCGTGGCGCTTGCCGGATGGCGCAATACGGATCGGCTGCTTGCCATTTCGAGAGAGTTCTCTCCCGCGGGGGTATGTGTGGCGGACGAGAAAGCGACGTTGTTTCGCTCCCAAGTGCTCGGCGCCGGCCTTAACTGTCGAGTGCTATCTGGCCCGACCGGTTTGATTGAGCTCGTGCAAAGCGAGCAGGTCGATACGGTGGTCGCCGGGATAGCTGGCGCCGCAGGGCTATCATCAACGTTGGCAGCCGTGCAGGCAGGCAAGCGGGTATTGATTGCAAACAAGGAGCCTCTTGTGATGTGCGGTGAGCTGCTTCGCGCAGAGGCGCGGGCGGCCAAGGCAGTCATACTGCCTGTCGACAGCGAACACAATGCCGTTTTTCAGTGCCTTCCTGAAGCCCATCAGACCAACCTAAGTCGGGGCGATTTGGGCGCGGTACCGACTTCGGATCAATCTCCCATCTCCCGGATCACGCTAACCGCTTCGGGTGGCCCATTTATACGCACACCTGCTCCTGATTTGAAGTCGGTGACGATTAAGGAAGCCCTTGCGCACCCAAACTGGCAGATGGGCCCAAAGATTACGGTTGACTCCGCTACGCTCATGAACAAGGGGCTTGAGTTGATTGAGGCCTGTGTGTTCTTTGACTTACCCGAGAGTCAAATTGACGTGGTGATCCATCCACAGAGCGTTATCCATTCGCTGGTACATTACGTCGATGGCTCTGTACTGGCTCAAATGGCGTCTCCCGATATGAGGATTCCTCTTGCCCATGCCTTGGCGTTTCCGGGCCGAATCCGTTCGGGCGCGCCCACGCTAAATTTAATTGAGGTGTCGAGATTGGATTTCGAAGAACCCGATGTCGCCCGGTTTCCCTGTCTTCGTCTTGCTCGAGAGGCGGCAAGAATAGGAAAAGGGATGCCTGCTGTGCTAAACGCGGCGAATGAGGTAGCCGTGGAGGCCTTTCTGTCCGGCCGATTGAGGTTTGTGGATATTCCGGTATTGGTTGAGGCCGTTATGGAGCGCTCGGACTGTCCCGTGATCAACGGCCTCGACGATGCGCTTGGGGTCGACCAGAACGCCCGGCATTTGGCTGTCGAGGCCCTGAAGATGAGATCAGTAAGGTAGGTTTTGAATGGCGCTTGATTCTCTAAACAGCCTGGTGTTTTTTCTGATTGCGGTCGCGGTGCTGGTTAGCTTTCATGAATTTGGCCATTTCATTGTCGCTCGATGGGCTGGCGTAAAGGTGTTGCGATTCTCAGTAGGCTTCGGGCGAACGATATGGCGACGCCAGAAAGGGCCTGACGCCACTGAGTATGTCGTTGGTCTGATCCCGCTCGGCGGGTACGTGAAAATGCTCGATGAACGCGAGGGAGAGGTAGCACCCGCAGAGCGGCATCAAGCCTTCAACCGAAAAAGTCTCACCCGCCGCGTGTTGATTGTGGCTGCGGGTCCGGCGGCTAACCTTATCCTGGCTGTGATCCTCTATTGGATCATCGGCGTCCTGGGCTCCCAGGACCTTGATCCCGTAGTGGGGCGCGTTGCGCCGGCCAGTCTCGCCGAGCAGTCGGGATTCGAGAAGGGGGATCGCATCCTCGCTATTGATGGCCGACCGGTCTTCGGCTGGTCGGAGCATCGGCTTTACCTCATGAATGAGATCGGGCGTGGCGATCCGATCGAGTTCGACGTCGAACGATCAGACGGAGCGCAGAAATCGCTAGCCGTGAGCGTGTCTCAACTCTCGGATGCCGCATTCTCGCCCTCTGTGTTATCTGGACTTATTGGAATTACGCCTCGCTTACCGGTGTACCCTCCAACCATCGGAGGGGTGGTCCCAGATGGGCCGGCGGCCCGAGCCGGCATGGTTCAGAATGATCGCGTACGCGGGATTGATGGGCAGCAGATCGATGACTGGCAGGCGTTGGTTGAGAAGATTGCCAGCCATCCCGGCCAAAGCCTTCGGTTTCAGATTGAGCGCGACGGCGCGTTACTGGATTTCACGATAATCCCGGACTCGGTCGAAAACGAGGGTCAGACCGTTGGGCGCATTGGCGTTTTTGCGCCGGAACCACCGGCGTTGGATCCGTACCTTGTGGACACTCGGTATGGGCTTGTGCAGGGACTTTTAAAAGGCGCGGAGACCACCTGGATCATGAGCGCGGTAACCGTCAAGCTCTTCGCACAAATGCTCTCTGGACGATCGTCCACCGAGCATCTCAGTGGACCAATCACTATCGCGCGGTTTGCGGGCCAGTCTGCCAGTCTTGGACTGAGTCAATTCCTCGCTTTCCTGGCGGTGCTCAGTGTCAGTTTAGGCCTGATTAATCTTCTTCCCATTCCGGTGTTAGACGGTGGGCATCTCGTTTACTTTCTGATTGAGGGCATCACCCGTAGGCCTATTCCGGAGCGCGTGATGATGTGGGGCCAGCAATTAGGTATCTCGATAATTGTCGTGTTGATGGGTCTAGCGTTTTATAATGATTTATCCGGCCTGTTTGTATGATTTGCATAGCATGACACCGTCAACCCCTCTTGTTTCCCGCCTCAGGATCCTCGGATTTGCTGTATTGCTGATGTTCAGCTCGTGGTCCTTTGCCGATTTCATCGTCGAGGATATCCGCGTTGAGGGCGCTCAGAATATTGAAACCGGCACCATTTTTAACTATCTGCCGATCAAGGTGGGGGATCGGGCAGACGAAGTCCTGATTGACCAGTCGATCAAGGCCCTCTTTTCAACAGGTTTTTTCCGCGATGTGGAAGTTCGACAGGACGGTAACGTTCTGATTTTGGTGGTCTCCGAGCGGCCCGCGATTGCCACCGTTGAATTTTCTGGCAACAAAGACATAAAGGACGAAAAGATCCAGGAAGCCTTGCTCCAGGTGGGGGTAAGCGAGGGGCGGGTATTCAGAGAGGCGCTGCTGGACCAATTGGTCAAGTCCATTCAGGAGAATTACTTCAGTAAAGGCCGCTACTCGGCAAAGGTGGACACCGTCGTCACACCGCTCGACCTCAATCGCGTGGCGATATCGATAACCATTGATGAGGGGCGGGTCGCGCGCATCCGGGAGATCAATATCGTTGGGAACGAGATCTTTACCGATAAGGAATTACGGTCGGTAATGTCTCTGGGAGAGGAGAGCTGGCACAGCTTCCTTTCTCAAACTGGGCGTTACAGCAAGGAGGAGTTGATAGCGGACCTTGAGGCCGTTCGAAGCTTCTATCTAGATCGAGGGTACATGAATTTTGAGCTGGTTTCGTCGGATGTGTCCATCAGCCAAAACAAGCAGGACATCTTTATCACCCTCTCAGTCAATGAGGGAGGCCTTTTTGCCGTCGGCGCGGTCACGGTTGAGGGCGGTGGGGGTTTCTCGGCGGAGGATCTCGCATCGCTCATTAATATGCCCACGGGTGAACCCTTCTCACAAAGGCGTCTCGTCTCTTCCCGGACGGCGATTGAGGCTAAGCTTGCGGACAAGGGGTACGCCTTTGCGAATGTGAACGCGATTACCGATATCAATGATCAGCAACAGACCGTTGACTTCATCTTCGCGGTGGATCCCGGTCCCCTTGTGTATGTGCGCAAGATAAATATTAGCGGGAATCAATCCACTCTGGACGACACCATTCGCCGTGAAATGCGCCAACTGGAGGCCTCTGTTTTCTCGGCCGAGAAAGTTCGTCGCTCGAGAGAGCGCATTACCCGGCTTGGGTTTTTTGAAGACGTCCGGATCGATCTGTCGCCTGTTGCCGGCGCGACAGATCAAATTGATCTTTCGGTTTTCGTAAAAGAGCGACCCACCGGCAACTTTATGTTTGGCGCCGGGTACGCGGACTCCGACGGGATATTTCTGGTGGCGCAGGTTCAGCGCGGTAATCTGTTTGGCACAGGAAGGGAGATCAAGTTTGATGCTGAGGTATCGAAAATCGATCAAATTTTCGACATCGAGTATCGAAATCCCTATGTCACGGCCGAGGGTGTCAGCCGGGCCATTTTTGTTAATCGGCAGAAGACCGATACCGCGTCGGCCAACTCAGCGGATTACCTTTCCGAGACCACGGGCGGGGGGCTTCGCTACAGCATACCCATGTCGGAATACAACGCCTGGACACTAAGCGGAGCCCTTGAAGATGTGAAACTGGAGGGAACGACCAATACCCCGCCAGAATATCAATCGTTTATCGATCGGTATCCAAAAAACCTCGACCTCAATCTTTCCACCTCTTTTTCAAAGGATACTCGGGATAGCATATTTTTCCCTCAGAAGGGCTCCTTCCGGAGTGTCTCGGCCGAGATGACCGTGCCAGGTAGTGATCTGGAGTATTACAAGCTGTACGCCAGAGGTAGTTTCTTCCTCAACCTTGTGGGCGAACTGATGCTTAATGTTCGGGGAGACGTAGGGTATGGAGCAGGATACAGCGGGCTTTCCGAACTGCCGTTTTACAAAAATTACTATGCCGGTGGCGCCTCGAGCGTGAGGGGCTTTGAGTCCCGATCACTCGGCCCTGTAAGCTCCGGTTCAGATAAGTCGCCTCTCGGTGGGTCACTGCGAACCGTGGCCAATGCCGAGATGTTTTTCCCGGTACCAGGTTTTGACGACGGACGCGATAAACGACTCAGTCTCTTTTTTGACAGCGGGCAGGTGTTTGCCGATACCTCCAATTTTGATTTTGGACAGATCCGCATGAGCGTTGGCGGTGGTTTTCACTGGTTCTCACCCGTTGGCCCTATTTCCCTGACATACGCCTTTCCGTTGAATGACGAACCGGGTGACGACGTGAAAAAGTTTCAGTTTACACTCGGAAGCCTGCTACGCTAATTAACCCTACTCGTTTGCCATGACCAAAACATTGAAAGCGGTGACTCTTAGATCGATCTCTCTTCTTCGCGCGGTGGGGATCGCGAGCCTGTTCTTGACCTCCTCTTGGGCCGTTGCTCAGCAAACGGCGCGCATTGGATTTGTCGATCCGGTGCGGCTCATTGAGCAGGCGCCCCAGGGTGCGCAGGCCCTCAAGAAGCTGGAAGATGAGTTTCGCTCGCGCGACGACGAGTTGAAGGACTTGCACAACCGTATCCAGGAAATGGAAGCGGATCTGGAGAAAAATATCCTGGTAATGGATGCCACCACGGCCCAAACCCGGCAACGAGACATTGAAAACCAGAAGCGGCGCTTGGCACGCTCTCAGCAGGAAGCTCGGGAAGATTACAATCTGAGAAGAAACGAGGAGTTAGCAAGGCTACAGACCCTGGTGCGCGAGGTCATCGTTGATCTGGCTCGAGATAAAAATTTCGATCTTGTGGTCGAGCAGGCGGTCTACGTAAGCGATGCGGTTGATATCACCGAGCAGGTGCTTGAGCGTCTGGCGCAACTGACCCAATAACCCAGTGCGTGACGCGTTTAAGCAATGGGTTGGATCCAGTCGATCCTCCGAAGGGAACATAGGGATCTTAGAGTAGGGGTATAGCGTGGCCGATAACATAGACATCCACCGCATTCGGGAGATCTTGCCCCATCGGTACCCCTTTTTGCTGATTGATCGGGTCGTTTCGCACACGCCGGGGGAATCACTGGTCGCATTGAAAAACGTAACGGTAAACGAGCCGTTCTTCGAGGGGCACTTTCCCTATCGTCCTGTGTTTCCGGGTGTGCTGATGCTCGAGAGTATTGCGCAGGCGTCAGCGATTCTAGTGAGCCTCATCATCGACGCAAAAGCGAATCAGAAAAACGTCTATCTTTTTGCCGGCGTCGACAAAGCTCGATTCAAATCACCTGTTGAGCCGGGAGATCAGATGATGATCACGGTTCGTCTGGAGGCGCAACGGCGAGCGCTGTGGCGTTGCTCGGGCCAAATTGAGGTGAACGACCGAATCGTCTGCTCCTCCGATGTGCTCTTCACTCATAGGCCCATCGAGTGATAGACCCTAGCGCGCTGGTCCATCCCGAAGCCACTGTTCATAGCGACGTATCGATCGGACCTTTCTCCATCGTCGAGGCGGATGTCGTTATTGGCTCGGGAACCAAAATTGACTCGCACGTGGTCGTGAGGTCGGGCACGCATATCGGTAGAGATAATCATATCTACTCATTTGCGTCTATCGGCGACGATCCACAGTTCGCAGGCTACAACGGCGAGAAAACGACCTTGCACATGGGCGATAACAATATTGTGCGGGAGTATGTGACCCTAAACCGGGGTTCGACTTCACCCCGAGGTTCTGGCGTCACCCGAATCGGTAGCCATAATTTCATCATGGCCTATAGCCATGTCGCGCATGACAGCACCCTTGGTGATCACATTATCTTTGCCAATGGCGCAAGTCTCGCCGGGCATGTAGAGGTGGGGGATTACGCCATTCTTGGGGGATTCAGTCTCGTGCACCAGTTCTGCCGGGTTGGTGCGCACGCACTTACGGGTATCGGAACGGTCTGCCTGAAGGACGTGCCGCCATATACGATAGTTGCCGGGAACCCCGCAAAGACCTTCGGATTAAACCTTCGGGGCTTGCGGCGCCGTCATTTTGACGAGGACACGATCATGGCCTTAAAGAGAACGTATCGGCGCGCCTTTCGCAACATTGGTGAGGGCGGATATGACGGGAAGAACGATCAATCAGATGACGTTGGTCGCGGCCGGATCGAAAACAACTCACACTGTGAAGCGCTTCTTCAATTCATTCAGACGTCGGAGCGGGGTGTTATCCGCTAGGGCTCTGGCTTGATCTCGCGTTTGCGTTTGGCTGTCGTGGCCGCGGAGCCCTCAGGAGATCGACTGGGGGCGGGTGTCTTGGCGGCGTTGCGGCAAATCTATCAGGACGTTGACGTTCGGGGGATAGGCGGTCCCGAGATGACCCGTCTTGGATTAAACAGCCTTTGTGACATCCATGACCTATCGGTCATGGGTGTCGAAGATCTTTTTCGGAAACTCCCCCGAGCCTTGGCTGTTCGACGACGGCTCTTGGCGGACTTGCTTGCCGACCCGCCGGATCTTTTTCTGGGTATCGATTCTCCAGACTTTAATCTCTCGCTAGAGAAGCGTTTACGTCGGGCAAAGATACCCACAGCCCACCTTGTAAGTCCTACCGTCTGGGCCTGGCGCAGTTACCGGTTAAGGAAGATCCGAAACGCCGTTGATAAGATGCTTGTGTTGTTTCCATTTGAGGAAACATTTTATCGAGAACGAAACGTCCCCGCGGTCTGCGTAGGCCACCCGGCGGCCCGGGAGATCGCTGGCCTGGAAAGGGGTGCTGCACGACGAGCGCTTCATATCGACCCTGATGCGACAGTCGTTGCCGTTCTGCCGGGCAGTCGTGAATCTGAGGTAAAACGACTCGGCTCGATATTTATTGAAACTATCAAGCGTGTCGCAGAGCGGCGTCCAGATGTGCGTTTTATCGTTCCTCTGGCGAGCGAGCGGATGCGCGACGTGTTGACGGAAACCGTTCGTCTTGAGCCTGTAAAGCACAAGGTCATGCTGCTGAACGGACGGGCCAGAGAGGTATTGGCGGCGAGCGATGTGGCCTTGCTGGCGTCAGGGACGGCAGCCCTGGAGGCAGCGCTGGCGGGAACCCCGATGGTGGTGGCGTATCGAGTGTCGTGGTCTTCGTATGGTTTGGCACGATTGCTCGCCAAGACGGACAAGGTCTCGATGCCGAACCATCTGCTTCCTGAGCCAATCATTCCCGAGTTTTTGCAAAGCCAGGCGACACCTTCTGCGATTGCTGAGGCGTTACTCGATCTACTGAAGGACCACAATAAAGCTCAAGCAATTTCGTCCTCACTAAGGTCGATTCGAGACACGTTGGATCTTGATACGAACCGGCTCGTTGCAGAGGCTGTCGTGGAGCTTAGTCAGGCCTCTCGCGAACCATGAAGCTGCGCTCGTCCAGGCCTCTCGTCGCGGGGGTAGATGAGGTTGGTCGCGGCCCGCTGGCGGGTCCCGTCGTAGCGGCAGCGGTGATTCTGGACCCGTTGGCAGATCTGTCAGACATCATGATCGATGATTCAAAGCGTCTGAGTGCAAAAAAGCGCGCGAGGGCTGAGGCGGTTTTGCGGCAGCGAGCGCTCGCCTGGACCATTGGCATCGCCGAGGTGGCTGAGATCGATCGGCTGAATATTCATCACGCCTCCTTGTTGGCCATGCGTAGGGCGATTTTGTGTCTACCGCTTCGACCTGCGCACGTGCTGGTGGACGGCAAGCATCTGCCCAGGTGCGATGTTCCAGCGACCGCTATCGTAGGTGGCGATTACCTGGAGCCGTCTATCTCGGCCGCCTCTATCATTGCCAAGGAGTACCGGGATCGATATATGTCCCGTCTTGATCGGGAATTTCCGGGTTATGCATTCGCCCGAAACAAAGGGTATCCTACGAGAGAACACATCCTGGCCCTATCGACTCTGGGAGTATGCGCCGTGCATCGACGAACGTTCGCTCCAGTCAGTGAGATATTGCACCCAAGCGCCTAGTCGACCCCTCGCAAGTCATGTCTGAATCCGGCTTTGTTCATCTTAACGTACACACGGAGTATTCCCTAAGCGAAGGGATTGTGCGGATCAAGGAGTTGGGTGTTCGTGTCGCCGAGGGCGGCATGCCGGCCGTGGCGATGACGGATCTTGGGAATCTGTATGCGGCGGTAAAGTTTTACCGGTCTTGCCTCGAGGCTGGTGTAAAGCCCATCTTTGGAGTTGAACTGGACGCCCAACTCAATGGGGAGGCATCGCATGGCCGCGTGACTCTGTTATGCCGTAATAACCTAGGGTTTCGGCGATTAAGCGCGTTGCTCACGGACTTGTACACCATGCCTCGTGCTGACGATAAGCTGCTTGTCCGTCAGTCCCAAATGGCAGGCCTGGGTGAGTCGGTTATTGTGATCGCTGGCGCCCATAGCGAAGTAGGCAGGCTTCTCGCTGCAGGCCATCGTCCAGAGGCCGTAGAGGCGGTGCGCCAGGGACTACAACTTTTTCCGGACGGATTTTTTCTGGAAATCTCCCGAATTGGCCGGGGGGAGGAGTCTGCCTACGAGCAGAATGTGCTCGACGTTGCGAGTGAAACGGGCGCTCCGCTGGTGGCTACAAATGCGGTGCGCTTCCTGACACCCGAAGATTTCGAAGCCCACGAGATACGTACCTGTATTCATCAGGGCCGCATTCTGGATGATCCTCGACGGCCCCGGCTGTTCACCGCTCAACAATATCTTCGCTCGGCGAAGGAGATGAACGAACTCTTCACGGATCTGCCCAGTGCATTGACGAACTCGGTAGAGATCGCCAAGCGCTGCAATGTGTTTTTGGATTTTGAAACGACGCATATGCCTCGATTCCCTCTGTCGGATGAAGACACGGCGGATACGGAACTGGCCACCTTGTCGCAAGAGGGGCTCACCACTTACCTAAAGCGACACGCTCTGGAGGATTCACAAATCTACGGGGATCGGCTTGCTTCGGAGATTGAGACCATCAACCGAATGGGATTTGCCGGGTACTTTTTAATCGTGGCGGATTTCATTCGTTGGGCGTTGGCCAACGGTGTTCCCGTGGGACCAGGGAGAGGCTCCGGGGCGGGTTCATTAGTGGCCTTCTCGCTTGGGATTACCCGATTAGATCCAATTAAACATGGGCTGCTATTTGAACGATTTCTTAATCCGGAGCGGGTATCCCTGCCGGACTTTGATATCGATTTCTGTATGGTCGGACGCGATCGAGTCATTGAATACGTCAGTCAAAAATATGGGGCGGACAAAGTGGCTCAAATCATTACCTACAACACGCTTGCCGCTCGAGCCGTAGTGCGAGACGTTGGCCGTGTCATGGGCATGCCCTACGGTTTTTGTGACACTCTGGCCAAACTAGTGCCCTTCGAAGTGGGGATGACTCTGGATAAAGCGCTGGCTCAGGATGACGAACTGCGGCGCCGGTTCAAGGACGAGGCCGAAGTCACCCAGCTGATTGAAAATGCCAAGCGGCTTGAAGGCATGCCTCGCAATGCGGGCAAGCATGCTGGAGGTCTAGTCATTGCCCCGGAGCCCATCTCAGAGTTTTCGCCGCTTTATTGGGAGCAAGGGATGACCCAAGCGGTCACGCAATTTGATAAGGATGACTTGGAGGCGATTGGTCTTGTGAAGTTCGACTTTCTCGGGCTTCGGACGCTCACGGTAATCGATTGGGCGGTAAAAATGATCAACGACGAGCGGCGCAAAGCCTCCGAGGAATTGCTTGATATCGAATCGCTCGACCCGAGTGATCCTGATGTGTACGGGCTAATTTGCACCGGACGCACGACCGCGCTTTTTCAATTGGAATCGCGCGGCATGCAGGAATTAATCCAGAGACTTCGGCCGGACCACTTCGAAGAGTTAGTGGCGTTAGTGGCTTTGTTTCGACCCGGCCCGTTGCAGTCTGGAATGGTCGACGATTTTATCAACCGAAAGCACGGACGTGAGCCAGTCGCCTATCTGCACGACAACATCAAGTCGGTTCTGGAGCCCACTTACGGCGTCATCCTGTATCAGGAGCAGGTCATGCAGATTGCGCAACTGCTGTCAGGCTTCTCGTTGGGATCCGCCGATCTGCTGCGCCGAGCCATGGGCAAGAAAAAGCCTGAAGAAATGGAACGGCAGCGGCAGATTTTTATAGATGGCGCTACGGATCGCGGTGTCGAGGCGGACCTTGCAAGCCATATCTTTGACCTGATTGAAAAATTCGCAGGCTACGGTTTCAACAAGTCTCACTCGGCAGCATACGCGCTTTTAAGCTATCAGACGGCCTGGCTGAAGCGGTATTACCCAGCCCAATTCATGTCCGCGGCGCTGTCGGCCGATATGGAGCATACCGATAAGGTCGTGGTGCTGATCAATGAGGCTAAGGCCCTGGGTCTCACGATTGAGCCGCCAGACATTAACAGGGGATCGATTAAATTCGCCGTGGGTCAGGACGGGAGCGTGGTCTATGGGCTTGGGGCGATCAAAGGGGTGGGAGAAAAAGCGCTTGAAAATATTCTCGATGAGCGCTCCCGCCATGGCGTCTTCACTGACCTAATGACATTCTGTCGGCGCGTAGATTCTCAGAAAGTTAACAAGAAGACCATTGAAGCGTTGATATGCACAGGTGCGCTTGATAGCTTCAATCCGGATCGCGCTCAGCTCATGGGACAGCTTCCGCAGGCGATGGAAGCGGCGGGGCAGCATGTTGCCAATCTATCTTCTGGGCAGAATGATATGTTTGGCTTGCCGGTTGCCCAAGAGGAGGTCGTCCTGCAGGGCTCGTTTTTGAGCTGGAGCCCGCGCAAGCGACTGGAGATGGAGCGTCAGTCTTTTGGCTTTTATCTGACGGGCCACCCTCTTGAATATTGCCGGAGTGAAATGGCTCAGTTGACCACGGAGCCTATTGCCGCCGTTCAGCCGCTCCCGGAGCGTTCGGTCACCGTCGCGGGTTTAATTAAAGAACTGCGTACGTTTCAAAATCGTCGCGGCGAGATGATGGCATTTTTTCAATTGGATGACGGAAAAAGCAGTGCCGACGTAAGCGTTTTTCCCGACCTTTATGCCCGCAGTCGAGCCACTCTGAACAGCGGGGGTATTGTGCTCGCTCGTGGCACCACCGGCCTCGACGATCGAACGGGCCTACTCGCCCTGAAAGCGGAAGGCCTGTGGACCTTGGATACGGCTCGGAAATTAGCGCTGCGGTCTTTGGTTATCAACCTGCCCGAGGGCAGGCCGAAGCCCGGTTTTGCGAAACGCCTGCAAGCCTCGCTCAGGGAATTTACTTCGGGCGACACGGCTGTTTTCCTGCGATTTCCCAATGAGAACGGGGATCGCGTGTCGATCGCATTGGGAGAGCAATGGCAAGTGACGGCGAACGATGCGCTTTTCGAGGCGCTCTCGCATTTCTGTGATCAGGAAGGTCTCGAATTTCAGTACGATCCTCGACGCTTACTCTCTGATCCGGCAGGTGGGTTCGAGATTAAGGCTGCTTAGTGCCGTCGCGGGAGAAGTAACAAGCCAACCCCGGTCGGGCCTGCGCACGTTAAAATACGATTCATGAGCAGCCCTTTGGATTTTGAACAACCCATCGTCGACCTCGAAGCAAAAATCGAGGAGTTGAGGCGTGTCGACGCAGACGGCGGTCTCGATCTTCAGCGAGAAATCGATCGGCTTCAGCAAAAGAGCATCAAGTTAACCCGTGAGGTGTTTTCTTCCCTGAGTGCATGGCAGATCACCCAGGTGGCACGGCATCCCCAGCGACCCCATACCCTCGATTACATCCCGAAAGTGTTCAGTCATTTTCAGGAGTTGTCAGGGGATCGGATGTATCGCAACGACTTGGCTATTGTTGGTGGGCTGGCCCGCATCAACGGGTCGGGCGTGGTTGTGATCGGACATCAGAAGGGCCGTGATACCAAAGAGAAAGTGCGGCGCAATTTTGGAATGCCTGGCCCCGAGGGGTATCGAAAGGCTCAGCGCTTGATGAGGATGGCGGAGCGGTTTCAGCTCCCCGTAGTGACACTAATTGATACACCGGGGGCGTATCCGGGAATTGGTGCGGAAGAACGAGGCCAGAGCGAGGCCATCGCGCGAAGTATCTCCGTTATGGCTGGTCTGAGTGTTCCAATCGTCTCGGTGGTGATCGGGGAGGGGGGTTCAGGCGGAGCGCTCGCTATTGGCGTTTGCGATCGACTCCTCATGCTTGAGTTCTCCACATACTCTGTAATCAGCCCCGAGGGATGCGCGTCGATACTGTGGAAGAGCGCCGATAAAGCGGAAACTGCTGCTACTGCGATGAAGATTACATCGAATGCCCTTCTTAAAAATGGCCTTGTTGACGAAGTGATTGCTGAGCCGCTTGGGGGCGCGCACCGGAATATCAGCCAGACCGCTGAGGATGTCCAGGAAGCCATAGGGCGGCACCTCTCGGAGCTGCGTGCACTTGCACCAGATGCGCTGCGAGCGGCGCGAGATATTAGGCTGAGATCGTTTGGAAAATTCCGCGACGCCTGAGTGGGGTGGATGCCAAGGGCTGTGCGGCATCGAGAAGTCAGTTTGGGCGCATCTTTTGCCGTATCGCGATGTTGTTATCCACGTCGCCTTCAGTGGTGGGGTAGATTCGAGCGCGCTGCTCAATATCTGCGCCCGCCTTGCGCAGCGTTTCAGCCTTAACCTTCGAGCGCTGCATGTCAATCACGGGTGGTCAACCGAGGCGGCCCGCTGGGAAGATTTCTGTCGCCGTGAGGCGTGTCGTGCGGGCATCGCGTTTTCAAGCACTCGCCTCACCGGCGAAGACTCGATGGTTGTGAAAGGGGAGGCGGAAGCACGTGAGGGGCGATATCGCTGGCTCCGGGATCAGGTAGGTGAGGACGGCGTCTTGCTCACCGCACATCACGGCGATGACCAAGCGGAGACGCTCTTGTTCCGACTGATGCGAGGCGCATCGGTAAACGGCTTAGGCAGCATTCGACCCCTCTCTGAAGTCGCCGATCTGACCATATTGCGACCGCTACTTGGGTGCAGCCGACAGGAAATCCTGGAGTATGTTCAAACGCGGAAGCTTGATTACCTGATCGATCCTAGTAATTCGAACACGGCCTACGATCGAAATTTTCTTCGGCACCAGGTGATTCCAACGTTTGAAAAGCGCTGGCCCCGCGCGAAGCCGATCTTGGCGCGAACCGCTCAGAGCCTCTGTGAGGCCCAGGCCCTGCTGGACGAAGTCGCCCTCGATGATCTCGCACGCTGTAAGCAAGTAGATCATGGATGTCGATTCTTCGTTTTGGATGCGATCAGTCGAAAAGCCTTGCTGACGCTAAGTGAGCGGCGCCAGCAGAACGCTTTGCGCTTCTGGCTTCGTGAAACGGGCGGCATCACGGCAACGGAGAAGGCGCTTGCCGAATTCATCAGGCAGCTTCAATCGGGAGCGGCGGCGCCGTTGATGCGTTTCAATGGGTCCCGTGGCCCCCGGTCAGTGCGGGTTTTTCGCAATGGGGTGTTCATGCTTCCCGAATCTGAGTCATCGACATTAGCGGCCCGTCCGCAGACCGAATCCTGGGATGGATCAAACGTCACGATGAATAGCGTGGATGTTTTGCTCGAGGCTCGCCCGGTATTGGGAGCCGGGGTGCGACGGGATTGTATAGAGGGTCAGAACCTCGAATGGCGGTGGAGGAAGGGCAATACGGCGTTACGACCCGCAAACGGGTCTGGTCGCTCCCGACGCCTGAGAATACTCTTTCAGGAGATGGGTATCCCCCCATGGGAGCGCGAGAGAATGCCAATGCTATTTGCCAATGGAGAGTTTGTTTGCGTGCCCGGGCTGGTTATTGATCAAGCCTTTGCCGCTTCGCGTGATGTTCCGGGCGTGAGGCTCGAACTGTCCGACTTGCGAAGCACTGGCGTGAGACCCGTCCGCTGATTGTCGGCGCCCCGGGTCTTCTGTTATCCTAACCAGCCGTCGGGCCCGAGTCGCCGCTATCACCGGTAGCAGCCATCGCAAAGCCGAAGTGCCCGGAAAAACAAAAAGCAATATGCCCGGCGGAAAACCCCCTAAATACGCATTCATTACCGGTGGCGTCGTGTCGTCGCTGGGTAAGGGGTTGTCGGCAGCATCCCTTGGCGCACTTTTAGAGGCCCGCGGTCTCTCTGTCACGATGGTGAAGTTGGATCCCTACATCAACGTGGACCCTGGCACGATGAGCCCTTTTCAGCATGGAGAGGTGTTTGTTACCGACGATGGTGCCGAGACCGATCTTGACCTGGGACACTACGAGCGTTTCGTTCGTACACGGATGGGTCGGAACAATAACTTCACGACAGGCCAAATCTACGACACGGTCATCAGAAAAGAGCGAAGAGGCGATTTCCTTGGCGGGACGGTGCAGGTCATTCCGCATATCACGAATGAGATCAAGGAATCAGTCGAGGCCGCCGCGGCCGGTTTCGACGTATGCCTGGTAGAGATTGGCGGTACGGTTGGGGACATTGAGTCCTTGCCGTTTCTCGAAGCCATTCGACAGATGCGAATCGAGCTCGGCCGTGAGAACACGATTTTTCTGCACTTGACGCTTGTCCCGGCGCTTGCAGCAGCGGGCGAGTTGAAAACCAAGCCGACCCAGCATTCCGTGAAGGAGTTGCGAAGCATCGGTATCCAGCCGGATATCGTTCTTTGTCGCGCGCAAAATCCGTTGCCAGAAGATTCCCGGCGAAAGATCTCGCTGTTCACCAACGTCGAGCTTTCTTCGGTGATATCCGCGGAGGATGTATCCAATATATATTCGATCCCTCGCCGCTATCACGAGCAGGGATTGGATTCGATCGTGGTGAAACACCTCGGCTTGAGCACGTCAGACGCGAACCTCGCCGAATGGGATGCCGTGGTCGCCGGTATGGACAGCCCCGAGCGCGAAGTGGTGGTGGGCATGGTCGGGAAATATGTCTCGCTCACCGAGTCCTACAAGTCATTGTCCGAAGCCCTCGTTCACGCCGGAATCGTGAATCAAGTTCGTGTTCGAGTCGAATACTTCGATGCCGAAAGTTTTCAGACCGTAGCAGATGCGCGCAAGGCGTTAGCGGCGGTCGATGCGGTTCTGGTCCCGGGAGGCTTCGGCGAGAGAGGGACCGAAGGGATGATTCGCGCGGTGGAGTTTGCCCGGACGGACCGGGTGCCTTATTTAGGTATCTGCCTTGGCATGCAGATTGCCGTGATTGAATTTGCGCGTAATGTCGCGGATATGACGGGCGCCCACAGTACTGAATTCGATTCCTCGACAACCTATCCGGTGGTGGCTCTGGTCACGGAGTGGACGGAGGCGGGGGGTGAGACGGTAGCCCGTTCGGGAGACGACGATCTGGGCGGCACCATGAGACTGGGTGCACAGGAGGCTCGCCTTTCTGAAGGTTCAAAGTCTGCCCAAATTTACGGATCCACATCTATTTTTGAACGGCACAGGCATCGTTATGAAGTCAATAATCGCTACCGCGCCGAGCTGGAAAGGCGTGGACTGTGCGTCTCCGGCCGCTCCCAGGACGATCTCGTGGAAATGATTGAATTACCCAACCACCCCTGGTTTGTGGCCTGCCAATTCCACCCCGAATTCAAGTCCACGCCACGTGATGGCCATCCTCTTTTTGCGGCATTCATTCGTGCGGCTCGATCCACAGCCGATGCCGGCCCCAGTGCGGAACGGAACGGTCCGGCGTGAACTTGCTTGGGCATTCCGTAGGCCGCGATCAACCTTTTTTTCTGATTGCCGGCCCATGTGTTATTGAAAGTCTCGATAACGCGCTTGTAACAGCAGACGCGCTTGCAAGGATCGCCGAGGCGCTCGATCTTCGTATTATTTATAAATCGTCCTTCGATAAGGGCAACCGCTCCTCGGGCACGTCGTTTCGCGGACCCGGTATAGATGAGGGGCTTCGCATTCTTGAATCGGTTCGTTCGCAGACGGGATTGCCGCTTTTGACAGACGTGCATACCCCTGAACAAGCAGTTACCTGTGCGCAGGTCGTAGACGTGTTGCAGACACCGGCCTTTTTGTGTCGACAAACCGATCTGATTGTTGCCGCGGCAAAAACCGGCCGACCCGTGAATATCAAAAAGGGTCAGTTTATGGCCCCTCAAGAGATGCAGGGGGTCGCTGAAAAAGCCCGATCCGCCGGGGCGAAGGAGATCATGTTATGTGAAAGGGGCTCTAGCTTCGGATATCACAATCTAGTAGTGGATATGCGAAGCCTTCAAATCATGGACGGACTGGGATACCCGGTGGTCTTCGATGCAACGCACTCGGTTCAATTACCGGGAGCAGGTGGTGATCGTTCGGGAGGGCAACGAGAGTTTGTGCCGGTCCTTGCCCGCGCGGCGGTGGGCGCAGGGGTGTCGGGGCTTTTTATGGAGACCCATATAAACCCCGACGAAGCGCTCAGTGACGGGCCGAATGCCTGGCCGCTCGGGCAGTTGAAGGAACTGCTTGAAGACTTAATCGCTATCCATTCCGTCACGCGAAACGCGAAGACCTATTAGTTCGCTCGGTTTAACAAGACGCTCAGATTCGCCATGGCTATGACTACAAAGATTGTTGCGGTTCGCGCGCGGGAGATCCTAGATTCTCGCGGGTTCCCCACCGTGGAAACAGAGGTGCATTTGGATAGTGGTGTGATTGGCACGGCCGCCGTGCCGTCGGGCGCATCGACAGGAAGCCGAGAGGCATTGGAGCTTCGCGATCAGGATCCCGATCGTTTTCTGGGAAAAGGCGTCCAGCAGGCAGTAACTCATGTTAATGAACAACTTTCCAAGCTGCTGACCGGTCAACCGGCTGAAGATCAAAAGGCGTTGGATGAGGCGATGATCGCCCTGGATGGTACTGAGAATAAGGGCAGACTCGGCGCGAATGCTGTGCTTTCTGTATCGCTAGCGGCCGCTCACGCGGCGTCGAAAGCGTTGCAGATCCCGCTGTTTCGGCATCTCGCCAGCCTTCACGGTAATGTCGATCCCTCCCGATTGCCTGTCCCTCAGATGAATATCCTAAACGGCGGGGCTCACGCGGATAACAATGTAGATTTCCAGGAGTTCATGGTGTTGCCTACCGGCGCCGAGAGCTTCCATCAGGCGCTTCGAATGGGCGCTGAGATCTTTCACCACTTGAAACATAAGCTCTCTGCGCAGGGTCTGCAGACCGCAGTGGGTGACGAGGGCGGCTTCGCGCCGGATTTAGCCAGTAACGAGGAGGCCGTGATCATCATCCTCTCGGCTATTCAAGCAGCGGGTTACCGCATCCCAAACGATGTCCAACTTGGTCTGGATATAGCGAGCTCGGAGTTTTTTGAGGATGGGGCCTATCGATTGACATCCGGGACAAGCGCTTTCTCAAGCGTCGAGTTCATTGGGCTCATCGAAGAGTGGGTGAAGCGGTTTCCCATCATCTCAATCGAGGACCCTTTGGATGAAGGCGATTGGGAGGGTTGGGAGAAGCTTACCCACCGCCTCGGACAGACTGTGCAACTCACCGGCGATGACCTGTTCGTAACGAATCCTGCCATCTTGCGGGAAGGCGTTACGCGAGGCGTTGCCAACTCCATATTGATCAAGGTTAATCAGATCGGAACGCTAAGCGAAACGCTCGAGGCGGTCCGGTTCGCACAACAGAACGGCTACGGCGTGACCGTCTCCCATCGATCGGGAGAGACAGAAGACACCACGATTGCTGATTTAGCGGTGGCGGTGGGAGCAGAGCAGATCAAAACCGGATCCCTCTGTCGTTCGGAGCGAGTCGCAAAATACAACCGATTATTGTGGATTGAGCGAGAGCTGGGCGCCTCTGCACGCTACGCCGGTGCTCAAGCGTTCGCTCATCTGGACCGATCGGACTCGTGATCCGAGCGATACCCAGTCAATGCTGCTAAGAGGGCTTTTATTCAGTTTAGTGGCAGTGGTGGTCGGGCTACAGTACGCGCTTTGGTTTGGAAAGAGTAACGTAATCGATCTCGTCAGGCTCCGGCAAACCGTCAACACACTTGAGATAGAAAACGTCACCTTGCGGGCACGTAATGATCAACTGCATTCAGACGTGAATGAAATCAAGAACCGGATGGAGGCCATAGAGGCTCGCGCTCGTGAGCAGCTCGGGCTCATTCTGCCCGGGGAGACTTATTTTCAGATCGTAGCGCCTCCTGCCCAAGAGTGAGCACAAGGCGCCTGACCGCTTCCGATTTAATCGCTCTCGCTCAAGACGGGGTAGGGTAAGGCGTCAGTCGAACACTTCATGCCATTTAAAAGGCCCGTCCTGGATTTCAATTCGGCAAGACTTTTTGCGGGCACGCTCGCCAGGATCCACTCGCGTTCACGTGCTGAGTCCCAGACGCTATCGACAATTTCTGCGGAGTATTGCTCCGAGTCGATCTCAAGGGTGGTCTTGGCCCCGGCAACGAGGCCGCTGAGCGCTTGTGAACTGAGCAGAATCATGCGTTGCTTGGTTTTCCCAAGGTATCGAACGCGAGCGACGATCTCCTGGCCCGGGTAGCAGCCCTTCTGGAAACTAACTCCTCCAGCTAGATCAAGGTTAATGGACTGCGGTATGAAAACCTCTGAGGCGGAGGCGTTGATAAGGGGCACGCCGGAGCGTATCAAAGCGATTCGATTTTCGATGTCCTGCGCGAGAAGATCTTCAGCCTCTCGGTTGGGTGACCCGGCTATTGCTGAGGTGAGCCCAATCGTCAGGGGGAGTTGAGCGTGGGTAAAGACGGAGCGTGACGAAGTGACGCGATTCGAGTGCGAATCTTCAAGATGAATAACAAGATGCGAGTCGGGCTGGCTATCGATTTGGACCCTCGCACGCATGCGATAAAGCGTCAGACGCTTTTTGACGGTCTCGGACAACGATCCATCAACGGCCACGAGGATTCCGTTTTCAGAATGAGCCAAAATTAGGGTGGCAACGAGTCGACCTTTGGGGTTGCAATAGCCAGCCCAGGTCCATCGCCCGGCCTCGATTGCCGTAATATCTGCGGTGAGTTGACTCTGCAGAAAAGCCGTTGCATCAGGGCCGGATAACTCGAGAATTTCAGTGGTCATATCAGGGTGGGTTGGGCGTTTTGGTCTGCTGGCATTCTGCGAACGCGCCGTTCACAAAACGTCGGGTAGATTCGTCCGGGTTTGGCAGCGTTTGGGCATTGAAAAACAGGCGGAAGTTCTGCAAAATTATGGTTGTTGCACTGCACAAAAAAATGCGATCGCCGGACAAATCTAGCATAAACGAACGCGCGACCGAGGCCGCTCGCTTGAAGGATAGGCCCTCCGGGGATCGGTCAACTGTGGCTCCTCAGGAGCCCGTGCCAAAAGAGGTGGGTGGCCCGAGCGGTCCGGAGCCGACGCGCTATGGAGACTGGGAGCGAAAGGGCCGCTGTGTCGACTTTTAACAAGGGGTACCTCTGCCCGCCTCGATCACTTAACCGCTGGTAGTAAAAAACAATGAGTACTGACAGCCGTAGGCCCATATCACCGCACCTTCAGGTCTACCGCCCGCAGTTGACGGCGGTGCTCTCAAGTCTGCACAGGTTGTCCGGCTTAGCGCTGGTTCTGGCCGCCGTCGGACTGGCTTGCTGGGTAATAACCATCGCGCTCGGTCAGGGCGCGTACGCGACCTATCAGCAGTTCCTTGCCTCACGAATGGGTCAGGGTCTCTTGGCCTTTGGTGTGGTCGCCTTTTTCTATCATTTGGGCAACGGTGTCCGGCATCTTGCCTGGGACGTCGGCTATGGATTTGACCTGCGTAACGTCTATCGGTCCGGATGGCTCGTGATCGCGTTTGTCGTCATCGCCTGCCTGTCCGTTCTCGTTGTTTGGGTCTAGATTGAAGGGATCGGTTCTTGCATGAGTCGCTCAGGATCAAGTCATTCGGGGCTAAACCACTGGCGAATACAGCGCTGGTCTGCCTTGCCGTTGGCGCCACTCGGCCTTTGGTTCATCTTTCAGATGCTTTTTCTAGAAGATTCAGGATTCGTCGCCGTACGGGAGTGGGTCAGCACGCCTCACAACGCGACTGCCTTAGGCCTGCTCCTGTTCTTTTTGATGATCCACGCGATGCTCGGGCTTCAGACGGTGATTGAAGATTACGTCCGAGGAGTTTGGCGAGCGGTTCTGATCGGCGCGAGCCGCGTTCTAGGTGTCTTGCTTGCAAGCGCGGCGATTTTGGCGATTGTCACCTTTTAGTCGGGAGTTAGTGTTGTCAACAATCACTTACGAGACGGTTCACCATCAGCATGATGTGGTGGTCGTGGGCGCCGGTGGTTCAGGGCTGCGTGCCTGTCTGGGTTTGGCCGAAGCGGGGTTGAAGACGGCCTGCGTAACCAAGGTGTTTCCCACGCGGTCCCATACCGTTGCTGCCCAGGGTGGTATGAGCGCGGCGCTCGCCAATATGGGCGAAGACGATTGGCGCTGGCACATGTACGACACCGTAAAAGGGTCGGACTGGCTCGGAGATCAGGAAGCCATCAGTTTCATGTGCAAGGAAGCACCATCGGCCGTCATCGAGCTAGAGCATTACGGCGTCCCTTTTTCGCGCACCGCTGAGGGGAAAATCTATCAGCGAGCGTTTGGCGGGATGACAACGCATTTTGGCCAGGGTCAGGCCCAACGAACCTGTGCCGCAGCAGACCGCACCGGTCATGCCATTTTGCACACGCTGTACCAGCAGTCGATCCGCCAGAAAGCAGAGTTCTTTATCGAATATTTCGCTCTAGACCTGATCATGGAGGATGGCGTGTGCCGAGGCGTGCTCGCCTGGTGCCTCGAGACTGGGCAACTTCATGCGTTCTGGGCCAATCAGGTCATCCTCGCGACAGGTGGTTACGGGCGCGCTTATTTCTCAGCCACCTCAGCGCACACCTGTACCGGTGACGGCAATGCGATGGTACTTAGGGCGGGCCTGCCCCTTCAGGATATGGAGTTCGTTCAGTTTCATCCCACAGGCATCTACGGCTCCGGCTGTTTAATCACGGAAGGCGCTCGTGGAGAGGGCGGCTTCCTTACAAATGCAGACGGCGAGCGGTTTATGGAGCGATACGCCCCGAACGCGAAGGATCTCGCCTCTCGCGACGTGGTCAGCCGCTCCATGACGATGGAAATACGCGCCGGGCGCGGCGTAGGTAACGATGGGGATCATATCTTCCTTCATCTGGAACACCTCGGACCGGATATCCTCGCTGACCGCTTACCGGGAATATCGGAGACGGCGCGGATATTTGCTGGCGTCGATGTAACCAAGGCGCCGATTCCGGTCATTCCCACCGTGCACTACAACATGGGCGGGATCCCGACGAATATTCATGGCGAATGCATGGGCAACGCCGCCGGCGACGATCTCGCTCTTGTTCCCGGTCTAATGGCGATTGGGGAAGCAGGTTGTGTATCCGTCCACGGCGCGAATCGCCTGGGATCAAACAGCTTGCTGGATTTGATTGTCTTTGGTCGCGCGTCGGCGCGTCAGGCGGCGAAGATTGCCTCTGGCAAGCCGCTACCTGCCAGGGGAGAGCGCGCCCTTTTTGAAGCATCGATTGCCCGCCTCGACAGGCTTCGGCACGCCAAGGGAGACTCATCGACGGCCTTGGTTCGATTGAAGATGCAGCGCGCTATGCAATCCAACTGCGCTGTCTTTCGAAATGAGCACGTGCTGAGTGAGGGGGTCCAGGAAATTGAAGATACCTTGGAGATGTTCGCAGACTTGCGAACTGCCGACCGCTCCATGATCTGGAATACGGATCTTGTCGAGGCGCTTGAGCTCGATAATCTGCTTGCTCAATCCAAAATAACCGTGCATAGCGCTCTAGCTCGCAAAGAGAGTCGCGGTGCACACGCGCGAGACGATTTTCCTGATCGCGACGATCAGAACTGGCTCCATCACACCAATGGCCGGTTGGTCGACGGGCGGGTCGCTTTATCCTATCGGCCGGTGGTGCTTGAGACAGGCACCCACGAGGTAGAAAGTATCCCGCCGAAGGCGAGAGTCTATTAGAACGGTGATTTATGGCTGAATTTCGACTCCCAAAAAACTCTCGGGTCGCTCCGGGGCGGCGCCACAACTCCCCCGAGGGAATGAAGACGCCGCAAAAGTTTGAGATCTACCGCTGGAATCCGGATCAGGACGAGCCTCCGAGACTGGATGAGTTTTTCATTGATCTTGCTACCTGCGGACCCATGGTGCTCGATGCCATTATTAAGATCAAAGGGGAGGTGGATTCGTCGTTAACGTTCCGCCGATCCTGTCGGGAGGGTATCTGCGGTTCGTGCGCAATGAATATAAACGGCGTGAACACACTTGCGTGCACGCAGTCGATTGGCGATTTAAGTAAGACCATCAGAATTTATCCGCTTCCTCACATGCCGGTGATTAAGGACCTCGTGCCGGATTTAACTCATTTCTTTGAGCAACATCGGTCGATTGAGCCCTGGCTGAAGGCGGACGAGACCCATTCGACTACCGAGCGACTCCAAACCCCGGAAGATCGAGAGAAGCTAGACGGGCTTTATGAGTGCATCCTTTGCGCCTGCTGCTCCACGAGTTGCCCAAGTTATTGGTGGAACTCAGACACTTACCTGGGACCGGCGAATTTGCTTCAGGCTTATCGATGGATTGCCGACAGTCGTGATGAGGCCACCGAGGAGCGCCTCAGCAAGTTAAATGACAGTTTCGCGCTGTATCGTTGCCATACGATCATGAACTGTACTAATGCATGCCCCAAGGGGCTCAACCCCGGTAAAGCCATTGGGGCTATAAAGTCGCTTATTTCCAAGGGCGGTAATTGACCGAGACGAACGGTGAGCGTCGGAACCGTTTGCTCTGGCGAACGAGACGTGGCGCCAGAGAGTTGGACGGTCTGCTGATGCCGTTTGCAGAATCGATCTTGAGTTCGGGCGGCTCAGACCAAATAGCGCTTCTCGAAGAGTTTCTGGCCTACCCGGACCCGGTTATTCTCGACTGGGTGTTTGATCGGCAGGTCCCTGAAGATCCCGCGATGGCACAGCTGGTGCAGCAGATCCTGAAGTTTTCGCGGGCCCACCGGTCGTAGCGGGTTTATCTATCCCCCGGGCGCACGGGCTTGAGAACCGTATCGTGGCTCCTGTGTGGGTCGGCGTGGGGATAGTCCAACGTGTAATGAAGACCTCGGCTCTCCTTACGAGCAGCTGCTGAGCGCACGATAAGTTCCGAGACCAGCACCAGGTTTCTTAACTCCAGAAGATCCTGATTGACCGTAAAGTTGCTGTAGAAATCTCGAATTTCTTCACTGAGGACTTTTAACCGATTGGCCGCACGTTGAAGTCTGCGAGAGGTGCGCACAATCCCGACGTAGTCCCACATCGAGCGCCGAAGTTCGTCCCAATTGTGTGCCACCACAACGAGCTCATCTGGGTCGGTGACCCGACTTTCATCCCAAGACCGCAGCGAACGGAGTTGGTCCGGAACCTTGCCGACGTAATCCATCATTTCAATCGCCGCTCGCTCCGAGAACACGATGCATTCGAGAAGCGAGTTGCTGGCAAGACGGTTTGCCCCATGCAACCCTGAGCACGCGTTTTCACCGAGCGCAAACAGGCCGGGTATCTCCGTTGCCCCGTTTAAATCAACGGTAATGCCGCCGCAGGTGTAGTGGGCTGCGGGAACCACTGGGATGGGATCCTCGGCCATGTCGAAGCCGAAGGTTTGGCAGCGCTCGTAAATAGCGGGGAAATGCCGCAACAGTTCTGCTCGGCTCTTATGGGTGATATCAAGGTACACGCAATCGAGCCCGCCTTTTTTCATTTCGTAATCGATCGCCCGCGCCACTACATCGCGTGGAGCGAGCTCGCCCCTCGAATCATGCTGGTCCATAAATAGCGTGCCATCAGGAAGAGTCAGACGACCGCCTTCGCCGCGGACCGCTTCGGAAATCAGAAAGCTGCCGGCATGAGGATGAAAAAGACAGGTAGGATGAAACTGCACAAACTCCATGTTGGATACCGAGCATCCTGCCCGCCAGGCTATTGCGATTCCGTCGCCGGTAGAGGTATCCGGATTGCTGGTGTAGAGATACGCCTTGGACGCTCCCCCGGTGGCAAGAACCACAACGTCGCAGGGAATCGTGATGATTTCCTGAGAATCAAGATTTAACGCGTAAAGACCGATCACGCGTTCTTGAAGGGTTTCTGACGCATCACTTTTTATCAGGTCGATCACCAAATGGTTCTCAAGCACGTCGATAAAGGGCGAGTCGAGCACACGCTTGTCAAGAGTTTGCACGACCGCTCGGCCAGTCGTATCCGCGACATGGGCGACTCGCCGGTGTGAATGACCGCCTTCCTGGGCAAGGTGCAGCTCACTTGATCTATCTTCTCTAAGATCAAAATGCACGCCGGCCTCGCTGAGCCAGGAGATCGCAGAGGGCGCTCCTTCGACTACCGTACGAACTGCGCCTAGGTTGCAAAGACCCGCGCCCGCTTCAAGCGTATCGTTGATATGCGCTTCAAAACTGTCGCGCGCATCCAAGACAGCGGCGATCCCGCCTTGAGCCCATACGCTTGATCCCGACGCCAATTCGGATTTGGTCAGGATGATCGAGCGGACGCCGTGGTCGGCCAGACGTAAAGCCAGGCTGATGCCTGCCAATCCACTGCCGACAATCACTACCCGTGCGGTTTCGCTCATTGATTGAATTTTGGTTTGGCTTGCTGGGGCATCTTTTGGGGCGGGCCTGAAGGTAAATCACGTGCAGGCAACGCACGGGCGCGATAAAATTGGCCCCGTTCGATTCCTACGATTTTTGCCCCCAGCTTCGCCGAGCGTGGGCTTTCCCCGAAGAGACCCTACTGATGGCCGAGGCCGATCAAAGCCTGATTCGTAATTTCGCAATTATCGCCCACATCGATCACGGCAAGTCAACTTTGTCCGACCGGTTGATCCAAACCTGCGGCGGACTCTCTGATCGCGAAATGACGGCGCAGGTGCTCGACTCGATGGATCTTGAACGAGAGCGAGGAATCACGATCAAGGCGCAAAGCGTGTCGCTGGAATATCAGGCACTCAATGGCTTGACCTACAGGCTTAACTTCATCGATACGCCTGGACATGTCGACTTCGCCTACGAGGTGTCGCGATCCCTAAAGGCATGCGAAGGGGCGCTGCTGGTGGTCGATGCGTCTCAGGGCGTTGAGGCGCAGACCGTAGCCAATTGTTATACCGCTGCCGATCTCGGGCTGGAGATTATTCCTGTATTGAACAAGATTGATCTGCCGGCAGCTGAACCCGATCGGGTGGCAAAGGAGATAGAGGATCTGATTGGCCTTGACTGTAGTGATGCCCTTCAGGTTTCCGCCAAGACCGGGATTGGGATTGAACAGATTCTTGAGCGGATCGTGCAGCGCGTGCCCCCACCCGCGGGTGATCGCAGCGGCGAGTTACAAGCGCTGATTATCGACTCCTGGTTCGACAATTATCTGGGGACCGTTTCTCTCGCGCGGGTCATGCAGGGCACGCTGACACCGAAAACGAAATTGCAGATGATGTCTACAGGAAAAAGTCACCAGTGCGAACAGATTGGGCGCTTCACACCGAAGCGCACGCCCGTGGGTCAACTCAGCGCCGGCGATGTTGGCTATGTGGTTGCCGGGATCAAGGACATTAAGGCGGCGCGTGTGGGCGATACCATTACCGACGCATCTCGGCCCGCGAACGAATCTCTCCCCGGATTTAAAACCGCTAAACCCGCGGTCTTCGCGGGCCTGTACCCCATTAACAATGCCGACTTTGAGGCATTTCGTGACGCGTTGGACAAGTTAAGTCTGAATGATGCCTCTTTGGTTTTCGAGCCCGAGGTGTCGCCAGCGCTGGGGTTTGGGTTCCGATGCGGCTTTTTAGGCATGCTTCATATGGAGATTATCCAGGAGCGGCTCGAGCGCGAGTATGACCTTGAGTTGATCACCACAGCGCCAACCGTCGTGTATCAGGTGCATCGAACCGACGGTGTCGTCGAATCCATTCACAACCCCTCGCAGATGCCCGACTCCGGGTTTGTTCGAGAAGTATACGAGCCGTTTATCCTGGCCCACATTCTTTGTCCCTCGGAATACATTGGTGCTGTAATCGGGCTGTGTATAGAAAAGCGGGGCGTGCAGCGCGAGTTGGCCTACCACGGCCGTCAGGTCGCCGTGGTGTTTGAGTTACCCCTGGCCGAGGTCGTGCTTGATTTTCATGACAAACTGAAGTCGGTCAGCCGCGGGTTTGCATCCTTTGATTACGATATGATCGAGGATCGCCTCGCTCAAATGGTCCGTATAGATGTCATGATCAACGGTGATCGAGTAGAGCCTTTATCGGCGTTGGCTCACCGGGAGCAGGCGCCTTATCGCGCCAGGCAATTGGTGTCCCGCATGCGCACCCTGATCCCGAGGCAAATGTTCGATGTCGCGATACAGGCCGCCATTGGTTCCAAGATCATTGCCCGGGAGACGGTGAAGGCGCTTCGCAAGAACGTGACGGCAAAATGCTATGGTGGGGATATCACCCGAAAGCGAAAGCTCCTGGAAAAACAAAAAGAGGGAAAGAAGCGGATGAAGCAAATTGGGTCAGTGGCTATCCCTCAGGAAGCCTTTCTATCCGTCCTGAAAGTCGGTGATTGAGATGGATTTCGAAATTATTCTCTTCGCTGCGTTGGTGATCTCGGGGCTGATTGTGTACTTTGATAAGACCGTCAGTGCGCCCCGCCGGGAGGCTGAGTCGAAAAAGACCGTGGGGATCGCCCGGGCACGCCTACCCGTTCTGGTTGAATACTCACGCTCATTCTTCCCGGTGCTGCTGGCGGTGTTTCTGTTGCGGGCATTTGTGGTGGAACCGTTTCGCATTCCCTCGGGATCGATGTTGCCGAGCCTTTTTATTGGCGACTTTATTTTGGTCTCCAAATTTAGCTACGGCGTTCGCCTACCGATCCTGAAAACAAAAGTCGTTCCGTTTGGCAGTCCAGAGCGAGGCGACGTCATGGTCTTTCGCTTCCCAAAGGAGCCAAAGACCAATTTCATCAAGCGAGTGATAGGTCTGCCGGGCGATGTCGTCAGTTACCACAACAAAAGACTGGCGATTAACGGCGTCCCGGTTCCAATCAAGAGTTCTGAACTGATTGATTGGCCAGAAAGCAATTCCGCGTCGGGTCAGGTGAAAGCCTTTTCCGAGACCTTCGGTGAGAGAAGCCACTCCATCCTGATCGATCAGTTGCGGCCCTCCGGCTCGATTCGCGTGACCGTACCGCCGGGTCAGTTTTTTGTGATGGGTGATAATCGGGATCACAGCAACGATAGCCGCTACTGGGGGTTTGTTCCGGAGGAGTTCATCGTCGGCAAAGCGTTCTTTATTTGGTTCAGTTGGGACAGTGCCGGTGGCGGGGGCATCAACTGGCAGCGTCTGGGCTCGCTCATCCGATAAGACCATGAGCCCTATAGAAGCCCTGCAGTCAGCGCTTGGCTATCGGTTCAAGGATAAGAGCCTTCTCGAGGCCGCGCTCCGGCATCGTAGCTTGGGCGCTCGTCACAATGAGCGCCTTGAATTTCTGGGCGACAGCGTCATCGGTTTAATCGTTAGTGATGCACTCTTCAAGGCAGATCCCGATGCTTCTGAGGGGCGTCTGACGCGTCTGCGAGCCCGACTGGTGCGCAAAACAACGCTGGCTGACGTCGCCCGGGAAATCAGGCTAGGCGATGCCCTGGTGCTTGGTCCGTCCGCCGGTCGATCAGGCGGGAGCGATCGGGACTCCATTCTTGCGGATGGTCTGGAAGCGGTTATCGCTGCGGTTTATCTTGACGCTGATCTTGTGACCACCGAACCCGTAGTGAGAAGGCTCCTGAATGCCCGTATGAAAGATGCATTAGATGAAGGGATTTCCAAAGATCCAAAGACAACGCTTCAGGAGCAACTGCAGTCTGGTGGATATGCCTTGCCGACGTATGCGGTAACGGACGTTCATGGCGAGCCGCACGATCGAACCTTCAGCGTCGCCTGCGTGCTTTCTGAGCTTGGGATTACAGGCAAAGGCGCGGGGTCAAGTCGAAAAACCGCGGAACAGGTCGCCGCACAGGACGCGCTTGACCAATGGGTATCTTAACCGCGGCCAATGCCTAATATTTCTCGTTTTGCAGTGGTCGCGCTCGTCGGTCGCGCCAACGTTGGAAAATCGAGCGTTCTCAATCGGCTGGTCGGGCAGAAGGTCTCGATTGTCTCGAGGCGCCCCCAAACGACCTGGCGAGGCATTACCGGTATCCGGTCTATAAACGGGACGCAGTTGGTTTTTGTTGACAGCCCGGGCCTGCACAAGCCCAGACGCGAAGCGTTAAGCAAGCGCGCAAACCAGGCAGCCCGCGGCGCCGACACCGGCACCGATATTATCTGTCAGGTGATCGACTGCCGACTATGGACAAATGAGGACCAGGCGGCCCTCAATCATTTTAGAAGCAGCACAGCACCTCTGTGGCTCTTGATGAACAAGGTGGATTTGTTGCCATCTAGAGAACATGTGCTTCCCCTGATTCAGCGGGTGCGCTCGGAGTACCCTTGGGCCGAAGTGGTGCCTATCTCGGCCAAGAGCGGTTACAACCTCGACCATCTCGGATCGCTTTTGGCCGCAGCGGCCCCGCCGGGGACCTTGGCCTACGAGGAGGACACGCTGTCAACGCTGCCCACGCGATTTTTGGTGGGCGAGCTGCTGCGCGAGCAGATCTTTCGCCAGATGGGAGATGAAATTCCCTATGTCACCGGCGTAGAGGTGACTCAATTTCGGAATGGGGACGATGGCTATGCGGAAATTGACGCGACCTTTTGGTGCGAAACGGCAGGTCAGAAAGCCGCTCTCATCGGGCTCAAAGGAGCACGCCTTAAGGCGATTGGTTCATCGGCGCGCGTCGAACTCGAGCGATTTCTCGGTCAGGGCGTGCGGCTCAGTCAGCATGTCAAAGTAAAAAAGGGGTGGGCTGACGATGCCCGACTGGTGGCGCAGCTCGGATACGGTGATGCTTAGATCTCTCGCGACATGAGTATGACCAGAATAAAAGGTGAACCGGGTTTTATCCTGCACCGCAGGCCATATTCTGAATCGAGTTTATTGGTCGACATATTCTCGCGTCACCATGGGCGTCTCACTGCCATCGCCAAGGGTGCCCGCGGGTTGAAGTCGGCGTTTCGAGGAATGATTCGGCCCTTCGCATTAACCACCTTGGGTTGGTCGGGCAAAGGGGAAGTTAAAACACTGACACAGTGCGAATGGGCCGGGCCCGATTTTGAACTTAAAGGACCGGGTCTCTACTGCGGCTTTTATATCAATGAATTACTGTTGAAGTTTATTCAACGTTACGATCCTCACGAGCGCCTCTTTGATCAGTATCTGAAAAGTATCATCGGCTTGAATCAAGGGGAGTCCACTCAGGGTATTCTTCGAGTCTTTGAAAAAGCGCTCTTAAACGAGACCGGATACGGGCTGCAATTGGAGCGAGATCATGAATCGGGCGAGGCGCTTCAACCTGAGCAGCAATATCAGTACCGGCCTGGGATGGGTGCCTTTGTCCGAATCAGTAACGAAACAGGCGGTGTTATGGTTCGCGGTTCTTCGCTTATCGCACTTCGAAATGAGCAGGGCTTTGATGAGACCGCGCTTCGCGAATTGAAGCATCTCCACCGTGCGGTCTTTCAGTATCTTCTTGACGGCAAAACGCTGGCATCGAGAATGGTCTTTTCACGAATTTACTCAGCGGAAGTAAGCCGGGCGCCTGATGGTGCTCTGGTCTGATCCGTCTTAGGTTAGGAGCAAGCAATGGATTTGGGCGTAAATATCGATCATGTGGCGACACTCCGTCAGGCGCGAGGCACAACCTATCCCGACCCAGTCGCGGCCGCGCTGATATGTGAGGCCAATGGGGCTGACCTCATTACCCTGCACCTTCGGGAGGACCGGCGGCATATCAGCGATCATGACGTCTTTCGGATGCGCGAAGCGATTGCGACGCGAATGAATCTTGAGATGGCCGTCACGGAAGAGATGAAGCAGATCGCGCTCTCGGTTAAACCGGATGACATCTGCCTGGTACCAGAAAAGCGCCAGGAGATCACAACCGAAGGCGGGCTCAACGTCGCGGATCAAGCCGCGTCTTTGGAACCATTCATCGACACCCTTCAATCGGCAGGTATCCGCGTTTCGCTTTTCATTGATCCCGACGAGTCGCAGATTGTGGCCAGTCACGCGGTCGGGGCGTCTGTTATCGAGCTGCATACGGGCGCTTATGCCGAAGCGCGCTCGGCATCCCAGATCCGTGCGGAGTTATCGCGCCTCGAGACCGCCGTCAAGATTGCTGAGGATCATGGCTTTCGCGTAAACGCTGGACACGGCCTGAATTATGAGAATGTGGAACCGATCGTAGCGATTCGATCGATTAAAGAGCTCAATATCGGTCACGCCATTATCAGCGAGGCACTGTTTGCGGGGCTCGCCGGCGCCGTGCGCCGTATGCGCGAGCTTATGAACCGGGCAGGGGGCTAGACCGCTTATTTCTTGCGTGGGGCAAATCCGCTGGGGAGGCCGCCAAGATCACCCTCTTTGAAAAGAAACCCAAGCATATGCTGCTCGAGCAGTTCGACTGCCTGAGGGTCGGCGCTGCTTAGTTGGTTCTCATTGATGATGAGAACCTGGCGCTCCAACCATTTTCCCCAGCCCTCAGCGGAGACGGTTTCAAGGATCCGCTGCCCAATCGGGCCCGGGTAGGGCGCCTCGGCCAGAGCGGGCGCTTCGTGTCCGAGAACGGTGCAGTTGACGGTCTGCATGGTAGACTTCCTCTTCTTAAGACGACGCTATTTTTAGGCGTCTAGGCCACAAGCCCTTATTTTATACGACGAGTAAATGCTATGAATATCGCCATCGACCAGACCCAGATTGAAGCGGTAAACGTGACGAGTGCCGCAAAGCAAAAAATCGCGGAGCTGCTGACCGGCGCGGACGACCCTCAGCAGGCGGTTCGTGTTTTTGTCGCCGGCGGGGGTTGCGGGGGGATGAACTACGGCATGACCTTCGCTGAGGCTGTGACGGATCGTGATCGCGTGATGAAAGACGACTCCGGCTTTTCGTTGGCGATCGACCCTGTCGCGTTTTCGTACCTTCAGGGCGCGGAAATCGACTTTCAGGATGACGGGGTCAGTGCGACCTTCGTCTTTAACAACGTCTTTCAGGCGGTCGGCGGTAGCGGTGCTTGTGGCGGCTGCGGCGGCGGCTGCGGATAATTCTTATCGATCCCTTCTCGCTCCCTTTTTGTCCGCCGACCCAGATGATGTCATCAGGACTTCTTGCCCTCGGTTTGGATAACCGTTTGTGACCGAAAGGCAAATCGGCTCGCTCAGTGTGTCCCCCCTCGGGCTCGGCTGCATGAACATGTCGAGCGGATACGGGCCGGGCGACGATGCGGTTTCCAGCCGGCTTCTCAACGAAGCCCTTGATACGGGCTACACGTTTCTGGATACCGCCACGCTCTATGGTGGCGGGCATAACGAGACCTTAATTGGATCCGCCCTGCGTCACCGCAGGGACGAGTACGTGCTGGCCAGTAAATGTGCGCTCAGCCGGGTGGATGGAAAAAACCATATCGACGGGCGCCCTAAGGCGCTGCGCGCGCAGTGCGAGGCCAGTCTCTCGCGACTGCAGACAGACGTTATAGATCTTTATTATCTTCACCGTGTGGATCCGGCTGTGCCCGTTGAGGAGAGCGTCGGTGAGCTTGGGCGGCTGGTTCGAGAGGGAAAACTTAGAGAGATCGGACTGTCGGAAGTGGCAGCAGACACCCTTCGGCGTGCACACAAAGAGTTTCCCGTGGCGGCGCTGCAATCCGAGTACTCGCTTTGGACTCGAACGCCTGAGTTTGCGGCGTTGCGCG
>Ga0181588_10000241_pt1 | contig 48163 bp, 40 predicted proteins | sample 071ome_26_FD_148607 | JGI IMG/M metagenome (GOLD analysis project Ga0181588, IMG submission 148607) | Coastal salt marsh microbial communities from the Groves Creek Marsh, Skidaway Island, Georgia - 071409BT metaG (spades assembly) | ecosystem: Environmental > Aquatic > Marine > Intertidal zone...
CCTCAAAGACGACTTCGGTACTCACGAAACAACGTGTTCGCCCGTCGAATAGCGCTTCAATAAGATCGCCATAGCGCTCATTAATAATCCGGCGGCGGACTTTACGGGTTCGGGTGAGTTCACCATCATCCGGATCAAGCTCCTTGTGCAGAATCAGGAATCGCTTGATCTGAGAGGCTGATAAATGTGCATCCGAGGCAAGACTTTGATTGACCTGCTCAATGCACTCCTGAATCAACTGGTAAACCTGGGGGTGAGCCGCAAGCTCCTGATAACTTGCGTAGGAGACGTTATTGCGCTCGGCCCAATTGCCGACCGCATCAAGATCAATATTTACAAAGGCCGTTACAAAGTCACGACCATCTCCAAACGTCACGACTTCCTTGATCTCCGGGAAGAATTTAAGTTTGTTTTCAAGAAATTTAGGCGCGAACATGCTGCTGTCAGTCAACTTACCGACATCCTTTGCCCGATCAATAATGCGGAGATGGCCTTCGCCATCGATGTAGCCCGCATCGCCTGTGCGAACCCAGTTGTCGTCGGTTTTGGTTTCTGAGGTTGCCTCTGCGTTCTTGAAATATTCAAGAAATACCCCGGGACTTCTATACAAGACCTCGCCGTTGTCCTCAATGCGGAGCTCAACGCCAGGTGGAGGTGTACCCACGCTTTCTGAACGAACGAGGCCGTCGGGCTGCATGGTGATGAATACCGTGGCCTCGGTCTGCCCGTACAACTGCTTGAGGTTAATGCCTATAGATCGATAAAAATCAAAAATCTCGGGGCCAATCGCCTCTCCCGCTGTGTAGGCCACGCGCACGCGGCCCAGACCCAGCGTATTTTTGAGCGGCCCAAAAATGAGCACCTCGCCAAGCGCGTATTTGATGCGATCCATAAGCGGCACGGATTTGCCATCCATCAAGTCGACGCCAGTCTTCTTTGCGACCGCCATGAAGTAGTTGAACAGGCGCTGCTTGAACGGGCCAGCATCCTTCATGCGGATCATCACGCTGGTAAGCACGCTCTCAAAAACGCGTGGTGGCGCAAAATAATAGGTCGGACCGATCTCGCGAAGGTTCTGCGCAACGGTGCTCGAACTTTCGGGACAATTAACGCAAAAGCCTGCGACAAGCCCCATGGCAAACGAGAACGCGTTATCACCCACCCACGCCATGGGCAGGTAGGCCAGTGTTTCTTCGTCGGCCGTAATATTGTCAAAGGCGTTTGCGTTTTTTGCGGTGACGACTAAATTTTCATGCGTCAGCACAACACCCTTGGGTCGACCGGTCGTCCCCGAGGTGTAGAGAATAATCGCCGGATCTGAAAGCCGTCCGGCAGCGATCTCTTGATCGACAAGGTCGGGGGTTTTCGCGAGAGCATTTCGACCGCGCTTCATAACCTCCTGAATATCCACCACAACATTGGGATCGTATTTTCGCAACCCTTTCGGGTCGCAGTAGATGATCTTTTCAACGCGCGGGCAGTGCTCTTTTATTTCAAGTGACTTATCGACCTGCTCCTGGTTTTCCGCAACGATAAAGCGAGCCTCTGCATGCTCGACAACGTATTGAATTTCTTCAGCCACTGAGTCCTGGTAGGCAGGAACGGGAATACCGCCCAACGACTGCACCGCGAGCATGGCGCCATAGAGTCGGGGGCGGTTGTCGCCAATGATGACGAGGGTTTCGCCACGTTGAAAACCGAGGTCAGAAAGACCGGCAGCCAGCGCCGTCGCCTCGTTACAGAATTCGTTAAGCGTCCAGGTCTGCCAGATCCCATACGCTTTTTCGCGCATTGCGGGACGATCGCCATCACGCTGCAGTCGAACTTTGAGTAGCTGTGGGAACGTTCCCATCAGCGACTCAGTGGAATCGCTCATATCCTCTTCCTCATATCAGATCGCGGTCCGACTCTCTTCGGCCCAGAATGGTTGGGCGACGGTGAACTCGCGGAGAATCTCCTCGCAAGAAGATCGAAATTGATTATGAGGAATTCGTTAATTGAGCGCAAAAAATTCGGCGTGACGATAATCTCTTAAAAAAAAAGAGGGAACTTAAGAGGCGGCAGGGTTGCCACAGATGGCTCCGAAAATATCCGGAATTAAGGGTTTTCCCTATATCAGCAGGTTCGAACTGCTGTAGGCGGCCGTGATCCGTCCTCAGCGAACCACGAACCCTAGCCTCGGGACGGTCAGGTAACCCGTGGCATCTTCAAAGCTCGGAATCATATCCTCCGGAACCGTCATGTCCGCCCAGACTGGGATCAACAGATTCCCGTCCGGATCTGGTGATTCCCGAAAATGGATTTCGATTACTCGATCGCCGATAAATTCCACATTGAGGACTTCGGCATCCTTGAGTTCCTCAAGGCCCTCAAGAGCAGGCGCGTCGGTCCGAATCCAGCGATTGAATCGACTGAGGTTGAGCTCATCATGGAATCCTTCGAAAGCGGTCGTTGCATGCCAACCCTCTTCCCATTTATAGGTCGCGCTGATATGCCGCCCCTCGAACCATTCACACCAGAAGTATCCGGGTTCTACCGCGCGATTATTCCCCGCCTCGATCCATTGCTTCCTGGCGCCGACCCCCATGCCGGCAAGGTTCATCACGGGGCGCACGCAGTACCAATTACTTGTATCTGGCGCGACACCGGCCGGGCCGCACCGGTAACCGAACGCTAACGAAACAAATAATTTGTTGAACCAGTGGTGGAACTGGGGAAATTTTTTCCACGCCAACGCATCAGGCTCTTCCATAACGGAACGACGCTAGCAGTTCAACTTTGCGGGAGTGAATAAATCGGGCTTGGACTGGCGGTGGGCTGGTAATTCGCGGGCCGTCTTCAGGAGTTTAATCGTGACCCGGTAGCGCACGTTTTATTTGATCGACTAGAACGGGATATCGTCGTCAAAATCTCCCCCGGGGGCAGCGTCAGCCTGGCCGTAATCGGGCGGCGCGCTGCTGGGTGCATCGCCACCGCGGCCACCGAGCATCTGCATATCCGTAGCAACTATCTCGGTGGTGTACTTTTCATTGCCGTCGCGATCCTCCCACTTGCGGGTTTGCAGACGCCCTTCTACATAGACCTGAGAGCCTTTCTTAAGATATTCCCCCGCAATTTCAGCAAGACGTCCGAAGAACACTACCCGGTGCCATTCGGTTTTCTCCTGTCTCTCACCGGACTGCTTGTCTTTCCAGCTATCGGTCGTTGCGAGCGTGACGTTGGCAATCGCGTTGCCATTTGCGGAGTACCGTACCTCAGGATCGCGCCCTAAATTTCCAACCACTATTGCCTTGTTGATTCCTCTTGCCATACCTTGATCCTGCCTATACTTTCGATGCGTGTTCTGTGTTGTTTTGATTTACCCGTCCAAACGAGCCTGTTTCGCCAGTGGTGACGAGGTAACGCTCGGAATAAGTATACCGCCGGCGGCCCTTCTGTCATCTATTGCCGGTGTGATTATTTTTACTGACGCACGGCCTTCTGGCGTGATCGGATGTCGGAGCGAGTTTGGATTGACGGGGTCTGGCGAATTGTCTATAACCGACGGAGCGAACGGTCTTTTTGTGCCGGCCAGTCAACACACGATTTCACTCAAGTGAGCGCACTCGGAGCAGGAATGGGAGAAACCATTGCCATAGACATCCAGCATGTCTCGAAAATTTTCGGTGCGCAGTCCGATCAAGAAGTGCGAGCGCTTGACGATGTCTCGGTGGCAATTCTCCAGAACGAGTTTTTCACGCTGCTCGGCCCATCAGGCTGCGGGAAGACCACGCTGCTTCGGCTGATTGCTGGATTCGAGCAGCCCACAAACGGATCCATTCTGCTTGAGGGCGCTGAGATCAGCACGCTTCCGCCTTTCGAGCGCCCGGTCAACACTGTTTTCCAGAATTACGCGCTCTTTCCGCACATGACCGTGGCTCAGAATATCGGCTTCGGGCTGGAGATGCAGGCCCGCTCCAAGGACGAGGTGACCTCTACGGTTACCGAGATGCTCGACCTCGTGCGCATGGGCGCGCTCAAGGACCGCCGAATCGACCAGATCTCAGGCGGTCAGCAACAGCGTGTAGCGCTTGCCCGAGCCTTGGCGCCTAGACCTAAAGTATTGCTTCTCGATGAGCCCCTATCAGCGCTGGATTTAAAACTTCGCAAGGAAATGCAGGTCGAGCTCAAACGGCTTCAACACGAGACCGGCATCACATTCGTCTTCGTTACCCATGACCAGGAAGAGGCCCTAACCATGTCCGATCGAGTAGCGGTCATGAACGAGGGGAAAATTCTTCAGGTGGGTCGTGCACACGAAATCTATAACCGCCCGTCCGACCGATTCGTCGCGGATTTTATTGGCGACACCAACTTCCTGTCCGCTCAGGTGAGCAGCCGGGCGAACTCGATACTGACGGTCGATTTAGGAAGCGGCACCTATGTTCAGATTGACAGTCAATACGATGCTCAGCCCGGGCAATCCATCACCTTAGCGATTCGGCCAGAGCAAGCGCGACTCGCAAACGCCGATGAGGAAGCGATGATGCAAGGAACTCTGATCGACTGCATCTACATCGGCACAGACACGCATTATCGAATCGATATCGGGCGGGAGGACCCCTTCGTGGTCCGCGTGCAGAATACCTCGGGGGAGCGCGCCGAGCGAGATCTTGGCTCTGCCATCAGGATCGCTGTCGACCCCATCGCGATTCAGGTCCTTAAGGACTGAGCGTCACGGTTCGCCCGAAACGCTTGCTCATGGCCACCGATAACCTAGAAGCTCTGGCCTACAAAAAAGAGGTCAAACGCAACTGGTTGTTGTCCACCCCTGCGCTGATAGTCCTAGTCTGTGCAGCGTCGGGGCCTCTCCTGATCATGGTGTTGTTCTCCTTTTTAACCCCGGGCGATTACGGCGGGGTCAAATGGAAATGGTCAACAGAGGCCTGGTTTCAGGTGGCTTTTTACAAAGATATTTTTGATGACACGGTCACCATTGCCGATGCTCACCTTTCGATTCTCTGGCGGTCGGTCCGTCTTTCTTTCCTCACCACCCTGACGGCATTTCTTCTTGGCTTTCCCACCGCTTATTTCATAGCGACCCGGCCGCCCGAAACGCGCAATATCTGGCTCTTTCTGGTCACGATTCCATTCTGGACCAACCTGCTGATCAGGACCTTCGCCATCCTCGAGATCATCCGAAACCACGGGGTAATCAATTCATTCCTCCTTGCAGTCGGCGCGATTGATCAACCATTGGACATGCTTTTTACGGACATCGCGATCCTGCTGGGCATGACCTACGTATACATCCCTTTAATGATTCTGCCGATTTATGCCTCGATGGAGCGTTTTGATTTTCGTCTTGTCGAAGCAGCCTACGATCTTTATGCGTCGCGCTGGCGCGTGCTGCGCAAGATCATCCTGCCGCTGGTGAAACCCGGCGTTATTGCCGGCTCCATTCTGGTATTCATTCCATCGCTAGGCGCGTACGTTACCCCTCGCGTACTGGGCGGTGGAAAAAACCTGATGCTCGGCAATCTGATCGAGCTGCAGTTCGGGCAAGGGAGAAACTGGCCGCTCGGCGCCGCACTCTCACTGACCTTGCTGGCAATCGTGATGATCGCTCTCATCTTTTACGTGCGTTCAGCCCAAAAAGACGGTGGTGGGCATGGTCATTAGAAGAGGCGCCTTCGTCATAAAGAGAATGCCGGGTTTTACCCTGGTGGCATTGGCCTGTTTTTTTGCTCTCTACATGCCGCTCGCGCCACTGGTGGTCTACTCTTTTAACGAAGGGAACAACATTGCGCTCTGGGAGGGATTATCGCTCCGATGGTATCGAGAGGCTTGGGATAACGAGCTCGTGCAAAGTGCCGCGATCCGGTCGCTGGTGGTTGCGACGGTCGCTTCCGTAATCGCAACCGTGCTGGCCACGATGGTGGCTCTTGGTACCACCCGTACCCGGCCGTACCGAGGACAGACAACAATCTACGCACTCGTAAACCAGCCCTTAATTGTCCCAGAGATCGTCACAGCGGTTGCCCTACTGATTCTTTTTGCAATGATCAAGCAGGCAACGGACTATCACGGCTACGCCTACCTGATCAGCGCGCACACGGCATTTTGCATTCCCTTTGCCTATCTTCCCATCCGCGCCAGACTGGAAGGTATGGATCGCGTGCTGGAAACCGCTGCGGCTGACCTCTACGCGACGCCCTGGCAAGCGTTTAAACGAGTGACCCTGCCCCTGCTGCTGCCGGGAATATTTGCAGGCGCGATGCTTGCTTTCGTTATTTCCCTCGATGACGTTGTCATCACCGAATTTGTGAAGTCGGCGGGTCAAGATACCCTGCCCACCTACATGCTCGGGCAGTTAAGACGCACGATCACTCCAGAGATCAACGCCATTTCAACGGTACTGCTGACGGTATCGGTGATTATGGTTACACTGATATTTTTCTTAAGTCGCAAAAAGGCGAAGTAATCGTCACAACCACTAAATGGAGGAACAATGAAAGTCGCACAGAAATCCCTTCTCGCCGGTGTCCTGCTGTCAATGAGCAGTATCGCCCTGGCTGCCGGACAGTTGAATCTTTATAACTGGGGAAACTACACAAACCCCAAACTGATCGAAAAATTTGAGAAAGAAACAGGAATCAAAGTCACCATCACCGACTATGATTCTAACGAAACTGCTCTCGCCAAAGTCCGCGCAGGCGGCCATGGCTTCGACCTCGCCGTGCCTTCTCACAGCCATCTGCCGATCTGGGTTTCCGAGGGATTGCTTGCAAACCCGCGTGTGGACCAGATGCCGAACTTCAAGAACGTTGCGGAGGAGTGGCGCAACCCCGATTGGGATCCGGGACGTCAGTACAGCGCCCCGTGGCAATGGGGAAGCGTCGGGATTGTTGTCGACACCTCTGTCTATGGCGGTGATATCAACACCTTTGGCATCGTCCTTGATCCCCCGGCGGAGCTGGTCGGTAAAGTCAATGTGGCTCCCGAGATGAACGACGTCATTACCTCAGCGGTCCTCTACCTCGGCGGCGAAGCCTGCACCGGGGACAAGGCTTTGCTACGTAAGGTCCGAGACAAACTGGTTGAGGCCAAACCGAAATGGAAGTCCATGGATTACGGCATCATCGAAAAATTTGCCGGGCGCGACCTGGCGGCCTCTCTCTACTGGAATGGCGCCGCGTTTAGAGCGCGTCTTAAAAATCCAGACGTGCGCTATGGCTACCCCCGTGAAGGCTACTCGCTTTGGGCCGATGCGGTCGTGCTTCTGAAAGATGCAAAGAATGTCGAAGAAGCTAAAACTTTCATGAACTTCATCATGGCGCCGGAAAACGCCGGCCTGATCTCTGAATTCGCACGCTATGCGAACAGTATCGTCGGGTCCGAGAAATACATGCCGGAAGACATGGCCACTGCTCCAGAAGTGATCATTCCTCGTGAGTTCATCGGCTTCGGCAAGTTCTACCCAACCTGCCCGCCAGACGTCCAGAAGATGTATACGGCGATCTGGACCGAGCTACAGAAGTAACTCTTCGAAAAGCCCCGGGTTACGTTGAGTAACTCGGGGCTTTTTTTACGATGCGCCCCAATCCCGTTCCCGAAGATCAGCGGATTCCGCGCAATCTTTGGGATCGCCCACCCTGGAATCGATGGTCCTTCCAGAATATTCGCGAGATCCTGCCGACCACTGAAGTCTGGCGCGGCACAGGGCCGAGGTGGGATTTAAAGGAAGATCCCCTCGCGCTCGACGACCTCGCGTTTACCGATCGTCTAGATCAACCGACTACCGTCCTGCAGTGGCTTACGGACAACTTTGCTGACGGAATCCTAGTCATGCACGATGGCGTGGTCCGTTACGAGAAGTACTTAAACGGTATGACCCCACGCACGCTGCACCTTTCGCAGTCGATGGCGAAATCAGTTACCTCTGCAGTCGCTGGCATTCTGGTGGGTCGAGGCCAGCTCGATCCCGATCGACCGGTCACTGACTACCTCCCCGAGCTCGCTGCCACGGGTTGGGCTGATGCCTTGCTTCGCCATGTGCTGGACATGACCTCTGGCGTACGCTATGTGGAGGATTACGAAGCACCCGATTCTGATATCGCCGACACGGATGTGGCCTCCGGATGGCGTCAACCGGATGGCGAAGCGAAGTTCAGCTGCATGTGGGATCAAATTCTTAGTCTGCGAGACACTACCCGTGCGCACGGGGAGCGCTTTGAGTACCGATCCATTGAGACAGACGTGCTGGCTCACTGCATGGAGCGCGTCACTCAGACCCGTTTCGCAGATCTTGTCAGCGAGGAACTTTGGCAACCGCTGGGTGTCGATGAGAGCGCCTGCTTCACTGTCGATGGAGCGGGATACCCTCTGGCCGACGGGGGTTTTAATGCATCCCTTCGCGATTACGCCCGATTTGGTCAAATGCTCTGTCAGTATGGGAAAGCAAACGGGAAACAAATCATCCCGAGCGAATGGATCGAGGATACGCTCGCCGGGAATCCCGAAATTTTTGGTGCCGATAACAACATTGGCACGGATCGCGGTGCCTATCGAAACCAGTTCTGGCTTCGCGACGTGGGTCGACGGATCATGATGGCGCGAGGCGTATTCGGGCAAGTCATCTACGTTGATCTGGATCACCGGTTGACCATCGCTCGACTTTCCAGCTGGCCTGAGTTTCTTTCAAAAGAGAGAAAGCACGACGACCTACTCGCCTTCGATGCGATTACTCAGACTTTGGGAGGTGGTTAATGTCAACGGATCTCGACCTATGCTACCTGCCGGCCACCGAGGCTATTTCGCGCTTCAAAGCGAAAACACTCTCTCCGGTTGAATTAATGGATGCCGTCATCGAGCGGGCCGAATCGGTTGAGCCTCAGATTAATGCTTTTACTTTCAAACATTTCGACGAGGCCAGGGATCAAGCAAAAAAAGCGGAACAGAAGTACGCTCTGGGGAAGCGCACAGGCGTCTTGGAGGGACTACCCGTAGGGGTCAAAGACGAGAGCTTTATTAAGGGAAAGCCGACATCGAGCGGTTCTTTAATTATGAAAGACTTCGTTGCCAACACAACCTCAGTCGGCAACGAACGACTCATGCGGGCGGGGGGCATTGTCCATGCCCGCACGGCAACGCCGGAGTTTTCCTCTGCCGCCTACACCAACTCACGCCTATGGGGTGTCACGCGAAATCCCTGGAATCCGTTGTTTACACCCGGGGGATCGTCCGGAGGCACGGCAGCGTCTCTTGCCGCGGGAACTTCAGCACTTGGCACCGGATCTGATATTGGAGGTTCCATCCGTATTCCGGCAGGGACCTGCGGGCTGGTGGGCTACAAGCCGCCTTACGGCCGAAACTCAGACGACCCGCCGTTTAATTTGGATTTTTACTGTCACACCGGGCCCCTCGCCCGCTCCGTGCAGGATGCAATACTTCTGCAAAACGTGCTGGCAGGACCGCATCCTAAAGACATTGCAAGTCTTCGCCCGAAATTACGTTTGCCGACAACGTACAAAGATATTAAGGACTGGCGCATTGCCTTCTCGATGGATCTTGGATTCTTTGAGGTAGACCCGGAGGTCCAGCGCAATACCCTTGAGGCACTTGAGGTGTTCAAAAGCTTGGGTGCGACAGTCGAGGAAGTTGACCTGGGCTGGACATCTTCTGCTCTGGATGCCGGAATTCAGTACCTGACCCATCTTTTTGGGTCGTACATGGCTACCCTCCTCGATGAGCATGGCGAGAAGATGACCAGCTACGTACGTCAATGGGCGGAAGAGTCGAGAAAGTCTACCGCTGCTCAATTTCTGCACACGCTGGAAGTGGCCAACGAGATGTATGCAACCCTCGGACCGATTCTGGAAAAGTATCAGGTTCTGGTGTGCCCCACGAATGCCTTGCCGGCCGTACCCGCCGACTTTGATCACTCGCAGGATGCGCTGTCGATTAACGGCCGCGCCGTAAATCCAGCGCTGGGATGGGTCATGACCACTCCTTTTAATTCTTTGAGTCGCTGTCCGGTTCTCACGGTACCCACCGGGCGGGCATCGAACGGCGTTCCAACCAGCCTGCAGATTGTGGGGAGAACTTATTCCGATAAGGACGTATTCCAGGCCGGCCTCGCCTATGAAAGCGCGGGTCACCAGTGGTTTAACGGCAAGGACTCCCGACCGGATCTCGCCCTTGCCTAGAACTCTTTCGACAAGGGAGCTCATATCGCTTCAAAACTGGCGGGAGCGTCCACACAGTTGCTTTTCCTTTCATAACGTTCGCGAATTTGTTGGAACGCAGCAAATCAATAAAAGCGAAAACGCACGACACCTGCCGGTTGACTTAATTTCAAAACCCGAGTTGCAGCGGGCTGCGGAACTTGCGAGTCTCGATGATTTTTTAATCGAGACAGAAACGGACGCTTTCGTCATTTTTAAAAACGGATGTCTCGCATTTGATTGGCGAGCGGATCATTACTCATCAGAAAAGCCGCATATTGTTTTTTCGATCAGTAAATCCATTACCGGCATGCTTGCCGGCCAGCTCCAACACGTCGGCTTGCTTAACCCAGATCGACTGGTCCGGGATTACCTCCCCGACATGCTGCCTGAGGGGTACGGCGGCTGCACGGTTCAACATCTTCTTGATATGCAGGCCGCCATCGATTTTGATGAGAACTATCTTGATACCACAGGCGCATACGTGCGCTATCGGATTGCAACGATGTGGAATCCGCCGTCGGATGCCGCACCGAAAGACGAGGATCTGCGCACTTTCTTATTATCGCTTCGATGCTCAGCATCGTCACACGGCGAGGTGTTCCGCTACCTCTCGCCAAACTCCGATCTGCTGGGTATCGTTCTCGAGCAGGCAGGCAGCGGTCGATACGCTGACCTGCTGTCGGAGTATGTGTTGGGACCGCTGGGCTGCGCCCACGAGGCATACATCACCGTTGACCGCGCCGGCACAGCAAGGGCCGCAGGCGGTATTTGTCTTCATCCGCACGATCTCGCGCGCGTCGGTCAAGGCATTCTTGATGCGATCATCAGCGGCGAGAACGCGTCAATCCCTGCGGCTTGGATTCAGGATACGCTCACATCTGGAAATGTAAGTGCCTGGGAAAACGGCGAGTTCTCAGGACTATTGCCCCAAGGTAACTACCGGAATCAGTGGTATGTCTCCGACCGTGAGACGCCGTGCCTGCTGGCGATTGGCATCCACGGTCAATGGCTTTATATCGATCTCAAACGTCAGATCGTTATAGTGAAACTCTCTTCCCAGGCCGAACCTGTCAACGAGGCGTTGGACGCAAAACTCATTCGGTTTTTCGGCCGAATCGCAAAATCAATCGGCTGAGTCCACCAGGCCTTCGATATCACGAAGCGCGCCACGATCAAATTCTTCTTCATTAACACGCAGATAAACGATTCTGTCCCGAGAAAAAAACGAGACTTGGTCAACGCCTGGCAACAGCGACAACGCTCGTTCAATTGATCTGTCATCGGAATTCTCTGGACTAAGCCGCAGAGTCAAGCTCTCCCTCAGTTGTGGTGACGAACCAAAAAAACTGACGACAAGCCAGGCGAAACTCGCCAGCGCACAGAACAAAAACACGCCGGAACTTCCGTAGGCGCCATGCAACACGCCTCCGATAGCGCCCCCGATAAACACTCCGGAAAATTCAAAGGTGTTGTAAACGCCGGTCGCTGTTCCTTTTGCATAACCCGGTGCAACCCGCGTAATCAATGAAGGCAGCATGGCCTCAAGCAAATTGAAGCCGACAAAAAACAATCCGATACCCGTAACCAACCAAACGGAGCGGTCATAGCCCGCGAACAGCAGCAGAAATGCCACGAGCAGAGCGACAATCGCAATCCGAAACACTAAAAATGTGAGATGGCGGCGCATCCCGATAATCAACAAAGGGGCCATCAAAATAATCGATACCAGAAGGACGGGCACATAGACGCGCCAGTGGGCATCCCGGTCCAGTTGAAGCACGTCAACCAGCGCAAAAGGAGTCGCGACGAAAAGTGCAGTCAGCACCATATGCAACACGAAAATTCCAAAATCGAGTCGTAATAAATGAGGCGTCTTGAGGACTTCAAAGAAGAATTCTCGCGTCGCCCGTGCACCCGGCTCCCGCAAAGTAATCGGAGCATCGGGCACAATCCAGATCACTACACCAATGGAGAGGCCGGCCAGCAGCGCCGTCATCCAGAACAGGCCGCTCATACCCACCCATTGATCAAGCACCGGCCCCGCCATCAGCGCCAACAGAAAGGATGCGCCAATGCTCATCCCCATTAATGCCATTGCCTTGGTTCGCTGCTGATCTCGAGTGAGGTCAGCGACCAACGCCAAGACCACGGCGGCAATCGCCCCACTCCCCTGCAATGCCCGCCCCACCACGACGGCCAAGGCATCCTGAGCCAGAGCAGCCACCACACTGCCAACCAAAAACACCACCAGGCCAAAAACGATCAGGTGCTTTCGGCCGAATCGATCCGAGAGCATCCCAAAAGGTATTTGGAATATGGCCTGAGTCAGGCCGTAAACACCCAAAGCGAGGCCAATCATCAGCGGCGTCGCTCCGTCCAGCCCGGAAGCGTAGAGCGCCATCATGGGTAACACCATAAACAGGCCAAACATACGAAGACTAAAAACCCCGGCGAGAGCGGCAACAGAGCGCCGTTCAAGCGAATTCATGGGATTAGGCGTTCGGGCCAATTTCAGGACGGTACCTCAAACAAAATCAGATCATCAGAAAAGCCGGACACGACAGGCCTGGTACACAGCCTCGCAAAGGAGCGTCAACAAAAGATTTTGAAAGCCCCGGTGCAGGAGTCGTAATATTAACCGTTTTCCCTTTTGCTATCACGGTCTACATGCGCACCATTAAAATCCGCGGCGCCCGCACCCACAACCTCAAAGGTGTTGATGTCGATCTCCCCAGGGACCAGCTCATCATCATCACCGGTCTTTCCGGGTCTGGAAAATCATCGCTGGCCTTCGACACAATCTATGCCGAGGGACAGCGTCGCTACGTAGAATCCTTATCCGCGTACGCGCGCCAGTTTCTCTCGTTGATGGAAAAGCCCGACGTCGACCTCATTGAGGGTCTCTCCCCGGCCATCAGCATCGAACAAAAGGCAGCCTCTCATAACCCTCGCTCGACGGTAGGTACCGTTACGGAAATTTATGACTACCTACGGCTGCTTTACGCCCGGGTGGGGGAACCGCGTTGTCCGGACCACGGCGTGACGCTGGCGGCCAGCACGATAAGTGAGATGGTCGATCGCGTCCTTGCGCTTCCTGAAGGATCCCGAATTCTGCTGCTGGCGCCTGTCATTCAGGACCGCAAAGGCGAATACCAGCAATTACTGAAAAGTCTTCTCAGCCAAGGATTCATTCGCGCTCGAATTGATGGCGACATCGTTGATCTGGATTCGCCACCAACTATTGATAAGAAAAGGAAGCACACCATCGAGGTGGTCGTCGATCGGATTGTGGTCAAGCCGGACCTTGCCCAACGCCTGGCAGAGTCCTTTGAAACGGCGCTCTCGCTGGCCGACGGCCTTGCGCTGATCCAAATCCTGCCACAGGATGACGAAGCGAAGGGAAGCGAGATTCTTTTTTCAGCGCGCTATGCGTGTCCGCACTGCGGCTACAACCTCAGCGAACTCGAACCGCGACTTTTTTCCTTTAACAATCCAGCCGGCGCCTGCCCTGAGTGCGATGGCCTGGGTGCGCGCCAGTTCTTCGATCCCCACAGGGTTATCGTCGACGATACCTTGAGCCTCGCAGCCGGAGCCATTGGCGGGTGGGATCGACGGAACGCGTTTTATTTCCAAATGCTGACGTGTCTGGCCGAACACTATGGCTTCGACATCGAAAAACCCTTCAGGCGTCTATCCAAGAAAATTCAGGATATTGTTTTGTACGGGAGTGGCTCAGAGAAGATCAATTTCAGCTATCTTCGATCGCACGGCCGAAGGGCGCGCCAGCGAAGCCATACCTTTGAGGGCGTGTTGCCTAATATGGAGCGACGCTACCGTGAATCTGAATCCAACACGATTCGCGAGGACCTGGCGCGCTTTTTGAACACGCAACCCTGTGAGGCCTGCAAGGGAAGTCGCCTCAAAACAGGTGCCCGCCATGTCTACGTTGGCGACCAGCCTATTGACCAGCTGACGGCCCTGCCTATCGAGTCCTCTCTGGCTTTTGTGGAGCAGCTTTCACTTCCCGGACATAAGGCTGAAATCGGCGCCCGTATCCTGCGCGAGATCTCGGACCGCCTACGATTTTTAGTCAATGTCGGGCTTGAATATCTGACACTCAACCGAACGGCGGAGACCCTTTCCGGAGGGGAGGCTCAGCGCATCCGTCTGGCTTCCCAGATTGGTTCGGGCCTTGTCGGCGTGATGTATATCCTTGATGAACCCTCGATTGGCTTACATCAGCGCGACAATCAGAGACTGCTGGATACGCTTTTTCATTTGCGGGATCTGGGCAACACGGTGGTCGTCGTGGAGCACGATGAAGAGGCCATTCGAAGCGCCGACCACATTGTGGATTTAGGACCGGGTGCGGGCATCAACGGGGGCCGGATTGTCGCTCAGGGCGCGGTGGAGGATGTCCTGGCGTCACCAGAATCAGTGACTGGGCAGTACCTCTCCGGCGTCCAAACCATTGATGTGCCGTCAGAGCGGACGCGCGCAGACAAGCACCGCGTGCTGACTATTTCTGGTGCAAAGGGAAATAATCTCCAGACGATTTCGGTGACGATCCCCGTCGGCCTGCTGACGTGTGTCACAGGGGTATCGGGCTCAGGCAAATCCACCTTAATCAACAACACGCTGTATCCGGCGATGGCCAAGCACCTAAATGCGGCGCGTGATCCCGCAGCCGAGCACACCGCGATTGAAGGGCTGGATCATTTCGATAAGGTAATTGATATCGATCAAAGCCCGATTGGGCGCACGCCGCGCTCCAATCCGGCCACCTACACAGGATTATTTACTCCTATCCGGGAACTGTTCGCCGGCACCCCAGAGTCACGGGCACGCGGATATAAGGTCGGTCGATTTTCTTTTAACGTTCGCGGCGGAAGGTGCGAGACCTGTCAGGGCGACGGTTTGATTAAGGTGGAGATGCACTTCCTTCCTGATATCTACGTGCCGTGCGATACCTGCCATGGCAAGCGATACAACCGTGAGACGTTGGACGTCCGGTATAAGGATAAAACGATTCACGAAGTGCTGGATATGACGGTATCTGAAGCCGCCGAGTTTTTCGACGCCATTCCCGTGATCAAACGAAAACTCGACACGCTCCTCGATGTAGGCCTCGGCTATATCCGTCTTGGTCAAAGCGCCACCACCCTGTCGGGCGGAGAAGCACAACGAATTAAGCTATCGCGAGAGTTATCCAAACGGGCGACCGGTCGGACGCTGTATATCCTCGATGAGCCGACCACCGGGCTACATTTTCATGACATCAAACAACTGCTGGTGGTACTGCATCGATTACGCGATCAGGGAAACACGGTGGTGGTCATCGAGCACAACCTGGACGTGATAAAGACGGCCGACTGGATTATTGATTTGGGTCCAGAGGGTGGACAAAGAGGCGGGCGATTGGTGGGGATGGGAACGCCCGAAGAGCTGTCGTTGATCGGTGCGTCTTATACGGGTCAATTTCTCAAGGACATTCTGGCCGCCTGATTCCTGATACCGCGTCTTCAAGAAATCTTGGTCTGACCATTTTACCAAGTTCGACGGTCCACCGGGACACCCTGTGTTAGTGTCCGCGCCCGCTGACGGGTAGACCGAGCCCGACGCGTCTCGCGATTGGAGTAAACCGCTCGGCCTTTACTTCTCACCGACTTCCCCTAGGATTTGAAGATGGCTGACGCAATCCCCGCAACCGACCTCGATCCCGAAGAGACCCGCGAATGGCAGGATGCGCTCGCCGCTGTGATTGAGCGCGAGGGCGAGGAACGCGCCCATTATTTGCTGGAAACCCTCATCGATCAGGCCCGTCGCAACGGAACGTTTATTCCCTATCGATCGACGACGGCGTATCTCAACACCATTCCCACCGCAAAGGAACCAAAAAGTCCCGGGGACGCATCGCTCGAATGGCGAATACGCTCTCTCGTTCGATGGAATGCCTTAGCGATGGTGATGCGAGCGAACCGCACCAGCAGCGAACTTGGTGGCCATATTGCAAGCTTCGCATCCGCCGCCACGCTCTACGACGTAGGGTTCAATCATTTTTGGCGAGGCCCGCAAGCAGAAAACGGTGCGGACCTCGTCTTCTTTCAAGGGCACTCAGCGCCCGGCATATATGCTCGTGCATTTCTTGAAGGTCGCCTGAACGAGTCGCAGCTCGAAGGATTCCGTCAGGAGGTCGACGGTCAGGGGCTTTCCTCATACCCGCATCCCTGGCTCATGCCCGATTTCTGGCAGTTCCCCACCGTGTCTATGGGACTGGGACCGATTCAGGCCATCTATCAGGCTCGGTTTATGCGCTACATGCAGAACCGCGAATTCATTCCCCACTCCGACCGGAAAGTCTGGGCCTTCATGGGGGATGGCGAGATGGATGAACCCGAGTCGACGGGTGCGCTCGGGCTTGCCGGGCGCGAACGGCTGGATAACCTGGTCTTTGTCATCAACTGCAACCTGCAGCGACTGGATGGGCCGGTGCGAGGCAACGGGAAAATTATTCAGGAGTTGGAGGGCCAGTTCCGCGGTGCTGGCTGGAATGTGATCAAACTGATATGGGGCTCTTATTGGGATCCCCTTCTCGCTCGCGATACCCGCAATCTGCTGAAACAACGTATGGAGGAAGCCCTTGACGGGGAGTACCAAGCCTTCAAGAGTAAAGACGGCGCCTTCGTTCGCGAGCGATTCTTCGGAAAATATCCCGAACTCGCAGAGATGGTCGCGAGCATGACGGACGAAGATATCTGGCGATTGAATCGGGGAGGACATGATCCGCATAAGGTCTACGCCGCCTACGCAGCCGCCGCGGCCCACAGGGGACAACCCACCGTTATCCTAGCCAAAACCGTCAAGGGCTACGGGATGGGTGGATCGGGAGAAGGTCAAAACATCACCCATAGCCAGAAAAAAATGGCGGATGAATCGTTGCTCGCCTTTCGCGATCGCTTCCGTATCCCGCTCGATGATAAGGCCGTGCTTGCATGCGACTTTTATCATCCGGGGGAGGACAGTCGCGAAGTCATTTATCTGAAGGAGCGTCGATCGGCGCTGGGTGGCAGCCTGCCGGCCCGTCGGGACGATGCGCCGATACACCCATTGCCCGATCTGTCGATCTTTAAATCCCAACTTGAGGCCAGCGGGGATCGCGAGGTCTCAACCACCATGGGCTTTGTCCGCCTCCTGACCGCTCTTACTCGCGACAAATCCTTGGGGCGCTACGTGGTGCCCATCGTGCCGGATGAATCACGAACCTTTGGCATGGAGGGCATGTTCCGACAGCTTGGCATTTACGCCCCGGAAGGTCAGCTCTATATCCCTGAGGACGCAGACCAGTTGATGTACTACCGCGAGGACATCAAGGGTCAAGTGCTGCAGGAAGGGATCACCGAATCCGGTGCTATGTCCTCGTGGATAGCTGCCGCCACGGCGTACAGCAACCATGGCATCGCCATGATCCCTTTTTACATCTTCTACTCCATGTTTGGCCTTCAGCGGGTAGGCGATCTGGCCTGGGCCGCCGGAGATCAGCAGGCGCGCGGCTTTCTGGTGGGCGGTACGGCCGGGCGTACCACTTTAGCGGGTGAGGGATTGCAGCATCAAGATGGTCACAGTCTGCTGATGGCGTCCAGCATCCCGAACTGCGTGGCCTACGATCCGACCTTCAATTATGAACTTGCAGTGATCGTGCACGACGGCTTACGGCGCATGTTCGTTGAGAAGGAAAATATTTTTTACTACATCACGGTGATGAACGAGAACTACGTTCATCCCGCGCTTCCTGAGGGTGTCGAGAGTGGCATTCTGGAAGGTATGTATCGACTGATCGCCGCTCCCAAGAGCCGGAAAACCGCGCCTCGCGTACAACTACTGGGCAGCGGAACCATCCTCCGGGAGTCCATCGCCGCAGCCAAAATGCTCGAAGACGACTTCGGCGTCCTTTCAGACGTATGGAGCGTCACGAGCTACAACGAGCTGGCCCGCAAGGCGCGCGAGACAGTCCGGTGGAACCGTCTGCATCCCGAGTCTGAACCGCAGTCCAACTTTGTGACCGAGCAACTGGTCGATACCGAGGGTCCGGTTATCGCGGCAAGCGATTACAACCAGGCCTATGCAGATCAGATTCGTGAATTCGTACCGCGACGGTACACCGTGCTCGGAACAGACGGCTACGGCCGAAGTGGAACCCGCGAACAGCTGCGTCGGTTTTTTGAGGTGGATCGCCGACATATCGCGTTGGCTGCGCTCACCGCCCTCGCCGATGACAACGCCCTGCCACGATCCACCCTGAGCGAAGCGATCGCCCGCTACTCACTGGATTCGGAAAAACCGAATCCCGCTCGAGCATAGATTCAGATGCCATGAGCGAAACGCATGAGATTATCGTTCCCGATATCGGCGATTTCGATAACGTCGACGTTATCGAAGTCCTGGTCAAACCTGGTGACACCGTGTCTCCGGAGGATCCGCTCATCACTCTGGAGAGCGACAAGGCAACGATGGACGTTCCCTCGCCGGCTGCGGGAACAGTCAAAGAAATCAAAATCGCGGTGGGTGACAAGGTATCCCAGGGCAGTCTGGTTGCGATCCTCGAATCAGGTGACGCGGTTGCGGATACGGCGGCACCCACGCAGCCATCGGAAGCAACCGCCCCGGCGTCGGCCGAGACCTCCACACCTTCAGACCAGGCAGCATTAATCCAGGCGGCGTCAGCACAACAGAACGAGCGCTCTGCACAAACGCCCGAAGTTGAAATAACCGCTGCACCGTCGATGGGCGACCGACCCACCTCGACCGTAGCGCCGCCCTCACCCCCGACCTCTTTACCCCCTATCCAGTCCGAGCCCGGTGCAGCATTACCTCATGCCAGTCCGGCCGTGCGGCGGTTTGCGCGGGAACTCGGCGTAGACCTCACTCGGGTAACCGGTCGCGGAGCTCGCGGTCGAATTCTTCAGGAAGATGTTCGCGAGTTCGTCAAAACGGCCATTCGAAAAACCCCGTCGACATCGTCAGATCAGACAGGCATCCCCACCATGCCTCAGATTGACTTCTCGAAATGGGGGCCGGTCGACACGCAGCCCCTCTCGAGGATTAAACGCATCTCGGGAAAGCATCTGCATCGGGCGTGGCTGAACATTCCCCACGTCACGCATCATGACGAGGCGGACATCACCGATCTCGAATCATTCCGTCAGTCGCTTAAGGAAGAGGCGGCTCGCTCTGGCCTGCGGGTCACCCTGCTCGCGTTCGTGATCAAAGCCGCAGCAAGGGCCTTGAAATCCCATCCGTCGTTTAATGCTTCGCTCGCTCCCGATGGCGAACACCTGATCCTGAAGCATTATGTCCATATCGGAGTTGCCGTTGATACCGATGGCGGTCTGGTCGTGCCCGTTGTGAGGGATGTCGACCAGAAAGGCATCCTGGATATCGTTCGCAACTTGACCGACCTTAGCGCTCGGGCGCGGGAAGGGAAACTAAAGCCGGATGAAATGCAAGGCGGGTGTTTCAGTATTTCCAGCCTTGGTGGGATCGGCGGAACCGCCTTCACACCTGTGGTCAACGCGCCTGAGGTCGCTATCCTCGGTCTCACACGCGCACGCATGACGCCCGTATGGAACGGCGAAAGTTTTCAACCTCGGCTGATGCTGCCCATGGATCTTTCCTATGATCACCGGGTGATTGACGGCGCCCAGGCGGCCCGATTCGTAGCAGAACTCGTGACCACGCTCGAAGACGCCAGGCGGATGCTGCTGTAGCCGCCTGCGCCGAGTCGATAATGTCCGAAACCCTGTACACCGTAAACGTACCCGACATCGGGGACTTTGAAGACGTCGATATTATTGAAGTTCTGGTCAAAAGCGGCGACGCCGTCGATGTCGAGACGCCGTTGATTACGCTCGAGAGCGACAAAGCCACAATGGACATTCCCTCGCCCGTGACCGGTACCGTCGCCGACGTACTGGTGACGCAAGGGGTCAAAGTCTCAAAAGGCGACGCCGTGGCCACCGTTACCCTACGCGCGTCGTCCGAGCCTAAAGCGGCTGAAATATCGAACTCCGGCGAAGACAATTCCAACGCCGCCACCACAGTGCAAACTGGTTCGACCTCTGTTCCTGCAGCGGACAGCGCGGCGTTCGATCTCGCCGTATTGGGCTCCGGGCCCGGGGGCTATACCGCTGCGTTTCGGGCGGCTGACCTCGGCTTACGGGTCGCTTTGATCGAACGGTACACCACGCTCGGCGGCGTCTGCTTGAATGTGGGCTGCATCCCCTCTAAAGCACTCCTACATGCTGCCCGAGTCATTGAGGAAACCCGTGAGATGAAAGCTCATGGTATTGATTTTGGGGAGCCCGCGCTAGATATCGAAAAGCTTCGAGACTGGAAATCCTCCGTGGTGAATCAGCTGACCTCCGGACTTGCCGGTCTTGCCAAGAAACGCGGTGTAACCGTCTTTCAAGGCCGCGGACACTTCAACGGAGCAAACGAGATCCACGTGTTAAGTGATACCGGTCGACAGTCTGTGCATTTTCGCCAAGCTATCATCGCCGCCGGCTCTCAACCCGTAAAGTTGCCCGGCGTCCCAGCGGATTCGCGTATTGTCGATTCCACCGGCGCGCTCGCGCTTACCGCTATCCCGCCTCGTATGCTGGTCGTCGGCGGCGGCATCATTGGTCTTGAGATGGCGACGGTTTACCACGCGCTTGGCAGCTCGGTCAGCATTGTGGAGATGGCCGATCAGCTGATGCCCGGCACGGACCCTGATCTCGTCAAACCGCTCGTTAAACGTCTTACGCAACAATGCGAGGCCATTTACACGAAGACCCGAGTGGAGCAGATTGATGCCAATGAACGCGAGCTAATCGTTCGCTTTGCCGGCGACAACGCTCCCGCTGAGAGCACTTTCGATCTGGTCCTGATTGCCGTTGGCCGTTCGCCCAACGGGCGACAAATTGATGCCGAAAAGGCCGGCGTTCATGTGGATGAGCGCGGTTTCATCGCGGTGGATCGGCAGATGCGGACGAACCAGAGTCATATCTTCGCTATCGGGGATATCGTTGGCCAACCGATGCTCGCGCACAAGGCGACGCACGAAGCCAAGGTCGCCGCGGAAGTCGCAGCCGGCCAGAAAGCCGCATTTGATGCGCGGGTCATTCCGTCCGTCGCCTACACTGACCCGGAAGTCGCGTGGGTCGGCCTCACGGAAACCGAGGCCAAGGCACAGAATCGCCGCTACGAAAAAGGCGTATTCCCATGGGCTGCCAGCGGTCGGGCGCTTGCCCTGACCCGAAGCGAGGGCTTCACCAAGTTGCTCTTTGACCCAGAAACCGATCAGATCATCGGCGGCGGGATTGTGGGGACCAATGCTGGCGATCTGATTGGCGAAATCGCGCTAGCGATTGAAATGAACTGTGCCGCGGCTGACATCGGGCTGACGATCCATCCCCATCCCACCCTCGGCGAGACCATCGGGCTGGCGGCAGAAGCGTTTGAGGGAACCATCACGGATCTTTACATCCCGAAAAAACGCTAGCGCCGATCCCGCAAGCGACCAATGACGTCCTCTCTCGCATTCACCACGATCGGCTCGGGACCCCCAATCGTTATCCTGCATGGCCTCTTCGGGTCGGGGGTTAACTGGCGAGGGATTGCTCAGACCTTAGCGACTCATTGGCAGGTTTTTCTGCTGGACCTTCCTAACCATGGTCAGTCGCCGTGGATTGAGGACATGAGCTATCCCTCCATGGCGGCGCTGATCTGTGAGTGGATGACGTCACAGGGGATAGAAAAGTCTGCATTAATTGGACACAGCATGGGCGGGAAAGTCGGCATGACGCTGGCGCTGACAGACTCCGGCATCGTCGATTCGATCGTTGTGGTCGATATTGCGCCCGTCAACTACCCTCACTCGCACTCCGGCCTTGTAGAAGCAATGTTGCAGATTCCTTTGGACAGGGTTCGATCCCGAAAAGACGCTGATAGACTTTTGCAGCGGGAGGTGGCTGATCTGACCCTGCGGCAATTCCTGTTACAGAATCTACGCGCTGAGGCAGATGGCCTACGATGGCGGATCAACCTGCCGGTAATCCAGCGACAAATGGATACCCTCACTGGCTTTCCGGCCTTGCCCAGTCGTTTTGATGGCCCTGCCCTCTTTCTCTACGGTCTGAATTCTGATTATGTAAAAAATGAAGGAATCGAAAAGGCGAAAGCGTATTTTCCATCCGCCGAGTTTCAGGGAGTAGCGGGCGCGGGGCATTGGCTGCACGCCGAGCAGCCCGAGCAGGCCGTAAGCGCAATCCGTCAGTTTCTCACGAGCCCGCGATAGCTCGTCCACCACATAGGCCTAACGCCTGGCGCAGAAATTCTCCGTCGGTTTCAGTGATCCCGACGGTCGCGGAATGTGTTCGATCCCAAACCCTAAAGACCTTAAGAGATCAAAGAGTCGCCGGTCGGTCATCTGCGCCTGTCGATCCACCTCTGCCTCAAATGTAATGAGCCGCAGACGTCGGTCCGACAACGTCTTCGTTGCGCCTTTGAACACCTTAAGCTCCCATCCCTCAACATCGACCTTCATTACCGTTGGCCGAACGTCCTTCGACGCACAATAATCATCAAGCGTCATGACGTTCACCGCAATTTGCCCCACGGGTAATCGGTGGGGCCAATCCCCAAAGCCGCTCTCGCCGGAGTCGCTGCCGCGAATAAGATCGAGCTGACCCGCCTGCTCGGATAGACCACCCTCGACCAGCTCGCAAGCCCTGGCATCCCACCCGTTCAGCCGTATCTGTGCCCAAAAGGTCTTGCAGGTGAGCGGATCGGGCTCAAAAGCCACCACTCGCTGTACGCCCACAGACAGAGCCAGACACGTGAAGTAGCCCGCATTAGCGCCAACATCAAAAAAAACATCCGATGGCGACAACTGCCTCGCCAAGAGATCGCTGACTTCTACCTCGTGAACGCGGTTGCACAACAAATTGCGCTGGAGCCAATCACGCTGGTCGCAGGCAAAAAGGAATCCAGCACGGGTTCTAACGCAAATCCGCTTAGATCCAAACAGTGTTTCAACGGCCGAGAGACGTCGTGCCTTGCCCACGGGATATCCCGGCCGAAAATAAAGAGCGCGAAGCGCAGTTGCAACAAGAGGGTGGTAACAATCCACAGGTTTAATGAGGCGGCAGAAGGTGCCGTTAGGGATTTGGGGGCGGTCGTTAGACCTGCTCGAGCTCTACCAGAGTGCCGCAAAAATCAGCCGGATGCAAAAACAAAACCGGATTGCCATGCGCGCCAATAGTCGGCTCGCCTGATCCCAGCACGCGAGCGCCTTCCGCTTTTAATTGATCCCGGGCTTTGAGAATGTCTGAGACCTCATAACACACATGATGCATCCCTCCGGAGGGATGGCGCTCTAAAAAACGGGCAATCGGGGACGCGTCGCCCAAGGGGTGCAGAAGCTCGACTCGCGTATTCCCAAGATCCACAAAAACCGTCGTCACGCCCTGATCCGCCAAGGCCAGAGGTTCAGAAACGTTGGCCCCAAGCGTATCCCGGTACAGTCTGCTCGCGGCAGCGAGGTCCGGTACCACAATCGCTACATGATTAAGTCGTCCTATCATTACTCTTCCCCATTCTTGCAGTGAACTGATCGACGAAACGGGCCGCCGCCAGTCGTGGCGTCAGATTTCCCGATAGTACGAGTTTTCGAACTTGATCAAGCTCCCGATTCAGATTCGGATCGCCCGTTGCGGCATCATAAAGAGCCTCCTGAATCGAGGTCGTCAACGCCTCGCTTGCCTGATGCCGGCGACGCAGATCAATTAACCCTCTGTCCTTCAAATGCTGGTGAAAGCGCTCCAACTCAGACAACGCCTGGGCGATGCCATCTCCTTCAAGCGCGGAGATATTGAGTACCGGGACCGTCCAATCCGGGGTTTGTGTCTTCATCAGCCCCGTGGAGGCAAGACACTCCGCCGCCGCCCGCTGCGCGGCCGCTCTTAAGTCACCGTCGGACTTATTGATCAGAATGACGTCCGCCAGTTCCATTACGCCGCGCTTGATACCCTGAAGCTCATCGCCGGCCGAGGGCGCGAGAAGCAGCACGAAAACATCGGTCATCTGGGCCACGCGGAGTTCTGACTGGCCAACACCCACGGTTTCGACCAGCACACGATCGAATCCACAGGCTTCACACAACAAGATGGCTTCTTGCGTATGCCTGCTGACGCCGCCCTCAATCCCGGATGAAGGAGAGGGTCGAACAAACGCTTTGGGGTCAGCGGAAAGCGTTGGCATTCTGGTTTTATCGCCCAATATCGAACCACCGCTGATTCGCGAACTGGGGTCGATCGTCAATACCGCCAGACGATGGCCCTCGCCAATGAGCCGCTGTCCCATTGCTTCGATCAGCGTCGACTTGCCGGCACCGGGTGGGCCGGTGATACCGATACGAAACGCGGTCTCTGGCGGAGATTTGAGATGAGCCATCAACGCGTCGGCATCCGCCCGATGAGCAGGCTGGGCCGACTCCACCAACGTGATCGCCTGCGCCAGCGCCCGTCTATCTTTTTTTTCGATCGCCTGCGCCAGCGCTTCGCCTACGCTCACTCGCCAGGCTCCTGATCGAGCTCAACAATGCACTGATCCACGTTCAACGCAGCGCCCACCTTGGCATGGATCACCGCCACCCGACCGTCACGGGTTGCGCGAAGAATATTTTCCATTTTCATGGCCTCGACGACAGCCACTTCATCGCCTGCCTTAACGGTATCACCCGCATTCACGCTAAGGGATACTAAAAGACCGGGCATGGGCGAAAGAACGAGATGGGAGCGATCAGGCTGGATTTTCTTCGGCATGATGGAAGCGAGTTGTGCCACATGCGGCTCGAACATCGCGACGGTGAAGCGAGACCCACCATGGATCACTTCGTAGGCATTTCTCGACCGGCGTATTTGAGCACTGCCAGAATGACCATCGAATTCAAAATCCACTACGGAATCATAGGGATTTCCCAGAACCTTGAAGCGATGGACGCGCGATCCAATCAACACGGACCATCCTGAGGCTTCCTCTTGCAATGCGATTTCAAAGGTTTGGTCGGCGGTCCGCGCGATTCGACAAATCTTCGCTGGCGAGGCAGCGCGTTCAGGCTCAAATGCCATCGGCTGGCGATCTCTGTGTCGAAGCTCATGAACCAGGCTGACCACTGCCAATGCACCGTCTAACACCGAGGCGTCGAGCGCCTCACCAGTAAATCCCCGCTCAAACTCTTCTTCGATAAAGGCCGTGGTCGTCTCGCCCGCCCGAAAGCGCGGGCTCTCAATCAACGCCGTGAGAAAAGCGGTGTTCGCCTGAATTCCGCGGATCTCGAACTGATCCAGCGCCCGGCGCATCGTATCGGCCGCCTGATCGCGATCGGGACCATGCGAGATTAACTTGGCGACCATGGGGTCGTAATGGAGGCTCACTTCTGCGCCTTCGAAGAGGCCCGTGTCGATGCGAACTGTCTCGGATGCCTCCGGCGGACGAAAGCGCGTGACCCGACCGGAAGATGGCATAAATCCTCGGAGTGGATCCTCCGCATAAATGCGGGTTTCCATTGACCAGCCCGATATTCCGACATCGTGCTGAGACAGCGTCAGTTTCTCCCCAGCCGCGATACGCAGCATCCACTCCACAAGGTCGATACCTGTAATCTTTTCGGTTACCGGATGTTCCACCTGAAGCCGGGTATTCATCTCCAGAAAATAAAACTTACGCTCGGCATCCACAATGAATTCAACCGTGCCCGCCGACACGTAGTTTACGGCGCGAGCAAGGTCAATCGCTTGCGCGCCCATCGCCTGGCGCAACGCATCATCAACAAAGGGCGATGGCGCCTCTTCCACGACTTTCTGGTGTCGTCGTTGAATCGAACACTCGCGCTCGTTTAGATGGATGACATGGCCATGCTGATCCGCAAGGACCTGAATTTCGATATGTCTTGGCTGACTGATAAATTTTTCGATAAAAATCCGATCATCAGCAAAACTCGACCGCGCCTCACTGGACGCGCGCTCAAACCCTTCCCGGCATTCTTCGTCAGAGTGTGCAATGCGCATTCCCTTGCCGCCTCCTCCTGCGCTGGCTTTAAGCATGACCGGGTAGCCGATCTTGCGAGCACATCGGATAGCCTCATCAGCATCCGGAATGACGTGATTGAAGCCGGGTACGGTGGATACCCCTGACGCTTCTGCAAGCGCCTTTGATGCGATCTTGTCGCCCATCACTTCGATTGCTTTTTTCGAAGGTCCAATAAATACGATTCCTTCAGCCTCAAGACCGGCAAACAAGGCAGGGTTCTCGGACAGGAAACCGTACCCCGGATGGACCGCTTGCGCCCCGGTTTGTCGACACGCATGGATGATCCGATCAACGACCAGGTAACTCTCGCTTGAGGGGGCAGGCCCAATCAGTACCGACTCGTCCGCCATCGCCACATGCAGCGCCTCTCGATCCGCCTCCGAATACACGGCGACCGTACTAACGCCTAAACGCTTAGCGGTGCGAATGACCCGACAGGCAATCTCCCCGCGGTTCGCAATTAGTATTTTTTCAAACATGAATAAAGCTCGAGATATCTTGTCGTCTGTCAGACAGTCAAGCCGTTAGACCCGTAACTGGGCGACGACACCTCTTGAACCAACCGGGCGATATTATCGCGCGCCGTCTGCTCATAAGCCGAACGAAAATGCGGCGTTGAAAATATAAAGGGCCGGTTTGCGAGATTCTGTAGAAAGGCACACTGGGAGAGGTAAAAGGTTGCCTTATTTTTTGAGTCCGCCTCTTTAAAAAGGTTTTGCGTATCTGCAAAAAACGCGTCCCACTGCTGGCCTAAGCCGGCCAAATCAACGTCGACCATGAACTGCGCGTTGCGATTGTTCGGCGCGGCGGTATGTCGCGTGGCCAGAATGATCTCGCTCACCTCTTCTAAGTACGCTGAGCTTAGGAACCCCTTCCCTCGTGACGAAAACCACTCGACGCTTCTTGCCTCATTATCCGAGGCGCCGGTGTCATAGACCACATCGTGGCACCAGATGGCCATCTCAACCGCCGGATGAACGCCAAGCTCTGGCGTTGCCCGATCATAGTGGGCGAGACAACGCGCTATATGCTCGAGACTGTGGTAGTGACGATCAGGGCCGGTGTACAGCACGTACAGCTCGCTAAATACATTTTGTGATTCAGACCCGCCTCCTGCCTGTCGCCACAATCGGTCGAATCGCGCCCCGTCCACGCTACAACCCAGAAGCGCTATCGCGATTGCTCGCGCCGCAAGGACTCGACCGTTTCAATCGCCAGAGCCAGGCGGTCCGCCATTTGCCGAAGCACGCCAAGGGCAACGTCCGGGTTATCCTTTAACAGATTAAGGAAATCATCGGCTAAAATTCGAAGGCATCGCGTCGATCCATGTGCTTTGAGCGTAGCCGATCTGGGCTGATTGCGAATCACGCCCATCTCACCCACCACATCATTCATCCCAAGCATAGCGATCGGCTCTCCATCTCCCTGCGCGTTGGCATAGACGGATAGCTCGCCAGACATGATGACGTAGGCGCTGTCGGATGCTGAATTTATCGTGAACACGATATCGCCATCATTGAAGGTGACTTCCTCGCTCGCGAAGGCAAGGAGCTTCAACCTCGAATCATCGAGTCGCGCAAACAAGCTGATCTCGCGCAGTTGTTCGGCATCTCTAAGGAAATCCATTTTCATACTCTCTTCATGCGCTCAGGACTGACAGAAGTGAAGACTGAATATTCTATCCGAGCCATCACGGCCATCGGAACTCATCATTCGCTCTCAATCGCTCAAGACGCTCGTACCAGGCGCTGAAGACTCTCCAGATCCTCGTGCGTATTCGCATTCAGGAACATATTGGGGCTGTCCGAAAAATCAACGGCTGCCCAGCTCACCTCTTCAAGCCATTTGTCAATCTTGCGTTCCCCACAATCAAGAAAGCGCCTAAGACTGTCATGCACGCGCCTATGAAGGAGCATAAACACCGGCTGTAGTCGGAGCCCGTCGTGAGCTACCGTCACATCAATGGAGTCACTCGTGATCAATGACCCCATTCGGGCTACATAGTTTTCTTCGATCAACGGCGAGTCACAGGGCGCCGTCACCATCCAGTCTTGCGAGGCGTGGGCAAGACCTGTCAAAAAGCCAGCCAGCGGGCCAGCAAAACCATCGACGCTGTCCGAAATAACCTTTACACCGAGCGCTTGGTACTGATCGTGATTCCGATTTGCACTAATGAGTATCTCGTCGACTTGAGGACCTAATCGATCAAGACCCCATTGCACAAGCGGCTTGTTGTCCAAGGTCATCAACCCTTTATCTTCGCCGCCCATGCGCCGCGCACGTCCACCCGCCAGTAAAAGCCCGCTCATCCTCAATCTTGAGTCGTTAATGATCATTTAAGGCCCCTACCCGCTCTCCGAAAAACACTCCTCCAAAATCAATCCCATTATAATGAGGGCCCTCAAAAACGCCCGTCGTCATGCTAGGACACTCACCTCTTATGAACCCCAGCGCGCTGATCATCCGTCTGCTCTTTATTGGGAGCCTCTTGTCGCTGGTGGGTTGCGGTTCTACTCAAGAGGTAAAAACGAGCAAACCTGCCTGGGATCGAACGACCCAGCTAGAGATTCCGCCCGATCTCACAGCACCGACAGCTACACCCGGCAGCGAGCAGTTCTCGGCCGCCGCCCGAGACGCATCTCAAGCCGAGCGCGACCAGTATGCTGAATTTCAAAAATTTCAGCAGATGGCCGATTTTCAGGATTTCATGGAGTGGCGCGAGAAATACTCAGCCACGCTTGATCTCAGCATAGAAGCGTTTCGAGAGGCCCGAGATCAAAAACTGGCGCAAAGCCTTGTCGAACAAGGTGTACTAAACATCACCGCATCTGACGGCCAAAAGATACTTCTTATTAGCGACACCATGGAAAAGAGTTGGCAGCGCCTCGAGACGGCGGCTCTCAACATGGGAGTGCACATAGTCTCCCGACGACAGGATAGCGGGGTGCTGCGCATTCACTATGGAACTGAGCAACCCGAGCAAAACAGCGGGTGGACGGACTGGCTTCCCTGGCTAAGCGATCCGATTATTTTTTCCGTCACGTTGGAGCTTATCCGCAGCGGCCCTTCGATTACGGTTCGTGACGACGAGGGCAACATGATCAACACAGAGCTCGCCAACTCATTTATCGACCGACTCGGCGTGCAGTTGCGTACGTTTTCTGACAACGCCGGGGAGACGAACGGGAATCAACCAAATGATGAGCTCAGCGCCCGCCTCGAAGAGACGGCAAGCGGACATCTGGCTTTAATTGTAAAAGGCGCGGCCGGCGCGGTTTGGAAACAGCTCGACCAAAAGATCCGTGACACCGAGTTCTCGGTCATTGGGCGTGATTTACAGAATCTTAGTTTCAGGATTCGCTACGATGACCCCTCGCGTCTGGCGGAAAAATCCTGGGTAGATTCACTCGCCTTCTGGCGTGATGACGAAAGCGCGCCGGCGGAAGACATCGAGCTTATCTTGACGCCAACCGGCAGCGAGACGCGCATTGACGCGTTAAATGAATCGAAAGCGCAAAGTGATGTGGGCGACCAGGTTCTCACCCTAATACTCAAGAGTTTTGAGGTCCGCTAGATCACACAGGCTGAATCTGGGCGCGTCTTGAAGATCTACTCATCCAGCTTATCGCAGCAGCCATGGACCCTGCTAGAAGGCTTATGAGGATTTAAGCGCCGCCTGCTCGGCCTTCCACTGCTGATAGGCCTTGAACTCCTGCCAGCGCTTCCACTCAAGGTACTCCGCGTACTCAGGATCATTCATTGCCGCCGCTGAGCCTTGCCCAGATTGTTCGTTATTGTTTCCCCCGAAAAGGTCCAAACTGAATCCGCTTCCGACCTGGCGAAGCGGGGATCGGGCATAGGGGGAGTCGTCTGCGGGAATGGTGTTGGGGTCATTCTCCACGCCGGATCCGGCCACCACGTCGGTGGTCTTATTTAGATTGGTAATTGAAGAGCAGCCTGACGCCAGCATGATTCCGAACCCGCAGGCGAAAAAGACCACCGATCGAAAAAGGGCAAGATGTCTCAATTCCACTCTCATTGATTATTTGATCTGCAAAGCAAATACTAGATTTTGATTATAAGTCCTCACGGAGCCCCGTAGTGCCATTAGGACTTTATCGCTTCACTGGGCAAACCAAGAGCCTCGCCCTTTCATTGCTTTCCCACGACGATCTGGCGAACTTGGGCAATATGAAAGACAGAGATATCATTAATTACCTCGACCCCTGCCGGCCAGAAAACCAATCTTTGTTACCGTGGTGGAAAGTGTTCTCGTAAAAAAGAAGTGGTTGGCGGCTCTATCAAGCGCCTTGATGACCCCTGTGACCATGGCCGAGGTTGCTATCTCTGGATCGATTCGCAGCGGTATTGAGCACACCGGTTCTGACTGGCAAGTCATCGATAACGACTCTCGACTTCGGTTCCAGTTTTCTTCTGATCTTGCTGATGGTCAAAACGCTTACATGAACTACGAGTTCAGGGTAAACGCCGCCCAGGGCAGTATGGTGACCGGCGACAAAAAGCTCTTGTCTTTTATCGGCGTAAAGGGCGATTGGGGTTCCCTGAGCTTGGGTGCTCAGTGGAGCACCGCATTCAACACGGTCGGCACCTTTATTGACAAATCTTTCTGGTACGGTGGCTCGTCTCTGGAGTGCGTTCAATATCGAATGAATCACTCTGTGATGTTTGCCACCTCACTCGGCGGCCTGAGCCTGATGGCTGACGCACAGATGGACACCAGCGGCGGTACGCTTGACCGCAGCACCGTAGGCGGGTTGTTCTCCAATGGCACGCTATCCGTAGCCGCCATGTATCAACATGCGGACGACGACTGCCTGGGAGTTGCCGGCGGGCTTTCGCTGGGTCACGTGGATCTGTCCGGCGGATTTGTCGAACGAGCCAGTGGCGCTATCGGATGGGATATCAATGCTGCTTTCGGGTATTTATGGATTGACTACCACTCCTCAGACAGCGCGGGCGCTGCCATCGTTATGAAGCAAGTCTTAGGAATAGGTAACGAGGTCGATCTGATCTTCGAAGGCGTCGATAGGGAATCCGGGATCAGAGGCGGTGCATTCCTTCGTTACGACTTCTAGGCATCGAGCTTGAGACCAGGGCCAAACGGCATTCAAAACCGCCAAAAGGCGCGCTTTTCAGGGCGAAGTCCAAGGAGAATTTGCGAAAAATGAGTGAGTCGCCTACGAGGCGTTAAGCAGATGCTATCCACCCGAGGGATGAATCCGCTGCAAGATATTGTTTTTATTAATAAATATTACTATCGACACCATCATTGGCGAGTGTTGTTTTTTTGAGACAGCATTTTGTAAAAAAGACGTCTAAATGTGGTCTACATCCCTTTTTAAGCAGAAAATAGCGTTGCTTTTGTACAAGAGCAACACTTAACCTCTTTAGGAGAAACCTAGTAATGCAAAAGAAACTGATTGCAGCAGCAGTGGCTGGCGCCCTCGTGGCTCCTTCTGCGATGGCTGAAGTTGCGGTTTCCGGCTCGATCCGTACCGGCGTTGAGTACACCGGTGACGACTGGCAGGTTGCTGATAACTACTCCCGTCTTCGCTTCAAAGCCTCTTCCGATCTGGGTAACGGTCAGAGCGCCTACATGAACTACGAGTTCCGTGTGAACTCCGCTCAGGGCTCTATCGTGACTGGTGACACCCAGCGTCTGTCCTACGTGGGCATTAAAGGCGATTGGGGTTCATTGAGCCTCGGCGCTCAGTGGAGCACCGCGTTCAACACCGTTGGTACCTTCATCGATAAATCCAACCGCTACGGTGGCGCAGGCAACACCTGTATCCAGTACCGTATGAAGAACTCCGTCATGCTGAGCACCCAACTGGGTGGCCTGAGCCTGATGGCCGACGCGCAGATGAGCACCGGCGGCGATACGCTTGACCGTGGCACCGTCGGCGGTCTGTTCTCCATCGGCGGTCTGTCCCTCGGCGCCGTGTACCAATCCGCTGACGCAGACTGCATGGGCGTGGCCGCAGCCATGAACATCGCCGGTATCGGCATCTCTGGCGGCTTCACCGACACCGACGGTGGTGACACCGGCTACGGCGTCAACGCCTCCATCGGCGGTCTGTGGCTCGACTACGAGACCAATGACAGCTCCGACGGCGTGATCACCGGTTCCTACGGCCTTGGCCTGGGCGGCGGTGCGAAGATGATCCTCGAAGTCTCCAACAACGGCGACGATACCATGGGTATCGGCATGCTGCGGATGGATTTCTAAGATCCGCTGTTTAATCGAGCCGCTGGCTTGATGTAAAAAGGGCGCCGAAAGGCGCCCTTTTTATTTGTCCTGACCCGAGTCTGCAACATGCCACGAGCGATACAGCACGCTCGGACGCTACTCTCTTGTTGCCGGAGTGCCTAACACCGGGGCCAAACCGCCCAGATGCTTTTCGTAACGCCGCCAACGTTCAGTGGATCGCGCATGCAGCGGTTGCCGAACCTGATAAAGGCTCAGGGTGTCCACACGACCCACATGATCCTCATGATGCAGCAAGGCATCATCCCAGACCAAATTCAATGCGCTTAGCACAGGCCTAAGCGCTGCTTTGGGGTCCGAGACCAATTCTTCGTAATGCACATCAAGCAACCGATCACCAAGAACAGATTTCCAGTGCGTCATTAAGTTTTGATAACACTGGTAATAACGCGCGAGCTCCCCAAGATCGTAGGCAAAGTCCATACCTGCGGGGAACATTTGAAAGTAAGTGGACAAACACGTGTCCATCGGATTCCGCAGGCAGTGAATCAAGACCGCATCGGGAAAAAGCGCCGCGGCGAGGCCCGCGTGAATAAAATTTTGCGGCATCTTATCGATCACGAACCGCTTGTTCCTTTGCTTTGCCTCGAGCGCCGCCAGATATCGACCCGCCGCCTCCTCCACATCAGACTCGCTCATCTGAGTGACACATTCAGGCCAAGGATCCGACGACCGCGCGGCAAATTGGCGGGCCACTTGTGATAGCGCTCGGAGCTCGCCCGCGGTTCCAACGTCCGGATGCGCGCAGAGGACCTGCTCCAGCAATGTGGTCCCGGATCGAGGCATGCCTAGAATAAACAACGGCTTTCGAGAGGAATGGCCCGATGCCTTTAGGCGGGATAACTGGTCCTGACTAAAGACCGATGTTAGCCGGTGGAACTGTGCCTCAATCGCGCTGCCATCAAACTCAATCTGACTGCGGTGCTGCTGATTGCCCCTTTGATAATAGCGAAAGGCCTGATCAAACCTTCCCACATCATCAAAGGCCTTGCCAAGGGCAAAGTGAAGGTGGACCGCCTGATCCGGGGATAGCTGCGGCCGTTTATCTAACGCCTGCATGCGCTTAATATCGACATCACCCTCGACAAACCGTTTCCCCAGCGCGATGTTGAGCCATGGCTTGGTGAAGAACGGAAATCTCCCGGTGAGCGTCCGGAAAATTTCCTCAGCCTGGTCGTGATGACCAAGCGAGGCAAGCGCCTGAGCCAGATCATTCTGAATCATCGGATTGTCCGCATGGCTCTGGAGCAACTTTTTATACAGCGCGACCGCCTCATCAAGGTCGCGCATTTCGTAAGCCAGATCAGCCGCCTGGGCAAGAAGTTCTTCCGAGTCGGGATGTCGGGCCCGGGCTTGCTCACAAGTTGCCTTGGCTTCCTCCATACGGTCCCAGCCGCGAAGCGCAAATCCGAGAGACAGCCAAAGAGCAACCTCATCCGGAAAGGCTTCACAGGCTTGTCGAAGCGTGGCTTCTGCACGATCCGTACTGCCGGACGCATCCTGCGTGCGAGCGAGCGCAATAATGATTTCCACATTCCCCGTCGAGATCGACAGCGCCTGTTTGAAATCAGCTTCGGCAGCCTCAAAATCTTCCAGCATGGCATGTGCCTCCGCTCGCCCCACCAGCGCGTGAAGATTTTGCGCCTGTGAATCGACAGCTTGATTAAACACATCAAGTGCCTGCTGGCCATCATTATTTGCGAGACAAAGCCTGCCCAGGTGGATCCGCCCCTCGATCGAGCCAGGGTTTTTCTGGACCCCGATTTTGCAATCCCGAACAGCGGCAGGCAGTCGACCAAGTCCCGCATAGGCTTCAGCTAGCGCAAACTGAACATCGGCATCGACCGGTATTGCCTTTTGAATCTTCTGAAGCAGTGAAAGCGCCGTTCGAAAATCCTGCTTACCAAGGGCCTTTAGCGCCCTTTCCCAGGTTTTTTTTAAATAAGCCTTATCCATATCAGATCGCAAAAGTCTCAAAGAGCTTTTTGATTATCCGTCAGGAGGGCTACCAAAGGCGTGGAAATCTCTGATCTGGCACGACGCACGCTTAAAAAAATGGATTCGCCACGCATACCCAAGGGGAACTCCCGGAAAAAAGTTGATGAATTGATTGCTCTTTGGCGCTTGGTGAATTGTAAGGATTCGTTTGGCTCGGGTAGACTCACAGCGTGTTTTACAGCCGTGAGGCTTTATGTCCGACCCATCACATTTGGCGCCCGCTGTCCCCGACGCCCCGGAACGCAGCATCCGCGAATGGCTGCAGCATAACCGCATTGAAGATATCGAGGCGGTGATCCCCGACATGACCGGCATCGCCAGAGGCAAATTAATCCCGGCGCATAAATACAGCGAAGAGGTCGGCTTACGACTTCCGGAGGCTATTTTTCTGCAGACCGTCACGGGGGATTATCCCGATGACTGGAGCGCAGTGGATCCAGCAGATAAAGATGTCCTACTTAGGCCCGATATCGATACCTTCCGCCTCGTACCCTGGGCGTCTGAGCCAACTGCACTAGCCATCCACGACTGCTATTACGCCGATGGCTCGGTGGTGGAAATGGCGCCCCGACAAGTCCTGAAAAAGATCGTGAACCTATATCGCGAACGCGGGTGGGATCCTGTGGTGGCGCCCGAGCTTGAGTTTTATCTCATCAAACCGAATCCGGATTCGGATTACCCCCTGGAGCCGCCCATCGGTCGCTCGGGTCGTGCGGAGTCGGGTCGTCAATCGTATTCAATAGATGCCGTAAACGAATTCGACCCCCTGTTCGAAGATCTATATGACTACTGTGAGAGCCTGGATATCCCGCTTGAAACATTAATTCATGAATCAGGTGCCGCTCAGATGGAAGTTAATCTGCTGCATGGTGATCCAGTCGAGATCGCCGATCAGGCGTTCTTGTTCAAACGGACCGTCCGCGAAACCGCCCTGCGCCACAAAATGTATGCCTCCTTTATGGCCAAGCCCATGGAGAATGAGCCTGGCAGTGCGATGCATATTCATCAAAGTGTCGTCTCGTTAGACGATCGCCAAAATGTATTCAGCCAGGCGGACGGCGAAGCCAGTCCACTCTTCTATTGGCATATTGGAGGTCTTCAGAAGCATTTGCCGGCAGCCCTCTCACTGCTCGCACCGAACATTAACTCCTATCGACGGATACAGCGCTATAACGATGCGCCTATTAACGTGCAGTGGGGAATAGATAATCGAACGGCGGGTCTTCGGGTGCCTGGTTCATCGCCTCAGGCGCGACGGATTGAAAATCGCGTGCCGGGAGCAGACTGCAATCCCTATCTGGCGATCGCTGCCAGTCTTGCCTGCGGTTTGATCGGCATGTTGAACGAAACCGATCCGAGCGCCCCTATCGTCGGAAGCGCCTATGAGATGCCGTACGAGCTGCCACGCAGTTTGGAGCAGGCCCTGCTGGCGCTTAACGCGAGCGAACCCCTGCTGGATATTTTGGGTAAACGATTTGCGTTGGCGTGGACAGCAGTTAAAGAAAAAGAATACGAGGCTTTTTTGCAGGTGATTAGCTCTTGGGAACGGGAACACCTCTTGTTAAACGTGTAAAGCCAGCCATCGCGATTCCTTCAAGCAATCCACTAACCATAAATTCACCGATAAACTATCTAAACCCAACCGCTGGGCTTGGACGAAAAGGAGAAAAGAATGGCTCTCAGCACCGCGCAATACCAGAAACTAGATAACGCGCATTTTCTTCATCCTTTTACAGACCATAAACAGTTGCATCAAAAAGGCGCTCGAATCATCGAGAGCGCTGAGGGCGTCTACCTTTTTGATTCCGACGGCAACCGCTTGTTAGACGGCATGGCCGGACTCTGGTGCGTGAACGTTGGCTACGGACGAAAAGATCTTGCAGAGGTTGCAAAAAGCCAGATGGAGCAACTGCCCTACTACAACAGTTTCTTTCAGACCGCCCATCCGCCGGTGATCGAATTGTCTGCCCTGTTGGCCGAGGTCACGCCCAGGCATCTGAATCATGTCTTTTTTACCAATTCGGGCTCTGAATCCAACGACACCGTGGTCCGGATGGTCCGCCACTACTGGCAAAGCCTGGGACACCAAGAGAAACAGGTAATTATCAGCCGCAAAAATGCCTACCACGGCAGCACGATGGCGGGCGCGAGCCTTGGCGGCATGGCGGCAATGCACTCTCAAGGAGGCCTACCGATTGCCGACATCGTTCACATCAATCAGCCCTTTTGGTACCACGAGGGAGGCGATCTCTCTCCAGAAGAATTTGGCAAGAAAGTGGCGCATGAGCTCGAGCAGAAAATAGAAGAACTGGGCGAGCATCGAGTGGCCGCGTTCATCGCTGAACCCATACAGGGGGCCGGTGGAGTCATCGTACCTCCCGACAGCTACTGGCCTGAGATCAGCGCCATCTGTAAGCGCCATCAGATTCTTCTGGTCGCGGATGAAGTAATCTGCGGTTTTGGGCGTACCGGCGAGTGGTTTGGCAGCGACTATTACGACCTTAAACCTGATCTCATGTCGATCGCAAAAGGACTTTCTTCTGGATATTTGCCCATCGGCGGCGTAATGGTCGCGGACCATGTCTCCAACGTGCTGATTGAAGAAGGCGGCGAATTCTTTCACGGCATGACGTATGCGGGCCACCCTGCAGCCTGCGCCGTTGCTACAGCCAATATCAAGATCCTAAGGGACGAAGGTATCATCGATAATGTTAAGAAAAACACAGGCCCGTATTTGCAGCGCCGATGGCGTGAACTGGCTGATCACCCCTTGGTCGGGGAAGCGCGCGGGGTAGGATTTTTAGGGGCGCTACAGCTCGTCGCGGATAAAGCATCCCGAACACCGTTCGAGGCGAATCGGCACGTAGGGATGACCTGTCGCGACATCGCCACAAAAAATGGGTTGGTGATGCGGGCGGTCGGCGATAGCATGATCATCTCGCCGCCGCTCATCATGTCGACAGATCAGATTGACGAACTTGTCACTCTCGCTCACCAGGCGCTCGACGAGACCCAGACGGCTCTCCAGCGGTCTTGACCGTCGGGTTCACTCAAGACACCGGCACGCGGCATTTTTCGTTGTATTTGAGGCGCCCGGCATCGGCGAAAATGACCCCATATCCCGCGGACCCGCTTGGGATCCATGGGCAGGCAAATCTTCAGCACGTCCCTCGCGCAAATCGAGAAAAAATCTAATATAGTAGTGAGCAAGGACTAAGGAGCAGTCCGCCAAATAACTACTGTCACCCCGGAGGAGAACGATGAGAAAAGAAACAAAAGAAGATGTGATTGAGCAACTGGCCACCGGTCAGTTGACCCGACGTCAGTTCAACCAACGGTTGATGGCTCTTGGCGCCACGATGGTGGCCATGCCAATGGGACGCTCGGCGTTCGCCTCGGCCGCTGATAACCCCACCGTCTTTACCTGGGAAGGCTGGGAAGTTCCCGAACTTCACCAACCCTATCTGGCGAAGTACAACGAATCGCCCAATATGGCGATTTTCGGCGATGAGGAAGAGGCCTTCGCCAAGATGCGTGCAGGATTTAAGGTCGACCTGACCCAGCCCTGCACCTATAAGGTACCGATTTGGAAGGATGCCGGAATTTTGCTGCCGATTGATACCAGTCGCCTTAGCACCTGGAAAGACATCATCCCTAGCCTGAAGACCATTCCTGGGACCTTCGAGGGGAACAAACAGTATTTCTTCCCGACCGACTGGGGTTTGACGTCTGTGCTCTATCGCGCAGATCTCATGCCCGAATATGTCGATAAAGAAACATGGGGCATGCTGTGGGATCCCAAATACAAAGGCCGACTGTCGATGGCGGACAGTCTTATTGACGGCGTGATGGTGGCCGCGATCTACACCGGCGCCAAAGATCCGTTCAATATGACCGAGGCCGAGATGGCGAAAACCCGGGCGGCATTAAAAGAACAGCTACCGCTGATGCGTTACTACTGGACCAGCCCTGCCGATATTGAGCAAGCGCTGGCGTCCGGTGAGCTCGTCGCCACGTCGGCCTGGAACTCCTCCTATGCCGCCCTGAAGAAGGAAGGCCTTGACGTCCGCTACAACAGTCCTAAGGAAGGTGCGATGACCTGGGTGTGCGGCTTCTGCCTGATGTCTGATCATGATCCAGCCAAACTGGACCGGATTTATGACTACCTGGATGCATATGCAAGCGTCGAGTCCGGCGTATTCTCAATAACGGAATACGGCTACGGTCACGGAAACATCAATGCATTTGCCAAGGTGGAGCAGGACAGTCCCGGCCTTCTGACCGAGCTTGGCTTCTCGGTCAACGTGGATGAGACTCTCAATGCGGGAATCTTCCAGGCGCCAATGGCGAATGAACCGGCGTTGCAGGCGATGTTCGAGGAAGTCAAAGCGGGAATGTAGTGTCGCTCCTGCTGTTGGTCTGACGTTCCGGATAATGCCGGGTGGAGAGACTCCGCCCGGCATTATGCTTTAAAGGGTTGCGCGCTCTGCGACCCCGATGGAATATTCAAAACGCATAAAAATGTAACGGTTGGCTTCTATTTCTTCTTTCAATGAATCCGAGCGCTTCACATCAATCATCTGTCGGTCTGGCGATTCGCAAACGGTTCTTGTCCAGTGAGCCACTGCGAGGCTACTCGCTGCTCTCTCCGACGCTGCTTACGATGCTTTTTGGCCTGGCGATGCCTCTGCTGGTGTTGTTTGGACTCAGTTTCTGGCTGCAGGATTATGTTGATTTCATCAAAACATTTTCTCTGCAGAACTACTCGGACTTTTTCGCAAAGCCGATCTATGGCGCGATTCTGATGAAATCCATTCGGATTTCGGGCATGGTCACGCTTGTAACCGTGTTGCTTGCCTATCCAATGGCCTACTTCATTGCGTTTCGGATCAAGAGCAACAAGCTGGTTTGGCTCATCCTGATCACGGTACCCTTCTGGACCAGCTATCTTCTTCGAGTCTTTGCGTGGAAATTGATGCTTGGTTACAACGGTGTGGTGAACTCAGGGCTTAAGTCGCTGGGGCTGATCAGCGAACCGCTGGAATTCCTGCTTTATAACCCGACCGCAGTGGCAATTACCCTGGCGCACGCGTGGGCAGCATTTGCGATCCTGCCGATCTATGTTTCTCTTGAGAAAATCGACCGGTCGCTTCTAGAAGCAGCGCGGGATCTCGGTGAGAACGCGTTTATGACCTTCATCCGCGTTACCCTACCGCTTTCGATGCCCGGGGTGATTGCGGCCAGCCTTTTGGTGTTCATCCCCACCGTCGGCGACTATGTAACGCCTTCGCTGGTGGGCGGGCCAAGCGGCATCATGATCGGGAACATCATCCAGTCCATGTTTGGTAAGGCGTTCAACTGGCCGCTTGGCGCGGCAATCTCGGTTGTTTCCATGTTGACCGTGACGGCCATCGTATGCCTGTTTCTCTGGGGCACGCATCGCCTGCGAAGGGCCGTCGCATGAGCAAGCGACGTCCTTGGTGGCGCGCAGACGCCTTCACAATTTACGCCGTCATTTATCTCACGTTCATTTATTTGCCCGTATTGTTTTTGCCACTTTTCTCCTTTAACAATTCGAAGTACATCGCGTTCCCGCTTAAAGGCTTTACGCTCAAGTGGTACGAGCAGATGATTAATAGCCCAGACATGCTCGAGGCGCTGCTGAACAGCGTAAAGGTGGGTATTACCGTAGCCATCCTGAGCACGATACTGGGCCTGCTGGCGGCAAAAGCCGTCACTCGCTACCGGCTACCCGGTCGGGGGCCGGTCATGGGCTTCATCATGGTGCCGCTGGTCATCCCGGAGATTATTCTCGCGATCTCGCTACTCATTTTAATTACGCAAGTGGATATCCCCTTGTCGTTGTGGACGGTGGGCTTCTCTCACATGCTTTTGTGCACCCCTTTCGCCATGCTGGTCCTGATCTCACGAATGGAGGGCTTTGATAAAAGTCTTGAGGAGGCGGCGCTCGATCTGGGTGAAAGTGCCTGGATGACTTTTTGGCGCGTCACCTTCCCGATTGTTTTGCCGGGTATCGTCGCGAGTCTTTTGCTGACCTTTACGATTTCTTTTGATGAGTTTGTATTGGCATTCTTTCTTACCAGTACCGACCCAACGCTACCCATCTATATCTGGAGTTCGCTACGATTCCCCACTAAGATCCCAGCAGTACTTGCGCTCGGAGCGACAATTTTTGTCTTGTCTTTCGTCGTGGTCTCTTTCAGCGAATGGTTCAGAAGGCGAGGCGTCAAACTTGAAAGCAGTTCAGGAATCTGATCATGAGTGATGCAATTATTTCTTTTCAGGGCGTTGGCAAACACTTTGGCAAAGTGAAGGCGGTCGATAACGCTTCCTTTGACATCCAAAGAGGTGAATTCTTCTCGCTCTTGGGCCCCTCAGGCTGCGGAAAAACCACCCTGCTCCGCATGGTTGCCGGTTTTGAAGTGCCGGACGAGGGAGAGATCATGATCGATGGTGAGCCCATGTCCGCCACGCCGCCCAATAAGCGGCCGGTCAATATGGTTTTTCAAAGTTACGCTATCTTTCCGCATCTTGATGTTCGCGGAAATATCGCCTTTGGCATGCGTAGGTCGGGGCTGTCGCGGGCCGAACTGGATCAAAGGATCGACGAGGTGCTCGATCTGATTAAACTGCCCGGCTACGGCTCCAGAGGCGCCGCCGAACTTTCGGGCGGGCAGAGACAACGTGTCGCTCTCGCTCGGGCGCTGATCAAACAGCCCAAAGTGCTGCTTCTGGATGAGCCACTGGGCGCGCTCGATAAAAAACTCCGCGAGCAGATGCAAATCGAGCTTCGACAACTGCAACAGCAGATCGGGATTACGTTTTTATTTGTCACGCATGACCAGGAGGAAGCGCTCACGCTATCCGATCGGATCGCTGTCATGTCCGAGGGTGAGGTGATGGAGATCGCTTCCCCGGGTGACCTTTATGAGTCGCCGAGTTCTAGATTCGTTGCCGACTTTATCGGCAGCATGAACTTCTTCGAGGCCGAGATATCAAACGTCCATGGCGACAGGATAGAGGTTGATGCCCGCGGCATTGGACGCACCATGATCCGGCGCCAGGAAAGACTTTCCAGCCCCGGACAGAAGATCTGGGTCGCCATCCGTCCAGAAAAATTCCAGCCGGTCTTTACTGATCCAAAAGAGGCAGAAAATACCCTCGCCGGTACGCTGGGCCCATCCGCCTACCTGGGTGATCGAAGCCATTTTTACGTTCATGTTGCGGATCGTGACGAGCCGGTTTTGGTTGCCCTCCAGAATCTGAATCGCGCTATTGGTGACATGCGCCAACCTAACCAGCCGATCTGGCTGCGGTGGACCGATGACGCCGTTGTCGTACTGCCTCGCTCCTGATCATTCAACCCCATCCCGGTCGCAATCCAGGCGACTCTGGATTGCTCTGAGTTTCTTCTACGTTCTCTCGAGCGCCGCCTCTGGCGAGATGGCCTTGCGGGCGGATCGAGAGCAAGGCGTATTGCGGGACGGCAATATTACCTACCAACTGGATGGCAGCTCACTCCCCCCGGCGGACGGAGTTTGCTTGAATCAGGGTCAGGCCTGGGGCTGTGGTGCGTCAGCGTGGGATGCGCTGGAAAGGCACTTGCAAGAGTTCTCCGTCGAGTGTCGACCCCTTGTTGCCATTCAGAGTAGCGAAAACGCAAATTTATCTGCGCAGTGCAGCGTCTCCGGATCCAGCCTGAATGCCCAACTGATCCGCGAAGGCTGGGCCCTCGCAGACAATCGCGTTGGCGCCATTTATCTTGAAGAGGAGGCCGCTGCGCAAAAGGCCCAGCTGGGCATTTGGCGGGGAGGGTTTGAACCTCCCGATACCTGGCGCGCCTCCTCAAAGGAAAATTGCAGCGTATGCGCGCTCAGGCATCAAAGCCTAATTGACAGTCGTGACAAGCGAAAAAAGGCATCGGGTGCATCAAGCAACGACTGATCGTAACGATCCAGCAAACCTGTTATCCGCGCCTGACGACCGTGCTCATCGAAGCCCTGAATCCCGAGAATTGGCCGTTCTTCAAGGCAGATATCCTGGCAATCGAATCATCGACCTATGAGCCTTCACGGCGGGATTCGCCGGACTTTCTTGAGAAGATCGTGACCCATCCAAAGAGCTTAAGCCTCATTGCCCGAATAAATAATGAGACCGCCGGCTTTTGTCTGGGCGCACCGCTTGATCTTTTTTCCCACGTTCGGGGCCCTCGTGAGGATACCGAACCCCTACCCAGTCGCGTGCTTTATTCTGCAGACACCTGTGTTTGCTCCCAGTTCCGGCGCCAGGGCGTGGGTCGCGCCCTGAAGCAGCAGCAGATACAGCTCGCCCAACAGGCAGGCTTTCAGGCGATCACAGGGCGAAACCGGGCGGGCCTCGCGCAGGACATGTGGCGCCTGAACCGCTCGCTCGGTGCTCGGGCCTTTCATATAATCGAGAACGACTATAACGACGACCTCACACCAAATCTCTGTATCTACTATCGTATTAACCTTACCCCCTAGACCATGACTCGACCGCATCGCATTGAAATTGTTGAAGTAGGGCCGCGTGATGGTCTTCAGAACGAAACCGAGCATCTCTCACCGGCCGAGCGGATTGATTTGATCGAGAAACTAGCCCTCGCAGGTCTAAAACAAATCGAAGCGGGTTCGTTCGTCTCGCCGCGATGGGTGCCGCAAATGGCCGGCAGTGATGTCATTCTGAAGTCTCTTCGCGACCGCGATGACCTGAGACTGCCCGTGCTCGTACCGAATATGCGGGGTTATGAAGATGCACGGGCTGCCGGAGTACGCGAAATTGCGGTCTTCGGCGCCGCCACGGAGACGTTTTCGCAAAAAAATATCAATTGCAGTATCGATGAAAGCCTACAGCGCTTCGAAGCGGTGTGCATGCAAGCACGGAACGACAACGTCCGAGTACGGGGCTACATCTCGTGCGTTCTGGGTTGTCCTTACGAGGGCGAGGTCGATCCCGGGAGCGTGGCGCGAATTGCGCAGGCCCTTATGGATATGGGTTGCTCGGACTTATCTCTTGGCGACACCATTGGCGTAGGCACAGCAGATAGAGCAAGACGCCTTGTGGAGGCATGCGCAGAACACGTCGGAATTGAAAAAATCGCCGTGCATTTTCATGATACCTATGGACAGGCCCTTGCAAACATTCTGGCGTGTATCGAGCTCGGCGTAACCACTGTCGACACCGCGATTGGTGGGTTGGGGGGTTGCCCGTACGCGAGCGGGTCTGCGGGAAACGTAGCTACCGAAGACGTGGTCTACATGCTTAACGGACTGGGGATCGACTGTGGAGTCGATCTCAACGCGCTGCTGGACATCACGAGCGATCTTTGCGCCCGACTGAATCACCCTCCTGCATCGAGGGTGGCTCGAGCGCTACTCGCGCAACGCTCCTGAAATCCGCCTAACCCGCCAGGCGGCTCTGCGACGTCGCAATCAAATCCAGACCCCGCCGAAGATCGGCCTTCACATCATCAGGATGTTCTAGACCTACACCAATACGGATAAGGTTTTCGGTGATGCCGGCAGCCTGACGCTGCTTTTCAGAAATTCGCGCATGGGTGGTTGATGCGGGGTGGGTGATCGTCGATTTGGCATCCCCCAGATTGGCCGTGATCGACAGCAGCCGGGTTTGATCAATCATCTGCCACGCATCGGCTTGAGAGCCATGGATTTCAAACGCCACAATCCCACCGAAGCCCCGCTGCTGCTGTAAAGCCAGCAGGTGTCCCGGATGGGTAGATAGTCCCGGATAAAACACTTTTCGAACCGCTGGATGCCCCTGCAACCAGTCGGCCAACTCAGCAGCATGCTCGCAGTGCGCGTTCATTCGAAGGGGGAGCGTCTCGAGCCCTTTCTGAAACACCCAGGCATTGAAGGGGCTCATTGAAGGGCCTGTGGTTCTCAAGGTATTGAACAACTCATCGTAGAGCGCTCGATCGTTCACCACCAACGCCCCGCCCACACAACGCCCCTGACCGTCTAAATACTTCGTGGCCGAGTGAACCACTACATCGGCGCCATATTCAAGAGGCTTCTGCAAAACCGGCGTGCAATAGACATTGTCGACCACAAACAATGCGCCAGCCTCCTTCGCAATTCTTGACAGTGAAACCAGATCAGCGATTTCACAGGTAGGGTTGGAAGGCGTCTCCACGAAAAGAAGGCGAGTCTTTGGACCCACCGCCCGCTGCCAAGCGGGTAAATCGGTGAGCGCAACAAAATCGGTGACCACACCAAAGCGACTGAGTGTTTTGGAGAATAACGAAACGGTCGAGCCAAACACATTCTCTGAGACCGCGACCCGATCGCCCGCTTTCAAAACAGAGAGCGCCAAACAGAGAATCGCGGACATACCCGATGCTGTAGCGATTGCAAACTGACCCCCTTCCATCGTCGCGAGACGATCTTCGAATGCCCGCACCGTGGGATTGGTAAACCGTGAGTAAACATTACCCTCTGACGCTCCCGAAAACTTTGCCGCAGCATCCGCTGCGTTCTCGAAAACGAAGCTCGAGGTGGCAAAAATGGGGTCGCTATGCTCCAACTCGGCCGTCCGGCGCTGGCCGGCTCGAATTGCTAGCGTCTCGATATTTAAAGGTTCGGTGAGATCGTGCATAACCTGCCTCCTTAATCCGGCCGAGCGCAGGGCACAAAAAAACCCGCTGCAGTCGGGGCTGAAGCGGGGTACCTAGAAGCCTCGCTTTAGCCGTATTTTTTAAGCGCCCGCAAGCTGATATTCAAATCGGCGCTAAGCGGAATGTAGCGACTTAGCAGGGTTATGTCAAAAACAGTAAGTAAGGCTTCCAGGTCGGCACAGCCGACGGCGGTACAACAAGAGAGCTCCTCCGGCGCGTTTATCGCAAAATCAGATCCGACAGAGCCGACAAATCCTTTATTTCAGCAGCCACCGAGGTGCCCAACCGCTCGGCCTTCTGGCCAAAGCGGTTCACCCAGATGACTCTGAAGCCGAAGGCATCGGCGCCGGCGGCGTCCCAGGCGTTTGAGGACTGAAAGGCGATTTCTGTTGCCTCAACCCCTAATGCGTCCACGGCCTGCTGGTACACCCGGGGATCGGGTTTGTACATTCGGATACCATCAACGGAAAGTACGGCATCAAAGTATCCCTCCAATTTCGCATGATGTATTGCGCTCGATAGCATCTTGGGCGAACCATTGGAAAGAATAGCGCAGCGGACACCTTTTGATTTCAATTCATCAAGAAGTCCGGGCACCTCCGGATAGCAGGAAAGACCAAGATACGCCTGCATAAGATCCGCCCGAAGTTGTGAATCTGAAATACGGTGTGTATCCAGAGCAAAATCCAGCGCATCCCCGGTGACCTCCCAAAAGTCAACGTACCGTCCCATTAGGGTCCGTAGCCACGTATATTCCAGCTGCTTGGTTCTCCAAAGCTGTGAAACCGCTGACGCATTAGCCATCCGGTGTGTGTGTTGTGCGACAGCCGAGTGCACGTCGAATAGCGTGCCGTACGCATCAAACACGCAAGCCTTGATTCCCTGTAGCGCACGCTCCTTCACCGAATACTCCCTATTATTTCTGCTCTGATCCAAGTGGCGGAATCGAATAGGTTGCTGTCACGTGTGCGACCAACGTATCACTCCCCTCGCTAAAAATCTCGACTTCGCCAACCGCTAGACGCTTGCCGGTCTTAATCATTCTTGCTTCGGCAATCAAGTCATGCGGTCCCGGTCGACTCAAAAAGTTGATGTTTAAATTGGTAGTCACCGCGAGGGGTACTATCCCGATCTCGCTAAGCAGCGCCACATAAATGCCGTAGTCAGCAAGCCCCATCATCACCGGGCCGGCGATCGTATCTCCCGGTCGCAAAAACTTACTGAGATAGGGCGCCCGGACCGTCGCCCTTCCGCGCCCGAGCGATTCCAGCGTAAATCCATGCTCGGCCGCGAACGGTAACTGTTCCTCGACCAGTTGCAGCACATCGTTAATCGAAATTTTAGACACCGCGGTTTACTTCGCTCAGGTTGACGTGTAGGGTATCGGCACGCGCATAGAGGATTTTGACCATGACCGTGAGCACAGATGCAACAGCGCCTGAACCGCTCCTGATCCAAAGGGATCACTCGCCGGGCGTCATCGAGTTAACGCTCAACAATCCAAAACAGTATAACGCCTTGTCCGAGGAGATGCTGTCGGCAATGCAGGACGCATTGCAAACGGTTAACGAGCGCACTGACATTAAGGTGCTGCTGATCTCAGCAAACGGCAGAGCCTTTTGCGCCGGTCATGACCTCAAGCAAATGCAATCCCGTCCGGAGCAGCACTATTACGAAGACCTGTTTGCGCGTTGTAGCCGCATGATGGTGACACTGGCTCAACTGCCGCAGATCAGTGTTGCAAAAGTGCAAGGCATGGCTACCGCAGCAGGTTGCCAGTTGGTCGCGAACGCTGACCTCGCCATCGCCGCAGACAGTGCTCGGTTTGCGGTATCGGGCATTAACCTTGGGCTTTTCTGCTCTACACCGAGTGTTCCCTTAAGCCGCAATGTGTCGCGAAAACGCGCATTCGAGATGCTGACAACCGGTGAATTTATCGACGCTAACACTGCGGTTGCCTATGGCCTGATTAATCGGGCCGTTCCCTCTGATGAGCTTGACGCGGCAGTCGATCAGCTCGTTGACAATATTGCTCATAAACCGGCGGACGCGCTTCGTGCCGGCAAGGCATTGTTTTACCGACAACTCAACATGCCTTTGGCGGAAGCCTATGCCGCGGCAGGCCAAACGATGGCGGGAAACATGCTCTTTCCCGATACCGTGGAAGGGATCAACGCTTTTATTGAGAAAAGAAAGCCCGACTGGCAGTAGCAGGCGGAGCTCGCTATTTTTTGCACCGCCTTACGTGGGAGGCCGGTCCAGCAACCGATACTGAAGTGCTTCCGCTAAATGGGTGGCGGAGATATCTGGCGCCTTTGCCAGGTCAGCGATAGTTCGGGCGACCCTGAGAACTCGGTAGAAGCCCCGGGCGGAAAACTCCAGTCTCGCCATCGCTTTGTCGAAAAGGCGTCGCCCGTCGTTATTTAAAGCACAGTCTACCTCGAGACGCTCGCCTGCAAGGAAGGCGTTCAGAAGGCCAGCACGCTGCAATTGAACGTCGCGTGCTTGCGCTACACGTCCGGCCACCAATGCTGAGGCTTCAATAGATGGATCTGTGGCTCGAAGCACTCTCAACTGCGGCGTCGACAGACGGGCCTGAAGATCAATTCGATCCAGCAGCGGACCGGACACCCGTTGCCAGTACCGCCTGATCTGGTCGGGCGTGCATCGGCAGCGCCCTGAGCGGTCCCCCTCGTACCCACAGGGGCACGGATTCATCGCCGCCACCCATTGAAATCGACTCGGAAAGGTTACGCTTCGGCTCGCTCGAGCCACTCGAATCACTCCAGATTCCAGCGGCTCGCGCAACTGGTCAAGAATAAATCGCGGAAACTCAGCAAGCTCATCCAGAAATAAGACGCCATG
>Ga0181588_10000249_pt1 | contig 47192 bp, 39 predicted proteins | sample 071ome_26_FD_148607 | JGI IMG/M metagenome (GOLD analysis project Ga0181588, IMG submission 148607) | Coastal salt marsh microbial communities from the Groves Creek Marsh, Skidaway Island, Georgia - 071409BT metaG (spades assembly) | ecosystem: Environmental > Aquatic > Marine > Intertidal zone...
AGCAATGCCAAATAGGGATCGTTGGAAAGGGCAACCTTTCAGGGCCGCTTCTGCCCCGTGCGATCCGGGTTGGCAGCTAGAGTGATCTGGCAACAGATCGCCCAGAGGAATGGTCATCCATGCCCCGCAAGGGGCAAGACAGAATCCGGCTTATAGGCCCTCCGCGCATATTCTGTCGGCCATCACCCGTCTCGCTTGGCTGCGAAGAACGCGCGCAAGAGTGCGGCTGCCTCATTCTCCATAATGCCGGAATATATCTCAGGCTTCCAATGCGATTGGGGGTGATCAAAGACACATGGCCCCTGCGCCACGCCGCCCGATTTCGGATCAGAAGCCGCGTAATAAAGGCGAGACAGGCGCGCTGCGGCAATGGCCCCTGCGCAGGCAGGGCAAGGCTCAAGACTGACCCAAATATCGCATCCTGTAAGGCGTTCCTGCCCCAATGCGGCACAAGCGGCACGAATGGCGAGCATCTCGGCATGGGCGGTCGGGTCATGACGCGCGCGCATCTCGTTGCGGGCTTCTGCGATTACCGAGCCATCCTTGATGATCACGGCACCAACAGGCACCTCACCCTGCAAGGCGGCCTGTCGCGCCAGATCAAGCGCGCGGGGCATATGGCTGTGAAATTCGTTCATATTCCCTTCATGCCTCAGTTTCTGCCTCTTTCCAAGCAGAAGCCAAACCCTTAGGGAGGGCACATGAACACAAGCACACCACAGGGCGAGCGGATCGCCAAACGCCTGTCCCGCGCAGGGATTGCCTCGCGCCGCGAGGCAGAGCGGATGATTGCCGAGGGTCGCGTCAGCGTGAATGGCAAAGTCATCGACAGCCCTGCCATGAATGTGACCGCGCAAGATCGCATTGAGGTGGACAACGCCCCCCTGCCCGAGATCGCCGCCACGCGCCTGTGGCTCTATCACAAACCTGCGGGGCTGATCACAAGCGCCGCGGATGAAAAGGGGCGCAAGACCGTCTTTGACGCTTTGCCAGATACACTACCACGGGTGATGTCCGTGGGGCGGCTCGACCTGAATTCCGAAGGTCTGCTTTTATTGACGAATGATGGCGGCCTAAAGCGCAAACTTGAATTGCCTTCTACGGGATGGCTTCGCAAATATCGCGTGCGCATTAAGGGAAAACCCAATGACGAGGCCTTTGCCCCTCTGCGCAAGGGCCTGAGCATCGAGGGCGAGACATTTCAACCCATGAGCGTCTCACTGGATCGCCAACAAGGGGCCAATGCATGGCTCACCATTGGCCTACGCGAGGGAAAGAACCGCGAAATTCGCCGCGCGATGGAGGCGATTGGTTTTGAGGTGAACCGGCTGATCCGCATCTCTTACGGCCCGTTTCGCTTGGGCGAACTCAAAGCGGGCGAGGTTGAAGAGATCAAACCGCGCGTCTTGGCGGATCAACTGGGCCTAGAAGTGCAGGTTGAGGGGCACGCGAAGGCCAAAACTGGCCCCAAAACGGGAAAGCTGCGCAAAGCGCCGCCCAAAAAATCTGCGCCCCCCACGCGCGATGGTGGGACGGCCAAACGGGGCGGGTTTAAGCCTCGTCCGAAGGCTCGCTGAAGCGCTCAATCACCTTGGCTTGCGCCATAAAGGCCACAAACAAAAAGGCGGGCAGCGCGAAGGTTTCAAAGGTTACCCAAAACTGTTCCGAAAAATTGCGCCAGACGATCTCATTGGCAACCGCCATTGCGGCGAAAACGGCTGTCAAACGGCGGGTGATGATCATCCAACCTTCATCCCGCATCTTGAGAAATTCACCCATCAACACCTTCAGCCAGCTTTGCCCGCGCAGAAGGCCAATCCCCAACAGGGCCGCAAACACTGCGTAAACAAGCGTGGTTTTCATCTTGAAAAACCGCTCGTCATTGAACCAGATGGTCAGCCCCCCAAAGAACACGACCATAACCAAGGTGAATATCTGCATGCGCGAAATATGCCCTGTCAGATACCAAAGGGCCGCGATTGCCGCCCCAATCACAGGGATGAACAGCGCGGTCGCCATGATGAAGCCCGAATACTCCACCCCCGCAATGGTGAAGGTCTGCTCTTTGATCCACAGATACAGCACGAAAAACCCCAGAACAGGCCCAAGCTCTAGCGTGGTTTTCAACCATGGCGCGATGGGTTTTCCGTTTTGCATGGGTCTGTTCCTTTTCTAGCCTGCTGCCTCAACTATCACCGCGCCCGCTGCAATCAACCCCATAAGGGCCAAACGCCGCGGGCCAACGGTTTCCTTGAGGAAAATCCAACCAATCAGCGCGGCAAACACGGTGGATGTCTCGCGCAGCACGGCCGCCTCGCCCACGTGATCAAGGCGCGTGGCCAACATGACCGACCCGAAAGACCCGAATGCCACCAAGGCCCCGATGACCCCGCGCAAAGCCAGCCCTGAGAGCGCAGGCGGGTTTGCCATACGCCGCCACGCGACATAGGCAAAACCAGGCATGGCAAAGCCATCAATAAAGAAAAACCATGCCAGAAAGGTAAAAGGGTCGGCGGTGGCGCGAATGCCATAGGCATCATAATTGGTGTAAAGCGCCACAAATAACCCTGTCAGCACTGCAAATCCCAAGGCGGGGATCAGCGTTTCGCGGTCAATCGTCACCGTGGCGATATTATAGGCGGCCAGCCCATAAAGCCCCGTGATCAAAACGCCCACCCCGATCCATTGGCCAAGGGTAAAGACCTCGCCAAACAAGATGCCCGCCCCGATCACAGTAAAGAGCGGGCCTGTGCCACGCATCACGGGATAAACCACCGTATAGGCCCCACGCCGATAGGCCGACAGCACCGCCCATTTATAGCCTGCATGGATGATGAACATGCCCGCAAAAATCGGCCACATATGCGGCTCGGGCCATGGCACGATGAACAGGGCAACAGGCCCTGCCAAAACCACCATCGCCGCATCAATCGCACCGCGTGACAACAGGGGGTCATGCCGCCCCTTTTGCAACGCGCCGAAAATCGCATGCAGCAGCGCCGCGCATAAGGCCAAGATCAGGGCCAATTGTTCGCCCGCCGCCGTGCCCTCAAGGGCGATGATCAGATCCCCCAAGGGCGACCCTCCACCCTTTTACGCATTGCTCTCCAACCCCATAAGCGCGTTTGCAAATTCTTCGGGATCAAAAGGGGCGAGGTCGTCAATCTGCTCGCCCAAACCAATGGCGTGAATGGGCAGGCCAAATTTATCGGCCAATGCGACAAGAATACCGCCCTTGGCTGTGCCATCAAGCTTGGTCATGATCAGCCCGCTGACATCCGATATCTTACGGAATTCTTCGACCTGTCTGAGCGCGTTTTGGCCAGTGGTCGCATCAAGAACCAACAGCGTGTTATGCGGCGCATCAGGGTCTTTTTTGCGGATCACCCGCACGATTTTGGCCAATTCTTCCATCAAATCCGCGCGGTTCTGCAACCGCCCCGCCGTATCAATAAGCAGCAAATCGGCCCCATCGGCTTCGGCCCGTGCCATTGCATCAAAGGCCAAGGCCGCGGGATCGCCCCCCGTTTCGGCACGCAGCACAGGCACGCCCGCGCGATTGCCCCAAATCTCCAACTGCTCAACCGCTGCCGCACGAAATGTATCGCAGGCGGCAATGACAACGGATTTCCCCGCAGCTTTGAATTGACTGGCCAATTTACCGATGGTTGTGGTCTTGCCAGACCCGTTCACACCAACCACCAACACCACCTGCGGCCGTTTGGGGTAAATCGGCATCGGCTTGGCCACAGCTTCCATAACGCGGGCCACATCGCGGGCAAGCGCCGCTTTGATCTCGGCCACGCTCATGCGGCGGCCAAAATGTTCGGAGGCCAGATTTGACGAAAGCGCAAGGGCGGTTTCCACCCCCAAATCTGCGCTGATGAGGATTTCTTCCAATTCCTCGATCATCTCATCATCAATCACGCGCTTGGCAACGGGCGCAGCGCCCCCCCCCACCAAGCGGCGCAACAGGCTTGGCTTCGCTACAGGTTCGGGAGCAGATTTAAGTGCTTTCGCCGCCTCTGCCTGCGCGCCCTCAGTGGCGGGGCGGGCTACTGGTTGAGGCTGCGGTTCTTCCAGCGCGGCAGGTTCTGCAGCATCCTCAGGGTCTTGGCTTTGCTCTGGCTCTGGCTCGACTTGTGGTTCAGGTTCTAGCGCAGGTTCTTGCTCCGGTGCCTTCTGCCCCTCCCTTACGCGCTCGGCTGCTTCGGCAGTTTCTTCGACTATCTCAGGGGCCATCTCGTCAGTGGCGCCTTCGGCCACCAAAGCCTCTAACCCTTCGTCAATCTTGGACGAAGACTTAAAGAGCCGCTCTTTCATTTTCTTGAAAAATGACATTCGCTCAAAAACCGCCTTTTACCTTACGTCCCTTCCCCTAATACGCCGCGCGGGGCATTGCAAAGGCTTTGCACTGATTGACCCCTGCGGGTAAGTTTTCAGCACTTGATTTGGCCAGATCACAGACGGGGTTTTGCGGAAATGAAACTTCCGCCCATTGTTCTATTCGCAGGCGCAACGCTGCTGCCTTTTGGGCTATTGTGGCTTGAGGTCTTCGCAAGAGGCCCATTTGGTCTGTTTGCGCTGATTGTGCTGACTGTGGTGGCGGGTCTGGTTGACCATCTCAGTCCGCAGCTCTCCCGCCCAAGCGGCGTATCTGCGCGCCCCAACCGACATGGGGCACTCGCCCTGCAATGGATTTTGGGGATCGGTCATATTGCTCTCATCCTTGCCCTGCCTTTTGTGGTGCAACGGGGGGCTTGCCTCCCTGATCTTCACCCTTGCACTTGCATCATTTGCAGGACAGATCACACACCCCAATGCGCATGAATTGATCCACCACCCCAGCCGTGCCGCGCGGCGCTTGGGGCATGGTCTTTATGCAAGCCTTGGGATGGGGCATCACGCCTCGGCCCATTTGTTGATCCATCACCCCCATGTTGCAACCGCGCATGATCCAAATAGCCCCGTGCTTGGGCTTGGGTTTTGGGCTTATCTTCCGCGGGCATGGTGGGGCTCCTTTCACGGGGCGCTTGCCCGCGAGACTATGCGCCGTGGCGGTGTCACATGGGCGCATCCCTATCCGTGGCATATCGCGCTTACGGCGCTGTTCCTGATCTATGCCTTCGCCGCAGGGGGTGGTTTGGCTATGGGCGCATATCTGTTGGTGGCCGCCCTCTTCCATATCCAAGTGATGTTATCCGATTACATCCAACATTACGGGCTGCGCCGCGCCATTGGCGCAGATGGCCGCCCCGCGCCGCAATCTGCGCAAGACAGCTGGAACGCACCGCGCCCCTTTAGCACCAAAATGCTCTTGGCCGCGCCGCTGCATTCAGACCACCACCTCAATCCCACCCGCAGCTATGTGGAACTGAGCTATGCTCCAGATCACCCGCGCCTGCCCTACAGTCTTCCTGTCATGGCCGCCTTGGCAACGGTGCCGCCGCTTTGGCGGCGGGTGATGGATCCGCGGGCGGCACGATGGGCCGCGCGAAAATGACGCTTGGACGCGCGGCAGGGTGCGGCCTATTTAAGAGATCATGAGCGATATGATCGACACAGATATTCTGATTTCGGGTGGCGGCATTGCAGGGCTGATTGCCGCCTCTGCCTTTGGTGCAGCAGGTTTTTCCGTTCTTTGCGTAGACCCAAGCGCGCCGATTACCACCCGCGATGCAGAAGGTTCCGATCTGCGCAGCACCGCGTTTTTACAGCCCTCGCGCGACTTTCTCGATCAGGCGGGGATGTGGCGGCATTTTGCACCGCATGCAATGCCCTTGCAGATCATGCGCATCGTGGACGCGGGCGGGGTCAAGGCCGTGGCGCGCAGCGCGCATGATTTCAACGCAAGCGATATCTCGGATTTGCCATTTGGGTGGAACCTGCCCAACTGGCTGTTGCGCCGTGAAGGTTTGGCACGGATTTCTGAATTGGATAATGTCACCTTTCGGGCGGGCGTTGGCACAAAATCCTTACTCACCCGCAGCGCAGAGGCGCGCGTCACCCTCACCGACGGTACCCGTGTGCGGGCCCGTTTGGTGATTGCCGCAGACGGGCGCAATTCCCCCATGCGCAAGGCGGCGGGCATCCCTGTGACGACCTTGCGCTATGGTCAAAAGGCCTTAGCCTTTGCTGTCAGCCATGACCACCCGCATGATAATATCTCGACCGAGGTGCATCGCTCAGGCGGGCCATTTACCCTTGTGCCGTTGCCAGATTACGAAGGCAAACCCTCCTCCGCCGTGGTTTGGATGGAGCGCGGGCCAGAGGCAGAACGACTCTATGCCCTCCCCCAACCCGCGTTTGAGGATGAAATGCGCACGCGCTCTGCCGAGCTTTATGGGCCGTTGCGCCTGATTTCACAGCGCACGATCTGGCCGATCATTTCGCAAGTGGCGCATCGCCTGACAGGCGAGCGTCTGGCCTTGGTGGCCGAGGCCGCGCATGTGGTTCCCCCGATTGGCGCGCAGGGCCTCAATATGAGCCTTGCCGATATGGCGACCCTGCTTGATCTGGCCAAGGCCGCGCCTGACCGATTGGGTGAGGCTGCCATGTTGCAAAAATATGAACGCGCACGCCATGCCGAGATTGCCGCCCGCGTGGCAGGGGTGGATGCGCTCAATCGCGCCTCGATGGCCGATGATCAAGGCTTGCGCGATTTGCGGATGAAGGCGCTGAACAGTTTCTACTCGGTGAAACCTGTGCGCCAAATCTTGATGCGCGCGGGGCTTGGCGCGCGGGCAGCGCGCTAAAGCTGAGCCTGGAACACCAAGGCACGCGCCGCATCGCGCGCGGCGTCTGTAATGACATCCCCGGAAATCATGCGCGCAATCTCATCGACACGGGCATCGGCATCAAGCGGCGTCACGGTGCTGAGTGTGGTCTCATTTTCAACCGCCTTTGACACGCGCCAATGATGCGCGCCAAGGGCCGCAACCTGCGGGCTGTGGGTCACAACCAAGACCTGCCCCCCTTGCGCTAACGCGGCCAAACGGCGTCCTACGGCATCGGCGGTCGCCCCTCCAACACCGCGGTCGATTTCATCAAAAATCATTGTTATGTCAGATGCTTGCCGCGTGAGGCACACCTTTAACGCTAAGAGGAACCGCGACAATTCCCCGCCCGAGGCGATCTTGTTCAAGGGCCCTGCAGGCGCACCGGGGTTGGTGGCCACAGTAAAGGTCACGGCATCAATCCCCTCTGGGCCTGCGGGGGCATCGGTGAGCGCGGTGGTGAAGACCGCGCGTTCCATTTTCAACGGGGCCAATTCCCCCGCCATCGCCGCATCAAGGGCGCGCGCCGCAGCCTCACGCTTGCTGCGCAAGGCGGCGGCTGCCGTTTGATAGGCCTGATCTGCGGCAGCCTCGGCGGCGGCAAGGGCAGCCAAATGCGCATCCCCCCCTTCAATCGCGCTCAGGCGGGTTTGCAAATCCTGCCACATCTCTGGCAAGGCATCACATAGAACGCCGTGTTTGCGGGCCAAAGCGCGCAAGGCAAAAAGACGATCTTCTGTTTCTTCCAAATCCTGCGGATTGAAAATCAAACGATCTGCAAAATCGCCCACAACGCGTTGCGCTTCGCCCAATTCGAGATTGGCGCGCTCTAGGGCGGCCAGTGCCTCGTCCAAGGCGCCATCGCTACGATCCGACAGGCCCGCGACAAGCCGCAGCGCATCGCCAATCTGCCCCTCTGCCCCCTGATCCGACAAGATGGCGACAAGCCGCGCCACATCTTCCCGCAACCGCTCGGCCCCTTGCATAAGGCGGCGCTTGGCATCAAGCGCATCTTCCTCACCCGCTACGGGGGCGAGGGATTCGAACTCGGCCACAGCGTGGCGCAGGAAATCTTCCTCAGCGCGAATTTTTTCGAGATCGTCTAGCGCCGCTTTATGGGCAGATGCGGCCTTGCTGCGCGCCCGCCACAGCGCGCTCAACGCGGCCAAATCATCGCCATGGCCGCCGAACTCATCGAGCAGCGCACGATGTCCGCGCGGGTCAAGCAGACCGCGATCATCATGTTGGCCGTGCAATTCGACCAAAACATTTGACAGCGCGCGCAGAACATCACCGCTAGCGCGGCGATCATTCACCCATGCGGTCTTGCGCCCGTCTTGGGTGTTGATACGGCGCAAGATCAATTCGGGGCCAGAGGGCAGGCCCGCCTCCGCCAAAATCGCTTGAACAGGGTGATCTGTGGGCAGATCAAATACGGCGGATACCTCGCCCTGTTCTGCACCTTGGCGCACCAAATCGGCACGGCCCCGCCAGCCCAAGACAAAGCCAAGCGCGTCAAGAAGAATGGATTTCCCCGCGCCTGTTTCCCCCGTCAAAACATTCAACCCCGCCTGAAACTCAAGGCTGAGATGATCAATCAACAGAAGATCGCGAATTTCGAGATGCCGCAGCATCGGCCATGCCCCCGTTCAGTGACCTAGAGCCACGCCCCACGGATCGTGTTGTTCCAAATGCCGCGCAACCAACCCTCGCCTTGCGGTTCAGGCTCGAGGCCCTGCCCCTGCAATTGACGATATGCATCTTCATAGAAGGGCGAAGATTGGAAGTTATAGCCCAATATCGCGCCCGCAGTTTGCGCCTCATCCGTCAGACCCAAAGAAAGATAGGCCTCAACCAAGCGCATCAGCGCCTCAGGCGTGTGCGATGTTGTTTGGAATTCTTCGACAACGACACGAAAGCGGTTGATTGCCGCCATGTAATGTTGGCGCTCAAGATAGTAGCGGCCAATTTCCATTTCTTTTGCTGCCAAATGATCAAAAGCCAAATCGAACTTCAACGCGGCGGAATTGGCGAATTCGCTATCAGGGTAAAGTTCGATCACCGCGCGCAAGGCTTGCAGGGCTTGAAAGGTCAAACCTTGGTCACGGCCGACCTGTTCAATCTGATCATAATAGCTCAACGCCAAAAGATACTGCGCATAGGCGGCATCATCATCGGCAGGGTAAAATTCGATAAAGCGCTGTGCGGCAACCCGCGCCTCTTCGTATTGGCGCGCCTCGTGATGGCTGAAGGCGGCCATGATCAACCCGCGCTTGGCCCATTCCGAATAGGGATGCAGGCGTTCAACCTCTAGGAACAAAGGCGCGGCTGCCTCTGGATCATCGTTATTTTCAAGCTCAAACTCGGCCCGGTTGTAAATTTCTTCGGCGGTAAGGGCCTCAAGGGGCTGTTCCACCACACGCGGCCCAAAGAGACCACGGCGCGGCTCACCATCGGCGCGCGGGCCACAGGCCGTCACCCCAAGCGACAGGATCAGCAGACCAAGCCCAAGCTTTCGTGAAAATCCATGCGCGCGTGACGTGTCGTTCATCTATCTACCCTGTAGAAATCCGCCCAACCCCAAATCTTGGGTATCTTATTCCTAGGGTGTTAGCACATTAATCGGAAGGGCAAAACGTCAGATTGCCTCAGGCAACATGCGCCAAATCATGTTGGCCAACCCCCATGCCGGGCAAATGGGCGGCCGTCTGGGCGTCACATTGCACCAAACGCATCGCATCAGGCATCGCAAATAGCGCACGCAGCAGGCGATTGGTCAACATATGGCCTGCACGCACGCCTTCGTAATGGCCAAGGATCGGATGGCCTGCCAAGGCCAAATCACCAAGAGCATCAAGCATTTTGTGGCGCACAGCCTCATCCGCATGACGGAAACCACCGGGGGACAGCACATCATCACCATCCACAACCACAGCGTTGTCATAGGATCCACCAAGGGCCAGACCCGCATTCCACATCGCCTCAACATCGGATTGGCGACAGAATGTGCGGCTGTCACAGAGTTCGCGCACGAAACGCCCATTGGCCAAATCCGCGTGGCGATGCTGCACCCCAATCGCGGGGTCAGGGAAATCAATCGAAAACGCCATCGTCAGATGCGAGGCAGGCGAAAGCGATGCTTCGCTATCGCCATCACGCACAGTCACTTTCTTCAGGATTTCAATCGCATAGATGGGGCGATCTTGCGGCGCGATACCCGCAGCAAGAAGCCCGCGCACAAATTCAACCGCCGAGCCATCCAAAATGGGCACTTCCTCGGCATCAATATCGACACGCGCATTGTGGATACCACAGCCCGCCAGTGCCGCCATCAAATGTTCAATGGTCGAAACGGAAACCCCATCAGCGTTGCAAATCTTTGTGCAAAGGCGGCTTTCTGGAACCGCATCATAGCGCGCGGGGATCAGCGGATCAGCATCGCGCACATCCACCCGATTGAACCAAATGCCGCTATCGGCCACGCTTGGATGGATGGTCAAGGTAACAGGCTTTCCCCCATGAAGGCCTACACCTTTGAAACTTGCACATTTTTTCAGCGTTGCTTGCACAGCAAACCTTTCTGTCGTCATGTGCCCACAATCGTGGGCGCCCCCAATACAGCCACCCCATCTGACTGCAACCCTGTGATACAAACTGAGCGGGGGCGAGACAATTCAAGCTTTGTGACTCTCTGCAACAATGCAAAAACGCATCGGCAGAATCTTGCCAAAGACCACAGGATACTCATCTAATTATTTGATTAAAAACGAAAAAGGCCGAGACAAGATCGGCCTTTTTGCTGTCATATTTTCGAAAATTTAATTCGCTTGGCGGCGCAGGAATGCAGGAACTTCGATGCGCTCCTGCTCTGGGTCGACTGCGTCATCCTCCATCATCGGCTGATGCTGCGCGCTGAGGTCAGGGCGACTGCGATTCACGGGGGCGTCTGTGTTGCTTTGACCCGTCATCCGCTCAAGCAGCGAATTAATCCCAAAGGCACGGCGGGGCGCGGCGGGTTTCTCCGTCAATGTGGGGCGCGGCGCAGTTGGGCGTGCTGTCGTTGCATTATGCGTTGCGATTGCATTTTTCAGACGATCCAAGGCCTGCGGGCTTGGCGTGCCTGCTGCAGGACGCATCGGGGCGGTAAAGCTGGCCGCTTCTTGTTCGTAAACAGGCTCAGGGTCAGCCGCGACAGGGGCGGGGCTGCTCATCGCGCTGTCATACACAGGCGCGGGAACCTCGTTGTGATCCACCTCCATCATCGGGGCGGGCTCAGAGGTAACTTCACGCTCAAGATCATCGAACAAGAACGGCTCAGGCGATTGATCTGCTGCGAATTCTTCGGCAGGTGCAGGCTGTTCTTCAACAACTTCTGCAACAGGCTGAGGCGCGGCTGTGTAGCTGCGCTCTGGCTGGTACATCTGCATTTCAGAAACATCGATACCTGTTGCCACAACAGACACACGCATCCGACCTTCCATCGAGGTATCAAGGGTCGAGCCCACGATGATATTCGCGTCAGGGTCGACCTCTTCACGAATGCGGTTTGCGGCCTCGTCCAATTCAAACAGGGTCAGATCATAGCCGCCTGTGATATTGATCAAGACGCCTTTTGCACCTTTGAGGCTGATTTCATCCAAGAGCGGGTTGGCGATGGCCTTTTCAGCGGCCTGAATGGCGCGTGTTTCGCCTTCGGCTTCGCCCGTGCCCATCATGGCCTTGCCCATCTCGTTCATGACGGCGCGCACATCCGCGAAGTCAAGGTTGATCAGGCCCGGACGCACCATCAGATCCGTCACACCTTTGACGCCCTGATAGAGAACATCATCCGCCATCGCGAAGGCTTCGGTGAAGGTGGTTTTCTCATTGGCCAAACGGAACAGGTTTTGGTTCGGAATGATGATCAGCGTATCAACAACCTTTTGCAGCTGCTCAATGCCCTCTTCGGCTTGGCGCATCCGCTTGGCGCCTTCGAATTGGAAGGGCTTTGTCACCACACCCACTGTCAAAACGCCCAGTTCACGCGCCGCTTGCGCGATGATTGGCGCCGCACCCGTGCCTGTGCCACCGCCCATGCCCGCGGTGATGAAGCACATATGTGAGCCTGCCAATTGATCCACGATCTCTTCGATAGATTCTTCTGCCGCGCTTGCCCCAACAGAAGGGCGCGCCCCCGCCCCAAGACCCTCGGTCACGCGCGCACCAATCTGGATGCGCTGCGGTGCTTTGGATTGCTGCAAGGCTTGGGCATCGGTATTCGCGACAACGAATTCGCAGCCATCAAGGGCCTGCTCAATCATGTTGTTCACGGCATTGCCGCCTGCGCCACCCACACCGAAAACGGTGATCCGTGGTTTTAGCTCTGTCCCTGTGTCGGGCATGGAAAGGTTCAAGGTCATCTGCTCGGTCCACCTGTTTTGTCGTCCCTGATCTGATCTTGCGCCAGATATCTTGGGGTTTGACTGCCTCGTATTTCTTTTGGATCACAGTAACGATAAATCTGCGCCGCGTCATCAGAAAATTGCAAATTTACCACAAAATAGAGTGGCTTATCTGTGACCTTCGGCGTGATCTTGCCGACACCCCCCGCATTCTGTGGTGCGAGGGGGCAATTTCGCTAGGGTTTGACGCGTCAAGCGGGGCGGTTTCTCACCAATTGTCGCGGAACCAACGCACCGCGCGCTTCAGCGAGCGGGCAGGATAGCTTTCGGCAGGAATGTCGAAATCCCACCATTCATCTTGCGGATAGGCCGCAAACAGCGACAGACCAACCGATGTTGAAAACGCGGGGCCACAGGCCGATTGCGGCAAACCTTGCACCCGCATCGGGCGGCCAAGCCGCACCTGATTGCCCAAAATGCGTGAGGCCAAGCCATCAAGACCCGGCACCTGACTGCCCCCACCTGTCAAAACAATGCGCTGACTGGGCAGATGATCAAACCCTGCGGAATCAAAGCGGGCGCGCACCTCTTCAAGGATTTCCTCAACGCGCGGGCGCATCACACCGATCAATTCCGCACGGCTGACATGACGGCGGTCGTAATTCCAATCGCCTGTATTGCCCTGCAATTCGATCATTTCGCGATCATCCATGCCCGTGGCAACAAGCCCCCCAAAGCGGGTCTTGATCCGCTCGGCATGGGTCATGGGAATTTGCAACGCCTGCGAAATATCCGAGGTGACATGATCCCCGCCCATGCGCACAGTATCAGCATAGATCATATGCTTTTTCATGAAAATAGACAGGCCCGTGGCACCGCCGCCCATATCCACACAAGCCGCGCCCAATTCCTGTTCATCCTCAACAAGGCTCGACACCCCCGCCACATAGGGCGAAGAGGCCAGACCTGCGAGTTCCAAATCACAGCGTTTCACGCAGTAGAGCAGCGCCTCAATGGCATTGGCCTCGACCGACAGAAGATGCATATCCACCGCCAGACGTTCGCCAACCTGACCACGGGGGTCGGATAGGCCTGTGCGATGATCCAATGAGAAATTGACAGGCTGCGCGTGCAAAACCTCGCGTCCTTCGCCCAAATCAGGCAAATCACAACTGGCCAAGGCGCGGGCCACATCATCATCTTGCACAGTCTTGTCTTGAACAATCGTCTCGCCCGCCATGCCATAGGAGCGCGGACGCGCCCCTGCAAAAGCCACCATGACGTGATCCACGCGGGTATGGGCCATTTTTTGCGCGGTCTGGACAGCGGTGCGAATGGCACGTTCGGTTTCTTGAACCGTGTCGATCTCGCCAAACCGCACACCGCGCGAGCGCGTTGTGCCCATGCCAATCACCCGAAAGGCAGACTGCCCCGCAAGGACCACTTGGCGATCTGTGGAATAGGCCATGCCCGTCTCATCAAACCGCAGCACGAGGCAGGAGATTTTATAACTGCCCACATCCAAAACCGCCATGACACCGCGCTTGAGCGCCTCTTGGCGTTTGGCGCGCATTGCGCGCTGCATATGATACAGATTGTTCATCATCCTTGCCGTTCTCCACTCACCACCAACTGACCACGCAACATGTCGAAATTATCTTTGGCCCCTGCGCTGAGGCGTAATGTGGGCCGATCTGGCCTGCGCATATCTATACTGAGGATATCGCGGCTCAGGATATCCTGCGCCTGATCCAAGGCGATCACACGATCTAAGACAAAACTGGCATTTTCCTCGGGCAGCATAATCTTGCGCCCATCAGAAAGGATGACATCCCAGCGCCGCTCGCCCACACGCACGAAACCGCGCAACTGATCGGCCAAAGGGGCCGCGATACGCACAAGGCTCAAGGCCTCGCGCGCGGCAAGATCCGCCCCTTCCCCGCCGATCAAGGGCAAGGCCTGCGACATGGGTCGGCTGATCAAATCATCAATGACCACGCCATCGCCATCAATCAATAAGAACGCCGCGCGCGTTTGCCAGATCAATTCAGGCAGCCGCTCCTCAATATCCAATTGCAAGACCCCATCTGCCGCGATGCGCAGTTGGGCGTTGCGCACTGCGGGCATTTCTTCGATCTGCACCTTGATCTGGGGCAAATCGAGATCGAAGGAGGAGAGCGGGAAATCAAGCGACAAACGCCCGCGGATTTCATCCGCCAAAGCAGGGCTTGCACCATTCACTGACAACAGCGTCACCCGAAATTCTGGGCGCGCCTCAATGGTGCGGCGCAGATCTTCCACCTGCGCGGTCAGCTGATCCATATTGCGCGGGTTCGACAGATAGGCGGCGCTGCCCCCAACGATGATGATCAAAGGCAGACCATAGCGCATAAAGACGCGAAAGACGGGCGTCAGACAAAGGCGCTGAAAACGATAGGCCATCACCGATGGGGCGGGGTCGCGCTTTTGGCGCGGGCTTGAGGCGCTTGCGCCATGTTGCGGTGCGCTTGGGCGCTGCGCGGGGCCTAGCGGTCGCATGAGGCATCCTCCACCATCCAACGACACAGAGCGCCGAAACTGATCCCTGCGGCCTGCGCCTGCTCGGGCGCCAGTGAGGTGGGGGTCATGCCGGGTTGCGTATTGACCTCAAGCATCACCAAACCAGCCAAGCCGCGCGTATCGTCCCACCGGAAATCGCTGCGCGAGACCCCCCGCAGACCCAGCGCGCGATGCGCGGCAATCGCCATATCAAGGCAGGCTTGCGTAATCTCAGCGGGAATATCGGCAGGGATCACATGACGCGACCCGCCGGGCTTGTATTTCGCATCGTAATCATACCACCCTGTCGTGATAATCTCGGTCACGCCAAGGGCGCGATCCCCCATCACTGTGGTGGTCAATTCACGACCGGGCGCATAGGTTTCCACCATCACCTGATCTGGCATCTCGGGGCCAAGCACGGGGGGGCTATTGGCCCCGTCCATCACCAGATACACCCCGACCGAACTGCCCTCGTTATTGGGCTTTACCACATAGGGCGGCGGCATCACATGGGCGCGCGCGACATCGTCCCGCGCCACGATCTGGCTGTCCATGACGGGCAGGTTTGCGGCGCGCAACACATCTTTGGTGCGCTGTTTATCCATGGCAAGCGCAGAGGCCAAAACGCCCGAATGGGTGTAGGGCAGACGCATCCATTCCAACATGCCTTGCACCACCCCATCTTCGCCAAAGCGGCCATGAAGCGCGTTGAACACAACATCAGGAGAAATTTCAGACAGACGCAAAGCCAAATCGGGGCCTGCATCGACCTCGATCACCTCATAGCCTTCGCCCGCCAGTGCCTTGGCACATTCGCGCCCCGATGAAAAAGACACCTCGCGCTCTGCCGAGGGGCCACCCATCAATAACGCAATACGGGGGGATGCTTTTCCAGCAGAACCGCCCAAATCTTGCCTCTTGCCTCAATCGGCCTTCAGGGTCTTTGCGCCCCTTGGCCACCGCGTTGCCCGCATCTATGCGGCGAGCTGTTATTGGCGCGCTTTTGATCCGTTACGGATCACCCACGCGCATAATTTCCCATTCTAGCTGCAATCCGCTGTTTTGGAAAACCTTTTTTCGCACATATTCGCCCAAATCTTCCAATTCCTTGGCGGTGGCCCCGCCTGCATTGGTCAGGAAGTTGGGATGTTTCTCATTCATCACCGCGCCGCCCAGACGATGCCCGCGCAGACCTGCCTCTTCAATCAGCTTCCACGCTTTCATCTCGTGGCTGTCATCGGCGCGCCCAGTCGAGGAAAACCCCGCGGGGTTGCGAAAGGTGGACCCCGCCGTGCGGTCTTTGGTCGGTTGGCTGGCATTGCGGCGGGCCAATTGGTCTTCCATCTTGGCGGCCAGTTCATCAGGTTTGGCGCGCGGCGCGGTGAACCGCGCCTCGATCAAGATCAGATCGGGGTCAAGCCCCGTCTGGCGATAGGCGAATTGGAAATCATCAGGGGCAAGCGTGACCACCCTGCCCGCCCGCGTCACGGCGCACGCTGTGGTCAAATGATCCGCCACATAGGCCCCATAGCAGCCCGCATTCATGCGGCAGGCCCCGCCGATGGTGCCAGGAATGGTGCGCAGAAAGGTCAGGTCTAACCCCGCCTCGCCCGCGCGCCGCGCGACATGGGCATCAAGCGCGGCTGCCCCCGCAATGACCTGATCCCCTTCGATGCGAATATCGTTAAACCCGCGCCCCAAACGGATCACCACACCGCGCATCCCGCCATCGCGGATGATGAGGTTGGAGCCGACACCGATGGGAAAAACAGGAATGACAGGGTCAAGCGCGGCAAGGAAGGATTGCAGATCGTCAAGATCCGCAGGCTGAAACAGATACTCCGCAGGCCCACCCACGCGCAGCCAAGTCAGATCCGCCAAAGGGCGATCTGGGGTCAAAGTGCCGCGCGGGATTGGAAGGCGGGTTGGAAGGCTGTGGGTCATATCGGGGGAAGTAGCGGTTCGGATTCCCCCGCGCAAGGGTTTTGGCGCGCACTAAGGGGGTTTCAGCCCCTCCAAGGGTTTCGTCGCACACGGCCCAAGGGGTGCGCCTTTCGTTTCCCCGTCAAGGATTTTGTCGCGCACGGCCCGAGGGGCGGGTCGTGCGCGACAAAACCCGCTTTGGGCGGTTTGTGGGGGCATCACTTCGCCAAGAACCGACTGAGCGCCGCTGTCAGCGCGGGATCAAGACCACCCTCTTCCTTCACAATGCCATCAATTGTGGGCCTGAATAACGCGGCATAGATAATCGCGCGCTGTTCATTGACCTGATTGCTATCAACCCCTTCCTGTCGCAACAGGCCGATGTAAAATTCGGCAAACGCCCGCCGCTCGGGCGCATCCAAGGCCAAATGGCGTTCAGACAAATATTCTTTCATCTGAAGGCGGGTGAACCAAAAAAACAGGGTGAAAAGCGTCAACACTAATCCAATCATAACCGCGCCAAGAAAACTAAACCCCGAACACGCCTGCGGTGCGTTGACGGGATCGCATCCGAGCGGGGCTATCGCTTGTAGAAGGAAAGAAGCGTTATTTACTATCGCTAATGCCATGCCCCCAATAAATACACCCGTGGCGATCAATGAGCCGAGAAACCACTTGTAAGAATCTTTGGCACTTTTGCGGTGCTCTCCCTCTTTCTTTTCCCAAAGTTCTACTGGCTGCCGAAGAAGTCGATCATTTTCTTCAGACTGAACCTTCCCCTCAATCCTTGTTTGCCACTCTGTGGTCTTTTTGGTCAGGTCGTCTCTTAGTTCGGTAATTTTATTTTCAGACGATTTGGTGAATTTTTCAATGTCGACCCTGGCCCCACGAACTTTGCCCAACACTAGCTGTGATTGCGCCAGCAATTTGGACATTTCTTGAACTTTATCCCCTAACAGGCCCTCCAAACTGTCATCCTCTGGCTTCTTTGTGGACTTGACGGACAGACCCTCGGTATTGTCCACAACCGCCTGAACACGACCCAGAACCTCTTCATCCGTTCCAGTCCAAAAGTCATCTGGTTCGGAACCTAAATCCGTTAACAATTGCCAGTCTTGCGGATCACCCGATACCGAGTGTTCATAGAAATCTCGAAAGACTACCCATGCTGGATGCGCGTCAAAGAAGGCACGCGCGTTCAACCAAGTCGAGGAAAGCGGATCAGCGGAATCTGGCCACAGGGGCGCTGCAAGAACGTCATGATCTTTTTCAAAAAGAAGTGTGTCATACTTAACTGCATTGATGGTCTTTCGATTGGCCTCGTTCACTGTAACACCAGTTAAACTTGCCAAGGCTTCGCCTGTCTCAATCGCTTGAATGGCTTGGACCCGAATGCGCCTTGATTGCTTGTCATTGACAGTTTGAAGGGTACTAGTCGAGAGCCAAACACTTTTAATGACAAGTCGCGCAACACGCTCAGGGCCGTCGTCGCTTGAATTGATCCTCGCATGAGCTTTGTACAAATCCTCTGAGACCTGATCTTCAAGGCCGAGTTTTGGCTTTGGTCCCTCTGACCGCAGATGGGCAAGAGATAAAAGAATGGCTCTGAAGACTAGTAGAAGCGAGCGGGTGTGTCTGTCGCGCGTGGCTTCATCCTGATATACGTATTGCACCAAGAACGGCAAAAGCCGCAATGAGTGTCGATATGCAAGTAGTTGACAGCCCTGCGTAACAAATAGTGGCCCAAGAGCCGCCAACCACTTATCGACATCTGCCTTTGTCTTAATCTCTTCCGCCTTCATGCAGCCAAACCCCTGACTCCGTTACCCGAGCCAAGAGTGGTCCAATTCAGACCTAAATAGCAAACCTATTTCTGCAACCGCCCCACAAGGCTATGCGCCCATGCGCTGATCGTGCCTGCACCGAGGCAGACCACGATATCGCCTGATTTGGCCTCGGCGCGCACAAGCGCCTCGAGCGCGGCTTCGCAGTCGACTGCATGCGCGTTGCGGTGGCCGTGGCGGGTGAGGCCCGCGACCAGATCATCGCGGGATGCGCCCGCAATGGGCGCCTCGCCTGCGGCGTAAACCTCGGCAATGCCCACCACATCAGCATCGTTAAAGCAGCTGCAAAAATCCTCGAACAGGGAGGAGAGGCGCGTATAGCGATGGGGTTGATGCACCGCGATCACGCGCCCCTCGCTGGCCTGCCTTGCGGCGCGCAAAACGGCCGCGATTTCCACGGGGTGGTGGCCGTAATCATCAATGATGGTGATGCCATCCACCTCGCCCAATTTGGTGAAGCGGCGGTTGACCCCCTTGAACCCCGCAAGGGCCGCGCGAATTTCATCCGATTTCATGCCCAAATGGCGCGCCACGGCAACGGCGGCCAGCGCGTTTGAGACATTGTGATCGCCGGGCATAGGCAGGGTGCAGCCCGCAATCACCCGATCCTCGCCGCGCAGCGCAATATCGAAATGCGCGACACCCTTGACGTAATGCAAGCCCACCGCGCGCACATCGGCCTGCGCGTTGAACCCATATGTCACCACGCGGCGATCCGTGACGCGCCCAACCAGTGCCTGCACCTCGGCATGGTCGGTGCAGCAGACCGCGAGCCCGTAAAAGGGGATATTCGAGACGAAATCGTAAAAGCCTTTGCGCAAATTTTCGATTGTGCCCCAATGTTCCATATGTTCGGGGTCGATATTGGTGACGATGGCGATGGTGGCGGGTAGGCGGTTGAAGGTGCCATCCGATTCATCGGCCTCGACCACCATCCATTCGCCTTGGCCCACACGGGCATTTGAGCCATAAGCGTGGATGATACCGCCATTGATCACAGTGGGGTCAATGCCGCCCGCATCGAGCAGGGTCGCCACAAGGGTGGTGGTGGTGGTTTTGCCATGCGTGCCTGCAATCGCCACGTTGGAGCGCAGGCGCATCAATTCGGCCAACATCTCGGCACGGCGCACCATCGGCAAGCCCCGCGCGCGCGCTGCGTCAAATTCAGGATTGCCCGGTTTGATGGCGGAGGAAATCACAACCACCTCTGCCCCGTCCAAATTCTCTGCTGCTTGCCCGATAAAGATCCGCGCACCCAATGCCGCAAGCCGTTCGGTGATCTTGCTTTCCTTCAGGTCAGAACCTTGCACCGCATAGCCGTGGTTCAACAGCACCTCAGCAATACCCGACATGCCAATGCCGCCAATGCCTGTGAAATGGATCGGCCCAAGCTGTGTGGGCAGTTTTGTGGCGGCGGCGTTCATGATCTTCCTTTCGCTGCAATTTCCTCGACCATCGCAACGAGACGATCGGTGGCATCTGGCACGGATTGCGCAAGCGCGGCATTTGCCATGGCTTGGGCCTGTGCGGGGTCGGCCAAAACCTCAAGCATTGCTTCTGATAGGCTGTCGGCGTTCAGCTCATGTTCCGCAATCGCAAGGCTGGCCCCTGCGGCGACCATAGGGAGGGCATTGGCGGTTTGATGATCTGCGGTGGCGGCGGCAAAGGGGATGAAAATCGCAGGCCGCCCAATGACCGAAATATCCGCAACGGAGGACGCGCCTGCGCGGCTGATTACCAATTGCGCCTCAGCGATCCTGCGAGGGATATCATCGAAAAACGGCTGCACCTCGGCGGTGACACCCAAATAATCATAGGCACGGATGACGCGATCAATATCCTCGGGGCGGGCCTGATGCGCCACGCGCAAGCGCGCCAAAATCCCCTTGGGCAGTTTCGCCACCGCATTTGGCACAATTTCAGACAGGATACGCGCGCCTTGGCTGCCACCGATGATCACAAGTGACAGGGGCCAATCGCCGGGAGGTGTATAAACGGCGCCTGCGCGCGCCATCACCGCAGCCCGCACAGGGTTGCCGATATGATCCGCCTGTGTGCCCTCAGGCAGGCGCGTGGGCCATGTGCCACAGGCCACCCGATCCACGCGCCGCGCAAACAGATGATTGACGCGACCAAGCACGCCATTTTGCTCATGCAAGGCCCGCGGACGCTGCGCGATCCACGCCGCGGCCAATGCGGGAATGGTGGGATAACCGCCAAAGCCTATGACAATATCGGGCTGGAGGCGGCGCTGCAGCATCAAGGCCGATAGAATACCCCCCAAGATTTTAAAGGGCGCCTTAAGTTTATCGGCCAGCCCCCCTTGGGCGAATGTGGCCGCCGCCACTGTTTGCACAGACACCACATGGGGAAATCCCCCCGCATAGCGCGCGCCGCGCGCATCTGTCGAAAGCGTCACCTGCCACCCCTGCCGCACCAAGGCCTCGGCCAAAGCTTGGGCGGGGAACATATGCCCCCCCGTTCCCCCTGCCGCGATGATAGCGTGACGCGCGCCTCCAGTCCCCATCGGATCAACGCCCCCGTTTGCTAAAGATATCGGCCAAATCACCCTGTGGCCGTGCACGGGTAAAGGCCAAAATCATCCCCATCGCAAGACCTGTTGCAAGGATAGAAGACCCGCCATAGGACACAAAGGGCAAGGTCATGCCCTTTGCGGGCAAAAGCCGCACCGCAACGCCCATGTTGATAAAGGCCTGTAGCGCGAACATGGTCACAAGACCCGTGCCTGCAAGGCGGATGAACGGGTCGCGTTCTTTGAGCAAACGCAGGAAACTGCGAAAGGCGATTGCCGCGAAGAGGGCGATGATGATCAACACAAGGATCACACCATATTCTTCGGCAGCGACCGCGATAATGAAATCGGTATGCGCGTCAGGCAATGTCCATTTCACGGCACCCTCGCCCAAGCCTGCGCCAAAAAACCCACCTTCACGGATTGCATTGGCCGCATAGGCAAGCTGGGTGTTCGGGGCCACTTCGGCGCTGAGGAACCCATCAATACGGCGCGCAAAATGCTCGGAGGCATGATAGGCAAAGATGCCCCCGACCCCAGCAAGCGCCACAACGCTGACCATGAGAATAATGGGCGCGCCTGCAACGAAATAGATCACGCACCACCCCATCAAGATCAGGGCCGCCTGACCGAAATCAGGCTGCATCACCAAAATGCCAACAATGAGAATGGTCAATCCAAAGGACAGGCGCTTGCCTGGCGGGCCTGCCAATTCTTGGCTTGCGGCGACCATCCAAGCGACTGTGACAATGTAGAGGGGTTTTAGAAATTCGGATGGCTGCACCGAAGCAAACCCAAGCGAATACCACCGCACAGCGCCTTGCCCAAAATCAGTGCCAAAAATCGGCAGCGCCAAAAGGGATAGAAACGCGCCAGCAAACCCCACCACCGCAAAACGACGTAGCATGAGCGGCGGCAGCATCGACACTAACAGCATCCCAATCATCGCCGCACCGCCAAAGATGGCTTGGCGTGTTACATAGTGAAAGGGCGGGTGACCATTGCGTTCGGCCAAAGGCGGCGATGCGGCAAAGCCCAATAACAGGCCAATCGCAAAAAGTGCCAAAATGCAGCCTATTGTGCCGCGATCAACAGTGCGCCACCAACGGGGCAAAACCGCTTCGCCTGATTGCACAAGAACTGTGCCATGCGCCATTTCTGTCATGGGATATACCGCCCGATACTGCCTCAACCGCCCGATTTTTCGGGTCTCATGGGCAAATTAGCGAAATTTATTCCCGAAAGCCAGAGAAAGCCGCATCAGCCCTACGATTGCGCAAGAACTTGCGCAACTTGGGCGGCAAAATCATCGCCCCGCTTCTCAAAATTGTCGTATTGATCAAAACTAGCGGCGGCAGGGGCCAATAGAACTACATCGCCCGACTCGGCCTCGGCGACAGCGCGGGCCACTGCGGTGGCCATATCTGTGCAAATCTCTTTGGGCAGATCCCCCAAATTCAAGGCAAATTTTGCAGCTTCGCGCCCGATGACATAGGCCTTTATGACCGAGCCGAAATGTGGCCGTGCCACATCAAGCCCGCCCTCTTTCTCAAGCCCGCCACAAATCCAACGGATGGCAGGATAAGCGGCAAGCGCCTTGGCGGCGGCATCGGCATTGGTGGCCTTGCTGTCATTGACGAAACGCACACCGCGCAGTTCGCCCAAAACCTGACTGCGATGCGGCAGGCCCTTAAAGGAATGCAACGCGTCCTCGATCACGCGCGGCGCAAGGCCAAGCGCGCGCGCCACCGCATAGGCCGCACAGGCGTTTTGATGGTTATGCGCGCCCGCAAGTCCCACGATATCGCGCAAATCAATAGAGGCCACCTGACGCCCCTTGCGCCATTCCGACAGCCAGCCTTTACGGGCAAAGACATCCCAATTCGTGCCGTCTAATTTCTGCGCAGAGGAGATGCGGATCACGCGATCATCCCCTGCCCCTTGGGTCAGTTGATTGGACAAGGACAGCCCTTCAACCTCATCAATTCCGATCACGGCGCGATCTGGGCCACCTTCGGCAAAGAGCCTGCGCTTGGCCGCATAATAGCCCCCCATCCCACCATGACGATCCAAATGATCCGCTGACAGGTTGGTAAAGACCGCGATATCGGGCGTCAGGGCGCGGGCAAGCTCGGTTTGGTAGGAGGATAACTCCAACACGACCACCCCCCCATCTTCGGGCGGATCAATATCCAAAACACCGCGCCCAATATTGCCCGCAAGCTGCACAGATACGCCTGCAACATCCAAAATATGGGCGATTAGCGCCGAGGTGGTTGATTTTCCGTTTGACCCTGTCACCGCGACCACGCGTGGGGGGCGGTCAAATTGCGCCCAATCCGCCTGACCAAGCGCCGCGAAAAACAGGCCCACATCATTATCAACGGGCACATTGGCGCGATAGGCGGCCAAAATTGCGGGATGCGGCGCAGGGTAGAGATTGGGGATACCGGGCGAGGTGATCAGGCGCGACACGCCCTCAAAAGCGCCTGCCTTCGTTAGATCAGTGACCACAAACCCGTCCGCCTCGGCGCGCGCGCGCGCCTCTTGCCCATCATCCCAAACAAGCGCGATCGCCCCACCCGCTTGCAGCGCCCGCGCTGTGGCAAGACCCGAACGGCCCAAGCCCAAAACAGCGATTTTTTGACCTGAAAACCCAGTGACGGGAATCATCTGACCGCTCCTTGCTTTGTTAGCGCAGTTTCAATGTCGCAAGGCCGATAAGCGCAAGGATAAGGGAAATGATCCAGAAGCGGATCACCACTTGCGGTTCAGCCCAGCCTTTTTTCTCAAAATGGTGATGGATGGGGGCCATCAAAAACACGCGTTTGCCTGTGCGTTTGAAATAGAGAACTTGGATAATCACGCTCATGGCTTCGGCCACGAACAAGCCGCCCACGATGGCTAAAACGATTTCGTGCTTTGTGGCAACGGCAATGGCGCCTAAAGCCCCGCCCAAGGCGAGCGAGCCTGTATCCCCCATAAACACGGCTGCGGGGGGGGCATTATACCACAAGAACCCAAGACCGCCGCCGATCAGGCCCGCGCAAAACACCAGCAATTCGCCCGTTCCCGGCACGTAATGCACATCAAGATATTCCGTGAAATCGACACGCCCCACCGCATAGGCAATCACGCCAAGCGTGGCTGCGGCGATCATCACGGGCATGATGGCCAAGCCATCCAAACCATCGGTCAGGTTGACAGCATTGGCGCTGCCCACAATTACAATCATGGCAAAGGGGATAAAGACATATCCCAGATTGATCAGCACATCTTTGAACACAGGCACAGCCAGTTGCAGCGTCAGATCATCAGGGTGCAAAACTGAGGCCGCAATACTGGCCACAGCCGCGATCACAAAGCCAAGCGCCAAGCGCAATTTGCCCGAAAGCCCCGCCGTGGTTTGGCGGCTGACCTTGGCCCAATCATCCGCCAGACCGATCAGGCCAAAGGCCACAGTCACCCCCAAGACAATCCAGACAAAGCCATTATCAAGCCGCGCCCAAAGCAGCGTGGACAGCGTCAGCGCCGCGAGGATCAGCAAGCCCCCCATCGTGGGCGTGCCTGCCTTGGTTGCGATATGATGCGCAGGCCCATCTTCGCGAATGGGTTGTCCCTTGGCATAGCGGCGGCGCAGCGCGTTGATCAGAGGGCGGCCAAAGATAAAACCAAAGATCAGCGCCGTGAAAAACGCGGCCCCTGCACGGAAGGTGATATAGCGGAACAGGTTAAAGAGGTCGCCGCCATCTGACAATTCGCTGAGCCAATACAACATATGGCGGTTCTCCCCTTAGCGTTCCTCAACGGATTGCCCGAGATTGCGCAATGCGTCAACCACGCGCGCAAGTTTTACGCTGTTTGAACCTTTCAGAAGGACAATATCGCCCTCCTCTAGGGTTTTGGGCAGGGCGCGCGCCATCTCATCGGCGGTTTCGCAATGCAGCCCGCGCTTGTCGCTTGGCAGGGCTTCATGCAAATGTTCCATCAAGCCGCCCACTGTATGAATGCGCTCGATCTTGGCGATACTTGCAAGATCAGCCAATTCTGCGTGCATCGCGGGGCCTTGTGCGCCCAATTCCAACATATCGCCCAAAACCGCCACACGGCGGCGCGCCTCTGCAGAAGCCAGAACATCAAGCGCGGCTGCGATAGAGGCGGGATTGGCATTATAGGCATCATCTATCATTTCAATCTCGCCTGCATGGGCATGACGATTTGACAGGGTCAAACGCTCGCGGGTGCCGCGCCCTGTTACGGCTTGCCAGTCAGACAGACCAAGGGCCGCAAGCGCCACATCCCCGCCCAAAGCAGCAACACTGGCCATAACGGCCACCGCATTCAGCGCCAAATGCCGCCCTGCGGTGTTCAGCTTGAACAGATGTGTGTCCCCGTCAAAGACCATCGAGACAATGGTGCGATCCTCGATAATCTCAACCGAAGCCAAGCGCGCCGCGGCGGTTTCGGCCTCACCAAAAAGAAGGACGCGGGCGGCACAGGCAGTTGCTTTGTCCTGCAAAATGGCGCTCGTCTCAACATCGGCATTAACAAGGGCGATCCCACCTGTTTCAAGCCCCTCATAGATGCTCGCCTTTTCATGGGCGATCCCCTCAAGACTGCCAAATGCCTCTAGATGGGCGGCGGCAACAGTGGTCACAATGGCCAAATGGGGCCGCGCCATACGCGCCAAGGGGGCGATTTCGCCAGGCGCGTTCATGCCGATTTCAATCACCGCGAAATCCGTCTCGCGCGGCATCCGCGCCAAAGTCAAAGGCACGCCCCAGTGATTGTTATAGGAGGCAACCGAAGCATGCACCCGCCCCAAGGGTGCGAGGGCTGCGCGCATCATTTCTTTACTGGTGGTTTTGCCAACCGACCCTGTAATGGCAAGCACCTGCCCCGTCATACGCGCGCGCCCTGCGCGCCCCAAATCCTCAAGCGCGGTTTGCACATCCTCTACAAGGATCAGGGGCGCATCTTGTGCAACGCCGTCAGGAATGCGGCTGACCAACGCGCCTGCGGCACCTTTGGCCAAAGCATCCGCCACAAAATCATGGCCATCGCGCGCAGCAGACAAGGCCACAAAGAAATCCCCTGCCATAAGGCTACGGGTGTCAATCGAGATGCCTGTGACCTTAAAATCTGGCCCATGCGCGCGACCATGGGTGGCCGCGGCAACCTCGGCTGATGTCCAAAGCGCGCTCATTGCTGACCCTCCAATGCGCTCACGGCAAGGCTTGCCTGTTCGAGATCATCGAACGGATAGGTAACGTCACCGACAATCTGCCCTGTTTCATGCCCTTTGCCCGCAATCAAAAGCGCATCGCCTGGCGCCAAATCGGCCACGGCGCGCAAAATCGCTTCGGCGCGATCGCCGACCTCGCGGGCTTGCGGGCAGGCCTCAAGAATGGCGGCCCGAATGGCGGCGGGGTCTTCGCTGCGGGGGTTGTCATCGGTGACAGTGATGCAATCTGCATGGGCGGCGGCCTCGGCCCCCATCAAAGGGCGCTTGGCGCGGTCGCGATCCCCGCCTGCACCAAAGACAACATGAAGCCGCCCCATGACATGCGGTCTGAGCGCCAAAAGCGCCGTGCGCAACGCATCGGGCGTATGCGCATAATCGACAAACACAGGCGCCCCATTGGCACGGGTTGCGGCAAGCTGCATCCGCCCGCGCACGCCTTGTAGGCGCGGCAGCGTAGCAAAAACCGCATCAGGGGCGGCCCCTGCCGCAATCACCAAACCCGCCGCGACCAAGACATTCATGGCCTGAAACCCACCAATGAGGGACAGCCGCGCGCGATAGGGGTCATCTTGCCATGTAAAGAGTAAATCCTGACCCCGTTCATCCAAGCGCCGCGCCGTAATACGCAGGCGTGCAGTTGGCGCATCCTCACCCACGGTGATCACTTCAATCTCTCGCGCCTCGGCGATGGCGGCAATGGCCGCCCCTTTGGGATCATCGAGATTGACCACGACAGTGCCATTGTCATCCAAAACTTGGCGAAAGAGGCGGGCTTTGGCCTCGAAATAGGCCTCCATCGTGCCGTGATAGTCGAGGTGATCTTGGGTGAAATTGGTAAAACCCGCCGCGGCCAAGCGCACACCGTCAAGGCGATATTGATCAAGCCCGTGTGACGAAGCCTCCATCGCGGCATGGGTGACCCCCGCCTCGGCCATATCGCGCAACAAGGCGTGTAAGGTCAAAGGATCGGGCGTTGTGTGGGTGCCTACGGCGGCGAAACTGCCCTCCACGCCCGTGGTGCCGATATTCACCGCATCAAAACCCAAGGCGTTCCAAATCTGACGGGTAAAGCTTGCGACACTGGTTTTGCCATTGGTGCCTGTCACTGCGACCATGGTGTCGGGCTGCGCGCCAAACCAAAGGGCAGCAGCCTGCGCCAATGCTGCGCGTGGCTCGGCCACGACAATCAGGCTGGCATTGTGATCAGCGCCGAGATCACCAATGATCTTAGCGCCCTCAGGGTCGGTTAGAATCGCCGAAGCCCCCGCGGCAAGAACCGCTTGCGCATAACTGGCCCCATGGGCATGGCTGCCTGCAAGGGCCGCGAAGACCTCGCCCTGCTTGATCTTGCGGCTATCAAGACACAAACCCGTCACCGCCACATCCCCACCCCGCGTTGGGGTCAACCCAAGCGATGAAAGGCGGATTGTCTCATCGCGATGGGACGCAGGCATGGGTTAATCCTTTGGTCGGTTTGGCAAAATCACTCGATATGGCTCGATAGCTGAGAAACCCCACTTTGCGCAATCTCTGCTGCACCACGTGGCTGCAGATTCAGCAAAGGGCCTACGCGGCGCAGGATTTCTGCGGCCACTGGCGCAGCCGTCCATCCCGCGGTGCGGCGCGTCTCGCCAAGGGCGACAATTTCAGGTTCATCCAAAGTGACGATAATCACATATTGCGGGTCACTCATTGGAAAGGCCCCTGCAAAGGTCGCAATCACGCGATCCTCATAATAGCCGCCCGATGGGTTGGGTTTATCGGCCGTGCCCGTTTTCCCGCCCATTTCATAGCCTTCGACCTCGGCAAGGCTGGCTGTGCCACCATCGACCACGGCACGCATCATGGCACGGATTTGTGCAGAGGTATCTTCGGAAATGATGCGCGCCCCCGTCTGCGGCGCGCCCCGCTGTGCGATCAAAGTCGGCGCAACCCGCGTGCCACCATTGACCATCGCGGCAAATCCCGCCGCCAAATGCAAAGGCGATGTCGACAGACCATGCCCGTAGGACACAGTCATTGTTGACAAGCGTTCCCATCTCGCGGGGATCATCGGGCGGCCCGTTGGGGCCTCGACAATCTCTAGGGGGGTTGGTTCAAGCAAACCCAAATCTTCGAGGAACAGGCGTTGGCGATCTGGCCCGATCTCATCAGCAATACGCGCCGTGCCGATATTTGACGAATGCACAATCACTTCGGTCGCGGTTTGGCGTGGCCCGTAATTATGGAAGTCACGGATGTTAAACCCCGCAATCCGCAATGGGCTGGTTGTGTCGATTGAGGTCTCAGGCGTCACCATGTCCAATTCCAAGGCCTGCGCCATGGTGAAGATTTTGAACACAGACCCAAGCTCATACACGCCCTGCACCGCGCGGTTAAAGAGCGGGCTTTGGCTCGGATCATTGCCCGATGTCAGCGGACGGGGCCGCGCATTGGGGTCAAAATCAGGCAGGCTTGCAAGTGAGATCACCTCGCCCGTATGGGCATCCATCAACACCGTCGAAGCGCCGCGCGCATTCATCAATCCCATGCCAGAGGCGAGAACTTCCTCGGTGGCGGATTGGATGGCCAAATCCATCGACAGGCGAAGAGGCGTGTGTGCGCGGGCAGGATCGCGCAATTCGGCGTCAAACTGCGCCTCAAGCCCCGCAACACCTACGATTTCTGCGGCATTCACGGCCTCTTGCCCGAACCCTGCGCCCCCCAAAACATGCGCGGCAATCGCGCCGTTGGGGTAAAGCCGAATTTCGCGCGGGCCAAAGAGCAAGCCAGGCTCGCCCAGATCATGCACCGCTTGTTCCTGCTCGGGGCTGATGGAGCGGCGCAGCCAAAGGAAGCGGCGCTCAGAGGTCAGTTGCGCGACCAAGCGGTCATAATCCATCTCAGGGAAGATTTCGACCAAACCTTCAGCCGCAGCAAGCGGGTCGACCATCTCGTGGGGGTGGGCGTAAAGCGCATTGGTCAAAAGATTGGTGGCTAAAATGCGCCCCTGCCGATCGACAATATCCGCGCGGGCGGTCTGAATTGCGCTTGCAACAGAGGTCACACCAGGCTCTTGCGGTTCGGAGGCGGCCAAGGCGCCCATGCGCACGCCAACCGCGCCAAAGCCAAGCAAAAAGCACAGAGCCACGACCAAAATCCGCCCCTCGGCCCGCAGGCGCAATTTGTCCCGCTCCGCTTCGTGGCGTTGGCGCAGATTTTCGCGCTCGATGTAATCGGGGTTTTCGCCCTTTTGGCGCGCTTCAATCACCCGTGACAACGGGCGCAAGGGGATGCGTTGACCGCTCATGGTTGATCCTCCTGCACGGCCTCATCCGACACGAGGCTTGCCTCCGTCAGCGCGGCAAGAGGATCAGGGAAAGACACTTCATGAATGGTGGCAAACTGATCTGGCTGCATCGGCAACAGCCCCAAGCGATCAAAATTCATATCGACCAACGCGCGCAAGCGATCAGGACGATTGAGAAAGGCCCATTCCGACCGCAAAATGGCAAGCCGTTCATGATGGGCGGCAATCTCGGCCTCTAGGCGCGCCACTTCGCGTTCGGCTTGCTGGGTTAGGATATTTTGCTGATAGGCCCAAAATCCAAGGCCAATAACGGCAATTGCTGTGAATAAGGACATCAAAGCGCGCATTATGTCACCTCTAACGGGGGCAGGCCCAAAGCACTAAAATCAAGGGGGGCGGGGGCGGCTTCCCCACTGCGCACAGCCAACCGCAATTTGGCCGAGCGCGCGCGGGGGTTCTGTGCGGCTTCCTCGGGGCTTGGTGCGATGGCCTTGCGGGTATTTTGCAGGAAACTGGGGGTTTGGCGCGCGCGCTCTGGGGCGTGGCGCGACCCGCCGCCGCCCGTATCACTGCGCAATTGCATAAAGCGTTTGACCGCCCGATCTTCCAACGAATGAAAGGTGACCACCGCCAAAATGCCGCCTTCGCGCAAGATACGCTCTGCGGCCAAAAGGCCCTTAACCAATTGGCCCAACTCATCATTCACCGCGATGCGCAAGGCCTGAAAGCTGCGCGTTGCGGGGTGGTTTTGATTGGGCTTAGGGCGCGGCAGGCAGCCCTCAACGATTTTGGCAAGGGCGGCAGTGGTGGTGATGCGCGCGCCTTTGCGGGCGGCAACAATCGCGCGCGCAATGCGCCGTGCAGCGCGTTCTTCGCCGTAATGATACAAAATATCGGCCAAATGCGCCTCGGGCGCCTCGTTCACCAGATCTTCGGCGGACATCCCTGCTTGGCTCATGCGCATATCAAGCGGGCCATCACGCATGAATGAAAAGCCACGTTCAGCCAAATCAAGCTGCATAGACGAAACGCCCAGATCAAGCACAACGCCGTCAAGCGCATCATAGCTCACAGAACGGGCATGATCATCAAGATCGCCAAACTCGCCCGCAACCAATTTCAAACGGTCACCATATTGAGCGCGCCACGCTTCGGCCATCTCAAGCGCCAGAGGATCGCGGTCGACACCAATCACCGATGCCGCCCCCCGATCAAGCAAGCCACGGGCGTAGCCACCAGCGCCGAAAGTTCCATCGAGCCAGTCCCCAGACACGGGTGCGATCTCGGCCAAGATCCGATCCAATAGAACAGGGATATGCGGCCCCTCTGCCCTCGCGGGTTCGTTGAGCTTGGCCGCCGCCATGATCATACGCCCCCGTCATGATCCATCGCTCCAACACCACCAGCCACAAGGGACAGCGGATCAAAGAACTCGTCACCTTGGGCAAGACTGTCAATCAACGCATCAATTTGCGCCTCAGCGTCTTTTGCATCGCTTGGGTTGAGGATGTGAAACTTGTCGCCCATGCCTTGGAACAGCGCCTCATCGGCAAGCGCGATCTTGTCGCGCGCGGCCTGAGGCAGAACCAAACGGCCCGTGTCATCCACGGTGGTTTCATCACATTTCTGATAATAGAGAAATTCCAAAGCGCGGCGCACAGGCGTGCCCAAGGGCGCGCGGCGGATCATCGCGTCAATTTGGTCGAAGGCGTCACCAGACAGACATTCAAGGTAATTCTTCGATTTGTCGCCATAGGCAATGTATAGGCGCGGAGACGCGCCCGCCGTAGCCTTGGCATCGGAATTGGCAAGCACACGGCGAAACTTGACCGGAATCGAAATTCGGCCCTTTCCGTCCACCTTGTTCAGGCTCTCGCCCTGAAACCTGCGCTCCACTGCCCTGCCCTCGTTATGGCCCCAATGGCCGTTTCCCCGTCACATCTTCAAACTTTCCCGACCCGTGAAACGACAACGGCGGACCGAGACAGTTTTATGCCCGATCCGCCGCCCTCATCCCGTCATCGGGGGCCGATTGCGCAGCACATCTGGGGGGATGGTCTGCTCGCTTACGCAACGGCGCTTCAGCAATTGAGATGCCTGTATGAACACCTGCCTAGAGTTCTTTTTTTATTATATGCGCCCGCCTGTTTCAGGTTCAGGGCGCGTCTCTTTTGCTGTGTCATCTTTGTCTCATGGAAATATTTCCCAATCAATCCCTTTTTTTGGGAATTTCCCCCAAGATGTGCCCCTGAAGGTCTGAAAATTGCAGCATCTTGTGCCAAAATCAAAAAACCACCCCTGCATGGGGTGGTTTGGAAAATCACAACCACAATATCTTGATTTTTCGGGGCGGCCTTTAATTTGGGGCGAAATGGGGGAAATTTCCATCCAACCGCGCCAGATTTCGCAAAATCAGAGCGTTTTCGCGCCCAATTGCACGAATCAGCTTTGGTTTTTAGGTGATTATGCCATGCCACCGGCCACAAGACGGGCGGCCAATTGTGCATAGGCCTCGGCGGCTGCGCCCTCGCTGGCGGCAATCGGCGTGCCGGCATCCCCCGCCAAGCGTGTTTCAAGGGAGATCGGCAAAGCACCCAAAAACGGCACGCCCATCTTTTCGGCCTCGGCCGCCACGCCGCCCTGCCCGAAGATATGCGCCTCATGCCCACATTCGGGGCAAACAAAGCCCGACATATTCTCGACCAGACCCAAAACGGGGGTCTTGAGGGTGGCAAACATATCAAGCGCCTTGCGCGCATCCAGAAGGGCCACATCCTGCGGGGTAGAGACAACAATCGCACCTGTCAGCTTTGATCGCTGGCACAGGGTCATCGCCACATCGCCCGTTCCAGGCGGCAGGTCGACCAAAAGAATATCCAATTCGCCCCACTCAACTTGGGTCATCATTTGCTGCAACGCGCCCATCAACATAGGCCCGCGCCAGACCACCGCCTTTTCTTCGGGCAGCATCAGACCAATCGACATGAATGTTACGCCATGATTGTGCAAAGGCAGGATGGTTTTGCCATCAGGCGAAGCGGGGCGCTTGGTCAAACCCATCATGCGCGGCTGTGAAGGCCCATAGATATCTGCATCCAACAGGCCCACTTTGCGCCCCTGCCGCGCAAGGGCCACGGCGAGGTTTGAAGATAATGTCGATTTTCCAACACCCCCTTTGCCCGATCCAATCGCGATGATCCGCGCAACGCCCTTGGGGTTCATCGGCTCCGATTGCGGCTTGGCATGGCCCCCGATTTTCAGACTTGGGGGGCCATCGGGCGCAGGTTTGGCAGAGTGCGGGGCCTGCTGGGGGGCTTGCTGCGGGGCTTGGGTCGGTGCGGTCAGGGCTATTGAAACGGCGCTCACCCCCGCCTGCGCCTCAAGGGCCTGTTGCAGCGCGGCCCGAAACCCCTCGAGAGCCCGCGCCGCCTGCGGCGTTTCTGCTTCGATGATGAATGTGATGCGGCCATCTTCGACTCGCAACGCCCGAACCATATCGCGGGAAATCAGATTTCCGCCGTCTGGAAGGGCAAACTGTGCCAAAAATGCATCAACTTCTGCGCGGGTGATCTGCGACTTTCCGTCCGACATTGGGTGGCAACTCCACGTTTTGGCTCACTCGTCCTTATGTCGCGCGGCGCATGCGCGGCTGCAACCCCCTCTTTTGCCCATAAAAGAGGCAAAAATCACGAAAGTGACAAAATTATGAAATAGGTCAGCATTTGCTATGCATTTGCTGCATAGCAGAATTGATGAGAAGACCTATTGTGCAATCGCAGCAATTACCTACCTTCATCCGTGTCAGGCCAACATGGCTTGGAACCAAAGCGCTTCGGATAACCCAAAAGCGCGAGCGGCTATGAATATGAACTAAGGAATACTGAAATGGCCTATCTTGCCACACGCCACGCACCGAGCTTGAGCTTCGCCGAACGTCTGGGGGAAATGAAATCCCACCTGACCGCAGCGATCAAAGCCCGCCGCGTCTATCAGCGCACATTTGATGAGCTGAATAGCCTGAGCGACCGCGAGCTGGCCGATTTGGGCATCGCGCGCAGCAACCTGCGCAACATCGCCCTTGAGGCTGCTTACGGGCGTTACGCCTGAAACACGGGAACATCTCTCGCTTCTCCTCCTCCCTTGAAGCGCGGGATTTAGCGGGAACCACTTCCTCCTCCCTTAGTGGTTCTCGCAAGAACAAGGGTCGAAAGACCCGCAAGGACGCGCCCCTCCTCCTCCCTTGGGGCCGTATCACGGCAAGGATCCGCTCCTCCCTTAGGATCCGCGCCGCAACAACTGCGCCCTCTTCCTCCTCCCTTGGGGGTGTGGTTGAAAAAAAGAAGCGGTGATGCCTCCTCCTCCCTTGGCATCACCGCTTTTTTATTTTCGAAATGCTGAGATCAGCTGCGTTTAAAAGGGCTGATCGCCCGCGCTGTCCGCCGCAACAACAAAGCGCGCCACCACTTTTTTCACGCCCGCCTTGTCAAAAGCCACATCAAGCTTGTCCCCCTCAATCGCGGTAATTGCCCCATAGCCAAATTTTTGGTGAAAGACGCGCTCGCCCAGATCAAAAGGAACCGTTGCCGCCTCGTCAAAACCCGCGCGCTTGCTTTCGCGGGGTTGGCTAAGGCCATATTCCCCCTGCCGCGCCTGCAAGCGCCGCCACCCCGGTGAATTATAGGCATCTGCCTGCGCTGCGCGGTCTGGCAGGTTCGAGGCGATCTGCATTTGAGAAACAGGTGACGCTGACTGCCCCATTCCGTGGCTTTGATGACCATAAAGGCCTGGCGGGGTTAAAATCTCGACATGGGCTTCGGGCAATTCATCGATAAAGCGCGAGGGCATCTGGCTTTGCCATTGGCCGTAAACACGGCGATTGCCCGCAAAGGAAATTGTGCAAAGCTCCTCGGCCCGTGTGATACCCACATAGGCCAAGCGGCGCTCCTCCTCTAATCCTTTGATCCCTTCTTCATCCATCGCACGCTGGCTTGGGAACAGGCCATCTTCCCAACCTGGCAAAAAGACTGCGGGATATTCCAGACCCTTCGCCGCGTGCAAAGTCATCAAGGTGACCTTGGCCTGACCATCATCTTGCTCATTATCCATGATCAGGCTGACATGTTCGAGAAAGCCTTGCAGGTTTTCGAATTGCTCAAGCGCCTTGACCAATTCCTTAAGGTTCTCAAGCCGCCCTGGGGCCTCGGGCGTTTTGTCGTTTTGCCACATGGCGGTGTAACCCGACTCCTCCAAAATCGTTTCGGCCAATTCGATATGGCTCAGACCTTCGGGGTTTTCGCGCTCGATCAAATCATCGGTGGCGGGGCCTGCAACCACACCCTCGCGCATTAGATTGCGCCAATGGGCAATCTGCAGCACGAAACGGGCCAATTCCTTGCCGCCCTTGCCGCCAATCGCACCACTTTCCACCGCCATTGCCGCCCCTTGCAATAGGCTGACGCCATTGCGGCGGGCGATCTCATGGATGGTGGCCTGCGCCTTGTCGCCAAGCCCGCGTTTGGGGGTGTTCACGATCCGCTCAAAGGCCAGATCATCTTCAGGGCTGATCACGAGGCGGAAATAGGCCATGGCATCACGAATTTCCAACCGCTCGTAAAAGCGCGGGCCACCGATGACGCGATAGGGCAGGCCAATGGTGAGGAAACGATCCTCAAAGGCGCGCATCTGATGGCTGGCGCGCACGAGAATGGCGATTTCCTCAGGGCCAATCGCACGCAATCCGCGCGTGCCAATGCCAAGCGCCTCGATCTCCTCACCGATCCAACGGGCCTCCTCCTCGCCATCCCAGTGGCCGATCAGACGCACAGGCGCGCCGTCCTCGCCTTCTGTCCACAGCTCCTTGCCAAGACGCTGCGAATTGCCCGCAATCACCGCAGAGGCGGCCTTTAGGATATGGCCAGTCGAGCGATAATTCTGCTCAAGGCGGATCACGGCGGCACCTTTGAAATCCGCCTCAAAGCGCAGAATATTGCCCACCTCGGCCCCACGCCATCCGTAGATGGATTGGTCATCATCCCCCACCACGCAAAGATTGGAATGCCCCTGTGCCAAAAGACGCAGCCACAAATACTGGGCCACATTGGTGTCTTGGTATTCATCGACCAAAATAAAGGCGAACTGGCGCTGATACTGCTGCAAAACATCTTCATGCGCCTGGAAAATGGTTACCATATGCAACAGCAAATCGCCAAAATCACAGGCATTCAAAGCGGCAAGGCGCTGTTGATAAAGCGCATATAGCTTTGGCCCCTTGCCGTTGAAGGCCCCACTTTCAGCGGCGGGCAGCGTATCGGGACGCCATGCGCGGTTTTTCCAATGATCGATGATCCCCGCCAACATCCGCGGCGGCCAGCGCTTTGCGTCAATGCCCTCGGCCTCGATCAATTGTTTCAGCAGGCGGATTTGATCATCTGTGTCCAAAATCGTGAAATTGGATTTCAGCCCAACCAATTCGGCATGGCGGCGCAACAGTTTAACGCAGATCGAATGGAACGTGCCAAGCCACGCCATGCCTTCGGTCGGATGACCAAGGGCCGCGCTGACGCGTTCGCGCATCTCGCGCGCGGCTTTATTGGTGAAGGTTACGGCCAAAATACTGCGCGGCGTGGCGCGGCCTGTGGAGATCAAATGTGCAATCCGCGCGGTCAAGGCGCGGGTTTTGCCCGTGCCTGCGCCCGCTAACATCAACACGGGGCCGTCCAAGGTTTCTACGGCCTTGCGCTGCTCTGGGTTCAAGCCATCCAGATAGGGCATGGGCCGCAGGGCAGCGGCCCTCTGCGACAGGGGAACGGTGGCGGCGAGGGTGTTATTTTCAGAACTGCTCATGAGCGGAACCATAACGATATTCGCGCGGCTCGAAAAGATATGTTCTGTAATTGTTCGCAAAACCTTATGTCAGGGTTTACAAGGGTTAAATTTTGCGCACAGGATCGCCGCCATGACACAGTTCCACAGCCGCTATCCCGCCCTGAGCGATCTCAAATCGCGTGCCCGTGCGCGGATCCCGCATTTCGTGTGGGAATATCTCGACAGCGCCACTGGCAGCGAGTCCGTGCTGCGGCGCAATCGTGCCGCGCTTGATGCGGTCTTGATGCAGCCCGCAGCCTTGCGCGGGGAAATTACACCTGACCTGTCCTGCCGCCTGTTGGGGCGGGACTATCCCCAGCCCTTTGGCATCTCGCCCGTGGGGATGTCAGGCCTCGTCTGGCCCGATGCAGAGCGGATTTTGGCGGCATCCGCCGCGCGGGCGCAGATGCCCTACTGCCTCTCAACTGTGGCCACCCGCACCCCCGAAGAGGTGGCAGATCACATTGGCGATCAAGGGTGGTTTCAGATGTATCCGCCGCGCGATGCAGGCATTCGGCGCGATATGCTTGCGCGCGCAAAAGGGGCAGGGTTTCATACGCTTGTGCTAACTGTGGATGTGCCTGCTGCAAGCCGCCGAGAAAGGCAGACGCGGGGCGGGCTGACACAGCCACCGCGCCTCACCCCACGCCTTGCGCTACAGGTGGCGCGCTGCCCGTCTTGGGCATTTGGTACCCTAAAACACGGGATGCCCCGGATGCGGCTGATGGATGGATATGCGCCCAAGGAAATGACGGGCGGCACCCTGCCCTCGACCGCGCATATCGGTTACCTTCTGCGCGCCGCGCCCGACTGGGACTATCTGCGCATTTTGCGCGAGGAATGGCAGGGCACATTGATCCTGAAAGGCGTGATGGAGTCTGAGGTCGCCGCCCAAGCCCAAACCGATGATCTGGCGGATGCGATTTGGGTGTCAAACCATGCGGGGCGTCAGTTTGATGGTGCGCCTGCGGCGCTTGACGCCCTGCGCGCCATTCGCCCCGCCACCACCCTGCCCCTCATTTTTGACAGCGGGATTGAGGGTGGATTGGATATTTTGCGCGCCTTGGCCCTTGGCGCAGATTTCGTCATGATGGGCGGTGCGTGGCATTACGCGCTAGGTGCGCTTGGCGAGGATGGCCCTGACCATTTGGTTGACCTCTTGCGCAAAGACATGATTTCAAACATGGCGCAGATTGGCGCGCGCCGCTTTGCCGACCTGCCCGCGCGGCTGTTAACCCTTTAACCAAAGCGGGCAATTACCCTCGCCGTGCCTGTTAACAAATGTTAACACTGCCTCCATGACCGAGGCTGACCTGATCCCAATTATTTGCGCGATGCTGCTTGGCGGCGAGGCCGAATTGCGCCTGCCCTATAGCTTGAACGACAGCGCCCATTATGTGCGGGTGGATTGCGTCACAGACACCCATGCCATCGAAATCGGGTTGGATGATCGCCGCTCGTCCCTCGACAGTTTGCAACAGGCCTTGTTTTACGGCGCGCTCTTGGATCGCGCGCCCATGGTGATCTTGATCGACACGGACGGGCGGGAAGACCCAACCGAATTTCAGGTTGAAACCGCAGCGCGGGCCACGGGCGTGTCATACCGCGTGATTGATGTGGATTTCCTGATCCGTCTGCAAATGACCGCGCCATTTCGCAACCGCCGCATCGACACTGATCTGACGCAATAATTGCATTTGAAAAGGGCAAAACCCCATTTCCACGGCTGATTGACTCTTGCCGCGTTGCAGTTAATGCTGCTTTGCAGCGATGACGATAGAACAGATCATAAAAAAGTTTTGTGACAGGTGGCCGAACCGCGCGACCTGAGTTTCCTTGCCCCTCCCTTCCGTTTTGACAGCTCAAGGACATGATATGCCCGAATTCAAGAAAATCCTGATCGCCAACCGCGGTGAGATTGCCATCCGTATCATGCGCGCGGCCAATGAGTTGGGAAAACGCACCGTGGCGATCTATGCCGAAGAAGATAAGCTGTCGCTGCACCGCTTTAAGGCAGACGAGGCTTACAAGGTAGGCGAAGGTTTGGGGCCTGTTGCGGCCTATCTGTCGATCCCTGAAATTATTCGCGTGGCCAAGATGGCGGGGGCTGATGCCATCCACCCCGGCTACGGGCTTTTGTCCGAGAACCCCGATTTTGTCGAGGCTTGCGCCGCGGCAGGTATCACCTTTATTGGCCCGAAGGCCGACACGATGCGCGCCTTGGGTGACAAGGCCAGCGCGCGGCAGGTGGCGATTGCCGCAGGGGTGCCCGTGATCCCCGCCTCCGAGGTTTTAAGCGATGACATGGCCCGCGCCCGCGAAGTCGCGCGCGAAATTGGATATCCGTTGATGCTGAAGGCCTCATGGGGCGGCGGCGGGCGCGGTATGCGCCCAATCCTTGGCGAAGACGAGCTTGAAACAAAAATTCGCGAAGGCCGCCGCGAGGCAGAAGCCGCCTTTGGCAATGGCGAGGGGTATCTTGAAAAGATGATCACCCGCGCGCGCCATGTTGAGGTGCAGATCTTGGGCGACAGCCATGGCAATATCTATCACCTCTATGAACGCGATTGTTCGGTGCAACGGCGCAACCAAAAGGTGGTGGAACGCGCCCCTGCCCCCTATCTGACCGAGGCGCAGCGCAGCGAGATTTGCGAGCTTGGTCGCAAGATTGCGGCCCATGTGGGCTATGAATGCGCGGGCACTGTTGAATTCCTAATGGATATGGACAGCGGGAATTTCTACTTCATCGAAGTAAACCCGCGCGTGCAGGTGGAGCATACTGTGACCGAGGAGGTCACGGGCATTGATATCGTGCGCGCCCAGATTTTGATTGCCGAAGGCAAAACCCTGCTTGAGGCCACAGGCGTCGCGGCGCAAGATGAGGTCACGCTTTCGGGCCATGCCATTCAGTGCCGCGTGACAACCGAAGACCCAACCAACAATTTCATTCCCGATTATGGCCGCATCACCGCCTATCGCGGGGCAACAGGAATGGGTATCCGCCTTGATGGCGGAACGGCCTATTCGGGCGCGGTCATTACGCGCTATTATGATAGCCTCTTGGAAAAGGTGACGGCATGGGCCCCCACGCCCGAGGCCGCGATTGCGCGCATGGATCGGGCCTTGCGCGAATTTCGTATTCGCGGGGTTTCGACCAATATCGCCTTTGTCGAAAACCTGCTCAAGCACCCAACATTTTTGAATTACGAATATACAACGAAATTCATCGACACCACGCCGGAACTTTTTGACTTTGCGCCGCGCCGCGACCGCGCAACCAAAATCTTGCGCTATATCGCGGATATTACGGTGAACGGGCATCCTGAAACGGTTGGCCGCCCCCGCCCTGCGGCTGATCTTAAACCACCGCGCGCGCCGCGTGTGGGAACCGATCCTGTCACCGATGGCACAAGGCAGCTACTTGAGCGTGAAGGCCCGCTTGCGGTTGCCAAATGGATGAAAGATCAAACGCGGCTTTTGATCACCGACACAACCATGCGCGATGGCCACCAATCGCTGCTTGCGACACGGATGCGCTCGCATGATATGATTCAAGTGGCCCCTGCCTATGCCGAGAAACTGCCGCAGCTGTTCAGCGTAGAATGTTGGGGCGGGGCGACATTCGATGTGGCCTATCGTTTCTTGCAGGAATGCCCATGGCAGCGCCTGCGCGATATTCGTGCGAAAATGCCCAACATCATGACACAGATGCTTTTGCGCGCCTCGAATGGTGTGGGCTATACGAATTACCCTGACAATGTGGTGCAAAGTTTCGTCAAACAGGCGGCGCAGTCGGGGGTCGATGTCTTTCGCGTCTTTGACAGCCTCAACTGGGTTGAGAATATGCGCGTTGCCATGGATGCGGTCGGTGAAACGGGCAAAATCTGTGAAGGCACGATTTGCTACACGGGCAATATCCTTGACCCTAATCGCGCGAAATATGACGTCACATATTATGTCGATATGGCCCGCGCGCTTGAGGCCGCAGGGGCGCATGTTTTGGGCCTTAAGGATATGGCGGGATTGTTGACGCCTGCCGCGGCGTCGGTGCTGATCCCCGCCTTGAAGGATGCGGTTGATCTGCCCATCCACTTCCACACCCATGACACAGCAGGTGTTGCCTCTGGCACCATTCTGGCGGCCAGTGCGGCAGGTGTTGATGCGGTCGATTGCGCCATGGATGCCCTATCGGGCAATACCAGCCAAGCGACCCTTGGCACGATTGTGGAATCCTTGCGCTATACCGAACGCGACACAGGTCTGGACATCGCGGCAATCCGTGAGATTTCAGACTACTGGGAGGCGGTGCGCGCCCATTATTTGGCCTTTGAATCAGGGCTACAGGCCCCTGCATCCGAGGTCTATTTGCACGAAATGCCAGGTGGCCAATTCACCAATCTCAAGGCACAGGCGCGCTCCATGGGCCTTGAAGAACGCTGGCACGAAGTGGCGCAGATGTATGCGGATGTGAACCAAATGTTCGGCGACATTGTCAAAGTGACGCCTTCCTCCAAAGTGGTCGGGGATATGGCCCTGATGATGGTGTCCCAAGGTCTGAGCCGCGCCGATGTGGAAGACCCGCAGAAAGACGTCTCCTTCCCCGATAGCGTGATCGACATGATGCGCGGGAATTTGGGCCAACCCCATGGTGGCTTCCCCCCTGCAATTGTGGCGAAGGTTCTCAAAGGCGAGGCACCAAATTTCGAACGGCCCGGCAAGCATCTGCCCCCCGTTGATCTGGAGGCCACGCGCAAGGAATTGGAAGCTACACTTGATGAGGCGGTCGATGATGAAGACCTTAACGGCTATTTGATGTATTCCAAGGTCTTTACCGATTACGCCATGCGTCACGCCGATTACGGCCCTGTGCGCACCTTGCCTACAAAAACCTTTTTCTATGGGATGGATGTTGGCGAGCAAATCGAAGTCGAAATTGATCCAGGTGTGACGCTGGTTGTGCAGTTGCAAGCGGTCGGGGACACCAACGAAGAAGGCGAGGCCAAAGTCTTCTTTGAATTGAACGGCCAACCCCGCACCATCCGTGTGCCAAACCGCAAAGCCGCCGCAAGCAGCACCAAACGCGCCAAGGCCGAAGGCGGCAACCCTGCGCATATCGGTGCGCCCATGCCGGGGGTTGTGGCCTCTATCGCCGTGTCAAACGGGGCCGAGGTTAAGGCAGGCGATCTTTTGCTGACCATCGAGGCGATGAAAATGGAGACAGGCCTGCACGCGGAACGCAATGGTCGAATCAAATCTGTGCATGTCACCCCTGGCGCCCAGATTGACGCAAAAGACCTACTGATCGAGTTCGAAGCCTAAGAGATTGTTGCGGCGCTATGGATATTGCCGCAACATCCCGCCAATCGTTCAAAAATCAGAAAATACTCAGCGGAAATTAACCAGTTTCGCCACAATTTGGCCTTTCCAAGCCAGTAGCCATCATCAGGGGCATAGTTTGGAGAGCAACATGAAACATGGCGAGAGGATTACCCGTTTTTATGGGATGAAACTGGCGCAGTGACCGTGGATTATGTCGTCCTGTCGGGCGCACTCACGGGCGTTGGTGTGACGACCGCCGCGGCAGTATCAGGTGGCGTCAACACCTTGGCGCAAAACATCGCATCAGAACTGATGGGAACATCCGCACAGACGCAAAATATCTTAGCGTCTGACGGGTTCGCGGGCGGGGATCGTGCAGGATGGACGGGCGGTACGGTGATGGATATCGACCAATTTGGTGAACTGTTGGTGATGGCCGCAGGCGAAACCATGACCCGCACAGTTGAGATTCCAGAAGGCACTGAACAGGTGACCTTCTCCTTTGATGTGGCCTCTGGCGACACAGTGGATTTGGAAACCGCCTTCTTTTATCTGAATGATGAGCTGATCACCCACCTCAACTCGCAAAGCCGGCCAACCGATAGCGAGGAAACCAACCTTGCCTTCCTTGGCAATAATGGTGGCACGCCTGCAGGGTTTTCTGCGCGATATGAAACAATCCGTATCAACGAGAATATCGGCGGCGATCCTTATTGGAAGGACTCGATCACGCGGGTTTACCTAACCATGGACAACCCACCTCCTGAGGTGACGTTTGCCATGACAAACAACCTGAACGAAAGCATAGATAATGAATTCTATGGCCTCGACAATTTCGAGGTAAGTTACTGAGCCACGCGGATCAGAACATCCCCCGCCCTGTGGCCACGGCCTTGGGGCGGGGATTTTCCCAACCTGAAATCAGCTCAAAAATGCGCATGGCAAATGGCGCAAAAAAACGCGCGCATTGTGGAATTTCCCCCTTGCAAACCCTGATCCATGGTCATAGAACCCCTCCTCACAGAGCGGGCGTAGCTCAGGGGTAGAGCATTACCTTGCCAAGGTAAGGGTCGTGAGTTCGAATCTCATCGCCCGCTCCAATCTTCAAAATCGAAGATTTCAGAAAAAAACCCTCTCGATTTCGAGAGGGTTTTTTCTTGTGTCATAATTAGACCCAACCGCTTAGGTTTTTGCCTGATAGGGGTGCTGTTCGGCCTGCCACCAGTTAAGCCCCAAAAGGACAAGGATCGCGACAAGACCGAGCGCCTCAACCATGGCCGATGACCAAAAGACCGCAACAATCGCAGGGATCAGCGCCGCACGGTGCCAAAGCGCCATTGAGGTAAAAAGGAACCCTTCGAGAACGGCGGCAAAGGCCACAATCCCCGCAAGCGCCAAGATGCCTGCAAAAATGACCATATGCAGCGGGCCACCAAGGATGATCTCATCATTATAGACCATGAAGAGCGGGATCAGATAGAGGCCCTTGGCGTATTTCCACGCCTGAAAACTAGTCTCCATCGGTTTTGATCCTGCAATGGCCGCGCCTGCAAACCCTGCCAATGCGACAGGCGGGGTGACGTTGCTGTCTTGGCTATACCAAAACACCACCAAATGCGCGATCAACAGTGGAACGCCAAATTCCGTGGTCAAGGCAGGGCCGACCAAGATAATCAAAACGATATAGGCCGCGGTAACAGGCAGGCCCATGCCAAGGATCAAGGAGGCCAAGATCACGAGGATCAACGCCAAGAACAGATTACCGCCTGAGAAGGCCAACATCATGGCCGAGAATTTCAGACCCAACCCTGTGAGCCCGACAACCCCCACAATCACCCCCGCCACGGCGCAGGCGACTGAAACGGCAACCGCGTTGCGCGCCCCAAGTTCAAGCGCCTCAAGGGTCAAGGCCCCGCCACGTTTGCACAGGGCGACAAAGCCTTCGACACTGGGAGCGCCCTTTGAAAATGTCCAAAGCGCGCGTGCCGCTGCCGCGGCCATAACCGCCACAATCGCGTAGAACCCCACCCGCATCGGTGAATATCCTGCCACCAATAAAAAGATGAGCGCCACAAGCGGAAAGATGAAATGCCACCCTTCGCGCATCACTTGGCGCACGCTGGGGAGTTCTGCCGCAGTCAAGCCTCGCATCCCCTGTTTGACAGCCGCGATATGCACAAGCAGGTAGACGGCCCCAAAATAGAGAAAGGCCGGGAAAATCGACACCAACACGATGTGAACATAGGGCAATTGGGTAAATTCACTCATCAAAAAGGCGCCTGCCCCCATCAAGGGCGGCATGATCTGCCCCCCCGTTGAGGCAGCGGCCTCTACCCCGCCCGCTTGGGCAGGGCGATAGCCCAGTTTTTTCATGAGCGGGATTGTGAAGGCCCCCGTTGTGACCACATTTGCGATGGCCGAGCCTGAGATTGACCCCATCCCCGCAGAGGCAACAACCGCCGCCTTGGCAGGCCCGCCGCGTTGACGGCCTGTTGTGGCATAGGCCAGATCAATGAAAAATTTGCCTGCGCCCGTCACCTCAAGGAAAGCGCCAAAGAGAACAAATACAAAAATGAATGTCGCAGCCACACCCAAGGGGATGCCATAAATCCCCTCGGCCCCCAACGTCATTTGACTTGCCAAGCGATCCAAGGAATAGCCGCGATGGTTTAGGATGCCGGGCATGAAATCTGCCAAAAACGGCAATTCCCCGCGCGACCCTGCAAAAGCATAAAGCAAGAACACGCCCGCGATCACCGTCATCACCCAACCGACTGCGCGGCGCGCAGCCTCAAGCACCAAGAGAACGGTCAAAACCCCCATTGCAACATCGATGTCGCGGGGAAAGATTTGATTTGCGATTGTGTCAATGTTTACAGGCACCCATGCCCCAACCGCGATAGAGGCCAGAATGAGAAAGCCGTCTATCGCATAGTCTAAGGGACTGCGCCCTTTGGCGCGGCCACGGGGCGGGTAGATCAAGAAACACAGAACAAGGATAAAACCCAAATGGATGGGCCTTTGATAGAACAGCCCCAAGGGCTGAACACCCGCAGCGTAAAGTTGAAACAGCGACAGCGCGATGCCCACCACAGCGATCAAGCGCAGGATCAATTTCGGTTCAGCCGCGTCTTTTGGGCCGATATCTGTGATGTCGATTTGATCTGCCATACCCCAAATCCTTTTGTTCGTTACGGGATCAGCGCAATGCGCACCCGCTGATGTTCTGCCATGCGCGAGAGCGAGATTTCAGTCGCGCCCGCGTGGATACGGTGATCCACCGCCATCGAACCTGGCCGCAAGATATAGGCATTGCCTGCGACAGGCTCGTTAATGTCTTCAATGATATAACCGCCCTGCCCGTCAGAGATTTGTCGACCGCGGCCAATGATATGGTCAAGTCCCGCAGCAAAATCTGGCAGATGCGACCAAACAAGCACCATTTGCCCGTTTTGCATCGCGTAGCAATCTTGCACTTCAAACCCTTTGACGGAATGCCGCCAGAGCACACACCATTCAGCGGGATCAGGAAGGTCAATTTCGGCCAATACTGCGCCGGTCTCGGCCAGACTCACCTCAAGCGATGCGGCATGACTGGACTGCGGCAACAGGAACAGCGCCGCCCCTGCCATCAAAGAGAAAAAAGGGGCAGCGCAGATGCGCCACCCCTTTGCATTACGTCCCAACATTAGGGGCGCATACGGTCAGGAATTGTTGCGCCTGTTTCTTCGTAATACCGAATTGCACCAGGATGCAGCGGGATCGGAGAAGCCGACAAAGTGAAGCTGATCTCGGTTTGGTTCGCCGCAGGATGCACGGCGCGCAGATCTGCAATGTTTTCAAACATCGCTTTGGTGATCTCGTAAACCGTGTCTTCACTCATCTCAGAGGATGCAACCAAGACGTTTGGAATACCCAAACCTGCCACGGGCGCATCTACTCCCTCGTAAAGGCCGCCTGCCAACTCGGCGCTGGCGAAAATCGGATCAGCCGCTTGCGCTGCGGCAATCTCTTCTTCGCTGAGGGCGATCATGCGGATTGAATTGGTGGTGGCGAGGTTCAAAATAGACGAGGTCGGCGCACCCACCGAGAAGAAACCCGCATCAATATCGCCATTGGCCAATGCATCTGCGGTTTCGTTAAAGTTCAGGCGCTGCTCGTCAATGTCATCATAGGAAATGCCATTGGCGGTCAAAATAGCCTCTGCATTCACTTCGGTGCCCGAACCGGGCGCGCCAACTGACACGCGCTTGCCCACCAGATCATCAAGCGTGGTGATGCCGCTATCGGCCAAGGTCACGATCTGCACAAGGTTTGCGTAAAGAACCGCAACGCCGCGGATCATCTCAAGCTGCTGACCTTCAAAGCGACCTGTGCCTGATTGCGCCTGAAACACAGTATCGGCCAAACCAATCGCCAGATCCGCGTCCCCCGTGGCCACAAGGCCCATATTTTCGACTGATGCGCCGGTCACTTCGGCTGTTGCAGAATACCCATCAACGTAGTTGTTGATCACCTCAGCCAAACCACCCCCCATGGGATAGTAAACGCCGCCTGTGCCGCCTGTAGCGATGGAAAGCTGCTCTTGCGCCGCAACGGGGCTTGCGAGCAGGGCCAAGGCAAAGGCCAGTTTATGCGTATGTTTCATCCGATGTCCTCCCTAGACAATTAATGGTGCCATGGAGGTTGAGTTAAGGTGATGGGGCAAGGGATCAAATATTAATTTCGCTCTGGTTTTACGAGCGCCCTGAACCAATGGGCAGAAAAGGACACATCTGCCCGAGATTTGCGTGTCAGAACCGACACATCGCCTAAATCTGCCCCGCGCATTGGCGGGCTTGGCACGAAAGCCACATCCGCCTATAAGCCCCCTGTGACACAGCACACGATAAGGATATGCCCCATGCGCCGCGCAAAGATCAGCCGCAGCACGACCGAGACATCCATTGAGGTTGAGATCAATCTCGATGGCACTGGTGCCTATGATGTGAAAACAGGGGTCGGCTTTTTTGATCACATGGTCGAACAACTGGCTCGCCATTCGATGATCGATATCACATTGCGCGCGCAGGGCGATTTGCACATTGATGACCACCACACAGTCGAGGATAGCGGGATCGCGCTTGGTCAGGCAATTGCCGAGGCTGTTGGCGACAAGGCTGGGATTCGCCGCTACGGTGCCTGCCTTTTGCCGATGGATGATGCCTTGGTGCGGGCGGCCCTTGATCTGTCGGGGCGACCCTATCTGGTCTGGAATGTGGCCATGACAGCCCCCAAAATCGGCACATTCGACACCGAACTTCTGCGCGAATTCTTTCAGGCGCTATCCACCCATGGGGGGATCACCTTGAATATTGCACAGCTTGACGGGGTCAATAGCCACCATATTGCAGAGGCGGCCTTTAAGGCCGTTGCCCGTGCGCTGCGCGAAGCGGTGGAAGAAGACCCCCGCCGTGCGGGTGCAATCCCCTCCACCA
>Ga0181588_10000250_pt1 | contig 47185 bp, 42 predicted proteins | sample 071ome_26_FD_148607 | JGI IMG/M metagenome (GOLD analysis project Ga0181588, IMG submission 148607) | Coastal salt marsh microbial communities from the Groves Creek Marsh, Skidaway Island, Georgia - 071409BT metaG (spades assembly) | ecosystem: Environmental > Aquatic > Marine > Intertidal zone...
AGAATCCCAGCAGCGAGCGCTTGGTGGTCTAGAACGAGACTGAGCAAAAACTCGAGGACGTGATCAAATCCACGATCGTGGAGATTCGCGAGGAATAAGCTTCTTTGCGCGTTTTTTCCGAAGCGCAGAGCGCGGGGTTTCAGTAAACTCCCTGTCGACAAGCGGGCGCTTTAAGGAAACTCATTTAACGCACCTGTGACATACCTCGCCAACGGAGTCAGGCAGTGGCCCAGTACGTATACACCATGAATCGCGTGGGAAAGATTGTCCCGCCGAAAAAAGAAATTCTGAAAGACATCTCACTGTCTTTTTTCCCGGGCGCCAAAATTGGCGTGCTGGGTTTGAACGGTGCAGGCAAATCGACACTGCTGAAAATTATGGCAGGGATCGATACCGACATTCTCGGAGAGGCTCGGCCACAGCCTGACATTAAAATCGGTTACTTGCCGCAGGAACCGCAACTCAATGCCGAAAAGGATGTGCGCGGCAATGTCGAGGAGGGCGTTCAAGAAGCCATTGACGCGCTGGCGGGGCTGGAGAAAGTCTATGCCGACTACGCCGAACCCGATGCCGATTTCGACGCGCTGGCCAAGGAACAGGCGCGCCTCGAAGACATTATTCAGGCCAAAGATGCGCACAATCTCGACACCCGACTCGAGATCGCCGCAAACGCCCTCCGATTGCCACCGTGGGAGGCAAACGTCGACACACTCTCGGGAGGTGAGCGGCGCCGCGTTGCATTGGCCCGCCTCCTCCTTTCTGAGCCGGACATGCTGCTCCTGGACGAACCGACCAACCACCTCGATGCCGAGTCGGTCGCGTGGCTCGAGCACTTCCTCGAGGATTTCCCGGGCACCGTGGTGGCGATTACCCACGATCGATATTTTTTGGACAACGCGGCCGGCTGGATTCTGGAACTGGATCGTGGTCGCGGCATTCCCTACGAGGGAAATTACTCCACGTGGCTGGAAGCCAAGGAGAAGCGACTCGAGCAGGAGCAGCGGCAAGAGGCGTCTCATCAAAAGGCGATCAAAGCCGAACTTGAGTGGGTCCGATCTAACCCCAAAGGTCGCCAGGCGAAGAATAAAGCGCGTCTGCAACGCTTCGAGGAATTGAATTCGCAGGAATTTCAGACGCGCAATGAAACCAACGAGATCTACATCCCACCGGGTGCGCGGCTCGGCGATAAAGTCATCGAAGTGACACAGCTGCGCAAGGCTTTTGGCGACCGGTTGTTATTTGATGACGTCAGCTTCGTGGTACCAAAGGGCAGTATCGTCGGCATCATTGGCGCAAACGGCATGGGCAAATCCACATTGTTCCGCATTCTGATGGGTCTCGAAGCACCCGACGGCGGTGAAGTTATCGTGGGTGACACGGTCGAGCTGGGCTATGTGGATCAGTCGCGTGACGATCTCGATGGCAGCAAGACGGTCTGGGAAGAAGTGTCGGATGGGCTCGATATCATTCGCATCGGCAGCTATGAAATTCCTTCGCGCAGCTACGTCGGGCGCTTTAACTTCAAGGGTTCGGATCAGCAAAAATTCGTCAAAGACCTGTCCGGGGGAGAACGCAACCGCCTGCATTTAGCCAAATTGCTCAAGCAAGGTGCGAACGTTTTATTACTCGATGAGCCGACCAACGACCTCGATGTCGAAACCCTGCGAGCGCTGGAAGAAGCGCTGCTGGCGTTCCCGGGCTCGGCATTGGTGATCTCTCACGATCGCTGGTTCCTCGATCGGATCGCCACTCATATCCTCGCCTATGAGGACGACGGTGGTGTGGTATTCCACGAAGGGAACTACACCGACTATGAGGAAGACCGCCTAAAACGCGTCGGCGCCGAGGCGAAGGTCCCGAGCCGCGTCAAGCACCGTAAACTCAAGTAGCGCCCTAGGCGTGGGGGTACACCCGCGGCATCGCCTCGGCAGTGCCGCTGGCCCCCGTCCAACGCGCGAGCACCATCGTCACGTTATCAGACGGCGCTCTGTCGAGCGTCGCCCTCATCAACGCCTCTGTGGCGGCTTTTACATCGTGACTCGTATCGAGCACTGCGCTGATATCGCTCGCGGAGAGCGTATTGGTCACGCCGTCGGAAGCCAGCATGATCCATTCACCCTGGCGCAGAGCTCCCCCATTGCGGCCCAATCTCAGCTCACTCGCAACGGTAATCCCCAGCGCCTGAGTCAATACATGCTTGTTCAGGTGACCCGACGCCGTTGATTCGGTAAGAATGCCCTGCTCGGTCCATTCCGACACCTGAGTATGATCACGCGTCAGGTGGTGACAAGCGCCGTCGCTGTAAGTACGGGCGCTACTATCCCCCACCCAAACCAGCTCCATGCGCGCCGCACGCCAGCGCAGCGCAACGACTGTTGTCCCCATGCCCGACGACAGACCTCTGGTGACACTCTCTTTCGCAACAGCGGTGGACGCCCGGCTCACCGCACGATCGAGCGCCAAACCTGCAGTCACGTCAGCAAGAATCGACTCACAGGCCAGCGTCGCCGCCAGGCCCCCGTCGCGCAGCCCACCGACACCATCGGCGACGATTAACAAATCCTGCTCGGGGGCCATAAGGAACCGGTCCTGATTTTCCCTGCGACCACCGCGGTGGGTCATCGCCGCCACCTCGAGGTCACCCCCCAAGATCCTACATACGATAGGCGCCGCGGTGTGTTCATCGCTCAGCACCGCGGGTCCGATAGATGTCTCTCCTGTCATCGCCACCGCAACAACTGCTCTAGAACGCCTGATCCCAGCGAAGCCCAAGGGTATATCCGCGGTGCTGATAGCCGTCTCGTGCGGCCGTGATTCGGTAACTGGCGAAGCCTGAAAACCCGTAGGCAAACTGCCCGGCCACGCTAAACGAGGCATCCCAATATTGGCCATCGAGAAACTCGCGCTCAACATCGATGCGCTGACCAAAGCCCGCCAGATCATTTGCCAGCACTGCTGAAGTCAGCTGGTCACCGCGATTCGATTCGTCAACGAAATGCAGCATCATGCCCGGAATCACGACACCAAAATCCGTGAGCCACGCATAATCCATCTGCAGCCCCAAGCGCAGGATGGATTTCTCAAACTGGCTCTCGCCTATCGATAGCTCCCAGGCCTTTGACGCCCCCGCGTCAGCCTCTTCCTGATAAGCATCCACCTCGCCATCGAGGTAAAAATAGGACGCCGTCGGCCCGAAGCGCCAGCCCCCCTTGTTGAACATATATCCGACGTTGACGGCCGCGGTCATATGTTCGCCACTCGAAGCACCACGATAGGTCGCAGCAAAGTCGCCGCCCGCGTCCTGATAGGCCACCCGACGACTCATGTCATAGTCGTCATCAGCCCAGCCGAGCTGCACGTCGATAAAACCCGCATCGCTGAACTGCCATCCACCATAAAGCGTGAGCGCAGTGGTCTCCGAGTCATTTTGCGCATCGGCATAATCGCTCTCGGTCTCACCAAAGCTCACCGCAAGGCCCGCGTGCAGCGTGGGGCCGAATCGGTAATCAGCGCCAACCGTCAGCAGCCATGCATCCTCATCATATTGTCGTCGTGCGTCCGTGTCGCGGCGCTCAGTAATATCCAGGTCACCCTGCAGGTAAACACCCCAATTACCAAAATCAGGGCCCAGCTCACTGACGCCGGCCTGATCCGCGGCCTCTTCCAATACCGCGCCCGAGATCGGCTCTCCCGCAAAATTGAGGGTCAGCCCGGCGAGGCTCACGCCCCTACCACCGCCGCCCTTGATGCGATTCAGGCGCTGGTTAACCTGCTCAAACTGCCGCGACGCGGTTTCGATCACTGCGTCGGTGCGGTTGGTCAGTAATTGGGGTGAAATCGACGCCAGCGCGGCAAGCTGTTGATCAGATGTACTGTTGGATGATTTTAAGTTACTGCAGGCGCGGCGAAGATCCTCTTGACCGGGTGATAACGGCCGCTCGTCACCCTCAATAATTAGCCGGGGACATGCGTCGTCGATTGCGCCGGCGAGTGAGCGATCGTCGTCGGTGAGGCCATCAAGGTCTACCAAGTTTCCTCCCAGGGCCGCCAATTGTTCTTGAACTGCAGAACATCCAGATTCATTCACCGCTTTGCCGCCCGGGGTAGCGGCGCATTCATCAATAGCGTTGGCGACACCATCGCCGTCGTCGTCACGCTGGCCCTCGCTGCAGCCATTCTCATCGACAGCCTCGCCCAACGGAGTCTGAGGACATTGATCAAGCGCGTCGCTAACACCATCTGAATCGCCGTCTTTTTGCGAGGCGCCGCAGCCGTCTGCGTCGACTGCTTCACCTTCTGGCGTTGCCGGGCAAAGATCCGCCGCATCGCTGACGCCGTCGGCATCGGTATCGCGCTGCGTAGCGCCGCAGCCCTCCGCATCGGGGTCGTCATTGGCAGGCGTAGCCGGGCAGACATCGTCTGCATCGCTGACGCCATCGCTATCCTCGTCTTTTTGACTGTCCGCGCAGCCTTGAGCATCGACCACTGCACCGGCCGGCGTTGCAGGACACTCATCAATAGCGTTGGACACCCCGTCGGAATCTGTATCTTTTTGACTCGGCGAGCATCCTTGTGCGTCGGCCGTCTCGAAGGTCGGCGTATTAGGACACTGGTCAATACTATTTGCCACGCCATCGCCATCGGCGTCCAGTTGGCTTTGAGCACATCCGGCGCTATCAACAATCGCTCCTACAGGCGTGTTAGGACACTGATCATCGTCGTCAATAACACCATCACCATCGGTATCAAGCTGGAAAAACACCTGAAGAGATTCGAGGTCAACATACGTTCCCGAAAATGGGCCTCTAGTAATCACTTCAGTTGTCTCAGGAGAGGCGTTGTTACTCGATTGCCACTCTGCGAATTGCCAATTTGGATCGGGGACAGCAGTGAAAGTGAAGACATCCCCCGGACTTTGCGGAGAGCAGGCAGTCTTACACTCGCTGGGCGACGACTGGGGAGAGCATGTCTGAGTCGTGTAGCCCGGCTGCTCGATTGTCACCGAGCCACCTTCCACAACGATTACGGAGATTGTCGGGCAGGCGATCACCTGACCAAAAACCGGAGCCGCCACACTCCAAATAAATAGGGAAGCAATCAGTCTTTTAAGAGCGCGGCACAAAATAGAAGTCCCCAACAGCATCGCCCGCCCCTTTAATCGCCTTGAATTGGACGTTCAAGGACCCCGGATCCAGTTGCTGGCGGATGGCCAAGAACAGTGCGGGAGCCGGCAGAATGTGCTCGTTTTGTTCGAGCGCCGCCAGAACCGCGTCAGCAAAGATCGACTGTGACCCCGACTGGTCCGAGACGGGATAGTCCTGCCCCGAGCTGATTAGCAGGCGGGATCGGTTTTCGTGGCGAATCGCCAAATAACGATCACTGGTGAAAAGTTCGGGCGAAACAGCAAGAAAGAAGGTTGGAGTATCCGCCAGCAGCCCGGAAAAAGACGAATCGGCAATCACAAGCACGCGCCTTGCGGGCATGCGCGCCAGGTGCGCGCCAATCTGACCCACCGGCACCCAATACGTATCAATAGGAGGACGTTGCGCGTTCACGGGGAGCCAATAGCCGATTTGCATCTGCTCATCGGTCCGCTCGTTGCCATAACCCGCGTAATAAATCAGCAAATTATCATCGGGGCCCAGCTCTTCGTGTAATTGATTCAGCGCTGCTAACACGCTGATGTTGTCCGCATTGTCGATCCGCGTGACCTCAAAGCCGTATCGATCGACCAGAACCTCGCTCACGCGACGCGCATCATTTTTGGCACTGGAGAGCTCGGAAAGAAACTGGTGCTGTGAGTTGCCAATCACGAGCGCAAAATAACGACCGTAGGTGCGCCCCGACGTCGTGACCGATCGAGCGGTGCCCAGCGACGCGACTACCGGCAGCACTTCACCCGCGACATTGATTGGATTGTCTTCGATGCGCGATACCAGAGAATCACGCTCGGACTCCGCCTGCGCTGCGCGCTCGGTGAGCACCGCCACTTGCTCGGCCTGCTGTCTCAGCGCCGCTTGCGCCGAATCTGCCGCAGCCACCAACCGCGCATTCTCGGCCTCGACGGCCTCGGCTTGTGCGACCACTTCAGCCATCGCGTCGGTAGCCTCTGCCTGAGTTAACAAGGTTTCGCCGTCCGGGATACCCCACGCTTGCCGATAAAGGTTAATGGCCATCACCGGGTCGCGCTCAACGCCGCGCCCCGTATCGTAGAGGCTCGCCAGATTAACCATGGCCGGCTTGAAGTCAGCCGCTACGGCGCGCTCATACCAATACTTAGCCATCACAAAGTCCGGGGCGCGCCCCAAGCCTTGCTCGAAAATCTCACCGACGTAATTCATCGCCTGCGCGTCGCCGGTTGAGGCAGCGTCAAGCCACACAGTTAGCGCACTCTGGTAATCAGCGCGATCCCACTCGGTGTACTCGCCACCCCGAATGGCGCAATCCTGTGCTGTGGTGCGAATCGGGCGGCGCGGGGTCATATACGTGGTGCTGCCTACCCGGCGCACCTGACCCGGCAACAGGCAGTCAACAATATAAAATTTGGCCGCCTCGGCATCAGCAGCCGTCTGCTCTTGTGCGAACGTCACAACATGAGACACCGACCCCAGAACAAGGCCGGCTAACAACGACAGTCGAATCCATCCTATGGGCATGGTGATCCCTACCTTTTTGAAAGCCCTAGCCGGAGGATACGATGTCTTGGAAGCGTGCGCTACTGCACGCTTAACCGCTCCGAAACGGCCTCAGCCAGCCGGGCGAGGTCCCGCTGCTCGGCGAGGTAGGGGTTGTTTTGCATGGCCTCCAGCGACGGCATGAGTAGAGAGGCCACTTCCGGACCGCGGGCATCGGCGTATAAAGTCGCCACCTGCTCTACCAGCACATCCAAAGCCTCAACCGCCTCGGGGTTCCACGGGTGGCGCAACCAAGCCGCATCGAAATACCTGAGCGCCCCATCGATATCACTGATCTGTAGGTGACTATAGCCCCGCGCCAGATCATCGTTGAAGGCCTGCTGAGTCTCGATGGGAAGTTCGGAAAAAGGCATCTCCGGCCCGATCGGTGCCAACGCCTGGTAGAGCCACCCGCCGCTGACAACGAGTAATAGCAACACCAACGCTGCCAACAGTCGGTACCGCTGCGCGGTGCCCTGGAACAGTGACAAAAACCGGGCCGCATCGCCCGGCCGGTTTTCGCGGGTCAGCCGCAACGCCTGCTGCAGGGCACGCCTCTCCCGTTCGCGCCAGTCGCGTGAAGTACCGGTCGGCGAGACTCCCGCAGCCAGCGCCTCATCCGCAGGCAGACCGCCGAAGGCATGTTCACCCGTAAAGAGCCACCAGCCGATTAACCCCAGCGCGTACACATCGTCCGCCGGATGTGGTTCGGTATTGCCCACCAGCATTTCGATAGAAGCAAAACGCCGCGTCAGCGCGCCGAGGCGCCCGGCATCGTACTGATCCGCCTGTTCTGCCTCCTGCGTCAGGCGGGCAATCCCAAAATCGAGCACCTTAACCCGGCCGGATGCCGTGACGAACACGTTGTCTGGCTTCAAGTCACAATGCACAACACCCTGGCTGTGTGCATAGGCGAGTCCCTCGGCGAACTGGCGCACCAAGTCCGCCCGATCAAACGGTTTTCCCAGTCGCTGCTCCAACCGATCTAGTCGCGATAACGGCTCACCATCGAGCAATTCCATCGTCATAAAGACTCGATCGGCGTCGCGGTCAAAGTCATACACGGTCACTACGTTGGGGTGCGCGAGCTGCTGGGTCTTGCGCGCCTCCCGCTGTAGCGAGACCAAGGCATCGGGATGTTGGCTAAACGCCGAGCTTAAAAACTTGATCGCTACCCGGGCATTAGGGTCATCGGCTTCGGCGCGTCGCAGGTCGATCGCGGTAAATACGGTCCCCATACCACCCGCACCCAACTGCTCGAGCAGAACAAACCGATCGCGGATGAGCAGGCCTTCTTCGCGGGCCCGACCCACCACCGCCTCGAGGTTTTCCGGAAGATGCGTCGTGCTAAGCGACGCGCCAAGTCCCACCCGCTCTATCCGGCCTGCGACCTCGGTAACAAACGCCTCGGTCTCGCGCGATGAAACGCGCGTCACATCGTCGTCAGTGTCGCCGTTCAATGGCAGGCCTCCAGCGCCTCGGCCAAGCGCGATACCGGGATGACCTTTAGATTGGGAATCGCTTTCTTGGGCGCATTGCCTTTGGGCACAATGGCCAGCTTAAAACCATGCTTGGCGGCCTCGGCCAGACGCTCCTGACCGCTGGCCACCGGTCGTATCTCTCCCGACAGACCCACCTCGCCAAATACCACCCAATCCCTGGGTAACGGACGGTCGCGCAAACTCGACACCACCGCTAGCAAAAGCGCCAAATCGGCGGAGGTTTCCATGACCCGCACCCCCCCGACAACGTTGGCAAACACATCCTGATCACCAACTTGAATGCCGCCGTGACGATGCAAAACGGCCAACAGCATGGCGAGCCGATTTTGCTCAAATCCCACCGTTACGCGACGCGGATTACCGAGCGAACTGCCATCCACCAGCGCCTGAATCTCGACCAGCAGCGGGCGGGTGCCCTCCCACACCACCACGACCGTAGTCCCGGGCGCCGTGTGCTCAGACCGATCCAAAAAAATGGCAGACGGATTGGTGACTTCACGCATGCCGGTGTCGGTCATCGCAAAAATACCGAGCTCGTTGACCGCGCCAAATCGATTCTTCTGCCCCCGCAACGTCCGGTAACGGGAATCGTGGTCGCCCTCCAGCAGAATTGAACAGTCAATCATGTGCTCGAGTACTTTCGGGCCTGCCAGGCTGCCATCCTTGGTCACGTGGCCCACCAGAATCAGCACCGTTCCGGTTTGCTTGGCGTAGCGCGTCAGCTGCGCAGCGCAGTCACGCACCTGCGACACGCTGCCGGGCGCGGAGCTGAGGGTCTCGCTGTGAACGACCTGAATCGAATCAACCACAAGGATACGCGGCTGCACCGAAGCCGCCGACGCTAGGATCGCGTCAACATCTGTCTCTGCCATGAGCTGTAACTGGTCAGTCGGCAACCCAAGTCGATTGGCGCGCAGCGCGATTTGCTCGGGCGACTCCTCTCCGGTGACATACAACGCCGACTGCGTTGCTGCGAGGCGGCACAAGGCTTGAAGCAACAAGGTGCTTTTACCCGCACCCGGGTGGCCGCCGATCAAAATACTTGAGCCCGGCACAAAGCCACCTCCGAGCACGCGATCAAATTCGTCAAAGCCGGACGTCAGTCTGGGCAAGTCTACAACGGCGACATCCTGCAGCCGCTGCACTTCGGCAACTGCGCCGGCAAACCCCGAGCGCGCATGACTGCGCGAAGCAGAGGACTTGGCAGCGGGTGCACTGAGGCGTATCTCGGAGAGCGTATTCCACGCGTGGCATTCGCCACATTGACCTTGCCACTTGGGATAATCGGCGCCACAGTCGTTACAGACAAATGCGGTTTTTGCCTTTGCCACGCAAAATTCTCCAGAAACTGATCGTAAAGGCTGTAATGGTGCAGGTAAGTCGTTATCCTATCAGACCATTAGATCGACGCCGCACCCCATGTCCTCCGGTTCACTCATTCCCGACCGCCATCTGACGTTCTCCCCCGAACTGGCGGCCACTATTGGTCTCGAGGAAGCCATTTTGTTGCAGGAGCTCGGCGCACATCTTCGCGGTCGCCCGGGCTGGGTGGCGTTATCTGTCTCCGACCTTCAGCAGTCGCTGCCGTTCTGGTCGGCTGCGAGAATTGTCGAGCTGTGTGCCAAACTTTCAGCACTCGGCATCCTGTCGCAAGCACCTCATGGCGACGGGAATACCCTGAGGGTGGCCATTGCCTCCTCCGAGGTGCCTCACGCCACCAGCGCCCGGCATGCCATCGCAGAATCACAGTCGACGCAGCCCGTAGAAGCGTGGGCGCCCACCCCCGCACTGGTCGAATTACTCGCACTCAATCACGGCATTCCGGCAACCACGGTGCACGACGCGCTAGTAACTTTCACCCCTATCGGCGGCAAAGAAATCGAAACCCAGTTTCGCCAGCATGTAATGGCGCGTTGGCGAGCCCAGCAGCCGCGGAACAACACCTTCGAAATCGGCACGCCCCCGCCTTTTGGGCGAGACTGGGTGCCAAGCCAGGATGCGCTCGATATTCTGGCGCAAGCGGGCATCGATATCGTCTTTGCGGAGTCGGTGCGCGCCGAGTTTGTGCTGTATTGGAGTGAACGCGGTGGCGCGCCCAAGGAAATCAACAGCCGCTTCGTAGAACATGTACGCCGTCGCTGGTTGCGCCATACCAGTCAAATCCACCACAGTACGGAGCCCACGCGAATTCCGCGTAACTGGCAGCCGGACTCCGCGGTGTACGACACGCTGAAATTGGCCGGCATTAGCGAGGCGACGGCGCAAGCGCTGCTACCCGAGTTTGTTATGTACTGGCTCGATAGCAACGAGGTACACACCTCTTGGAACAGCAAATTTCTGCAACACGTAAAGCGCCAATGCCGGGCGGCGCCGGAGGGAGATCAGCATGGCGGAGAATCAGGACGCGGCGTCGCTGGCTCAGGGAATCGTTCAAAAGACCGAAGCCTCAGCGATGACCTCACCGACACCAGCTGGGCCAACTGAACAGGAAAAAAGCCCGGGTCCTGACACGCAGCTCGTCGAGGCCCTCAATCAGGTTTTTGCCCTGTTTCGTCTCAACTACCACAACCAGTATTACGCGGCTTGGAGCGATGCCGAGCAGGTCAAGCAGGTCAAGCGCTTGTGGCTAGAAGCCCTCGAGAACTACCCAACGGTCGTGATCTTGCGTGCTGCACAGCATGCCATCGAGCACAGCGAGTACCTGCCCACGCTGAACAGAATGATCGAAGCGTGTCATGACTGTCTCAGCGATCTGGGATTGCCTGGGCCCTACGATGCTTATAGGGAGGCCTGCCTGGCACCCTCTCCCAAGGTCGACGTCGCCTGGCGACACCCCGCGGTGTACCTGGCGGGACGCGACAGTGATTGGTTTTTTCTGGCGAACGAGACCGAGAACAAAACCTGGCCCGTATTCAGAGCCCATTACGAGCGCTGGGTGAGCCGCGCGGCGCGAGGAGAGACCTTGCAGGGTCCCGAGCGGGTCGCCATAGCACCACCGGAGACGGCGACGCCAAGTGCCGATGAGCAAATGACCCATCTGGCCCGCTTACGAAAAGAGATCGGTTTATAAGCGGCCGCTACTCAGCCTCAAGCCAGGACTCAATCGCCGCGGTTAGCCGCTCTGCCTCTGCAACCAGCGCCTCTCCTGCGCTCGCTAGACCAGAGCCGTCCTCCTCCGCGCACGCCAACTCCAGCGCCCTCGCCGCGGCAGAAAAGGGGCTCGCCTGCAGGTTTGCGCTGGTGCCCTTGATGCGATGTGCCAGCTGCCGACCAGCCTCTCGGTCATCGGAATCCAGCGCGCGGCGAACTTCTTCGACACCCGCTGACAACTCGTCCAAAAAGGTCTTGAGGAGCGACGCGATGATCATCTTGTCACCGCCCAGCATCTCAAGTAGCGCGTCAAAGTCGATAGGGTCGGTGTGTATACTCATGGAGCTGGTGACATCATCACTCGGCAAGAGTGCTCAATGGCCGCTCGGAGAAGCGCGACCGCAACGCTCAGTAACCCGCGTAGTCATCCCGCGCGAGATTCTCAAAACGGGTGAATTCACCCTGAAACGCGAGGCGACATGTCCCGATCGGGCCGTTTCGCTGCTTGCCGATAATAATCTCGGCGACGCCTTTGTCCGGTGAGTCCTCGTGATACACCTCATCGCGATAGATAAACATCACGACGTCTGCGTCCTGCTCGATCGCCCCTGATTCTCGGAGGTCGGAATTCACTGGCCGCTTGTTGGGTCGCTGCTCGAGGGCGCGATTGAGCTGCGATAACGCCACCACGGGGCAGCGGAATTCCTTGGCGATGGCCTTCAGGTTACGCGATATCTCGGAGATCTCGGCCGTGCGCCCTTCAGCAGCGCCCGCCACCCGCATCAGTTGCAGATAGTCCACCATGATCATCGCCAGATCACCATGCTCTCGGGATAACCGTCGCGCACGGGCCCGCACCTCGGTTGGGGTCAGCGCGGGAGTGTCGTCGATAAAGATGGTCGTATCCTTGAGCTTGGCCATCGCCGCAGACAGCTTGGGCCAGTCGTCCTGCTGCAACTTGCCGGTACGCAAGCGCGACTGATCGATCTTACCGAGCGATGACATCATTCTGATGACCAGTTGCTCCGCTGGCATCTCCATCGAAAATACAACGATCGGTTTATCGGTGTGCGCCGCTGCGTTCTCCACGAGATTCATGGCGAAGCTGGTCTTACCCATCGACGGGCGGCCCGCAACGATAACCAGATCCGAGGGCTGTAGGCCCGACGTTTTTTTGTCGAGATCGATAAAGCCGGTGGTCAGGCCCGTGATGTCCCCGCCAGTGTTATAGAGCTCCTCAATGCGCTCGAGTGCCCCAGTCAGCAGCGGCGCCATACTCTGTGGTCCGCCAGACTTTGGGCCGCTCTCAGAAACCGCCATGATCAGGCGCTCAGCCTCATCAACCAGTTCTTCGGCGCTACGCCCCTCGGGATTAAAGCCCGCAGTGGCAATATCTTGTGCGGCGCCAATGAGTTTTCTCAGTAACGCCCGCTCGCGGACCGCTCGCGCGTAAGCGCTGACGTTAGCCGCGGTCGGCGTCTGCTCAACGAGGTCGGTGAGATACGTGTGACCCCCCGCGGCGTCGAGCTCACCCGTTGCAAGCAGTCGGTCTGCCACCGTAATGACATCAATGGGTTCGTTGCGGTCCACCAGAATCGCGATCTGGCGGAAGATCGCACGGTGCTCCGGTCGATAAAAGTCGCCGGCGGAAACCAACTCGGCAATGGCATCCCAGCTTTCAGGTGCCAGCAGAATACCGCCGATCACCGAGCGCTCTGCCTCGACGGACTGGGGTTGCATACGGATTCGGGCGATATCCGAATCCTGAGGTCTTACCGACTCCAAGATCTAGCCTTCTTTATTGCTTTGTGGCGACGCCTCGCGCCGCCATCGGGCCACCTAGAGTACCTGCGACGGATGGGACACGCCAGCAGAGATAGGCATTGCTCGCGGGGGCGGTGCCGCCCCGCGGGAGATTATTCAGCGATAATCTGAATGGCGACGGTAGTCGACACTTCGGCGTGCAGCTGGATCATGATCTCAAACTCGCCCAGCTCACGAATCGCCCCCTCGGGCAAACGCACCTCGGCTTTATCAACCTCACAGCCGGCGGCCGTCAGCGCCTCGGCAATGTCGCGCGTGCCGACAGAGCCGAACAACTTACCTTCCTCGCCCGCTGTCGCCGCGATTTCAACCGCTACCAACGCCGCGAGCGCATCGGCCCGCGCCTGTGCCGCAGACAAGGTCTCGGCTGCGGCCGCTTCTAACTCCGCACGACGCGCTTCAAATTTGGCCACGTTATCCACAGTGGCAGGCACGGCCTTGCCCTGCGGGATCAGGAAATTGCGGCCATAACCCGGCTTAACGTCGACCTTGTCGCCCAACACACCGAGGTTGCCAATATTCTCGAGCAAAATGACTTCCATCGTTTCTTCCTCTCACCGCCGGAGCGGTTCTTGCTTTAAATGACTTGTCTGGGGTTCAGGCGCTGCCTGGGCCCCCGCCAGATGAGCTCGCCCACCTGCCTCTAAAATCGGCGAATGCATCAATCACAACGCACCCCACCCATATCCATTTCATTGGATCCAGCACGATCCACAACACATACATCAAGGTCAGCCATGTGACCCCGCGGCCCGCGTGCTGCGCGTAAGCATGCAACAGCGCAAAACCGACGATCGTGAGGGGCAGCACAATCGCCGCACTCCACACCATCCATGCCGGGCCGGACCACCACAGTAGCGATGCCGCACCCACCAATACCATCACCGCGCCTTTGGGCACTCTTAGGGCGCGAAACTCGGCACCAAAACCCCCAGGGTTATACAGCGCCGCCTGCCAATACCGGCCCAATAGCAGACTCAGCATGGCGATGACCGCGTTGCCAGTCGCCAATAAGGCAGCAACCTGGCCGACTTCCAGCGAGCTGAATACCAGCTCAGATGCACCCTCTTCTTGCAGGTCGGTCTGCAGTTGCGCCAGCGCCTGATTAAAGATCTCGACCAGCTCCTCCAGAAACAGGCCATTCAGCGAGACCAGTACCCCACCGCCGATCAGGGCCAGCGGCAAACTGACCATGACCGTCAGCGACAAGCTAACGCTTTCGCGCAGCACCACCGCCAGCACATAAGTCCCCAGCAGCAGCATGGCGCTCCCGGTGTCACCCGTCATGACGGCGATCACCAGGGCGGGCAATATGGCCCACAACACCAACCAGCCGCCGGCGGCTGTTCCCTTCCTCAGGGTCACTAGCGCGACCGCTGCCGCACTAACCCAGCCAAATAGCAGACTCCCGGACCCCAATACCGCTACTGCGAGTGCCTGCCACCGGCCGCGCATAATAAATTCAGCGAGGCCGCGCATGGTTACGACTTAATCGTGAGCGTCTGTATACGGCAACAACGCAAGGTAGCGCGCGCGTTTTACCGCGGTCGCAAGCTGGCGCTGATATTTTGCTTTAGTGCCTGTGATGCGGCTTGGCACAATCTTTCCGGTCTCGGAGATGTATTGCTTTAGCGTATCGAGATCCTTGTAATCGATCTCGGTCACGCCCTCAGCAGTAAACCGGCAAAACTTTCGTCTGCGAAAAAAACGTGACATGGCTTATTCCTCGCTAGTCTCTTCGGCGTCGTCGGTATCGTCAGCATCTGCTGAATCGTCCGCCGCGGCCCGGCGCGCCTCATTATCCTGACGCTCCTGATAACGCGCCTTACGCTCTTTATCTTCGCGCTCGGCCTTCATCAGTAGTGACTCTTCCAAAACGGGACCATCACGACGAATGACCATATTGCGGATCACGGCGTCGTTGTAACGGAAAGTCGTCGTAAGTTCTTCCATCGCTTCGTTGGAAGCCTCGACGTTCATCATTACATAATGGGCTTTATGAATTTTGTTGATGTGATAAGCCAACTGGCGTCGGCCCCAATCCTCAAGGCGATGCACCGTGCCGCCATCTTTAGTGATGACGTTACTGTAACGCTCGATCATGCCGGGGACTTGTTCAGACTGGTCCGGATGGACCATGAACACAACTTCGTAGTGTCGCACTCGCGTACTCCCTATGGTTAAAAGCCACCCGTCACGCGGTGTGGCAAGGAGGATGGGCCCCAAACTGGGTCCCGCCAAATTTTTGAGGGGCGGAGTCTACAAAGCCAACTGCCGGTTTGCAACGCCTAGTTTGGCAAGCTTTGCCAGCAGCAGATTGGCTTATTTATCGGCTGGGGCACTGCGCTGGCGCACCGCCTCAAACAGGCACACGCCTGCGGCCACCGACACATTGAGGCTGGAGACCGCGCCCGCCATGGGTAGCCGCACGATGAAATCACAGTGGTCACGAGTTAAACGCCGTATACCCGAGCCCTCGGAGCCCAAGACCAGCGCACAAGGGCCCGTCAGATCACGGTCGTACAAGATTTCCTCAGCATCGCCCGAAGTACCGATAATCCAGATGCCGGCCTGCTTCAGCGCGTCCAGTGTTCTCGCCAGGTTTGTCACGCGAACCCAGGGCACCGTCTCAGCCGCCCCGCTGGCAACTTTGCGCGCGACCTCGTTGACCTCCGCGCTTTTGTCCTTCGGAAAAATCACCGCAGTCACACCGGCGGCATCCGCACTGCGCAAACAGGCCCCCAAATTGTGCGGGTCTGTCACGCCATCGAGAATCAGTAGCAGTGAGCGCTCGTTGTCCGCGACTAACGACAGCAGATCCGCCTCGCTGATACCCCTCGCGCCGCCATGGGCGGCCCCTGCGCCCAGAGTCGCAATCACGCCTTGGTGTCGCCCGCGGGTTAATGCGTCCAGGTCAGCCTTTGGGCAAGCCGTGACAGTAATCCCCTGATTACGCGCCAGGTCAATTAGCGCCTGCATCCGCTTGTCGCGGCGATCCGCCTGCACCCATAGCACCTCGATCTGACCAGGCTGCTGCCGCATCAGGCTCTCCGTAGCGTGATAACCAAATACCAGTTCCGTCATGACCTAGCGCTTCTTGCGGGCACCGGGCTGACGCTTGCCCGCTGTCGGCTTGGCTCCCTTAGCGCCCCCAGGACGACCCGATTTTTTAGCGGCAGTTTTCAGTCTGGTGGACTTCGCTGCGGATTTCTTCTTGCCGCCTTTTTGAGTGTCGGCGGAGTGATTCTTTGCGCTTTCTGAACGCGGCTTGCGAGCAGATTTGGCCTGTCGCCGCGGTGCCGTTCTCTCCGCCGACTGGGCCCCGGCTAACTCGAGATCAATCTTGCGATCATCGAGGTCTACCCGCGCCACGCTGACTGTGACCGCCCCCCCGAGCTGAAACACGCGCCGCGTGCGCTCGCCTACCAAGCGCTGCTTGGCCTGGTCAAAATGATAGTAGTCCCCGGGGAGAGCACTGATGTGAATCAACCCCTCGATGTAGAGATCGCTCAGCTCCACAAATACGCCAAAGTTGGTAACCGCCGCAATGACGCCCGCGAACTCCTCACCAATCCGGTCTTTTAAAAACTCACACTTGAGCCACGCGTCGACCTCACGGGTGGCATCATCCGCGCGGCGCTCGGTCATGGAGCATTGCTCGCCAAACGCCACCATGGCGGCGATATCGTAGGGATAACTGCGTTCCCGCTTTAAAGCGCTTGCGCCCGGCACCCGTTGGATATGCGCGACGCTCTCCCGACTGCGAATGGCGGCGCGGATCGCCCGATGCACCAACAGATCCGGGTAGCGCCGTATCGGTGAGGTGAAATGGGCGTACGCCGCGTAATGCAAACCAAAGTGGCCCGCGTTTTCGGGTTGGTACACGGCCTGCGAGAGCGAGCGCAACAGCATTGTCTGGATGATATGCACGTCTTCGCGCCCCTCTACCGTGGCCAGCAAGGACTGATAATGCTCAGGCGTGGGTTTCAGGCCCCCGGGCAGGTCTAGCGACAGCTCGCCCAAAAATGCACGCAGATTCTCAAGCTTCTCGGCACTAGGGCCTTCATGCACTCGAAACAACGCGGGCCGCTCCAAACTTTCCAGAAACTGCGCCGTCGCGACATTGGCAATCAGCATGCATTCCTCGATGAGCTTATGCGCATCGTTGCGATGCACCGGCTCAATGGACGCGATCTTGCGCTGCTCGTCAAACAGGATGCGGGTTGCCTGCGTGTCAAAATCCAGCGCACCTCGCTGCTCGCGAGCTTGGCGCAGCACACCGTAGAGCTGGTGCAGCCTGGCGATATCTTCATAACGTTCAGCGGGTACATGCTCACACCAGCCCTGCTCGATCACCGTGCCGACGTCGGTGTAGGTGAGTCGGGCATGCGAATGAATCACCGCCTCGTAAAAGCAGTAGTCGGTTAGCTGCCCTGTATGATCGATCTGCATATCGCAGACCATGGCGAGCCGGTCGACGCGGGGCTTTAGGGAGCACAGGCCGTTAGAGAGCACCTCGGGGAACATCGGTACGACTCGTTCGGGAAAATACACCGAATTTCCGCGCAAGCTGGCTTCTTCATCCAACGCCGAGCCGACCGGCACGTAGTGGGACACATCGGCAATGGCGACGCGCAGTCGAAACCCTTGCTGGTCGGGCTCACACCAGACTGCGTCATCAAAATCTCTCGCGTCTTCGCCATCGATGGTGACAAACGGGACATCACGCAAATCGACGCGATGGGTTTTATCCTGCTCACGGGGTTCCTCGCCGAGATGACCCGCCTCGCGCAAGACTTCATCCGGCCATTCCCAGGGAATCCCATGGGCTCGAATGGCCACGTCGATCTCGAGACCCGGGTCGAGATGATCGCCTAATACCTCTTCAACCTGGCCCTTAGCGCCGAGTGTCGCCGAGGGGTAGTCGGTCAGCAAGACTGACACCAGCTGGCCATGGCGCGCGCCACCCTTTGCCTTGGGCGGGATCAAAATATGATTGCGAATCCGGGTGTTGTGGGGCAGTAAATATCCAATACCGCTCTCTTCCATATATCGCCCGACAACGCTGGTGTGCGCACGCTCAAGCACCTCAACGATCTGTCCTTCAGCCCGGCCTCGCCGATCCTGCCCCGCGACGGCCACCAGCACTTCATCGCCGTCGAAGACTTGATACATCTCTCGCGCTGAGAGGAACAGGTCCTCACCCCCCTCCAGCGGTCTGGCAAAACCATAGCCGTCACGATGGCCCATCACCCGACAGTGCTGCAGGTCCATCCGCTTGGGCACCCCGTAAGCGCCGCGACGACCCGAGATAATCTGGCCATCACGTTGCATCGCCCGCAAACGCTTACGGAGCGCCTCTAGGTCACGGTCCTGGCTCAGCGCCAACTGACCCGCAATCGCGTCAAAGTTCAGCGGCGCGTCGGCGGCTTCCAACATGTGGAGGATAGCCTCGCGACTGGCAATCGGATGCGCGTACCGGTCTCTCTCCCGGGCGGCATGGGGGTCCCGCGGGGGCGCAGCATTTTTGGATTTTCGGCGTGGCGCCAAGAGACAGTCCGATGGCTACAGTGAGCCGGCTGTGTGAGAAGCGACAGTATACGCTGGAAACAGAACTCGGTTATCACAGTGGCCGCCATGGGTTCGCGCGTGAAATTGACAGCGGACGGGCGAGGCAGTAGTCTGCGCGCCCTCTGAGCGATCAGAGCTTTCCCGCTGCCCAGGTGGTGAAATTGGTAGACACGCTAGCTTCAGGTGCTAGTGCTCGCAAGGGCGTGGAGGTTCAAGTCCTCTCCTGGGCACCATCACTGTTCTCTTAGAAGACCTTCCACTCAGATCTTCCTTCGGACTCCGATCAGTGAAGAGGACTATTCCAGCCACTCAGCATCGCTGAGCGGCGTTCGCTGCGGCGCAACGCATGCGTTGCAAACGCCCATCCCACTCTATGCTGGGCACCATTAACCGCAACTCTCAACCATCAATAGTTTTCCAGTGCGCTGACAACCGCCCTGCCTGAAACTGGCATCAACTGATTGGGCCTCACCCGCAGGCCTTAGGTGAAAGCAGATTGACCTTAGTCAGAATCAAAAAAGCCCAGCGTATGGCTAGGCTTTTTTGGGGTTCTACTTGTTGTTACTGGTTAATGATTGAGTTTTCGCAGGCCGAACAGTCCCAATAAGCCGCCCAGCAACAATAAACTCTGGATCGGTAGCGCCGGCACGGGAAGGGATGGCGGATTAACTGGCGGCGGTGGTTCAGGTAACGGCGGCGCGGCTAAGTCGTGAAAGGCGTCAGCCGTTGCGGTAATCAACAATGACGCGCCTGTGGTAGGGTCGACAGACCACAGTGACTTACTGTCTGCTGTATACGGGACCCAAGACGCATAAAGGAGCCCGTCCGCCGGATTCCACATCAACCCGTTGGGGCCGTCGCTAGTCCCGGCAAGTGGGCCGGTCAGCGTCAGCGTGGACTCGATCAACCCGGTACTGGTGTCTATGATATAAAAATTACCCGGGTCCGGATGGTTCCACCCCGGAGAGAGCCAGAGATTGCCATCGCCATCTACCGCCAAACCTCCATTGACATTGTCGGCGCCCTTGCCATATTGGGATTCCATCGGGCGGCCGACGACTGTGGCCGCGGCGGTCTGTGTATCGATCGTCAGAATAGTGCCCGCTTGAGCACCATCGCATACATGTGCGGTGGCATTTGCTGTGATGCCATAGAGCGTGCCGTCTTCGCCCATCGCGAGATCGCCAATCGCGCAAACTCCCCCCCCCGTCAGAGTGACAACGCCGATCGTAGTGACGATAGCGCCATCAGACGGATCCAGGATGACTAGCTCTGCTGCCCCGCCCCCCAGCGTCGCATACCACACGCTACCATCAGTCGCTAAGCCACTTACGCCACCGGCATTTGAGATCTCCCCCAACACCGTAAAATCACCGGTTTCCAGATTTAAACTCGATAAAGCGCCGGGATTATCGGCGGCATTCCCCCCTGCATGAACCGCGAGAACCTGCGCCGCAACGGAGTTCGACAATGCCGCTACCAAGACAACCATCACTAGCAAAAAATTTCTAATTAGCGGCACGGGGCCTCCTATGCTCGGAGCAAGGGCAAAGCCCTTATGACATACCTAAATTGGCGCACGTCGGTTTGTTAAATTCAAACGCGTGCCCGCTCTGCCTCTAGTGTAGCGCCCGCGACCGGTTTGACCAAGCACCTGTAGGAGCTTCTTGCGGTAAGATAAAATCACGCACGTCAAATCAGGCCCCGCCAAAAACATGTCATCGCTGTGCAGGACTCTCGGGCTCCCGAGGCTTCACCTGAGTTATGGATATGCTTCTACTAGTCGGTCTGTAAAAGCGTTGGGTTCTGCGTGAGCAGTCAACGCGAACACCGTCGTGATTGGCGGATGGCTTACGAACACCTCCTTAATTACCATCGGCGGGGAGACATATCCGCGTTGATCGAGCAGGCAAAAGTCGCAGTGGAGCGCTTCCCCAACGAGTACCCACTGTGGGAATTGTTGGGCGTGGCATATCGGCGTCACCGCAACACCGAGGCCGCGGTAGCGGCGCTTGAGCACGCGCTCTCGATCGATCATCTGCAACCGACCGGGCACAGCAATCTAGGCAATGCGTTACGCGACGCGGGGCGCCATAAGGAAGCCGCACAGGCCTTTCGGTGCGCCCTGGAATTGAAACCGGAATTTGCCGAAGCCCACAACAGTCTGGGTGTAACGCTCGAGGCGCTCGGGGCCCCGCAAGCAGCGCTTGAGAGTTATCAACGCGCACTCGAGTTTGAACCCAATTATGTTGAGGCGCTGAACAATCTGGCGAGCGCGCTGCGGGACGCGGGGCGGCTCGACGAGGCGCTGTCTGCGCTGCAACACGCACTGCGCACACAACCGAAGTTTGCTCAAAGCCACAACAATCTTGGGCTTTTATTGGTAGCACAGAACAGAGTCAGCGAAGCGATTTCATCGTACGAGCAGGCGCTACTGATCGCTCCAGACTATGCCGAGGCGTTTAACAATCTGGGCATGGCGTTGGCCGCAACCGGTCGCCTCACCGAGGCCATCACAGCTTTTCAACGCGCGATCAGCGTCAAGCCGAACTATGCGGCGGCGCATTACAACCTCGCCAACAATCAATCGGCGCTCGGTCAGACTGAAGGCGCCCTCGCCGCTTATCATGAAGCATTGCGATGTGACCCGGGATTCGCGGAGGCGCATTACAACCTGGGCAATTGTCTTCGCAACGTGGGAAACACTCAGCAGGCTGTCACCCCATATCAGCGTGCGGTGGCACTCAACCCCGACTTCGTAACGGCCTGGCGGACTGCTTGCACCCTCGCCGACTTTCCGGTGGATGCGTCGATCCGCGACACGCTTAACCAGCTTTGGGATCGCACTGATCTGACACCGGGCGAGCGCAGCGAGCTGGGATTCGCTCTCTTTGAGGTCTGCTCGCGCCTCGATGACCTTGACGCCGCCTTTCCTTACCTTCATGAAGCCAACCGCCTGCGCAAAGCATCACTGGAGTACGATATTTCTGAGGACATCGCGCTGTTTTCGCAGCTCAAGGAAACATCACGTCCTTGGCTGTCCGAGGCGAGCACCACCGTCGACCGATCGCATGACGAGCCTATATTTATCGTTGGCATGCCGCGATCGGGCACAACGCTCATCGAGCAGATCATCAGCGGGCATCACAACATCACCGGGCTGGGCGAACTGCCCTTTATCGGGGAGCAGGCGCGCGAGCTGCTCAAAAAACCTTTTGGGGATAGCACCGAGGCGCAAGATCTCCGGCAAACGTACTACCACCGCGTCGCCGAGCGGCTACCCAACGGGGGTCGGTTCACGGATAAAATGCCGCACAACTTTCAATGGCTGCCATTACTTGCAGCCCGCATGCGCGAGGCAAAAATTGTTCACGTCTATCGCGACCCTGCGGCGACCTGCTGGTCTCATTATTCGCGCTACTTTCCCACCGAGGGGCTGGGTTACAGCTACGACCTAGAGGATCTTGTCACTTACTATGGCCTGTATACGTCACTCATGACGCACTATGCCGCTCTGCTAGGTAATCGAATTTATCACATCAATTACGACGCGCTCACGGCAAATCCGGAGCAAGAGATCCGCTCGCTCGCCCACTACTTAGAGATCGACGTCACCCCGGAGATGTTAACGCCGCACCGTAACGCGCGAGTCATACTGACCGCATCCAGTGACCAAGTCAGAGAGCCTCTCTACGCGGGCAGCTCTGAAAGCTGGAAACGATTCGCGCCTTACTTACAGGGAGCGTTCGATGCGCTGCCTCGGTTTTCTCACAACGAGGGCGAGCGATATTAGGGCTCGTCTTGGGGTTCGTCGCCCAGCTCCACGGGAGGGCGCTTGGAGACCATCCAGCGGTTGATGAGGATCAAGCATCCGGTGACCACCACCACAAAACCCAATGTGAAAAGCATAAATAACATGGGCCGCGCTCAGCGCCGAGTCCGCTTTAGCCACAGCCACTGCGCCAGCACACCGACCAGAAACGCAGCGAGAAATGCGAGATGAAATCCCTGCACCAGAGGTGCATCGAGTGAGTCTGCAAAAGGGTCACCCACGGGTAGCCTGCGCAGAAAATCGGTGATGGCGGGAATCATATGAAACAGCACCGTGGCCGAATACGCGCCGGTCTGCAGATAAATGCTGGCCTTACCCAGAGGCTCAAACCGTTCAAGCACATACCCCACCAAAAGCGCACTCAGCGTCAGCACTGCCAACATGTGACCGACGCCAAAACCACCCTGGTTATAGATAGCCAGGGCGGAGCCCGCAACGAAGAGCGTCATCAAGAGGTAGGCTCGACCCGGGGCATTCGATGCGCGAATAATCCGATAGCGGTACAGCGTATAGGCGGCAGTCATGATGGCAACCGCGCCCGTGATCGTGTGTAACCAACCCAGCCAAGTCATGGGGGGCATGTAGTAGCTCCTGCTGTCTGATGATTCAATTCACGGCGATGACCGGAGACTAGAGTTCGACACGCGGCGACGCAAGAGTGCGCCGTAGCGCACGTCGCGTCTGGTTCATAAAAACACGCGGTGTATCATGGGCTCCCACAGGCTCAGAGAGCGCGCCCCCTTGACGAACCATGTTGACCCTCGATCGACATCAGACTTCACGCGCGATCCGCCGGCTGATCACGGCGATTTTTGTGTGCCTTGCCGGTTGCGCATCGGAACCCGAGAGCTTTCCGGCCGAGCTATATCCTGAACAGCAACAACCATACTTCAAAACGTGCATCGCGCGTAATGGCGGAACTTACCAAGAACGCAAGCTACAGCAGTATCCGACCATTGATATTTATGAAGAGCCCGCGGCCGATCGGGGGCCCATCACAGAAGAATGCGTCGTCAGAGAGTGACTCCATCAGCCAGTGCCGTACACGGGCGCGCCGGGTTCTCGCGTTGCGGGCGCTACCGCTACTGGCTGCGGCGATCTTGGGATACCCGTCTCCCCCGCTGCGCCTTTGTGGGGCTCAACCCGTCAACTGCGGATGCGCAAATAGATGACCCAACCCTCAGGCGCTGCATCAGATTCGCGAGAGACTGGGGGTACGGGTCCCTGCTGTTGGTCAATCTTTTTTCGTTTTGCGCAACCGATCCCCGCGCGCTGCTGCGAGCTGAGGATCCGATTGGCTCCCGCACCGATGACTGGCTTAAACGGGCCCGTCGTGAGTGCGATCTCATCGTTGCCGCATGGGGTCATTATGGCGCGCTACATGGGCGCGCCGATGACGCGGTGCGGATATTAGGGGAGGTTTCCTGCTTGGGCGTGACGCAATCGGGCATGCCTCGACATCCGCTGTATTGCCGCAAAACTGCACGACTGACAGGGTTTTATCCTCAGTCAAGCGCCGCTCACTAACGCGGCGGGGGTCATCACCACCTTGGCAATCGCGAAGGGTAAAAAGTATGCCCACACGAGCAAAGCCATCCTTTTCGGTCGATTCGCTGGTTTCGCCAGCGCATTTAGCTATCCTGATTGTCCGGAGCGAAGGACCGCTCTACCGCAGACCCGCTGGGGGAATCAAAACTAAACTCAAAGAACAGGGAAGTTACTATGAAAAATATTGCATCTATCACAGACTCGCGACCCAACGCTGCCGAGCGAAAACCTTATCCTGTCTACGTGCATCGAGCCCCTGCACGGGACCGCCTAGCTGCTAATCCCTGGGAGCCACTTGCCCGCGCGGCAAAGGAACCGATGCCCGATGTGCCCGCGTCACTGACGATTCGCATTACCGGCCGCACGCCTGATGCACTGTCGCGCACCACACTGAGCGTCGTGGATGTGTTATTGACCGGTGATCTCATGCGGCTCAGATCAGAAGAAGTCGCCGACACATTGCGAGTCAGCCCCACCACGTTACGCCGGCGCTTGCGAGCCGATGGCACTAACTACCAGAGCATTTTGGATCATGTCCGCCGTCACCGCTGCACGCTGCAGCTCGAAAAGCGCTGGCTGCCGGGCAAATGTGTCGCCTGGGATCTGGGGTACGCGGAGGTCAACAGCTTCTATCGCGCGTTCCGACGCTGGACGGGCCACAACTACAGCGACCTGAAAAAACTCTATATCTAACGAGCCAAGCTAGGTGTCGAGGCTCGCATCGGCCGGGTCAAAGTAACCGAGCCGCTCGTAAATCCAGTAAGCCACCCACTCATGGATCGCGCGCGTCGTGCGCGCGAGACGATCCACCGTGGGCAACCACCCGGGAACGGGACCCACCATGAGTGGGGTCTGATGATCGGTGGGTACTGCGGTCACCACAACGCCCTGAGCGCCAAATAGTCTCGCGGCGCGACGCATATGAGCCGCACTGGTCACCAGCAACACGTGCCGAATACGCCGCTCCTCGAGCAGGGCTTTGGTGTATTGGGCATTTTCGCGCGTGGTGCGACTATCGGCTTCCAACAACATCGCGGCCTGCGGAATACCGATTGCCGTTAGCTTATGTGACATCAGTGTGGCTTCGGGCAACGCGCCCTCGAGCGTAGTGCCACCCGACAAAATCAGTAGCGGCGCCTTGCCTTGTTGGTAAAGGGACGCACCCCGCCAGATCCGATCAGCGGCGTCATTAAAATCACCGCCCGGACCAAAGCGCGACTCGCCCGAGAGGCCGCCACCCAATATCACAATGGCCTCAGCCTGTGGCAGTTCCTCATTGGCAAACCCGGGATACGCCGCCTCCAGTGGGGCCATGAACAGATTGGCACCCCACTCCGACGCGCAGAGGTAGAGCCAAGCCGTCGCTAACACAACAAAGAGGTTTGACCGCGCAGCCGCCCCGCGCAATCGCGATTCCAGCGACAACAGGAGCAAAAGTAGCGCAAGAGACAGCGGGTAGATCAGTAACGACAGAAGCTTACTGATCAGCAACACGGCTTAACCGCCAAAGGGGTGGCGCAGTACGATGGTCTCTTCGCGGTCCGGGCCGGTCGAGATGATGTCGATAGGCGCACCCACCAATGCCTCGATGCGCGCGATGTACGCTCTGGCATTCTCAGGCAATGCATCTAGCGCCTTCAGACCCACCGTCGACTCGCTCCAACCCGGCAGCGTCTCATAAACTGGCGTCAGGTTTTCGTAGTCAACCGCGTCAATGGGATTCGCCGCGGTCTCACCCGCCGCGTTGGTGTAACCCACGCATATCGAGATCTCTTCGAGGCCATCGAGCACATCGAGCTTGGTCAGGCACAGCCCCGATACCGAATTCACATTGACAGCGGTGCGCAGCGCGACGGCATCAAACCAGCCGCAGCGGCGTGGCCTGCCCGTGGTGGCACCAAACTCATGCCCGCGCTCTGCCAGCCGCTGGCCGGTCGCGTCAAACAGTTCGGTCGGAAACGGCCCGGAACCTACGCGCGTGGTGTAGGCCTTGGTAATACCGAGCACATAGTCGAGATAAAGCGGACCAAAACCCGAGCCGGTCGCCGTGCCACCGGCGGTGGTATTGGAGCTAGTCACAAATGGATAGGTGCCGTGATCAATGTCTAGCAGGGAACCCTGGGCCCCCTCAAACAGCAGGCGCGCGTTGGTTTGACGATACTCATGTAGCAACGAGGTCACATCCGCCATCATCGGCAGCAAGCGCTCGCCATGCGCCAGCGCCTCATCCAGCACCGCCGAAAACGCCAGCGTGGCAACCCCGTAATAGTGCGCCAGCACGTGGTTGTGATAATCCAGCACTTCTTCGAGCGAAGCTGCGAAGCGTTTTGCATCGCGCAGATCACCCAGCCGCAACGCGCGCCGGGCCGCTTTGTCTTCGTAGCAGGGTCCGATACCACGGCCCGTGGTGCCGATCTTGTTCTCGCCGCGCCGCGCTTCCCGCGCCTGATCCAGCGCAACGTGGTACGGCAGGATCAAGGGGCACGCGGCGGAAACCTTGAGGCGATCCTGCACCGGTACGCCACTGGCTTCCAGAGCATCGATCTCGGTCAGCAACGCTTCGGGCGAGAGCACCACGCCATTGCCGATCAGACACTGCACGCCCGCGCGCAAGACCCCCGACGGAATCAAATGCAGAACGGTTTTTTCACCACCAATCACCAGCGTGTGGCCCGCATTGTGGCCACCCTGAAAACGTACGACGGCATCCGCCTGTTCGGTGAGCAAGTCCACAATCTTGCCTTTACCCTCGTCACCCCACTGGGTGCCGAGCACTACTACATTGCGGCTCATGAAGACCCCTCAACCACCCACTCTGCGCCCGCTTTCACGAGACGCGCTGCACCGTCGATATCGACACCCGGTGCCACATCGATCACCACCACGCTACCAGCCGCCCGGAGCATCGCTACTTTCTCGCGCAGCGCCGGGTCATCAGACTGCGGCGCGATAATCGGCGCAGCAGTGGACGGCGCTGCCGCGCTGGATTCCATCAACGCTTTGAGATCGATGGCGAAGCCTGTGGCGGGGCGATCACGGCCGAACACGGCGCCAATATTGTCATAGCGGCCACCTTTGGCCACTGCAGTACCGCGCCCCTCGAGATAAACCGCAAACACCAATCCGGTGTGGTAACGAAACCCCCGGAGTTCGGTCAGATCAACGTAGAGTGACAAGTTGGGAAAAGCCGCTTGAACCTGAGCGAGCACCGCGTCAAGGTCATCGAGCGCCGCCATCACCACCGGCTCGGCGGCAAACGCGCTGCGCGCCCGTGCGAGCACCTCGGGTGCGCCGTGTAATGTCGCCAGACAATTGAGTTTGTCGGCTACTGCCTGAGGCAAGCTGGCCGAAAGCCGCGCAATATCAGGCATGGACTTGCGCTGCAGAGCGTCGAATATCTGGCTTTCGGTTTCGGCATCGAGGCCAGCACCCGAGAACAGCGCGTCATAAATCCCAATATGACCAATATCCAGCGTCGGGATGGCCGACACGCCGGCGCCCTCAAGCATAGAGAGCAGCAGCGTAATAATTTCGCTGTCAGCCTCGATCGAGGTGCTCCCGAAGAGCTCAGCGCCGAGCTGAATGGGGGCCCGATCACTCACCGCCGACTGCGGCGCACTGAGCAACGTAGAGCCGGCGTAACAGAGCCGGGTCACGCCAGTCTCGGCCAAACTGTGGGCGTCCATCCGCGCGGTTTGCGGCGTAATATCGGCGCGCACACCGAGCATGCGTCCGCTCAACCGATCAGTAAACTTGCAGGTCACAAGGTCCAGGTCCGCACCCAACCCCACCAGCAGAGAATCAGTAAACTCCACCAGCGGCGGCACCACGTAGCGATAACCCCAGGTGGCGCACTGGTCCAACAGCTGCCTGCGCAGGGCTTCGAGCTGTGCCGCGCGCTCGGGCAGCAACTCGTCAATACCCTCCGGCAGTAGCCAGCGATTTTCAGTGGTCATCGTGAGGTTCCGTGAGATTGTGGGTCGCAGAAAGCGAACGCGACGAGAATACCACAGGCTGACCGGGCAGAGTCCGGGGGTGCTGCGCACCCCCAACTATTTACAGCAAGCCTAGTCTCTGGTTTTCGGGTTCCGCAGGTACTTGAAGAACTCGCTGTCGGGTTGCAGCAACATCACGTCGCTCCCGGCATTGAAGGTTTCCCGATAGGCCTGCAGGCTTCGCACAAAGGAGTAAAACTCGGGGTCCTGATTGAACGCCTCGGCGTAAATGCGGGTCGCCTCGGCGTCGCCGTTACCACGCACGATCTCCGCATCGCGGAAAGCATTGGCCTCGATCACCGTCACCTCGCGATCCGCAGCCGCACGAATTCCTTCAGCAAGCTCCTTACCCTCGGAACGCAGCTCTCGCGCTTCCTTCTCCCGCTCGGCGTTCATCCGCCGGTAGACCGACTCTGATACATCCGGCGGCAGATCAATTTTCTTGACCCGCACGTCGATCACCTCGACACCCAGCTCGGCGTTTGCCACTTCATTGAGTTGTGCGGTAATCGCGAGCATGAGCTGATCGCGCTCACCCGAGACCACCTCCTGCACCGTACGCACCGCGACCTGATTACGCAGCCCGTCATTGATCCGCTGTGACAGCAGACCGGCGGCGCGATTCTCCTCACCGTTGGTAGCGGTGTAGTACTTAGCGGTATCCGTGACGCGGAACTTCGCGTAGGAGTCAACGATCAACGCCTTCTTCTCCTGAGTAAAGAACCGCTCGGGACTACTGTCGACCGTCAGAATCCGTCCGTCGAACTTGCGTACGCTGTTGACGAAGGGAACTTTCAGGTGCAAGCCGGGCTTGAGGTCAGGGTCGACCACTTCACCAAACTTGAGTAATACACCGCGCTGCGTTTCCCGAATGACATATAAGGTGTTAGACATCACCAGTACGACGATCGCAATCAAAATACCCACAAAGGTTTGTCTGGTCATGATTAGCGCCCTCCTCGTCTAGCCGCTGCAGCATCGAGATCGCGCCGCAGCTGCTCGGCGACCTGGTCAACGATCTCCCGCATCTCGCGCTCGCCGACGGCACCGCGACCGACCGCACTCTGGGATTGCCCAGCGCCGGGCACCATCTTGTCGAGCGGCAGGTACAACACGTTATTGCCGCCGTCGACATCCACCATCACTTTATTGGTGTTCGAAAACACAGACTGAACGCTGTCGATGTAAAGCCGCTCTCGGGTTACATCAGGCGCTTTTCGATACTCGGCGAGCAATTGGGTAAAGCGCTGCGCCTCACCATCGGCCTTAGCAATCACCTGATCGCGATATGCGTTGGATTCCTCCAGCATTCGCTGCGCGCGACCGCGCGCCTCGGGCACAATACCGTTGGCATAGGACTGCGCCTCATTCTTGACGCGCTCCTCGTCTTCCCGTGCCTTGATCACATCATCAAATGCGCCCTGCACTTGCGCCGGCGGCTTTGATTCATCGATGTTGATCTTGGAGACCTGAATGCCCGTGGTGTAATCGTCGAGATACTGCTGCAGTCGCTCACGCACTTCGAAAGCAATCGCGGCACGGCCCTCGGTCAGCACCAGATCCATCGTCGTGCCACCAACAACATGGCGGAGCGCGCTCTGAACCGCATGCTGCAGCGACACCTCGGGATCACGCACTTCGAGGACAAAATTCTGCGGGTCATTGATCACATACTGCACTGACATGCTCACTTCGACGATGTTTTCGTCTTGCGTCAGCATGACCTCACGCAATCCGGCGACACGCACTTTGGTCGTGTTCACTTTAACCACTTCATCAATCAACGGCGGATTCCACTGCAAACCCGGGGTCAGGGTTGCGTGATACTCGCCGAAACGCAGGACGACGGCGCGCTCCTGTTCATCAAGCTGGTAGAAGCCCATCAGCCCCCACACCATCAGCACGCCGCCCAAGACGACACCCAACAAGGCGCCGGAGATACCGCCCTTGGCAGGGCCACGGCCGCCACGGCCGCCGCCAAACAGGCCAGCGATTTGCTGCTGAAGCTTTTTGAATGCCTCATCAAGATCGGGCGGTCCTTGATCACCACCACCCCAAGGATCGCGAGGGCCTTTATTACCGCCCCCAGGCTCATTCCATGACATAGATGTATTCCTCATTAGCAGGCCGGGTAGTCTAACAAACCCGGGGGCAAAGGCGGGGGGCCTCTGTGTGACGGCCGCCCAGCTGCATTTCAGGGGTTGAGTCGACGCCACTCAGCGAGGGGCAGCCGCACGTGTAGCCGGCTGCTGCCATCCGGCTCCCATTCTTCGTTGCACACGGCACCCAATTCATAAAGCGCCGCGCGCAGTCTCCCGCTCGCTGGATTGAGCGTAATTTCTTCGTCAAACAGGGCCACGGACAGTCGTTCCCGAATCGCAGCGACGAGTAACTCTAACCCCTCTCCCGTCACGGCAGAGAGGTACACCGCGATGGCAACGCCCGCGTTGTTGCGAACAATGCGCGCCGGCTGCTCAATCAGATCGAGCTTGTTAAAAACCAGCAGCTGCGGCAGATCATCGGCCTTAATCTCACCCAGCACGCGGTCAACGTCCTCCATCAGCGCTTCGCGATTCGACGCCGAAACATCGATCACATGCAAGAGTAAGTTGGCATTGGCGGTCTCTTCCAGAGTTGCCTTAAAGGCCTCGACCAACGTGGTCGGCAGATCCGAAATAAAGCCCACCGTGTCGGCGAACAACACCGGACCCAAATGCTCGATATCGACCCGCGCCAACGTCGGGTCCAGAGTGGCAAATAATTGATCTGCGGCATAAACCTGCGAGGTCGTCAGCCGATTGAAGAGCGTCGACTTGCCGGCATTGGTATAGCCCACCAGCGACAGCACCGGGATTTCTGCCCGTCTGCGCGCGCGGCGGCTCTGCTCACGCTGGTTGCGGACGCGCTCGAGGCGGGCCTGAATCGACTTGATGCGCGCGCGCAGTAACCGGCGGTCGGTTTCGAGCTGGGTTTCGCCCGGCCCCCTGAGACCAATGCCACCCTTCTGGCGTTCGAGGTGAGTCCACCCGCGCACCAAGCGCGTGCTCATGTGCGTTAGCTGCGCGAGCTCAACCTGCAGCTTACCCTCGTGGGTGCGCGCACGCTGCGCGAAGATATCCAGTATCAGCCCGGTACGCGCCAGCACCCGGCACGATAGCATGCGCTCGAGGTTACGCTCCTGACTCGGGCTCAGTGCGTGATTGAATATCACCAGCTCCGCGTCGTTGGCGACACACGCCGCCGCGATCTCCTCCAACTTGCCCTCACCAACGAAGGTGCGCGCGTGGGGCGCACGACGCGACCCGATAATCGTTGCAACGGGATTACCGCCGGCAGAGCTCACCAACTCCTCGAACTCAACCAAGCTAAGGTCACGCTCAGCGCCGTCCAGCTGTAATTGGACCAGCACAGCGCGCTCACCACCTTGATGGCGTTCAAAGAACATCGATGCGTGGGCAGCGTCCCGCGAGGGACGCAACAGGGTCAGTCTTCAGCTGGCGTCTCACCATCCGCGGCGGGCAAGCGCACATTGCGGGCCGGGACTACCGTTGAAATCGCGTGCTTATAGACCATCTGGGATACGGTGTTTTTCAGCAACACCACGAACTGGTCAAAGGATTCAATTTGGCCCTGCAATTTAATGCCGTTGACCAAATAAATAGAAACGGGGACTCGTTCCTTGCGCAGGGCGTTGAGATAAGGGTCTTGTAGGGTATGCCCTTTCGACATGGGAACTCCTTGTTTTCAAAGTCAAAAACATGTGCTCTTCACGAAAAGCACTTCACGGTCGCCAAAGGATCGGCGACAAAAAACTCCACCGGAGTGGAGTGTCCATATTCTACTACGATCTTGGCGTCAGCTAAAAGTTCCGCAGCAGTCGCATTATGCGAATTTTCCACAGAGATTCGGGCGCCTCGGTTGGGGCGGTCGGCGTCGGCGCGTCAGCGTTTGGCGACAGCGCACCGGCCTCATTGGTAAGCACCCAAGACAACGCAGGCCAACCGCGCAACCAGGTGATCTGCCGCTTAGCCAGTTGCCGAGTCGCCGCCAGTACTTTTTCTCGACACTCAACCAACGTGAGTTCACCCGCCAGGTGCGACCACACCTGCCGGTAGCCGACGGCGCGAATAGCGGGCAAATCCACATGCAGGTCATCCCGCCGGTACAGCAGTCGCACCTCATCGACCAACCCTGCGTCGAACATCTCGTCCAATCGACGGGCGATGCGCGCATGCAAGGTCGTGCGTTCCTCGGGGCACAAAGCCACGCAGTCATAATCGATCTCGTCACCGGTCGGCGGCACGGTCTCTCCCTGCTGCCATTCACTCAATGCGCGCCCGGTACCCCGGTAGACTTCGAGCGCTCGACTGATCCGCTGACTGTGATTGGGGTGAAGTCGCGCGGCCGTCTGAGGGTCCACCTCGGCGAGCTGCCGATGCATGGCAGGCCAGCCCAGCGCTCGCGCTTCCTCGTCAATCGAGACGCGAATCGCTGGATCGACTTCGGGAACCGCATCAAAGCCTTGCAGCAGTGCGCGGAAGTACAGCATGCTACCGCCAACCAGAATGGGGCGTCGCCCACGGGAGCGGATCTCATCGATACACGCTCTCGCGTCGCGCGCGAAATCTGCCGCGGTATAGACATCCGCCGGGTCGCGGATATGGATCAGATGGTGCGGGTAATCGGGTTTCGCCGCGCCAATGGTGAGTCCTCGATAGACCAGCGCAGAATCAACACTGATCAGCTCCCCATCAAACGCCTCTGCCAAACGTTCGGCGAGCACCGACTTGCCGGAGGCGGTCGGCCCCATCAGGGCCAGCACGGGCTCAGTCACGCTCAACGACCCCGCAGAAACAGCTTGTCCAGATCCGTCATCCCCAGCTGCACCCACGTCGGGCGCCCGTGATTGCATTGACCCGAGCGCTCAGTCTCTTCCATATCCCTGAGTAATGCATTCATCTCTGGCAAGGTCAGCCGCCGGTTGGCGCGGACCGATCCGTGGCACGCCATGGTAGACAACAGCTCATCCATCGAACTCAAAATACGATCGCTCGTACCGTAGTCGAGCAAGTCTGATAACACATCGCGCACCAGCGCCTCGGCGTCGGCGTCGATCAACGCCGCGGGAACCTCGCGCACGACCACAGTTTCTTCGCCAACGGCCTCTACCCAAACTCCCAAAGCGGCCAGCTCGTCCGCCTGCTCACTACAAATCGCGGCCTCGCGCGCCGAGACCGACAGTGTTTGCGGCACCAGTAACGGCTGACGCGTAATGCCACTGTGATCGCGAGCGCCTTTCAAGCGCTCGTAGGTAATCCGCTCATGAGCGGCGTGCATGTCGACCAACACCAGGCCATGCTGATTTTCGGAGAGGATATACACCCCATGTAGCTGCGCGATGGCAAACCCGAGCGGCGGCACTTCGCCGGGCGGCGCGGAAAACTCAGGCTGCGGCGCATTGCTACTTGGCGATCCCTGCGAAAAGTACCCTCCGACACCACCGTGCGACCCACTAAAGCGAGTAGGGTTGGCCTGGATAAAACCACCGCCTCCCGCAAGCGCTGCAGACGCATCCGGCGACCCGCCTACGCTCAGGGGCATGGTCCCTTGCGAGAGCGTGCCTGCGTCGGCCGCAGTTCCGGGCGCCATAACCGGCTGCCCCGGGCGCACATCTGCCAGAGCACGCGACAGCGTGCTGAAGAGAAAATCGTGGACGCCTCGGCTGTCTCGGAATCGGACTTCATGCTTGGTGGGATGCACATTCACATCGACACCGGCGGGGTCGAGCTCCAAAAATAAAACAAACGCGGGGTGACGGCCGTGAAAAAGCACGTCGCGATACGCCTGTCGAATCGCGTGCGACACCAGCTTGTCGCGAATCACCCGGCCGTTTACAAAAAAGTACTGCAGATCCGCCTGACTTCTCGAGAACGTCGGCTCGGCGACCCACCCCCATAACCGCAGGGGGCCCGCAACGCGTTCGATCGGCACGGTGTGCTCTGCAAACTCCCTGCCGCAAATTGCGGCCACCCGACGCTGATGCTCATTGCCGGTCGCCGCCGCAGCGTAATGCGCGACCTGTTTGGTGTTGTGACGCAAAACAAAGGTGACCTCGGGTCGGGACAACGCCTGCCGCTTGGTGACCTCGTGGACATGACTGAATTCTGTTTTCTCGGTGCGCAAAAATTTGCGCCTCGCCGGCGTGTTGTAAAAAAGATCACGAACCTCCAGCGTGGTGCCGCGCGGGTGCGGTGCAGGCTTCACCTCCACGGTCATCTCGCGCCCCTCGCATCGCGCCTGATGCCCTCTGGCCGAGTCGCCTTCGGTATTGGCCGTCAGCACCAATCGGGCGACCGAGGCAATCGATGCCAGCGCCTCCCCACGAAAGCCCAGCGAAGCAACAGCCTCCAGATCTTCGATGCTGTTGATTTTGCTGGTCGCGTGCCGAGCAAGAGAGAGCGCGAGATCCGCTTCTGGAATACCTGTGCCGTCGTCACGAACTCGCAGCAGTCGCGTGCCGCCCGCCTCCACATCGATCTCGATGCGCGTCGCACCGGCATCGAGACTATTTTCGACGGCCTCTTTCACCACCGAGGCGGGTCGTTCAACCACCTCCCCCGCGGCGATCTGGTTGGCGAGCCGGGGCTCAAGAATACGAATCGGCACGATCAAACTTCCGGTATCAGCAATGTCTGGCCCACGAAAATCACATCGCGGCTCAGTCCATTGGTCGTTTTGATCGCCGCGACTGAGACACCATAACGCTCGGCGATTTCCGAAAGGGTATCACCTGCCGCTATCGTGACCTCGCGGCCACCCTGCTCTCGCTGCCAGGCCAGTAAGGTCCCGGGTGGAGGCTGTCGTGCAAACCAGCTCTGGATGCCGCGACGAATTGCGCGTGCCATCTTGTCTTGATAAGCAGGCGTAGCGAGTCGTTCGGCCTCACCCGGGTTGGAAATAAATCCCGTTTCGATGAGCAGCGAGGGAACGTCCGGTGACTTGAGCACGACAAATCCTGCTTGCTCAACCTGCTTTTTATGCAGCCTTGCCACCCCACCAATTTGTTCGAGTATCAAAGCGCCCAGATTCAGGCTGGTATCAAGCGTACCGGTCATTGAGAGATCGGCGAGCACGCCGGCCAACACCGGATCCATCTCGCCCAACTCCACGCCTCCTACCAGATCGGCGGCGTTTTCACTGTCTGCCAAATATTGTGCTGTTGTGGAAGTCGCCCCGCGCATCGACAGCGCATAGACCGAGGCGCCGTGAGCAGACTTTTGTCGAAATGCATCGGCATGAATCGATACCAGCAAATCCGCCTCCAGGGCGCGCGCGCGGTCACGCCGATTGGCCAGACTGATGTAGTAGTCGCCGGTGCGAATCAACACGGGTTTAAATCCAGGGATTTCTCCGAGTTGCCGCTCAAGCCGCTGCGCAATTTGCAGTACGACCTGCTTTTCTCTGAGGCCGCCGGGGCCAGAGGCGCCGGGGTCCTCACCTCCGTGCCCCGCATCGATTGCAATCACAATATCGCGCTTGTCCTCGAGGGCATCTACAGACAGCACGGGCTCCGGCACGGAGGGCGTCACCGTCGGCACCAGATCAAACAGATCAATCACCACACGATGCCCGGTCGCATCGCTGGGAGGCAGACGAAAGACCGCCGCGCGCACCGCGGTGGCAAGATCAAAGACCAGCCGCAGATCGGTGCCTTTGCGAATACCCGAGCGCACGCTCTGTATCGGAGTCCCCTCGAGGGGCAGGGATGAGAGGGATGCACTGAGCCGACTGGATTTCAGGTCGACGACAAACCGCTCGGGGTTTTCCAGTATTAGCGTGCTCACTTCGGCCTCACCCGAAAGGTCCAGCACCACGCGTGTGTGATCCGGTGCACGCCACAATCGCACCGCCTCTACTTCCGCCGCTTGCACCACCGACGTCAACGTCCAGAGTAAAACACCGATGAGCAATCCGATGAGGGGGGAAGCGATCGCAACGCGAGCACGGTTTAGTTGGGTGCCGAGTGTCTGCACGTTACGCGTTGAGCCTTTGCAATAAAGTGGGATCGGGTGCCCTGAGGCGCGCGACGCGCCCTGACCCCTCGGGCACCAGTGTGATATCCAGCGTCGCCTCGGGGAGCCGGCCTTCAGCACGCTCTGGCCACTCGATCAGCAAAATTCCGTCGGCTGTCAAATAGTCCTCGATACCCAGATACTCGAGCTCACCCGACTCTCCCAGTCGATACAGATCAAGATGAAAAACCGGTGCCTCTGTCAGCGATTCGTAGGGTTCCACCAAAGTATAGGTCGGGCTCTTTACCGAGCCGGTGTGTCCCCGCCCCCTCAGGAACCCGCGACTGAATGTGGTTTTGCCCGCACCCAGCTCTCCGTGTAAGTACAGCACCGCCGGGGCCGTCACCTGCGCTGCCACCTGCTGACCCAAGGCAATCGTCTGCGACTCATCAGCAAGCAAAACCGTGATCTCTGGGTGAGGTGAATCCGACATGGCGCAAGTGTACCGCGCCGGACCAACCATCTGTCACAATCTCATCATGACAACCCCAACCACGATCAGCAGCGATCGGTCCGCGAGCACTTCGAATCTGCTGGCGCGCATTCGCCAATGGGGCAGCGATCTCGGATTTCAGGCGCTCGGATTTACGGGCATCGATTTGAGCCAGCACGAGGCGTATCTGCAGAAGTGGCTGGCGAACGACTATCACGGCGAGATGGCGTGGATGGGCGACCACGGCGAAAAACGCAGCCGCCCGGCGGCGCTGGTGCCCGGCACCTGCACCGTCATCACCGCACGCATGGATTACCTGCCTGAAGGCGCAGATCCCGAGCGCGTGCTCGCGCAATCCGACAAAGCGTATGTCTCCCGGTATGCCCTTGGGCGGGACTACCACAAGTTAATGCGTGGCCGGCTGGCGAAGCTCGCTAAACAGATCGAGACACAACTCGGGCGCGGGCAATACCGGGCTTTTGTCGACAGCGCGCCGGTCCTTGAGCGCGCGTTAGCCGAAAATGCTGGGCTTGGCTGGATCGGCAAGAACACCATGTTACTGAACGACAAAGCCGGGTCGTGGTTTTTCCTCGGGGAGATCTACACGGACATACCGCTACCGCCCGACCCGCCGCAGACCACGCAACACTGTGGCACGTGTCGCTCCTGCCTCGACGTCTGCCCTACTCAGGCATTCGTCGCCCCGTGGGTACTCGATGCGCGTAAATGTATCTCTTACCTGACCATTGAATACGACGGAATCATCCCCGAGGCACTGCGACCCGCGATGGGTAATCGCATTTACGGCTGCGACGACTGCCAGATTGTCTGCCCCTGGAACAAGTTTGCCGTACGCACCCATGAGCCAGACTTCGCACCCCGGCACGGTCTCGATGACATCACACTAGTGGCCTGCTTCGAGTGGGATCAAACGACGTTTCTGGCGCGCACCGAGGGCTCGGCGATTCGGCGCATCGGATTTGAGCGCTGGCGCCGCAACATAGCGATTGCCCTCGGTAATGCCAGCACCTCCGAGGCCGTGGTTCAAGCACTGCAATCAGCGATTGATGACCCCTCCGAGATGGTGCGTGAGCACGTCCGGTGGGCGCTGGCTCAACACGCTGGGCCGCCCCCGCCTAGTTAGGTGCCGATCGTATTCACGCCGCGCGCCGCAGCGCGACTTATTCCACTCGCAGAAAGTGGCTCCGGTAGTGGCGCAGCTCTTCGATCGATTCGCTAATATCGTCCAGCGCCCGATGGGCGCCTTGCTTGGGCGCTTCGGGTAAATCGGGGCGCCAGCGCTGCATCAGTATCTTCAACGTGCTCACATCGAGATTGCGGTAATGAAAAAAGGCTTCCAGAGTGGGCATATGGCGCGCCATAAAGCGTCGGTCCTGACAGATCGAGTTACCGCACATGGGAGATTTTCCGGGCGGCACCCATTCGGCAAGAAACGCCAGCGTTGCTTCGGCAGCGTCGTGGGCTGAGTCGGTGCTGGCGCGCACCCGCTCCACGAGCCCGGATCCGGTATGGGTTCGCGTGTTCCACTCATCCATCGCCGCGAGCGCTGCATCGGACTGATGCACTGCGATCACGGGGCCCTCTGCGAGCACCGTAAGATCAGAATCGGTAACGATGGTGGCGATTTCGATCACCTCATGCACCTCAGGGATCAGTCCGGTCATCTCCATATCGACCCAGATCAAGTTGCGCTCACTCACCGCCATTACCCTTCTCCCGAAGCTCTCTTGCCACTGATCGGCCTGATTGTTAACGCGCCAGACGCACTCAGGTGGCATACACTAGCACGATGTCGAAACCCCGCCTCAGCGACCAGCAAACGCGCCGCATTCGCTCGCAACGATCGCACTCAGGTGCCGTGCCGTCCGAGGCTGGCGCGCCGGGCACGGTGATCGCGCGATACGGCAAGCAGGCATTGGTCGAAGGCGCCGATGGTGAACGCGTCCTGTGCCATTTGCGCGCGCACCTGGAGGCGCCAGTCGCCGGTGACGCCGTGCTGTGGGAACCGAGCGACGACAGCGGCGTCATCACCGCGCTGATCACACGACACAATGTGCTGCAGCGGCCTGACACATTCGGCAAGTTGCGACCGGTGGCCGCCAATATCGATCTGATGCTGATCGTTTTCGCACCCGAACCCGCCCCGCAACCCAATCTGCTGGACCGATACCTGGTGGCGGCAGAATATATGGGGGTCGAAGCAGCACTGATCTTGAACAAGGCAGATTTGCTCGAAGACGATACCTTGCGGCTTCAGCTCGAGGACTACGCGGCACTCGGCTATCGCACGCTGGTTACCCACCGCAACACACCCGACGCCACTGACCTCGAAACCCTGATCGGGGAAGATACCCTGGTTTTAGTGGGTCAATCGGGTGTCGGCAAGTCGTCCCTGATCCAGCGGCTGTTGCCCGATGCCTCGATCCGAATCGGCGCGCTGTCGGAAATTGCTGACAAGGGGCGTCACACCACCACCACCGCGGAGCTCTTTCATTTGCCACACGGAGGTCGTCTGATTGACTCCCCTGGAGTCCGAGAGTTTGGGCTCAGTCATGTGGCGCATGGGTCCATCGCAGAGGGTTTCAGAGAGTTTCTTCCGCACCTCGGCCATTGTCGATTCCGGGACTGCCAGCACCAGCAGGAACCTGATTGCGCACTCAAGACAGCGCTCGCCGAGGGGCAGATCCGCCCCGCGCGTTTCGAGAGCTACCAACAGATCGTCGCGAGTCTGAAAACCGACGGCTAAATTTCAGTTACGCCGCCAAGGCAGCGCGCACCGTCACGGCATCTCCCGCAGTGTTGGCCCATTGCAGGCCAGCGGCCTCGGTCACCAGCACCACGGTTGAACCCAGAAAAAAGCGGCCCAATTCCTGGCCCGACTCGAGCAGAGGGCCCTCACCCCGCGGCCAGGATTGCTCGCGAATAGCCCCCGTGCCGGGAACCTCGCGGCCGCCCCATACCGTCGCGATGCCGGCAACGATCATCGCACCCACCAGCACGACCACGACCCCGCCTTGCTCGGTATCAAAAAAACACACCAATCGCTCATTGCGCGCCAGCAAGCCGCGAACTCGCTCGACCGTGGCGTTATTGACCGAGAACAAGTCTCCGGGCACATAGCGTGTTTTCACCAGACGTCCTCTGATCGGCATATGCACCCGATGGTAATCGCGGGGCGACAGATAGGTGGTCGCGAAAGACCCCGCAGTGTATCGCCGCGCCTCCTCCTCCGAACCCGCCAGCAGCTCTTGCACGCGGTAGGTTCTGCCTTTGGCCTGCACCAACTCCCCGCCGGTTACGTCGCCACGCTGGCTCAGCACTCCATCCGCTGTGTGACACCACGTGGTGTCCGCCAGGGGCCGCGCGCCCTCGCGCAATGATCGGGTGAAAAAAGCGTTGAAGTGCGGGAAGTCTTCGGGTGAGCGGCACGTCGCCTCAGTGAGATCGATCTCATAGCGCGACATAAACGCGCGAATCAGCGCATTCTTGAGCCACTGAGGACGCTCTAGTTGTGCGAGCTTGCCGACCCCCCGCGACAGCAGGTGTTGGGGCAAGATAGCTTGTAACGCGGTGATTACAGATTCCATCGTCGTAGTGTACCCTAGAGCCATGCGCTAACATGGTTTGCAGATGTCTTACGCAGTCCACACGCACACACTTTTTTTTGTCCTGCTCATTGCCATTGGGGTGCCCTTCAGTGGTGCCGTCGCCCAGACTGATGTCGTAGCGAACGAAGCGATCGATGCTGATAGCGCCTTAGCAAACGAGGCAAGCAGCACCGCCACAGCATCCACCGAAACAGAGAGTAAAGACGGAATAGCCGAGGAAGTCGTTGAGTCTAAGGACAAACGCTGGATCGACGGCGGGCATGATTACGCGGCGCGCAAAGCTGACGAGATGACCCAATGGGTCGATAACTTTTTCGGTAACGACGAGCGCGATCTGGAGCAGGCATCATCACGACTGCGCTTGCGAAGCATTTACAACTGGGATGAGCGACTCGACAACGAGGTTAAATTCAGACTCGGTGGCAAAGTCTCCCTGCCGCAAATTTCCAAGCGCCTCGACCTGGTCTTCCGCGGTGAGGACATGGACGATTTCAACGACTCTGGCGTTGAGGATCCGTCCGAGGATCGCATCGGCCTGCAATATCAAGTGGGACCCAAAGAAACCCGCAAGCACCGGTTTGATCTGACCGTCGGCTTTGGCGGCTCGGGGCCCAAACCCGGCGTCAAATACGTCTATCAGGATGCCTTCGCGGAAGATTTGAACTTCCGGTTTACCCAGCGCTTTACCTACGACCTCGGCGACGGCGGCTACGGCTCCTCGCGACTGGTACTCGACAAAGCGCTGCGAGAGCGCGAACTCATCAGGGCCTATACCCGCTTCCTCTACGGCGAAAAAACCGACGGCACCGAATGGTCTAGTAGCCTGTCTTACGCGCGGGGCTGGGAGGGTGAAAGCGGCCGCGTTGGCGCCACCTGGCTCTACGTGGGTGCCGACGGGCAAACGGAGCCTTATGACTTTGTCAAAAACTATAAGGTGGGGGTGCGCTTTCGCCGACAGGCACTGCGCGACTTTTTATTTTGGGAGATCGAGCCCAGCTATAACTGGCGCATTGATGAGCCCTACTTCGACCGCGAAGGTGCGTGGCGTATTGAGCTACGCGTCGAGTTCCTGATGTTCGACGAACCTAACGAGACGGTCGAGCGACAAATACGCTGACCCTGGCGCGCGCCCGGAGCGCTCCGCTCACCCCTTAGAGATTTTCTTCTGCGAATGCCGCCAGCCGGGAACGCACGATGCCATTGACGTGCATCACGCCCGCATGAGGGTAGTGCTTGACCTTCTCAACGAGGTAGGTCAGCCCCGAGGTCAGCGGTGAAATGTATTTATTGTCGATCTGCGCAAGGTTCCCAAGTACGACCAATTTGGAATCCGCCCCCACCCGGCTGATGATCGATTTGAGCTGAAACTGGGTCAGCCCCTGCGCCTCGTCGATCACGATATAGGCGCCATTAAAGGAGCGGCCGCGCATAAAGTTCAGTGACTTGAACTGAATATTTGCGCGCTCCTTGACGTACTCGATGCTGCCATTGGAGCACTCGTCGGCACCGTGCAGGATCTCGAGGTTATCGTCGAACGCGGCGAGCCACGGCGCCATCTTTTCTTCCTCGGTACCGGGCAAGAAACCAATCTCCTCTGCAATGGGCGGCGTCGAACGCGCGACAATGAGCTTGTTGTATTTCTTCTGCTCGAGGATGGCATGCAACCCGTAAGCCAACGCCAACAGGGTTTTGCCTGAACCCGCCGGACCGGTGAGCACAGTCATGTCAACGTCCTCACTGTCGAGTAAGCGCATGGCCATCGCCTGCTCTAGATTGCGCGGCGCTAGACCCCAAAACCGCTGATTCATCAGGTGGTCACGACTGTCCACCGCCAGGTAAACGTACTCGGCGTCCACGTGGTCAACGTAAGCGATGAACGCCTGCTCGTCATAGACAAATTGATTCGGATACGCTCCGGGCATTTCATCGCGCGGAATGCGATGCAGCGTTAGGCTCTCCTCCCGCACCGTATCCACCCGCTCGATGCCCGCCCAAAAATCGCCCTCGAAACACTCATATCCGGTAGACAGCAGATCGATATCATCGAGCACACGATCGTGGCGGTAGTCCTCAACGTGCGCCAAGCCCGAACCCTTGGCCTTGATGCGCATATTGATATCTTTGGTCACCAAGCAGACGAAGGCTCCCGGGTAATCCGCACTGAGCCGCAGCGCGACATTAATAATGCGGTTGTCATTGGCCTGGTCTTCGTTGGTATTGAGAAACGGCACGGCCTCATCTTCGGCAATCAATTGATCGGGGAAAATCGCCAGCGTGCCCAATCGATTGGCGTCGAGGTTAGAGCCCGGGATGTCGACGCCTTTCTGAATCTCCTGGGGCGTGGCGTTGCCTACTACCTTGTCGATTAACTGAATCGCGATCCGCGCCTCGCGGCTGACGCTTTTGTCGCGGCGGTCTTTGATGTGATCGAGTTCTTCTAATACGGTCATCGGGATGACCACGTGGTGCTCGGCAAAAGCCGTGACAGCGGTAGGGTCGTGCAGTAGCACGTTAGTGTCCAGTACGTATATTTTACGATGTGCAGGTTCGAGCTTGGTGACCTCATGAGTCTCGGCTGCAGTCAGGGACATGAATCCTCCTCGCGGGATAAGACGGAAAACGCAACATCATTGGGCGCCAACGTGACCATCGCGACGGCAAAAGGGCGCGCGGGGTCCAGTTTAGGCAAAATAGAGCGGTGAGGGAGCCGTAGCGCTACGGTAGCGCATGAAGCGGTCTGTTGAAGCGGCCCAGGTCGGCCAGCTCGAATCGGCACAGACGGTGTCCTACTCTCCAGATTTCGGGCACCTCAAGTAAACCTATGTCCTCGGACGGTGTCAACGATCCGATAGAAAAAAGGGCGGCGGTTTCGCACTGACAGCCGACCCGAAGTTCGATAGCATCCCCTGCACGCTTAACGGCGCTGCGGCAACCGCTTTTAATGTGCGTCGCATCGCCCCCTACAACACGCCGCAGGAGCCGGCACCGGCCATGCTTGATCGCAACGCGATGGCGCAGCTCAAAGGGCTTCGGGAAGAACTCGAAGCGCAGAACGAGCGCACCGAAGCCACTGTTAAAGGCACGCAGCACCGCTACGGCTTTGCGGTCGTTGCCGACGGCCGCGAAATTTTTATCCCACCGGATGAGATGCTCAAGGTATTACCCGGCGATAAAGTCGCGATCTGCATTCGACCGGCGCCTCAGGGCAAAGGCAAAAATGAAAAACCTGGCCGCACCATTGCGGAGATCGAGCGACTGATTGAATCCGGGCTGGATGAGTTTGTCGGGCATATCGTTCAAAAAGGAAAAGCCACTTTCGTTGTGCCCGATATCGCTGATTTATCGCGCTGGCTGTTTATTCCGCCCCATTCGCGCAACGGTGTATCGCCGGGAGATCTCGTGGCCTGCGCACTTTTGCGTCACCCGATTAAGGATGGCAAACCCTCAGCAAAGGTACTCAAGCGACTCGGCGACAATGACACACCCGGCATTGAAAACACTTACTGCGCTGCCCGAGCCGGACTGCCAGGAAGCTGGACAGAGAAAGCTGCGCAACCTCTGATTGACGCAGCGGGTAAACACAACCCGCTTGAGGACGCCACGAGAGCAGACCTAACGCACCTGGCTTTTGTGTCGATTGATGCCGCGCGCACGGTCGATATCGATGATGCGCTCCACGCCGAGGTCACGCCCGAGGGCTGGCAGTTGTCGGTGGCAGTAGCGGACCCCACCGCATATCTCGCGGATGTCGCCACCCTCCCCGCCGACTTGGCGGGCCGCGGCACCTCAGTGTACTTCCACGGTGATGTTATTCCCATGTTGCCCGAAGCGATCAGTCAGGGACTGTGCGCGCTGGCCGAGGATGTCTCACGGCCGGCGTTGGTGTGCCAAATGCAGATCAGCGAATCCGGTGAGATCAGCGCGTATACGTTTCAAAAAGCGCTGATCCGCTCCAGAGCCAAGCTTGCCTACGCTGCCGTCGATCGTTACGTCACTGGCAACAGCGATGAATTGATCGCCCACACCAACCCGCTCGAAGCGCTGGTGCAGGTGTATCGCACGCTCCGAGGTCGCCGCGAATCACATGAACTGGTGATGGAGGAGCGCCGAGAATATCGCTGGGTGTTGGGGGACGACAAGCAGATTGCAGAGATCGACAGCTTCGAAAAACTCGCCTCACAACATCTAGTTGAGGAGTGCATGATCGCGGCTAATAAATGTGCTGCGCAGTTTCTAAAAGCCGCGGGGGCGCCCGGCCCTTTTGTGGTGCATCAAGGGTTTCGCGCTGACCGACTCGCCGAGGCTAAGACATTCTTGGAAAAACATCGGCCCGCCTTGAAAGATACCGCGCTCGATACCGTCACCGGATACCGAGCCGTACTGGCCGAGTTGGGCCAGGACACCGAAGGGCAGCCACTTCGGGAGATGGTCAACCGACTGCTCTCGCGCGCCGTTCTCACCGATCAGCCCGGCCCACACATGGGGCTGGCGACCGAGATCTATACCAACTTCACCTCACCCTTACGCAAAGCGCTCGACTTCTTCGTGCATCTGCAGATCAACGCATGTCTGGCGGGCGACACCACCGCGCAGACACTCACGACGCATCTCCACGAAATCACACGCGCCATTGCCCGCAGTCGGGAGGCAGTGGCGGCGGCGGATCGTCGCTTGACCGCGCGCTATCTGCAGAAACTCAAGAAAGCCGGACAAAAGCGCTTTAATGGCCACATCAGTCACGTTACGAGCTCGGGCTTTACCGTGAAGCTGACCGAGAACGGCCTTGAAGGATTGGTGGACCTGCGACCCGAAAAAGAAAAATTCAGCTTCGATAAATGGACCATGAGCCTGACGAGTACTACGCGGCGCTTCCAACTCATGCAGACGGTAGAAGTCGACTTTATCAACGCGCCCGTTGAGGGCGACTTTATGGCGCTGTTTAAATTGGTCGAAGGCTGCGGTTTGAAGCCCCAAAAAGAGATGCCCACCGAGCCGGCGGTTAAGCCCGAGGCCGCCACTGCGTCAGCAGGCGAACCGGCGACAACCGAGAACAACGCGCCCGCGGCCCCGGATCCAGCGCCCGAGGTACCCGGCGCCACCGAGCAAGCCCAGATCGCTGCTCCACAAGAGTAGCCTGACAACGCCCGGGGTTTACGGCGCCGGCGGTCCTCGATGGCAGGCGCAGACATTTGGTAACGCCCACTAACGGGTTATCCTGCACGCATCATCTGCCCGGAACACTCCATGGCCCGCAAGGATATTCATCTGCTCCTCACCGGTGATGAACTGATGAGTGGCGATACCGTCGACAGCAACTCCGCCATGATCGCCCAGGCTCTCTCTGCTATGGGGCAGACGGTGGCACACAAAGTTACTCTCGGCGATGACAGGCCGCGACTGGTCGCCGCGCTTAAACAGGCATCCCAAGAAGCCCGAGTGCTGATTATGAATGGCGGCCTGGGGCCCACTCAGGATGACCTGACCGCAGAGCTGGTAGCCGCCGCCGCTGGCGTAGCGCTGGTGCTTAACGCAGAGGCCGAGCGCCACGTGCGGGATTGGTGCGCGGCACGCAGCATTGAACCCAATGAGGCTAACCTCAAACAAGCGTGGTTGCCCGAAGGTGCCGAGAGCATTCACAACCCGCGCGGCAGTGCGGTGGGGTTCGCCATCGAGGTTGCGGGAACGCTCGTGCTGACAACGCCCGGCGTGCCCGGAGAACTCAAAGCGATGTTGCCCGAGGTCTGCGAGCGCGCCTTGGCAGTGACCGGTGGTGAGGCGACGCAACGCGTGCGCTTCCAAACCTTTGGCATTGGCGAATCAACCGCGCAAGCGCGCATTGATGAGCGCAGCCACGACTGGCCCGAAGACGTGGTGCTCGGCTTTCGCGCGGGCATGCCGCAGTTAGAGATCAAACTCACCGCTCCCGCGAATTCCCCTGAGCTAGGCCGATGCCGCGATATCCTCGCGGGCGTGCTGGGTGATCACATCCTCGGCGAGGACGACATCACCCTCGCCGCTGCACTGCAGCAGGTGCTGCGAGATCAGGGCAAGAAAATGGTGTCGGCGGAGTCCTGCACCGGGGGACTCATTGCCGCCATGATGACCGCGGAGCCCGGCTCCTCGGCGGTGTTTGAAGCAGGCTTTGTCACCTATGCCAATCACATCAAGCACTCGGTGCTGGGCGTGGATGAAGCGACGCTGGAGACGGAGGGCGCGGTAAGTGAGCCCGTGGTGAGGCAAATGCTCGCCGGCGCCTTGGCGCGCTCAGGTGCCGATATTGGCGTGGCGGTGTCGGGCGTGGCCGGGCCCGATGGCGGCACACCGGATAAACCTCTGGGCACGGTGTGGCTGGCCTGGGGCACCGAGAGCGAGATGCATACTCATAAAACGGTGCTGCCCACTGATCGGGCGATGTTCCAAAAACTGGTCGCGGCGGCGGGGCTCGATTTGATTCGGCGGCAGTTGCTGGGGCTACCCAAGCTGCCTCACTACTTTAGTCGGCGGGCCATCTGAGCGCGGGAGCAGGCTCGGCTACCGCCCATCAAGGCGCGATAGCCACGCAACAAGCGTCCCCAGCAATAGCAGCAGGGAACTAGCCACGAACTGAGCCATCTCGGGCGTGTATGAGACCGCATCAGCGGCAATGCCTCGCTACGGCTGTAAACGCGTGATCAGCCAGGCGCCGTCGTCAGTTAGGGTGTAACGAAAGCGATCGTGCAGGCGGCTCTCGCCCCCCTGCCAGAACTCCCACGCAACGGGCACCAACCGATATCCTCCCCAATGGGGCGGCCGAGGGATCTCGCCCTCGCCAAAGCGGGCGGTGACCTCGGCAAGCTGTGTCAGCAACGCCTCGCGGTTATCGATGGCCTGGCTTTGCGCCGATGCCCAGGCACCCAGTTGGCTGTCACGCGGGCGGGAGGCGAAATAAGCGTCGGACTCTGCCTCGTCCACCCTGACCACCGAGCCCGTCACCGAGACCTGCCGGTCCAGCTCGTTCCAGGGGAAGAGCATCGAG
>Ga0181588_10000252_pt1 | contig 47128 bp, 35 predicted proteins | sample 071ome_26_FD_148607 | JGI IMG/M metagenome (GOLD analysis project Ga0181588, IMG submission 148607) | Coastal salt marsh microbial communities from the Groves Creek Marsh, Skidaway Island, Georgia - 071409BT metaG (spades assembly) | ecosystem: Environmental > Aquatic > Marine > Intertidal zone...
GTAAGAAAGGGCCAAACAGTTTGGCCGACGTTTACAGAAGAAGTATATATATCTCAGGATAAACCTACACAGTATGAGAATGTTAACCAATTTGATCTAGGTGGTTTCTATGGATCGGGTAGATTAAGCCCAGGTGAAGATAGATGGACCGAAAGAAAATTGATGGATAAGGCGTATGCTTCTGTCAGTAATACAGCTCTATTCGAACCTGGTGATAATGCAGACGTCGTAACTCAAGTCATGTTTGAGTATCCAAATTACGGTAGTGCTGCTGGCGAAACGGGTGCGGATAAAGGCCCATAATAAGAAAAGGATTTTAAAAACGATGAGTTCTTTGGCACCAGATGAATCACTACGGCCGAGGGCAAGGCCCAGCGTGCAAAACACTGCTAGGGATTGGCAAGGGCCAATCGATGAACGACCCACCTACGTGAAAAAGGGTTTTAGTAGTCTTTATGATTATCATGAATCGCTGCAAGGCAAAGATCGCCCTGCTCCGAATTATGCTGCAGCGGTGGTGGTGAAGAAGAAGGCCACGCCACCTCCTGCAAAGTATGATCTCACCCTAGGATATGATCCGATCTCTATTTTCAGGCCTAAATTTATATACTTTGAATTTAATGGATTGAGGCCGAATATACCCCATTACTTCTTCTTTGGTGAAGTTCTAGTTAACAAGTGGGTAAACACTAGTAAAACAGAGAATGATTTAATATCCGCTTCAAGAAACTCTGCATTACTAGAACCCGGAGAACGATATAAATCTGCTACGTCCTTCCCCTCTGCTCAAGGTGGGCCTACTAATGGTGGTGGAGATACCCCTATTGCAGCAACTGCAGCTGGTAGGTTATCGGGTTTATTTTTCGTACAAAGTAATGATACCGTCAATTTTCCTATTACCTCGGCAGGAATAAATCTAATAGTAACTGACATTGATGAAATCAATTTGGATAAATGCAAATCTATTGCTGGGGCTACTTTCTACGGCTACGGACAATATGAAAATTACTTTAATGGAACAGCTGCAGAAATTGCAGAGGCCAAGAAAATTCAAGAAACGTTGCAACAGAATTCTATCCCGAGTGAAGAAATAGTATAATAGGAAAAGTAAATGCCAAATTTATTACAAGCCGTAAACAATATTAACCCACTAGCTCAAACAGTGGTGATTGCTGAAGACTCGGTCATTACAAGTATCGGCATATTCTTTGCGGAAATCGATACAACATTGCCTATTACTTTAGAGCTAAGACCTACTTTAAATACCTGGTCACCTTCCCCCAATCACAGGATCGGAGGAAGTTTAGTAGTGGCTACACCAAGTGATATTACAGCTTCTGGGTGCGCCCCATCTACAACATTCTCCTCTGCTACTGAATATAAATTTACTTTAAATGAGCCTGTATTCGTACCAGCAAAAAGCGTACTGGCTATCTGTTTACATACTTCAGCCCCAAGAAATAGATACCAGGTTTATACATCTAAAGATTTGGATTATGTGTTGAATGCAGCAAATTCTACCGAGATTTATGCACCCAAAACCAGTATTAGTTCTGGTGCATTCTATTCTTCATCAAATGGAACTGTATGGCAGGCCGATCAGGCAAAGGATCTTGCATTTAAGGTCTATCGAGCGGTATTCCAAACTGATCTCAATAATGTAGTAAAATTAAAGAATAACATACCGCCAAGAAAATCATTAACAGAATCAGATGTGTTGGACGATCCTAAATTTTATACTTTTGATCCACTGATCTTTACTGCTGGCGATTCAAGTGTATCTGTTATTCATCCAGCCCATGGTTATCAACCCGGGGACAAGGTAGAATTATTTACTGATAATGATCTTAGTTTCTCTGCCAACGATACAATTAATGGGGTTCTGGGAAGCAGTATTTTAGGTGTAAGGACCATTGACTCTGCAGATGCATGGGGATATACATTTAAAATGGATTCCGCTGCAACTAATTCTGTTAGGGGTGGTGGTACTGGTTTGTCAGCAACAGAGCAATATAATATAAATCTGATTACTGCTGAAATACCATACTATTCACCTCAGAGTACTAATGCCTATATAACAGGAAACTTTACAAGCAGTAAATCTTTTGGGGGAACTGAAATTGCCTATCAGTCCAAAAATAATATTCGGATACCATTCTGGAGTCCCTTTGAATTTCAATCCCCTATGGTTATTGCGGACAGTAATCAAGAAATAACTCAACTTAGTGGTCGGGCTTCTACAGAGCTAAATGTGAATCTAACCACTACGAATCAATATGTGGCACCTTATATTAGAATAGATGATGCTAGCCTTATGGTAAGCCAATTCTTAGTGGATAATTGGTCATCTGCTGATTCTGCTTTATCAAACTCTATGACTACGCTACCATTTACATCAGAAACCTCACCAGATGGGGGTACGGTCCCGGCCAAGCATATCAGTATTCCATACACATTAAGGTATTCATCGACATCATTGGTCGTACTAGTCGAAGCGTTTAGGCCTACTGGGGCAGAATTTTCTGTTTGGTATAGAACTAATAACCAAGAGGATGGCGAAAACATTTATAAGAAAAATTGGGTAGAAATGAGTAAGACTAGCGTTTCCAAGCTTGGTGCAAATTATAGTGAAATTCCTGCATCTGATAATCCAAGTGATATTAGGGAATACGAGTTTAATGTATTCGATCTACCCTCATTTGACCAATACCAATTGAAGATTACTATGTCTGCATCTAACCAGGCGAGACCGCCTGCATTATATAATCTTAGATCGATTACAACATACTAATGGAAGAAGACTACCTACCCATAAAAGGCCATAAAGACTTCGTAAGAGATCTTAAGACTGGCATGATAATGAATATAAATAAGAACAAGGCAAGGCGGCAGAAAATACTACTTGATGAAAAGAGAAAAGAACGTGAAGAAATCGAAGGATTAAAATCTGACGTCCAAGAAATAAAAGCAATGCTGCAGCAACTATTAGAGAACGGTACAAATGGCTAATTCAAAGATACCTTATGTAAATTTATCAGACACAATGAATTCCCATAGGCTAAGGTTTAACCAGCTTTTGGATTCAGTCGGCGACGTATCAACTCTTACCACAGCCGCTGGTCCAGTAGTTGGGGCTATAAACGAACATGATGCGGAGCTAGGGACAATCACATCCGTTGCAATGGGAACAGCAGCTAGCACGGTTGAAACCGCGATGTTTGAGGTTTCAGGACGATTAGACTCTATTAACTATACGCAGCTTAGTTCACCGAAGCTTTATGTATATGATAGTAATGCTACAAGCCATATTAAGGGCAGCTTAGATATTGATACAAATCTAAACGTTGGTGGTAACGTGATTATTAATGGAACCGCGGCAATTGCAGCAGGTGCTGATGGTAATATTAATCTAGGCGACGGAAAACAAGATAGCGACACTGTTATCTTTAATGCAGAAATTGGTTCACACATTGTACCATCAGCACCTGATCTGCATGACATTGGTAGTGATTCTAAACAATTCCGTCATGGTTACTTTGATGGAACCGTATATGCAGATGAACTACAATCGGACAGTGCCACTATTGGTACATTAAAGGTTACGGACTTAACTAATAATAGAGTTACCATTGCTGGTGCAAGCGGCGAGCTTGAGGATGATGGCAACTTCACATTTGACGGTACTGTTCTTTCAGTAGGTAATACTACTATTGACAGAGGTGCAACTGGTATTAACACCACTGGTCTTGAAGCAGACTCTGCTACTATAACTGGTAATGCTGATATTAGTGGAAGCGTTGATATCACTAATAACTTAGATGTTGGAGGAAACTTCACAGCAGATGGTAACGTTGACCTCGGTAATGCATCTACTGATACAGTTTCTATTAATGGTCAAGTAGATACAGACATTGTGCCTTCTGAAGGTAATAAAAGATCCTTAGGTTCTGGCACTAATCAATGGTTGAATGGTTACTTTGATGGAACCGTAAACGCAGATGAGTTGGCAGCAGATAGCGCAACTATTGGTACTCTAAAAGTTACAGACCTTACAGATGGAAGAATTGTCATAGTGGGATCTGGTGATGAGATCGCCGATGACTCTAACTTTACCTTCGATGGGGATATATTAACAGTCGGATCCACTACTATTGACAGAGGTGCAACTGGTATTAACACCACTGGTCTTGAAGCAGACTCTGGTACAATCGGAACACTAAAAGTTACCGACCTAACTAATAATAGAGTCGTTATTGCTGGTACAGATGGCGAGCTTGAGGATGACGGTAACTTTACGTTCGATGGTACAACATTTACAGTTGGGGACACCAGCATCGATATAGGTGCGACTGGAATTAATACCACTGGTCTTGAAGCAGACTCCGCTACTATTTCAAACAATATAGCCGTTGGCGGTAATCTACAAGTAACTGGGGGCTTTACTGTAGGAGGAACTGTTACCTTTACAGGAAATACTAGAACCGCCGCATCCTTTCAACTCATGAATGATGGAGTGGCGGTACAGGATACTAATAGGGCTGGTCTGGCAGTAGATAGACCCGGCAGCGATTCCGCAGTAATCCAATGGAATGAACTCGGAGATTACTGGGAGGTTGGATATAAAAGAGACGGTTTGTTAGCTAGTCCTCCAAATCAAGATTCTTATTGGAGATTAGCCCTACAAGGAGATAGTGCTCAGTTTTTAAGAGTCGATGGTACAACTGGCAGCTTTGATAATGTTGAGGTTTCGGTAGATTTTAATGTTGATGGTATAACAACTCTAGACTCTGCCACTGTAGATGGTGATTTGGAGGTTACTGGTAACTTTACTGTTGGCGGTACTACCACGTTTATTAACACCGAAACAGTTACCATTGATGATAATATAATCGTACTGAATAATAATGCTACTGGTATCCCGACAACTAACCAAGATGGTGGTATTGAGATTGAACGTGGTTCCCGAACTAATGTTCAACTACTCTGGGATGAAAGCGCAAAATACTGGGTTGCAGCAACAGATTCAACAAATACATTAAGTAGAATTGCTACAGCCAACTGGATAGATGCTACATCACCAATTGTCTATAACAGTTCAACTGGTAATATCTCTCACGATAACTCTGGTGTGTCCGCAGGCACATATGGATCTGTTACAGTCGACGCCAAAGGTCACGTCACAGCTGGTAGCAACCCAACATATGACAACTATGGAAGTTGGACCGCACAAGATAGTGATGGTACTACCTATACCATTACATCTGGTGATACTCTTACATTTAGAGGTGACGATGACGTTATCACTACTAATTTTGTAGCAGATGATGTCTTAAAAATCTCTCATAAAAAATCTGCGGCAAGCACGTCCAATAACAGTGGTAACACTTTTATCCAAGATCTAACTTTAGACAGTTATGGCCACATTACTGGTTTGGGAACAGGATCGGTTAGTATTAGCAACGATACTATTACTATCTCTCCAAGAAACGGCCTAAAGACTGGTGGTAACTTTACGCTAAATGGCTCGGCAACAACAGTATACATTGACATTGACTCTGCAGAGCTTAGAGATGACTTTATTGAGAAATTATATTTCGATCAACTACTATTAAATAGTCCAGGCTCAAGTTACCAGGGTAATTTAAGAAGTAGTAATGCCTCGTTTAGGTTATCAGACGATACTTCTGATACCACCAGCAGACCTGTTTCACTGGGTCTTATGAATACAGATACTACCCTCAGCGACGGGGCAGTATTGGCCTACGTTAATTTTGAGGGCGAAAACTCAGTTGGTCAACGTATTACATATTCCAGAATAGAAGGATCTGCCGTAGATGTTACAGCCGTCTCCGAAGACGGACAGCTGGAGCTCAAGTCTGGGATAAACGGAACCCTCTATACAGGTCTTGACCTAAATTCAGGCGTTGCCTACCTTAAATCGAATGATAGACTATATCTCCAGTCCGACTATCTTAACCTTGATCAAGCAAGATTTAGATTTGAAAATCCTACACCAGAGGCAAACACATCGAAACCTTCTTATCTAGAGATCTATAATAACAATCCGGACCCAACGGATAACATGAACATAGGGGAAATCCAATTTTCAGCAGAAAATAGCAACTCTGTGAATAATATGTATGCAGGTATTAGGGCCAAGGTTAAAGACTTTACCATCTCTACAACCGATGGTGAGCTCGAGATGAGAGTTGCGAACGCAGGGCAGATGCAGCAAGTTTTCTTAGCTGACAGTGACGTTACTATTTCAGCTGCTGATAATATTTATCTAAGACCAACTGGCGATCGGGTTTATATGCAGGGTACAACCTCTGGCGAACAGTTACAGTTCTTTTTGTCCACAGGTAACCAAAATATTGTATCATCTGATACTCTGACCATTGAAGCCGCCAATCGTTTAGATCTATGGTCATATAATGGTAATGTAGACATTAATGCAACCGGAGATTTAGTAACCGAAACCTCAACGGGCCGGACTTATTTCAGAGAAGGTGGAAATGATAAGGTTCTTATCGACACCACGCGGGACGCTGTTACGTCATTAATTTCTACTACGGAAGAACATCTGTCTTTCAAATCAGCAGATCATGACGTAAGAATGGAAGGTGCCGCTACTACCACTTGGATAAGATTCGATACAAACTCATCTAGCACTCAGTCGATGATATCCTCTGCCTCTATGGCCATTCAATCAGATAACACTGATGGTGAATCAATTAGTATTGAATCGCCGGATATTAAGCTAAACGTAACAGGGGTTAGCTCTTCTGGTCGACTTAATTTCTTAGGTGGTGGGGTTGAAAGAGGATCATTAGACTTAGGTACTTCTGGTACCATAAAACTTTACGCTGGTTCGAATAATGGTACTCTAAACACTACTTGGGTGAATGATGATATGACTGTCCAGGGTGATATCACTTCTATCTCAGATGTTCGTACTAAGGAAAACATCGAGACTATTACCGACGGCCTAGAAATTGTAGATTCTCTAAGAGGTGTAAGATATAATAAGATCGGTAAAGAAGATAGGAAAGTTGGTGTTATTGCACAAGAGGTAGAAGAGGTTCTTCCAGAGGTAATAAATACAGATAACGAAGGAATGAAATCAGTTGACTACGGAAAAATGGTTGGGGTATTAATAGAGGCTATTAAAGATTTGAAATCTGAAGTAGATATGTTAAAAATAAAACTCGGAGAATAAAATGGCCTTTAAGGTTGGTAATAGCCAAAGCATAAACACTGATGTGCAAAACCTTCAAAAAAGGTTTACCGATGACGGTATACCTTATATGTACGGTTCATATAAACACACCGATCAATTGTTTAGAAGTGGTGGGGATGATATCCGCACCTCAAGCACGGGTTCAAGTGAAGGTGGCACCGTGATGAGATCCTATATGGCGTCTATATCAGATGGAACTAGTGAGAATATGAGGACACCTGGGAATCCATTTGACGTAGCGTATCCTGTTACGAGCACCACGTCCCCTTACGGCGATCAATTTATCTCGGCGGCAGGAAGACTCTTTATTGGGGCACCAAGTTACTCATATACTAATTATACTAGTGTGAATGGCAGAGGTGGAGTAATGATTGTCTATCCACAGCGGATAAAAACATCTGCCGATTTGAATAACGCGACATTGGTTTCTACAGCGTATGATTTTATCACCGGGCAAAGTACACTAGGACTTAATAACAACGCTTTTGGAAGTTCTCTAGCTTATGCAGGGGGTAAATTATTTGTCGGGGCACCATATGTAGACTCAAGTATGGGCGCGGTTGTCCAAGTAGGTCCCGGAAATTATAATGATGGAAATGGCCCAACCTTAACTACATATGCAAAGCCGAATGTGGGTGATGGTCCATCGATGAGTGAGACGTCTTTGGTATTTTTCGGAAAATCCATTGGTGCAGGTAACGGTAAAATAGCTGTTAGCGATGGCGAGGGAAGGGTTTTTATTAGAGGTATTAATTATACCAATTCCGGTACACCTACTAATAGTTCTATTGAAACTGGTAGCGGATGGAAAAAAATAGTTGGACCAAAGGGAGAGAGCCCCAGTTCAGGCAGCGAATTCGGTTCCAAGGTTGTAGTAAGTTGTGGCCGGATAGTAGTAGGAGATTGGGCGTGGAATGGACCTTCAGGTCAATTACCTACTAATTCTGGGGCTTTTCATTTATATGATCTAAATGGTAACTTTATAAGAACTGTTCAAAATCCTGATCCAACCTCTACAAACCATTTCTTTGGGTGGAATGTGTCAGTAGGGTCTGGTAGAATAGTTACTACCTCAGCAGTAACTAAAGCTTTATATATTTTTAATATGGATGGGGATTTAGTTAAAAAAGTAGATAATCCTGCAGGCCAAGGGAATTGTCCAGCTGGAGCCTATGCTTTCAGTTCTACCATAACAACCACTGTGGGGTTTGGAAGGATCTTCTTTAGTATGCCTTACTTTGATCACAACTCCAAAACAGACACCGGTATAGTAATTGGATATGATCTTGACGGTAATTATTTAGGATACATATATGGGTCAGGCTCGACATTAGGGAGCTCGGGCTACAACTTTGCCAGATTTGGTCAAGGGGGGATTCAGGTTGCACCAGGAAGATTATATGTCGTGGCCACTGCCAACAGTGCCACCGTCGACGGCCCTATGATACATGAAACCCCTTTACACACAGCTATGACTCCGTATGAGGTTCAAGCAATGGAAGACGGAGATCTATAATGGCCTTTTATCTTGGAAGCACTCTTGCTATAGATTCTGATGGATATGCAGTTGTATCTGATCCAGTTACTACTAAAACCTTTGATTCGTCATTTTTTAGATCACCAGAATGGGATAGTGATGAACATGAATGGTGGAGGGGCGAACCTACAAATAGAGATCTAGACACCACCGGGGCTTGGGAAGATATTTATTCAAACATAATGGTCGCAACGGGCGGTGGGATAATAGCTGTCGGTGACTGGAGATGGAACAACCCTGCAGATCAACAGTCCGGAAGGGTTGACATATTTGATACTAATGGGAATTTTATAAAATACCTAACTGTAGATGATGCAAAGATTCCCGCAGACGATTATTTTTACTTTGGGCACGTAGTAGCCATTGGTAACGGTATTCTAGCTGTCAGCAATAATGAAATTCTAAGAGGCACAGCCGCAGGTTCTGCTGCCATACACCTATTTGATTTAAGTGGAAATCATATAAAAAATATCGTATCTGCAGAAACTGATGTATCTCAATACACTTGGGGTGATAGAAATCTAACTATCGGGTGTGGTAAGATTGTTACCACTGATCTTAATTGGGATAGTGCTAGCGCTACAGGTGATTGGGTAGAAGAAGGTAGAATTCATATATGGGATATCAACACCGAAGAAGATAGTGACTCCACTACTGAAATTGTTGTGTCTTTCGGAGACATTTGGAGAAGAGGTATAACTCACGATGGGGTTTCCCGAGATCCTTCACCGAGAACACAATTTGGTAGATCAGTTGCGATAGGACATGGTAGAATTGTTGTTGGGGCGCCTGGTGATTTAAAAGCTTTCGGGAATGCTAGCGATCAAGGTTCAGGATCAGTCTTTATTCTGGATCTAGACGGAAACGTTCTACATAAAATTGTGGCAGATGATATAGGTTATCCTTCTAACACTAGAGCGGATGGATTCGGATCGAAGGTTGCTATAGGATGCGGCCTGATAGCCGTTGGCGCGCCATATAGGGATCTTGGGGGAAGTAATACTGGTTCAATTTATGTCTATGATTTAAATGGAAAATATTTATATCGGGCAGATCAAACTGGCGGCGATGAAACAGCAAAGCACAGTAAAGAAGTGGCCCAGATCGCGTATGTTGGAAGCAGCGGCTCCAAAATTGTAATTGACAATAATAGATTGGTATATTCTAGCTATGGTAATTCCGGAACCCCAGACACGGATTTCCTGAATATTATAAATCTAGATAACGCAGCGGTAGAAGATCCGCTTCTTGAGGGTGACGAAGCGTATAGAGGGGATTATTGGGGCGATGGAAACACGTGGGACTTGAAAAATGGTGTATTAGCCGCGGTAACTGCAGACTATAATAAGTACGGTAATTACCACGATGACTCAGGCGAGCTATGGATACACAAAACACCTTTGTCTGTTTCAGGTAAGATAGATAAAATAATTAAAAAGAGCTAGGGATAGAACATGGCTTTTAAGACTCTAAAAACAAATTTTTCAGAAAATGGATTCCAAGTATTTGAAGATTCCGCCGAAAATAATCTTATAGATGTATCAACCCCTGATGCTAATGCTTTAGATCTCACCGTAAAGGCTGTATGTCAGTTTCCTAGAGTTAAATACTCCTATTCAAACGGTGCGGGGTTCTTTGCAGGTGGCAGAGAAGGTTTTCAACAACTGAGTCAAACTCAAAGACTATCTTATTACACATTGGGCATTGGTAATAGCAATGAACAACGAGTGGAGGCCGCTGCAACCAATAGGACAAGACACTTATATGAAGAATATTATGGATTTTTACATGGTAAATCCATTGCAATCGGTGACGGTCTAATAGCTATAGCACGGCCCGCACCTGGTGCAATTCCTGTTGGGGTTGAAACCTACGGTGTGGATCTTTTTAATTACGATGGGACATATATCAAAACACTAGACCCTAGAGATGTAATAGGAGGCGATCCAGCAGATATGGCTCCGGTTGATGGGGGGATTGGTGCTAATAATAGATTTGATTTTGGAACATCAATATCTATCGGCGGAGGTAGACTGTTAATTACTAATCCTTATATTCGGATTGAGCATGGGGCATCTGGAACTTTTAATTCACAGGGTGCAGCATATCTTTTTGATCTTGATGGCAATCAGCTATCCCACCGCTACAATGATAAAGGCGGGTATATGAATGTCCAGAACGGAGGAAGTACTACCTATTCCAATGCTACTCATTTGATGCAAACAGATCTAAGCACACGATGGTCTGACCCCGGTTTTTTCTTTTACGATCCCCAGTTTACCGGCTTCGGTATGAACTCTGCTATTGGTGAGGGTAGGATTGTAATCACAGCACCATACGATGTTAAAGAAGATCTTAATAACGGCAATGGGAATACCTTCGTAGGTCGCGGATCGTTTCATATATACGATCTGGATCTAAATCATATAAGGACAATCAAAAATCCAGACTTTAACGAGCAAAGGGTAGTTGACAACAATGATAATCGGATTGGAACAGGGTCACAGGGATATCCCAAGGCATATGCTAATATAACAGAAAGAGAAGAAGGCTTTGCAAAATCAATTGCAATAGGTGATGGACGTATTATCGTTGGTGCTCCTAACTGGTGGGATCCTGCCGATTTTAATTTGTCGGCTAATCCAATCACTTCTTCTGTGGGTAAAGGTAAGGTTTATGCATTTGATTTAGACGGAAATCTTCTCTGGTCTGTAAAAAATCCTTCTGCTAATGGTTACTATGAATGCTTTGGTAATGCTGTGGCTGTTGGTTCCGGAAGGGTTGTAGTTGGGAACTATATGAAAGGAGCAACCTCACAGCATTCTGACAATAACCCCTATAGTGACGGCGCGGTGTACATATACGATTTAGATGGGAATCTTATATCAAGTGATACTGGATCATCCCTCAATGATGGAACCAGCTCTGTGACTCCAGGAGAGACTGATGGCGAATGGAAAGGGTTTTCCGTTGATGTTTCTGATAATCTAATTTATGTTACTTCAAGACTTGGTGGTTCCAATGGGGTTTACCGAAGCGGCAAGCTAACTATAATGGACTTAGATGGGGATATCATCGCCACTGATTCTAGTGGTGCGTCAGAAGACGATTTCTACGGCGAGCTTGTGGCCGCAGCAGATGGTAAAGTACTAGTGGCTGCACCAGGAGCTACGGTGGGGATGTTGACTGGTGGTTCATATAGTTACCACGGGAAGGCGTATGTATATGAACCAGGCCCTAAAGCAAGAGCGTTTGATACGTGGCGAAGATATAATGAAACCTTTGGTAACCCTATTATTTCCGGAAATATAGATTATAGAATTTCAACTAATCTTCAAGAGATAAAAGTTTCGGATTATATTTCTGATGGCGGAACTCTTTATATTGACTCTGATGCAGTTATATGGTCAGATGATACTAGTATCCCTGCTATAGATTTCGATGTAGATTCTGGTGCACTATTCATTAGTGGTACAGTTATGGGGAAAGGTGGTCAAGGTGGATATCGCAATGCCCCTGGTGGTAATGGTGAAGACGGCGGCGACGCTATTAAAATTAACGGTATTGGGAATTTTATATTCTTAGATAATAAAAATGGGGTCAGTGGTTATATCGCCGGCGGTGGTGGCGGTGGTGCGGCCTCACCTGATGACGGCAACGGCGATGATATGGGCCACGGTGGGGGCGGTGCTGGCGGTGGTGATGGAGGAGGTGAACTCTCCGGTCGCCTTGGCGGTGCAGGTGGTGCAGTTGGACAAGTAGGTGCCAATGGCGGTAACTCTTTCAGTGTAGGTACAGCTTTCGGCGGTGGGGCTGGTGGAGGTGGTGGCGGTGCTACAACCACTAATGGCGGGGGAGGCGGTGGTGGCGGCCGGATCATTCCTGGTACTGGCGGTGCTGGTGGTAACTCTACATATGACGGTGGTGATGGCGGTTCTGCAGGTAATGCAGGTGATAACCAAGCTACCACTTTTGGTGGCGGCGGCGGTGGCGGCTGGGGCGCAGCAGGTGGTGATGCGGGAACTAACACAGGTGGTGCAGGTGGCCGGGCGATTAATGCAATAGGTATTCCTGGTGGTGTAACTGTGGGTGGTAATACCGCGGGTTATTCAATAAATGTATATGGAGATATGGACGGTATATCAAATGCGCAAACGTCATACACAGTCACTAGTGATACACAAGAACTATTAGCCTCTGATGTGATAGACCGTTTTGGTACTATTACTATTAATTCTGGCGTTTATGTATGGTCAGATGACACCTCAAAGGCCGGATTAACGATTGATGTTCCAGATGTCACTGTAATTAATAACGGTTATATTATAGGTAAAGGCGGGGTTGGCGGAACGTCTACTGGAGCTGATGGTGGCCCAGCTATCAAGCTAACAGCAGCAAATGTGACCATTTATAACAATGCGTCTGCTTTCATTGCCGGAGGTGGTGGAGGTGGAGCTAATGGCAGCTTAACATTTGGCCAACAAGTCCGGGCAGGAAGCGGTGCGGGATATTCCGGTACCCCTGGTTCAAACGGTACTAACGGTGCTACTGTCACCAGTGGATATGGATTCACAAATTCATCATATCTTTATACTAGAGATGGTGCCGGGGTACCGTGTCCCCCATCGGGAGAATATGGTACGTGTTATGGGACCGGTACCCTTTCACCAGGAGGGCAGGGTGGTGCTGGCGGTACTGCATCTCAACCAGGTGGAAGTACCGGAGGGGTTCAGACCGGAAATATTTCTGTTCCTTGCTACGAGGCATCGTGCGCTGGCGGCCAATTGATGTCTCCTCCAGTTAATAGAAACGTCAGCATTGCACTTTATGGCTTCGGGGGAGGTGGCGGGCGAGTTCTATCCTCTTCAAGCAATTTAAACGGTGCTGGTATTGCCGGTGGTGGTGGATGGGGAGCAGCTGGATCCGGAGCTAACGGCGGCGTGGGTGGTGCCGGTGGTGCTGCGGTTAGTCTTCTAAATGTAGCATCATACACCCTAACAAACAATGGGACTATTTATGGGAGCTCATAATGAATTTACTAGTGGCAGGAAAAAAGACTAGATTAGACCGTATGGCTATATGTGAAGCCTGTGAGCACTACAGAACCGATTGGCCGATCCCATACTGTGGAATATGTAAATGTTTTATAGTCTCAAAATGTACTCTACAAATTTCGGAATGTCCGGAAGGTAAATGGGGGCGAGCAAGTCCCGATGATATAGGTCATGTTCATGATATTAATGGCTAACTTCTAAGTTTCTTTTTATATAAATAAGAATAACAAACAAACGTGGCAGGGGCGTGTCTGCGCGTCCGACAAAGAAACCAGGAGTGTTTTATGGCCCAATATGAAGAGTTTACAGTCGACAAAGGGACTGACATTGCGATCGAGATCCATATGCTCGATAAGAACGGTAACACAAAAGATTTAACCAATCACACTGTTACAGCCGAACTAAAAAGAAATTATAGTTCCACCTCATCCACTTCCTTTAATGCTATTATATCTAACCCTTCAACTGATGGGATAGCTACTATATCTTTAACCAACACAGATACAGCAGCATTAGAGGTTGGTAGATATGTATACGATGTAAATTTAGCCTTTGCGGATAGTGATGGTAATGAAATAGTTGAAAGAGTTCTGGAAGGAAGATTTCAGGTTACTCCAAACGTTACCGGATCTTAAGGGGATATAAATGGCTATTACGTTAACAGTAGGAAATACCACCATAATCAAAAAGGTGGTAGTAGGAACTCCGGTAAAGAAAGTTACTGCAGGCGGTCTTAGTATCGAGGCAATCGCAGGTATTGAATTAACGTCATTAGCCGATAATCAAGTTCTAGTATACGATGATAATTTAGAAGCATTCGTTAATACTAGTGTTTTACCCATATTAAAAGTTGATAAGTTTTCACTAGATAGTGATACCATTACTATGACTGGTAATAAACTGAACATTAGTTCTACTAGTGAAGTTAATATTACCTCTAGCAATGTTGATATCTCAGGATCTTTAGATGTTGGTTCTAACCTAGATGTGGATGGGGCAACGACTCTAAACACCGGTAAAATAAACCAGACAACACCTTTTAATGACAGTGATATTGCTTCCAAGCTATACGTTGATCAGGAAATAACTAAGGTAAATGAGTTAGCATTTAAAACCGATGATAACTTCGTAGATTCTGTTGGGATCTATGGCGATGAAAGGGTTAATCTTATTGGTGGGAATGGTATCACTACCTCTGGCCAAAAGATAGGTTCTAATTACAATGCAACATTCTCACTAGATAGTGGCGGTGCAGCGGCGGGAACCTATGGTACTAACTCACTTATTCCCGTCATAAAATTAAATCATCTTGGCCTAGTAGAATCTGCTGGCGAAGTTGCTGTTGCCGGTGTTTCCTCTATCGACTTTGATTCTGCCACAGGTAGATTTACTATTAACACAGCTGATGGTGGTGTATTCACAGATGTTATTACACTTGATCCGTTTACCACAGATAACTTAGTTGAAGGCAATAATCTTTATTATACCAGAGCAAGATTCGATTCTGCATTAGGGGATAATACATCTATTTCTACTATCAGAAATATGATCAGTACTTCTGGTGACTTGCAGTACAATACTAGTACCGGTGTTATCTCGGTTAACGTTTCCCAGGTTTATACATCAAGCGACTTTGACTCTGATCTAGACGCCGCACTACAATCCTCTACAACTCTTGAATACGATTCCATTAACGATACGTTTAATGTGAAAAGAAGAGCAGAGACCATCATCGATGTTGATGGTGCCAATGGATCAGTATATACATTCACAGGCGACGGTTTCCCAACTACCTCAGGTGGTAATCCTGATATCTATCTACACCGTGGTAAGACGTATATTATTAACAATCCATCCCATGCATCACATCCTATCGAGATTAGAACATCCGATGGTGGTTCAGCCTATACTAATGGTGTTGAAGGTGCTGGTACAAATCAGATAACATTTACTGTTCCATTTAGCGCACCAGCTACATTGGTATATCAATGTACAGTTCACTCGGGAATGGTTGGAACTTTCTACATTGATCAGGTCCTAACTGGTGGTACGGGTCTTACATATGATGAAGCAAATAGTATCATTGATCTGGATGACACAACAGTTACTCCTGGTAGCTATGGTAGTTCAACCCAGATCCCAACATTTACAGTCGATCAACAAGGTAGGCTAACATCTGCAGGATCAACAGCAGTAGCAGGCGTAACAGATTTTGTATATGATTCCTCGAATGGTAATCTAACTATTAGCACAGCTGATGGCGCTACCTTTACTGATAACATAAATCTAAATCCATTTACCACATCCGATCTTGCCGAAGGAACAAATCTATACTATACCACTGCCCGTGCAGATAGTGATGCAAGACATGCGGTAAGTGCTGCAGGCGATCTTTCGTATAATCCGAATACTGGGCAATTCAGTATTGACGTTGAAGAGATTTATTCAGCAGATAACTTTGATTCCGACTTGGATGCGGCAATATCTGGTGGCACGGGTCTTACATATGATAGTGTCGGTAACACTATAAGTTTAGATGATACCACAGTAACAATTGGATCATACGGTAGTTCAACTTTGATTCCTACCTTTACAGTGGATCAGCAAGGACGATTAACAGCAGCTGGTGAGGTATCTGTTGCTGGCGTTGATAGTACATCGTGGGATGGAACTACAAGTACCTTTACCATTAATACAGCTGATGGTGAGCAATACTCTACATTAATAGACAGTTTTGGTACTAACGTTAAGTTTAATAATGGTATAACTGTAACTGGAGATATCTTACCAAGTGCTGATAGTTCGTATGATTTAGGATCTCAGACTAAAAAATGGAAAGACCTTTGGTTATCAGGCCAATCAATCCATTTAGGTTCGCTTGTCTTATCAGATAGCTCTGGTTCATTAAGAGTCACTAACTCGGGGGGCCAGTTAGTCAATGTAGCTGCTAGCCATGCAAGTTTTGATTCAGCAGATATAAGCCAGCTTACTAGTGATTCGGCAGCAATTGGTCAGCTTTCAGTAGATTCGGCAGATATAAGTCAGCTTACTAGTGACTCTGCCCAAATTGTTAATTTAAGATCTAATACTATAACAGCTGATACTTCCATAAAAGTTAAAGAAAATGGATGGATAGAATTCGAACCTACTGATTATTTGGCAGGTCCGACATATCAAGAAGGAAGATTGTGGTATAATCAGGATGCTAAGACGCTTTATTTACAAGGTGCTAGCTCTGATATGGATATTCAAATTGGTGAAAGAGAATGGCTAAGAGCTAGAAATAGCACCTTAGCGACTATTGGTAAGGGTAAGCCAGTTTATATGACCGGTGTTCATATACCCGGGCATCCTGTCCATGGGCATCATCCGACAATTGATCTTGCCGATGCGTCTGATGTAACTAAGAAGGATGTTATAGGTATTGCTGCCGAAGATATAGCTGCTGGTGCACATGGTTATGTGGTAGTCCGCGGATATATTGATGGAATAGATACTTCAGCTTTAACTGAAGGCTCGAGGGTTCACTTAGGATTTGCCTCGCCAGGATCTCTAGTTGCAACTGCACCAGAATATCCGAACTATCCTATGGATGTTGGTTTATGTTTAACCGCTGATTCGGCTGCAGCTGGCGGTGCTCTATATGTTCAGATTTTCGATCACACATTCGAAAGATTCCGGGTAACTGGTAATACCCGGGTAGATGGAAACTTAACTATCGCTGGCAACTTACAGGTTCTCGGTACTCAGCAAACAGCCTCTACTACTGCACTAAACGTATCGGATACATTTATATATTTAGGCGGCGGGGATACGATCGGTGCTTCAGGTACTAACTTTACTGGTAGCGGACTTAATGACGCTGAGATCAATGGACACTTTACAGGGGAAGCTACTACTAATTTTTATGTAAGAATAAAAGATTCTGATGGCTCCGGTAATGACATCATTGAATTTGCCTTAGATTCAGATTTTAATACAATAATAGACTTCGACTCTGATGGAACTAATCTTCAGGAATGGAATCTCTCTACTGATGGACTTTCAGCAGTCCTAAGAGGTAATCAGAGCATTACGTTTGGGGCATCAACCGGTCACACCATAGGGGATAGATGGTTCGGACAAGCTTCTCCAATTAATGTTCAGATTGGTCTAGCTGGTAACTATAATACTCCTTCTGACTCGTACGCGCACTCGGGATTGTTTAGGGATCCTGGTGACGGCCGTTGGAAATTCTTCCAAGGGTATCAACCAGAGCCCGAAGGTAGTGTTGATGTAAACCACGCGACCTATGCTTCTGCCCCAGTAGAATTTAGTATGGCATATGGTAATTTGACTGGTAATGTTACTGGCCAAGTTTCCACCCTACAAAATCATAATACTGATGATTTATCTGAAGGGCCCACAAATCTATACTATACTACGGCTAGAGCAGATTCTGATGCTAAAAGAGCATTTAGCGTAACAGATGCTGGTGGTGACGGATCCTTAACATATAATAATGGTACTGGGGTCATTACCTATACTGGGCCATCAGCTACAGAAGTAAGAGCACATTTTTCTGCTGGTGGGGATTTATCATATGATGCTAATACTGGTCAATTTAGTATTGATGTTGAGCAACAGTACACAAAGGCAAATTTTGATAGTGATCTAGGCGACGCTAATACTGGTCAATTACCAGAAGGTACAAACCTCTATTACACCACTGCTCGTGCCGATAGTGATTTCGATGTAAGACTGGCAACTAAGACCACTACTGATGTAGCAGAAGGTACAAACCTCTATTACACTACAGCTCGTGCAGACAGTGACTTTGATGTAAGATTGGCAACTAAGACCACTGATAATCTTACTGAAGGTTCTAGTAATTTATACTACACCACAGCTCGTGCTGATAGTGATGCAAGACATGCTATTAGTGTATCAGGAGACTTATCATACGATGCCAACACAGGTGTTATTAGTATCGATGTTGAGCAAGAGTATACAAAGGCAAACTTTGACAGTGACTTAGGTGATGCCAATACCGGTCAATTACCTGAAGGAAGCAATCTATATTACACCACAGCTCGTGCAGATAGTGATGCTAAAAACGCACTAACAGGTGGAACAGGTATTACATATACGCCAGGTACTGGTACTATAGACATTACTAATACCACGGTCACTGCAGGTACATATGGTTCGGCATCACAAGTTCCAGTCTTTACAGTTAATGCACAGGGTCAATTAGACTCTGCAGGAACAGTTAGTGTAGCAGGTGTATCATCCACATCATTTGATTCTGCGACAGGCGTATTCACAATTAATACTGCAGATGGTGGATCATTCCTTACAACCATACTAGACTCCGACTTTACATCGCAAAGAACGAGAGACGCACTGGTTGCAGGAGACAATATCACATATGATTCTGCAACAGGAACAATCTCTGCTAATTCTAGCTATACATCGCTCACAGCCACAGATAGACTAATAGCTTCCAGTGATAGTACCGGGTCCGTAATGGTAACCCAGAACACTATCCTAAGAACATATGCCAACCGTGATTCTGATTTAAGTGTTATTGCCAATGTAGACAGCTACGGCGATGATATTATTAACATCTATATGAGATCAGACTTTAAGACGACTAACCACAGATACTATGGTAATGGTTCGACTAAAGGTTACTATATGGCATTCGATTCAGATGATCTGTATACATCGAGAGAAATCGAATCACCTCATCTAGATCTATTACCAGGAACTACCTATAGATTCCACCATCATGATTCGTCTATGGCAACACACGATGTTAGGTTCTATTATGATGATGCTAGAAACGGACCACTATCAGACAGTGCAGCTAAAATAGTTTATACAGGTACTGCAGGAGACAAAGACGTCGGTAACACATATGCTCAAATCAGAGTATTCGATTATGGTCCAAGAACTATTTCATATCAATGTTTAAACCATCCGTATATGGGTAACTCAGCTAACACTAATACAACCGGTGGCGGCAGAATGTGGAGCACCACCAGCGGTATAAAAATTGCTGGGGATATTGATGCAACAATTGACGGTGGTACATATTAAGTCGTATAAATAGTATAAAGTGCAGGTCGAGTTTTTACTCATTCAAGGCTTTCCTTATTAGGGTTTTAAAATGGCAGCAAATATTAAATTAAAAAGATCCTCGGTTACGGGTAAGATCCCTACCGATTCAGACTTATCATATGGCGAGTTAGCCCTTAACTATGCTGACGGTCGGCTGTATTATAAGAATACTTCAAATGACATTGCAAGTATTTCAGGTGGTGGCGCTGAGACAGATAGTGCTGCACCAACATCTGCATTACAGGACGGGTCACTTTGGTGGGACGCTGTTAATGGTAGATTAAAGATTTACTATAAAGAGCCGGCACCAGCAGCTGCCACTATTGCCCTAACTGCTACCCAAACAAACGCACAAACAGGTGATTATCTTTTCACAGGTACTGATAGACAATCGACGTATAGTAGTACAGGCGATCCGACCATATATCTTTATAAAGGTGATACTCTAGAGATTGTTAATAATGCGACCTCTGTTCACCCTTTGTGGTTGGTAAGTCAATTAAGCATTACCAGTAGCTACGATGCGCTATATAATATTCCAGGGGTTACTAATAACGGTGGCTATGATGGAATTACTACCAGTTACCAGTTTAATTCAGTAGGAACATACTATTATATTTGTCAATTCCATCCTAACATGCAAGGACAAATTATTGTTCAAGATGGGGTCCAAGCTAATACACAATGGGTAGACGCTTCTCCCACAGGAAGGGGCTACACGGGTTCGGCTGGTGCTATCTTCCAAGGCGAAACTGCACCTTCTAATCCTTCTGATGGACAAATCTGGTATAATTCAAGTACGGGTAAATCTTATATCTATTATACAAACCCTGCAAGCAATCCACCACAATCTCAATGGGTCTTGCAGGCTGATCCAACAGTAAGTGATGGCGATATCGGATATACAGGATCTGTTGGATATGTAGGATCTCAGGGCGTATTTGGCCCGCGGAATATTTCTTTCCAAAATCCTGCAAATGCGGACACCCAAACTTTAATCTATACTAATAGAGAAGTTACAATCAATGAAGTTAGATCCGTTATCTCGGGTGGGACTTCTGCAGCAATTTCATTAAAGTGGGATTCCGATAGAGGTAGTACAGGAACAACTATAATGTCCGAAACTGTTACTGACTCCGGCGGGGGTTCAGTTGCGACTCTTAGTAATAACACAGTTGATGCAAACAGATGGATTTGGGCAGAGGTAGGAAGTGTTAGCGGATCCGTAAAAGAACTAAGTGTAAACGTAAGATTTAATGAATAGGGAATAACATGCCAGCACTACAATTTCCAGGATCCCCAACACACTTAGATACATATACCGACCCAAACCAGGCGGTGTGGCAATATGACAGTGATAATACAGTTTGGGATCTAATTACTAGTACTACTAGAAAGGTCTTTAGTGGGGTTAAAGCAAAGACTGCTGCTAACTTCGACTTAACAGCATCTTACCAGGATGTACCCTTTGACACCATTGAATTTAATGTAGATAATTATTATCAAACTGTAAACACAAAAGGTATTGCACCTTCCACTGGATTTTACAGGGTACTGGTTTCTGTATTTAGTGACACTCAAGGTACGGGCGCTTCATATTCTGCAGCGGTATATAAAAATGACACACTAAAATTAGGAGAGATTAATTTTGGTGCTAACCAAAACGTGAACTTTGATGAAACAATTTCACTAGTTGAAGGTGATTTTATTAATGTAAAGGCAAAGGAAAGCACCGGTCTTGGAGCATTGACTACTCAGTCAAACTTTACAATGTATCGGATTGGTTATGCACCAGGGACAGGTATTTCTAACCACAGCGCATTTAGTGGCGTAAGAGCAATCGTTACTCAAAATGTAAACACTACCTCTACACCAACTTCTATTACTTGGGGTAACACAGACTTCAATGCAAACTCTAATGTATTAGGCGATCTGTATTGGTATAATTCAGAAGCGACAAGATTGACACCTAAGACTTCTGGTTATTATAAAGTTAGATCTTTGGTTGAAACCACATCTGCGGGCTCAGCAAATTCATATACTATTACATTAAGAAAAACAAATCCGCAATTAGTGTCTACAACACTTACTACTATTAATATGTCACCCAATGATCAGATTGAATTAGACGAAACAATCTATTTGGATGCGGATAATTACGTAGACCTACTTGTATCAAACTCCGATAATACAGGAGCTATATTATCAACCGTTTATTTAGAACTCGTCAGAGAAGGAGTATAAAATGGCATTCGTCAAATCAACCAGTACACTTTCTGCTGATGCCATTACGGTGCCTAACCTTTCCGGCGGCGATAATGGTAAAGTGGTAAGGATCTCTGGATCAAACACAGCAGTGAACGCAGCTAACACAGATACATCTGCGCAATTATTTAATATCTTATTTAAAATTGGTGATGAGTATTATGCACAAGGTACTGTATCAGGACTATCTGGTCTTACACCTGGCGCATCTTATTATCTATCTACAGCAGGTAACATTCAAAGTTCACCACCCACCCCAACAGCATCGACTCGAGCATTGTTTATAGGGTTTGCTCTTAATACTACAGATATTGTCTTTAGACCCGGAATTCCAATCTCAGGATCATAATTTATGGCTATAGCTAATTTAACCCAAGAAGTTTCCCTAGTAGATTCAGATTTTCTGGGATTACCAGTTCAGCATCATATTTCTGATAATGGTTACTGGTATGTGTATCACCCATCGGATCTAACTAATAACTCTCAGTTAACGAATAATGCTATTGAAGCATATAAGTGGGATTCGGCTCTTCACATTGATCCTACATATTATTTAAGTGCTAGTGATCCAACTTATGCAACAACAGATGGTACTTTTGCGTTTGTTACAGAGACTTGGGATGGAGCGACTAAAAGATATCACGGTGGTGCTATTCAGCACATTGGTACTGGTACAAACGATATTACGGGTACTTCAGAAAACGATGCGTTTATGTTTTCTCACATCGGTACATTTGGTAACGATGGTGCCACCCCTGGTGGTACTCTAGAAGATGATGCTTTCTATTGGGATAGACTGTATCAAAGAACTGCCGGTGATGAGTGGGAATTCTATCAGTACCACAAGCACTTACCGTCCAACTATTCTAAGTACGATGATGGTAGAATAGTATTCGGATCAGACGGATTTATTAGACCAGCTGATAAACAATATGGTTACCTGATTAATATCTTAGCTAAGCAGGGGCAGAGTGCATACTCAGTTCCTCTTGCTCGTATCCACACTCCTTCTGTTGGTGGTGCGCACAACTCACACAACGATGTTACCTTACCAAACGTTGCCGGTGTTAACTATCTACCTGGCGGTATTCTAAAAGGTAGTTCGAATAGATTCCATGCATTCTATTTGGAGGATGCGAATAACGCTGACAGTGAGTGGAACGTTTATTCTAGAACATATACATCATCGTCAGGTTCTTTTACAGCACAAGTTAACTATGGGGCTTTTGATATTAAGGTTCCAAACTTTGATCCTTATCCTGGAGCTGATGAGGATAATGAAGGCACACAGAATGACTATTCCTTCTCTATAAGCGCTGGTCACACATTTGGTTCATATGTCTATTGGCCAGTAACTATGAAAGCAGTCACAAGAAGCTGGGCCGTAGAGACTGTTGTACCTGGCGGTCAGAACGTATACAGGATTGATGGTACAGATAGACAAGAACCTGGAACACTAGATGCTACAACGAACCATCCTACTATTCAAATGAAAGTTGGTGACACAATAGTATTTGATGTTGCAGATGATTATTTAGTACATCCACTTTACGTTAAAACTAATAGCCAATCAAATACCAACAACCCAGCCCCAGGTTCTTCAGGTAATGGCACTGCAACAGTTACATTTACACCCCAGTCAGCTGGAACTTTTTATTATGTTTGTGTTGTACATAGTGGTATGTATGGCGAGATTGAAGTTACAGCTCTTGAAGGTACAGGAGACCTAAAGATCTGGAGAGTCACAGACGCTAATACTATTTCTCCTGGTTCACTTACACAGATTGATATGCCTTGGCCATTCCAAGGAACAGATGTTACACCATCTGCACTAATCACATCAGTTGGAACAAATGGTTATATTGCTGCAGCCGGCGGTACCGGTGGCGGTGCTCAGATGTATAGTTTCGCCACACAACTAGATTCTGGTGGACAATTAGTATTCCAGGGTGATATCGTAACTAACCCAGCAGATCAATATCTAAGAATCCATGGATTTAAATACAATGCGGAGAATACAAAGTACTATGCATTGCTTTCGGGTAATGATGGTGTAGGTACATATGCAGGCGACGGGCTTTATAGCTGGGACTTAGCTGGTGGAACATTTGAAGGCTACGCACATTTGGATATTGATACCTCTAGTTTAGGATTTGTAAACAGAGGAAACAATACATCTGGTTATTTGTCTTATAATAACGCTACTGGTGTTATTACTAGAGACGGTTCTAACACAGAGCCTGAAGGTATTCCAAACGGTGTTAATATTTTAACCTGGGATGATGCTTCTCCACTATTCTATAACAGAAAAGAGATTAACACAGGATCTACAGAATATTATTTCCAAGGAATATATCTATCAGATGGGCGTAAGGCACTAGTGGGAAGAGTCGAGGATGCGCCTGGAAATATAGGAACTGAATTAACCGGCGATCTACTTTTAACCATTGTCGATAACGAGAACAATTCTGTTAGCTATACCTACGGATTAGAGGGTGATGACTTTGTTACAGGAATCATCGAAGATGTAGAAAATAATAAAATTATTCTATCAGGATATGCAAAAGGTGAATTAGCAGATAAGTCTAAGCAATGGGTTCACGGTTGGGCTAGAAATATAAACAATTCATATGACTCTGCAAACTGCACATATGAATCAATTATGAGAGATAATGCTGGTGATTATATTGCTGTAGGAAATGACAGTATAAATGAAGATATATTAGTTTCGTATTACGATAAAGACTTTACCGTAACCGATACAAAATTCGTATCGATTGGGGCTCAGCTGGATCGGGTGTCAAAAATCGTACATGATGAAGATACGGGCGATAGATATATGATAGGGCATACATATAACGGAAGCCTACCATTTTCATCGGCTCTTATAATTAAAATGAATTCTTCTAACGAAGTAGTTTGGTCAAAAAGATATGGCGCTGCAAGTCGGTATGTTAAAGGCCCTGCAATTGAAATTGTAGAGTATTCAGGTGTAAAGTATCTTGTAGCATTCTTTCAATCTAGCCTGGTTGCAGAAAATGATTTCAGAAGTGGTGCAGTAGTCATATTAAATACTGACGGTACGATTATCAGAACTAGGGACCTTTCAGAAATTAACACAGGAACGGGTTTGTTCATTAACTCAATTAAAGGTGGTGGACAAAATACTGGTAAATTCTTTATAAGTGGTTCAGCTGCAACCCTAGATGGAAGTGCGGTTGGTAGAACGCCTGCATGGGCCTTCTGTGATGTAAATGATCCACTCATAGTAAAGTATATAAGATACACTGATTATAACGGATTCACTCTAGCTGACCAGCAAACATATGATGATTATGAGGCTGCTTGGCTTGATATTGATATAATAAAATATGATTCGGATCTATCAACCCATGAAATTATTCTGGGTGGTAAAAAGGAAGACGTATCTTTAGCTGATGGTGCTTCTGCTACTGCTCTTGCCCCAATGGGTGAAAGAGGTCACACTTCCTTTGCACTACTTCAAAAAGCTAAAATTGCAGACTCGGCTGTCTACAGTGTAGATGTATTATGGACCAAACAAATCTCTTCCGGTAAAGGATACATGGAAGAGATTAATTCGGTATTGGTAGAGGATTCTGATAGCAGACCCTGGTGGTTCTTCGAAGATGAGGAGTTTCATGATGGCAATCATAGAGTCATCTTTGCTGGTACTGGGCTAAACTTAGATAGTACTGCTGGAACGTTAATGAGAGCCGACACTCTTATAGGTGGTGTTAATACAAATGATGGATCCTTATATTTCCACAGTTCATTAGGACACATGGGTGAAGATAATATTAATAAAGATATGATCTGGGATCACCTCACCAGAAACTTTGTTACTGTAGGATCTTCTACCTCACACTCAGTAGGTAAAGACGGTGTACTATTTAGAGGTGAAAAAGAAGGATGGGGTCAAGGTGTATATCACACAGCTGCTTCCACTTCTAACGCATATTACTATGACTCTGCAACGATTACTACATCCGATGAAACCCTACTTGAAGCAAATATTTTGGAAATTAGTAACCCCAGTTTTCTAGACTTTAACTTTACTTCTAATAATATTTCTGCATCTTTGATAGACAGAACATATAATACTTTAGAGTACAATGGTTCATATGGTGCTAACGGTCTATTCACAGGCTTCCTAGCAATCGTGGATAAAGATGATCTACAATCATTCTTGAACACCGATGCCTATCGTGAAGAAAAAGCAGCTGGGAAAATTATTCACCGAGCAGAATCCATATTCGAAATTCACCAGGTGTCGACTGTAGGCGATGCGACGGCGGATGACGGTAACGTATTCTTCTATGATGTTATCAAATCAGCAGACGGCGAATACTACTATCTTGCGGGTCAAACATCTGGTAATATTGCTAAGCAAAACACTGGGCTATCAGGTGTTTATGATTACTTCCTAGGTCAATGGGATATCGCTTCTAAGGAATTTAGATTCTGGCAGAATGGTACAGCAGAAGACGAAGAGATCTATGCTCTTACTGAACTAGAAGGTACATCAAAGGCAGTTACAGATCCGGAAGCAGTAAACAATGGTGCATTTAAAGGCACTATTAGTTGGACACCAACAACTGCTGGGACATACTACTATCAGTGTGGTAATCATACAAGCATGAATGGCCAGATTGTTGTTCAAGATGTAGTGGGTACAAGTTCAACATTCAATGTTACTGCAGCATATGATAATGCACCTAGCGCATTCAGATTTAGTGGTACAGACCGTGTCGGAAATATTAACCCGGCAACTGATAATCCAACATTGACTATAGATACTAATGATACAATTAATATTGCAGTCGATAATCGTGGGCACCCACTTTGGATCCAAACCGAAACTGGTACTGGTGGGGCCAAAAAAGGACACATTGCCTTTACCGGAAGAACCACTGGTAACCTAGCAAATGGTACATTATTTGGCGGTTATGATATCTTCTTAGGTATTTTTGATCCTAGAGCTTGGACTGCTGAATATTATAATATCGGATCTGGCTTCAATGATAAGGGTATGAATATCCATGATATTAATAGTAATGTAGAAAACACACTAGCAATTACCTACACATCATTTGGTTCTGTTAATAACGCCTTAACATTTGGATCTGAAGACATTGGTATTATTACATTTAATTACGACTCTGATACCTGGTCACCAGGATATCAAACAGGGTCAGAAACATCAGAAGAGATTGAACAAAACGGTAAGCCTAGCTCCAGACTTCCAGATGGAAGAATTGGCGTAGTATGTAATACCGCGGGTGCCTTCGCGGACGACGCGAATACGTTCGGATTGAAAGATATGGGACTTGGTATATTCGACTTTGACAGTGATGGTTCAGGTAATTATCTTGGGTGGAAGAAATATCAGGTTGGGTCTGGATCATCAGACTTTTCATATAGTATAGATAATAATGGCTCTAGCTTTCTTATAACAGGATACTCAGAGGCAACATGGGATAAAGACGTTTCAGGTGTATTTGTTGAATTTGATCCTGAAAGAAACATAAAAGGTAAAGCATCGGGAACTTAACATATGGCAATCATTAACTTTCCAACGAATCCATCAGATGGTGATACATACATCACTAACGAAGGGGTATTATATACCTACGACGCCGCATCAACATCTTGGGTGGTTGATGCAGCAATTGGTTATACTGGTTCACAGGGGTTTACCGGTTCAGCCGGATCGGGTTTTACCGGATCAAGAGGTAGTCTAGGTTATACTGGTTCGCTTGGTTATACTGGTTCACAGGCTTATACCGGATCAAGAGGATTTACTGGATCAGGGGCTAATTCTGGAAACGTATACCAAGTTGATACAGGGACAACCGCTACATCTACAGCAGGATCTTATACTGTTGCTGGACAGCTATTATTCAATAATGCTACACTAACATCTGCTACTGAAATTGGTCTTCACCAGAATGCAGTGAATAATGCTTCTTGGGGGACATACATTGATACATGGGATGACCTGGGTGGGACTAGCAATCGTGGTATGCTACTTTTAAAAAGTGATGATGTTAACTCTGGTGATTATCTTATGTTCCAGATCTCTGGTAGTGTTAATACTGCTGGTAACGGTAAATATTTTACTGTATCATATGTATCAGGGCAATTAGGTTCCATTACAAATAATTCTCGACTTATTGCTAACTTTATTCCTGTTGGGATATCAGGATTCACTGGTTCTCAAGGTGGCATCGGTTACACAGGATCTCAAGGTCTTAGAGGATTCACTGGTTCTCAAGGGGAGAGAGGATTTACAGGATCTCAAGGTCTTAGAGGATTCACTGGTTCTCAAGGTCTTAGAGGATTCACTGGTTCTCAAGGTCTTAGAGGATTTACAGGATCTCAAGGGGTGATTGGATACACCGGATCCAGAGGTTACACAGGATCTCAAGGTATCATCGGTTACACAGGATCCAGAGGTTACACAGGATCTCAAGGTATCATCGGCTACACCGGATCTCGTGGTCTTATCGGATACACAGGATCCAGAGGATATACCGGATCTCGTGGTCCTATCGGATATACTGGATCTCAAGGTGGCATCGGTTACACAGGATCTCAAGGTATCATCGGCTACACTGGATCTCAAGGATACACTGGGTCCAGAGGATATACCGGTTCAAGGGGATCAGATGGTACATCAATTGCAATTCAAGGTACAGTTGCTACAACAGGTGACCTACCTAGTTCGGGTAATACTGCAGGCGATGCTTACATTGTTACTGCCAATGGTAATCTATACGTTTGGGATGGGGCAGCATGGCAAGATGCTGGACAGTTTGCTGGATACACCGGATCTCAAGGCCCACGTGGTTACACAGGATCTCGTGGTCCTATCGGATATACTGGATCTCGTGGACCTATAGGATACACAGGATCCAGAGGATATACCGGATCTCGTGGTTCTATCGGATATACTGGATCTCAAGGCCCACGTGGTTACGCTGGATCTCGTGGACCTATAGGATACACAGGATCTCAGGGTCCACGTGGCTACGCTGGATCTCAAGGACCTATAGGATACACAGGATCTCAAGGCCCACGTGGTTACGCTGGTTCTCAGGGTCCTAGAGGATACGCTGGATCTCAAGGACCACGTGGTTACGCTGGATCTCAAGGTCCACGTGGTTACGCTGGTTCTCAGGGTCCTAGAGGATACGCTGGATCTAGAGGTCCCAGAGGATATACCGGATCTCGTGGTCCTATAGGTTACACAGGATCTCAAGGTGGTGGTGGTCCACGCGGCTACACAGGATCTCGTGGTTCTATAGGTTACACAGGATCTCAAGGTGGTGGTGGTGCACGCGGCTACACAGGATCAGCCGGAGGAAGCGGCGGACCAGGTCCTAGAGGTTATACAGGCTCAGCAGGATTTATTAGCTGGGGATTACATTGGGCAGCAGGAATAATATTTGGGTAATATAAAATGGTAGGACATTCTATACACTATGACGCACTTGGTAAAACAGCTGGGTATGAAGGATATCGACACTTTTCTACTGATCTGTTTGGGGGTACAGGTAACCATAAACATTTTGTTGGGCTGGGACATCTAGGCTATACAACAGTCGGAAGTGGTAGTGTCAATTTGTTCAGTGGGGCCAATGCTACCATAGGCCAAATTAATCTATATCAGCCCGCATTTGCGAGTTATCAAAATGCTTATGATAGTAGTATTTTCGCATTGGATATTGTAATTATTAACCTGACAGTTTGTAATGCAGAGACGACGGGGGTTGATGGTAGATTTACCTGCGCCGTAAGAGGTCAGTACTCCACCCCAAACAATCTTAATAAGGTCACATCAGCTACTGAAACAGATATGACAGAGTCATATTGGATTCCGACCGGAACATCCTTAACCATATTTAGTAAAAGTAACCCTTTATATATTCCCTGGCTGGGAAATGGAAACACCTCTGGATATCACTATTTATCGATACGATCGAATGATGGGCCGAGAATGGATGTTACCTGTACCTATGCTATGATACATAATACATATGATACCGATTGGACTGGATCAGGATACGGGGCTTAACTAATGGCGTATGAAAATAGAGGTTTGGAATTTTATCCTCATTATGAGGCAGCAAGCAGCGATACCAATAGAGGGACCGGCCTCGGGGTTGTTTATACCAGTACTTCATCTGGTAGTTTTACTTTTCTCACATCCGGGAGCACCACTACTACATGGAACATAAGTGGTAAAGACCTTTATAATATCCATCAGATGAGCATCGTTAACAATTCTTCGGCGACCACTTACGTTTCTGTTTCTTTAGGTACGGTTCTGGCCACATCTAATTATATCATCTATAGTCAATTTCTCGACAGTTATGGTGTTCTTAATCCTATTACAAAGGAAAATCAATACTTTTTAAATGCCGGAAGAAGTATATTTGTCCAGCAAACAGCATCAGCTAATATAAGCTACTGTGCGAGTTTTATCTATTTCGGGAATGAGGCGTAAAAATGACTGGTGTAAACTTTTTTAAAGGGAATGATGGATACCAGGGGGATTATAGTACTTGGACTGGTGACGGTTCCCAAAATGCTACAATGGAGTTTGGGTCGGTAGGCTTTGATATTACTGCCTCGGGTTCAGCAAATGGGACGACTTATGATATTCTTGCACCTGGTAGTGCGAACTACCAATATATAGTCCAAAATTTGATAATCTATAATGTTGGTCCTGACGTAGACTCCTATTATTTAGAAATTTATAGAAGACTCGGTTCGAACTATAGTGCCTTTCCTATTTGTCAAGCACAAACCATCGCTCCGGAACATTCTTTTCAATTTTTTTCTAAGGATGCACCACTAATCTTGGGGGATTATAGGAATAGTTCTACTTCATGGGCTAACGTAAGGGTTAGAGCAATGGGGGGTTTATCCAATACCGCCCGGGTTTTTGCATCTTTTATAAGGCATAAAGAATGAAGGTTTATAAATGACAACTCAGATTGATAAAAAAAGATTAAATTTTGGATGGTTATATAGTCAAACAAATAACTCCTTAAGGTTTGAAAGCGAGATGGGTACTAAGAATGGATCTGCCCGATATCAAGCTATTCAAACACCAACCAGTGGTAATAGCACCTATATATATCACATGATTTGTATGTCACCATCCGCACAATCATCAGCAAACCTTTCCCCGCCTGTGGTTGTCGATCAATCAAATGCCACTTCTAGTTCTTCAACTGGTACTTATCGGATGTGTGCATTAGCTATATATATTTCAGACAGTAACACGTTTTCCCAAAATTCTACCGGAGCATGTGTGGTCAGAACGCATGGAATTTATTATCAACATAATATGATATTAGATAAAAAAACGCCGTTGATAGTTCCAGCCGGGAAATGGCTATTATTAGAAGCTATGGGTAATTCAACAAATCCCTATGGACCTTTTGCGACTCCTTTAGATTTTGATTATAATGTAACTTATGTAAAAGTAGTAGGGGGTTAACATGTCAACCGCTTATTTCGCAAGACAGGCGCAGGCATTAACGTTTTATAAAAGATATACTACCTCAAACGTTGATATATGGGCTGATTTAGTAAAACAGCCTAATTTTAATTCTGATATGATTATCACTAGTCTTAGGGTGATGATTGAAAGTGCTAATGCAAACGGAGAGATCCTGATTGCCATGGATGGTGATACTGACGTTATATTTAGTGCCAAAGGAAACGGGGAATATTATCCATCGTATCAGGTTTTTTCAAAGGATAGTCCGTGTTATTTAATGTACGATAACGGTACCGGTGCTGATGGGACCGAGCCTAATAATGTAACCTATCTTAGACTGTTTAGGAAAGCCGGAATGGATCCTGTTGTAGTATGGGTCAGTTATATTCGGATGGCAGAGAGCACAGGCTACTTAGCCTGGGGTGATGCTGGTTAAGGAGTAATAAATGGGAGAATCAACTTTTGTCTTTGGGGGATCAACGTCGAGGCAGTTTAATTTCGCGAACAATGCCTTTCTTTTTAATGCAGGTCAATATGGCATTTATGAAATAACGAGTTTAAGGATTTTTAATGATAGCACATCAGTTATGGCCACCTTAACAATCTATATAGATACTAGGGCAGATGAGACCGGCACGCTGTCAGGTGATAGATCTGGTACTCCAACTTCTTTGTACGCAGCCTATGAGAATATTCCGCCTAAATCCTGGATCAACGTCATAGATAAAAATAATCCAGTATATCTCTATAATAATAATAGTCGGCTTAGTCAGGATACAGGCGGGCCTATAGTGGTGTATGATGGATCATGGTCAAGTACTACCTCAGCAATGATTCTATATCGATATCTTCAAAATAATGAGGAGGTACAAGAAGACCAAGGCACCTTTACTTTACCCGGAACAAGAATCGATCAGAATTGGGGATAACAAATGTCTATTACACATGAGACTGGAGCAAGAAGGGTATATGCCACGTCATCTGCAACTACTGCAGACGAGCAGAATGAAATGATGTGGGACAAATATCAAGAAGGGGCGGCTTATAACTACAAGTCTACTAGACCTTTTCAAGAAATTAATGGAACCGGATATTGGTATAACGGTAATATCGGATCGATTAGTTATACCCTCGGTCTTACGTCATCATTATATTCATATAGTGGAAACCAAGGAACGCTTTGGTTTTCTACAGGTAATATAGACGTTAGCTTATATGTCGGGTCTACTTCCAGGATTGTGTGTTTCTATACATCAGGTACTAGTTTTACAGGCGATGCCCAGATTGGATGGGCAAGATTAGGTGGTACAACTTGGACCTTTGAAAGCGGGCCAGAAAGCTGGGAAACTACTACGGCAAATAGTACCACCTTAACTTATTCTACTGCATCATTTTCTAATATTGCTACAAGTGGAACTATAGCTAATAGATGGAATAGGGATGCGTTCGGAACTTCCTCAAGTAATACTGCTATTACCGGCACTTCTGCTATCGTTGGTGGTTCACCGGCTAGTGCTTCACCGGGTAGTTACTATCTGTATGCTGAAACATCAAGCCCAGGATATTCGAATAAAGATTTTATTTGTAGAAGTCCAGCGGTAAGTGTTTCAAGTAATACCCTAGAACTAATTTTAGCGGGATATGGTGGCACCATCGGCTCATTCGATGTTTATTTAGATGTTGTGGCTTAGGAGGATAAAATGGTAGCGTATTATAGATACGGATGTAAAGATAATATTGGGCAGGTTATGACTAGGTTAAATCAATCTGGTTCAACCCCTCATTATACTTTTACTAGAGGCCAAATTGGTGGGACATGGCATTATCCACAAGCAGGTGCTATAGCTTATGCAGATTATACAAACGGAAACTATAGTACAGTAAATAACGGGTTTTTAGTCTTTCAAGCGGATTCTAAGAATTACAGAATGGGCTCAGGATCCACGAGCCGAACAAATGGGTTTTCTTTTCAATGGTCTTGGACTGTACCAGCAGGGGTTAGTGAGGTAACTGTGTTGTGTATTGGTGCAGGTGGTGGGGCAGCATCTACTGGAAGTAACCGCGGGGGCGGGGGAGGAGCAGGTGGTGCTCTTCAATGGGCAACTGGAACAGCTACACCCGGAGATACGTGGGATATATTTGCCGGTTCAAATGGATATACTTCGGGTTCTTCGGTGACCGCGTCTGGGATTGCAGGGGGTGGATCTGGTGTTCGAGCTTCTGGTTCTACTTCATTTTGCGTATGGGCTCAAGGTGGTGAAGGTGGGCCTTCAGGGTTATCATCTGGTAGTGTCGGAACCCCGGCAGATATTTCAGATAATCGATTTGCAAATGCCCAGACAGGATGCCTTACTCCTCTATCATCCAATGGTGGGGGAGATGGTGGCGAAGGCGGGGACCCTACCTATAACAATGCTGGCGGGGCCGGTGGTGGTGCCGGTGGATACTCTGGGGCTGGAGGAAATGGGGCTTACGGCAACGGAAATGGCGGGGGATCCGGAGGTGCAGGCGGTGGCGGATCAGGTGGAACAACCTCCACCGGCGCTTGTGGTGGAGGCGGCGGCGTCGGAAGATACGGCGAAGGATCAAGTGGGGCTCTGCCGAGTACTGCTGGTGTTGGTGGTAACGCGGGATCTGGTGGCCAAGCCGGGACAAACGCGAATAGTGGCTCAGATGGCGGTGATTATGGAGGAGGCGGTGGGGCCGATGATGACGATTACACTTCCAGCACTAACTATAATGGTGATGGTGGACGTGGATGCGTCGTAATTACCTGGGGTTACGCTCCCAATCAAAAAATACCGTTAAGTTATGATTATAGTGCACTTGAAGAGATATTCGAACAAGATCTTAATGGAAACGGTACAGTTATAAATAACCAACAGACACCATAACATTATTAAGGGTTTATTATGAAAATTGCTATTATAGATTTACTTGGATTGACTTATGATGGAAACACACTACAATCTAGAGGATTAGGTGGATCGGAATCTGCTGTAATTTTAATCTCACAGGAACTTCAAAAAATAGGATTTGAGGTTACAGTATTTAACAATTGTAAAGATTCTAGAGCGAATCCTGGTTTATATGATCAGGTAAATTATGTGGATCATTCTGACTCTGACCCTGAAGAATTCTTCGATATTGTAATTTCTTCCCGTTCGGTTTTCCCGTTTTTTGAAGATAGTAAGTATAGCAAAATGTGTGCACGGGCTAGTTATAAAGTAGTCTGGATGCACGACACATTTTGTGAGGGTGATCAGCATATAGAGGATATGCTAAACAAAGGTATTATTGACGAACTATTTACGTTATCAGACTTCCATACAAATTATATTCTTAATTGTGAACATGGCCAAAAACGGAATTATGAAGTATTAAAAAACAAGATCTTTCAAACACGTAACGGTGCAGTTAAATGGTTTAAAGACGAATATAGATTAGCTAATAAAGATAAAAATCATTTTGTATATAATGCCTCAGTCACTAAAGGCCTTAAGCCACTATTGAATCATATTTGGCCAAAGGTAAAGGAAAAAATACCAGAAGCTAAATTAACTGTTATCGGTGGATATTATAGATTCAGGGAAGGTGCCGAACCAGATGCCCAAGAAAAAGATCTACATAAATTTAGAGAAGAGATTGATCCTAAATTAGAAGTTACATTTACTGGTGTGATTTCACAATATAAAATTGGAGAAATACTTTCTAAAGCCGGGTTTATGATATATCCCACCGACTTTCCTGAAACATTTGGTATCTCCACGCTAGAGGCTTTACTTTATAAAACACCGGTCATTACTTGTAACTTTGGTGCATTAGAATCCACTGCACTAGACTTAGCATGTTATAAGATTGATTATGCAAGTGTGCCTAATGGGCTATTTCCACATATAAATGAAGAACATCAATCGAATCTATTTGTTGATTTGGTTTTAAGAGCATATAATGATGACTATCTAACAGACCAAAAGCGTACTTATTGTGAAGTGGTTGAGGACATTCACGGATGGGATACTGTAGCTTTGCAGTGGAAGCAGCAGATTTATTTCAGAATGGAGAAATATTTGCCGGTCAGTGACTTTAGAAAGGTTAGATATATCAATGATAAGGTCAATAGGGTTTATGGTAAAACATTTACTAATGAAGTGGAAAGACAGAACTATGAAAAGACCTGTCCGGAAAAAAGAATATTAATCATATCTCCTTTTAGAAATGCAGAGAATTATATTCAGGCCCATTGTGAATCTATTGACCAGCAAGATTATGAGAATTATTTACACATAGTCATTAATGATAATTCTGACGATGATAGTAAAAATAGAATACCTTCTAATCCCAAACGTATCGTCATAAACAATGAGATTCGAAAAGGATGTATTTCAAATCAACTACACGCAGTCCAAAAGTATGTACAGCGAGGGGATATCGTCATGCTATTGGATGGTGACGATTTTCTAGTAAGTAATAATACCATTTTTAACTATTATAATTTTCTATATGAACAAGGTTACCAATTTACGTATGGATCTTGTTGGAGCTTAGCTGATGGGATACCCCTAATAGCCCAAAGCTATCCTGAAAAGGTTAGGAAGGATAAATCCTTTAGAAGATATTTGTTTAATTGGAAAATTCCTTATACCCATCTAAGGACCTGTTTAGGTGAAACCTTCGGTAAATTAAAATGGGAAAGATATAAAGACGAGAATGGCGATTTTATGATGAGTGGCATGGATAACCCGTTGTTTTACGAATTAATAGAAAACACTCCGTCTGAAAGAATTAAAGCAGTAAAAGAGATTGTTTGTTATTATAATGATATTAATCCTTTGAATGATTATAAGATCCACAGTGAAGAACAAAATATAAATGCAAATAAATCTTATGAAAAAAAATACCTGGAAGGGGGACAAGTGAAACCCGCAGATAAAACTATATTAATAGCTATTCCTACTAATGCAGGAATTGAACCCGAAACCTTTAGATCAATTTATAATATGAGAGTGCCTGATGGATATAATCTAAAATTCGAATATTTCTACGGTTACCAGATTGATCAGATTAGGAACTTGATTGCAGAGTGGGCGAAGCACTACGATTACCTATTTAGTATTGACAGTGATATTGTAGTACCAGAAGACGCCTTAGAGAAAATGTTAGCTCATGATAAGGATGCGGTTTCAGGTGTTTACATCCAAAGGCTTCATGATAGACAAACCGTAGAATTATACTATGACGATTCGATGGGTCAAATTAATTATACCGGTGAAAATCTCCCTAAGGACCAACTAATTTCTGTGTCTGCGTTTGGATTTGGATGTGTACTTATTAAAGGCGAAGTCTTTAGAAGTATTGAATATCCCCATTTTGTTTACTATTCAGCATTGGACCATAAAGATACCGTTTCGGAAGATGTGGATTTCTGTAAGAAGGCTAAAGATAAAGGATTTGAATTATATGCAGATACAAGTATCATCTGCGATCATATCGGCAAACATACATTTAAATTAGGATCACCGACTGTAGAACCCCCCGCTATCAAGGAAGAAGCACCAGAACATATTATATATGACTTGGTTGATAATTCCTTATATAAAGTGGTCAACGGTGTTGCTAATATTGTAATAGAAAATATAGAGGAAGGTCTAGATTTAAACGTTCCGATGAACTCTCTTCCTTATCCTGATCTTTTGAGGATTGATTCAATAGGTAATGAGATTCATTTTATTAAAACTGCCACGATGGTCTTAGAAAATACTCAAGAGGTTATCATAAGAATTAGAAATGATGAGCCTGATAGCAATCTGATTAGGCAATATTTAATAGATCTATCCTTTGAATCTGGGGGTATTGTAGGTCAAAGTGAAGAGGATAAAGATTACAAATTCTTCAGAGCTAAAAGTATATAAATAAGAGTAACACTTTTAGGCTCAGAGGTCAACATGGCAATTACTAGTAGAGACGAATTCATTGATTATATTAAAAGGAGCTTAGGCGATCCTGTTATAGAGATCAATGTTGAAGAACAACAGATGGAAGACCGTGTCGACGAAGCTTTGGCATACTGGAGAGAATTCCATTCTGATGCAGTTCACAGAACGTATATTAAGCATCAGATGACTGCAGCTGATATCACCAACGAGTATATTACTCTCCAGTCAGATGCTCTTCACGTAATTAAAATGTTTAGTGTAGGATCTAATCTCACCTCATCTAGAAACTTCTTTGATATTAAATATCAGATGCATCTAAATGATATTGCTGATATCCATACCTATATTGGGGACCTAGCATACTATGAACAGATGCAGCAATACTTATCATTGTTGGATCAAAGATTAACCGGATCCCCACAGGTAAACTTCGCACGTCGTCAGAATAGACTTTATATTCGAGGTGACATCGACGATAAAGATATTCAAGAGGGTGATTACATTGTACTTGAAGCCTATGTCTATATCGATGAAGATACATTTAACCAAGTCTGGGAAGATATCTGGTTAAAAGAATATGCCGTTGCCTTAGTAAAACGTCAGTGGGGTTCGAACCTTATGAAATTCGAAGGTATGCAGCTCCCAGGTGGTGTACAGATTAATGGTAGACAAATCTATGAGGATGCTATTAATGAAATCACACAATTAAGAGAAAGAATTAGATTAGAATACGAACTTCCAGCTGACTTCTTTGTAGGATAAGACATGGCAACTAATTTCTATTTCAGCCAAAAAGTAAGATCGGAACAACAGCTATATGAGGATTTGGTTATTGAATCCTTAAGGATGTATGGCCAGGACGTATACTATCTTCCGAGAGATATTGTCAATGAAGATAAAATTTTAGCTGATGATGTTCCATCAAGATTTAACTCCTCCCACCGTATTGAAATGTACATTGAGAATATAGAAGGATTTGGTGGTGAAGGAGATCTATTTACTAAGTTTGGCGTTGAGATAAGGGATCAGGCTACTTTTGTAGTTTCTAGAAAAAGATGGACGCAGCTGGTTGCAAGATATGATAACGAGATCCAAGGTGTAAGACCCTTTGAGGGGGATTTAATTTATCTACCATTATCTAATAAACTATTTCAGGTAATGATGGTCGAACACGAAGAACCATTTTACCAATTAAGTAATATTGCAGTATTTAAACTACGTTGTGAGCTATTCGAATATAATGACGAAAATTTTGATACTGGTGTGGAAGTAATTGATGATATTGAAAAAGACTATGCATACACATATCTACTAAACTTGGATAGTGCTGGTGATGGATTTGATGTTGGGACTATGGTATATCAAGATTTAGCTGATAGCGTAACTATGTCTGGTGAAATCGTTAAATGGAACACTAATACTAATACACTAAGCTTGATTCATATTGGAGCCAATGATGGTAAGTATCATGAGTTTGCGCCAGACGGTGTCGTCTACCAGTATAATAGTAGATCTCAAAAAGTTAATCCAGTGTTAATATCCTCTATTGAGGAAGACAATAAGATTTCTGAGATTGAACAAAATACTGACTTTGAAACATTCACTGACGGCTTCTTAGACTTCAGTGAATCTAACCCATTCGGAGATCCTAGCTAATGATTAGCTTTAGGACATACATATCAGAGGGTATTAAGCTAAAGCTTATCCGCGGTAGATCACAGGATGTACTGAAAATGTGGAATAAAGGTGACAGTAAATGGGTAGAACTAAGGGGTAAACCTGGATTCGAGACAAGATATGATCCAAAAGATCCTTTACATAAAGCAATATCTGCTTTAGGTAAATCTGCAAATATATCGGATTTTGTGAATGGTAATGAGGTAAGTATAAACCCAAGACACCCTGATGGTAAGAAAGCACTAGCAACTATTAAGAGATTAATGAAATGAGCGACCTATTTGATTTCGGATTTACAGCGGTAGATGAGTCTGAGCTTGAAGCTGTTCAGGCTCTTGGAGCTACGGCTAAAGAAGTTGAAAGTAAAGCAAGTACTACTCAGGATAAGTTAGATAAACTTTACAACGCTATTGTTCCTCTGTTAAATAATTTAAAGAAGAATCCAGAAAAAGAATATATCCTATGGCCAAATAGATTGGCTAAGGTGGAAGAGTTTGAAACTCACCTACAATCAATATATAAAGGTTAAGCATGTTTGGAACACATTTTTATCATCAGAAGCTAAGGAAAAGTGTTGCTGTATTTGGTACACTTTTTAATAACCTTTATGTTATCCGTTCTAACTCTTCTGGTCAGGTCATATCGCAGGTTAAAGTCCCACTATCATACGCACCCCAGCGTAAGTTTCTTGATCGTATTAGATCCCAACCAGATCTAATTGAAGATTCTAAAGTGGCGTTGAAACTACCTCGTATGTCTTTCGAGATAACTACCATCGGATATGATCCAGCAAGGCAGCTGCAAAAAACTAATAACTTCACACAGACTGGCACGGGTTACGGTAATAGGAATAAGTTCTATAGTTTTGTTCCTTATAATATAGGCTTTCAGTTATCAATCTATGCTAAAAATCAGGACGATGCGCTTCAGATTGTAGAACAAATACTTCCTTATTTTAATCCTCAATATGTAGTGACAATGAAGCCTTTCGATAGTTATCCCGATATAAAAGAGGATGTACCTCTTGCTTTGGTTGGGGTAGATTTTTCTGATGACTATGAAAATGCGTTGGAAGCCAGACGGACTATCATTTATACTTTGACCTTTGATATGAGAATTAATTTCTACGGTCCGATTACAGATTCTAAAGTTATTCGTACTGCTCAGACAGATATATATGAAATTCAGAGAGGCCTAGCAGATTCAGATCTTCAGGTAGCCTCGTTTAGAACAAGGCCGGATCCATTTGACGTTTCCGCGGACAGTGATTATGGCTTCAACGATTCGTCTGATTACGACTATCTATTTAACTTTGATAGCACATAGGAGAAATAAATGAGTGAATGCCCAGATTGCGGACATGAATGTCACGAAGAAACATACCCCTGTAATGTTGAAGGATGCGAATGCGAATCTTGTACTTGCGGTGAATGTGAGTTGGAACATCCAGAGAAAAGATAATGGCAGATAACGCTGATAATGATTTTGAATATGCTAGAAGAAATTACCATGACCTGCTAGCAAAAGGCACTGATGCGCTTGAGGAGATGATGGAGGTCGCTCGGGCGACCGAGCACCCGCGGGCGTTCGAAGTGTTTTCTAATATGATGAAACACGTTGCTGATATTAACGGTAACTTAATAGATCTCCATAAAAAACATAAAGACTATAATAAAGAAGATAAGCCGGCAGAGGTAGCTAATCAAACTACCAATAATGTGTTTATTGGTTCCACAAGTGACTTACAGCGTATGCTTCTAGATAATGAGGATAAGGTAGTTGACATTAGCGATTACAAGAAAGATGAATGACACATATCTAGGTAATATTAATATTAAGCGTGATGGTGTTGTTCATAGATGAAGTTATAGAGTATAGCAAATGTTTGAAGGATCCTGGATATTTTGCTAAGCATTACTGTAAAATTATACACCTAGACTTGGGGCTAGTACCCTTTGAGCTCTATCCATATCAGGAGCAGATGTTTGATAAATTCAATTCTAATAGATTTAACATTGTACTTGCTTGTCGCCAATCTGGTAAGTCTATTTCTAGCGTGGCTTATCTTTTGTGGTATGCGATATTCCATCCAGAAAAAGTTATTGCCATTTTGGCGAACAAAGGTGCTACGGCACAGGAGATGCTCGGAAGAGTAACACTGATGCTAGAGAACTTACCATTCTTTTTGCAGCCAGGATGCAAAGCGCTGAATAAAAGATCCATAGAGTTTAGTAATAACTCCCGAATTGTCTCTGCAGCAACATCAGGTAGTTCTATTCGTGGTATGTCGGTCAATCTACTATATCTGGACGAATTTGCATTTGTAGAGAATGCTGCAGAGTTCTATACCTCTACCTATCCGGTTATTTCATCAGGTAAGGATACAAAGGTTATTGTTACCTCTACTGCAAACGGTATTGGTAATCAGTTTCATAAAATATGGGAAGGTGCAGTTCAAGGGATTAATGAATTTATACCATTTCGGGTCGACTGGTGGGATGTACCTGGTAGAGATGAAAGTTGGAAAGAACAGACCATTGCCAATACGTCACAGCTACAGTTTGACCAGGAATTTGGTAACACTTTCTTTGGAACTGGTAATACATTAATCAACGCTGAAACTCTTATGAATTTCAGAGCTAAGCCCCCAAAAAGATTATTGGAGGGAAACAGGGTTTGGGTCTATGAGGACCCGGATCCAAGCCATCAGTATGTGATGACTGTGGATGTATCGAAAGGAAGAGGACAGGACTATTCTACGTTTAACGTGATCGATATTAGCTCAAAGCCTTTTAAACAGGTCGCCGTATATCGCGACAATCTTATTTCTCCATTACTCTTCCCCAATGTTATTTATAAATTTGCGAGGCTCTATAATCAGGCTTGGGTGGTAGTAGAATCAAATGATCAGGGAAGTTTGGTAACAAATGGTTTATATCATGAGCTAGAGTATGAAAACCTTTTCATGGAATCTACTGTAAAGTCTGATAGGCTGGGCGTAGAGATGAATAGAAAGGTCAAGAGGTTAGGCTGTTCTGGTATTAAGGACTTACTTGAAGAGGGTAAGTTAGAGATAGTAGACCAAAACACTATTCTAGAAATATCCACGTTCGTCTCAAAGGGCCAATCCTATGAAGCCAGTGATGGTAATCACGATGACCTTATGATGAACTTGGTTATGTTCGGTTACTTTGCTACTGGTAATTATTTCCAACAACTAACGGATGTTGATATTAAGAATATGTTATTCGAGCAGAAGATGAAAGCTATTGAAGAGGACGTGGTACCATTTGGGTTTATAGATGATGCATCGGATTATATTGAACAGATAGAAGAAAAAGATGATTGGCAGACCAAAAAATGGGTCGAAGAATGGGGCACCAACTTCTAATTTTTAGAAATTATAAATAGTATTAATTGAATATCCGTATAATGAAAACATATAATTCGATCTCTGGAAAAGGAAAATAAATATGGCGATAGGCGTACCTTCCGAATCTCCAGCCATTGTAGTCAAAGAAGTAGATCTAAGCGGTGGAGTACCCAACGTTCAATCTACAACTGGCGCATTTGCTGGACAATTCCGTTGGGGCCCAGCTGAACAGGCAACATTAGTAGATAACGAAGCTACGCTTGCCTCAACTTTTGGAGCACCAACAGACAGTTTCGCGGTTGACTTTTTAACCGCAGCGAGTTTCTTAAGATACTCAAGCGCACTGCAAGTTTCACGAGCAGTAGCATCTACTACCTATAATGCAATGGATTCTGCAGCAAGGAGTGCTATCGATTCCGATAGACAGTGGTGGATAGACAACGTCCAAATATCGGACTCTGATATGCCGGCTTCTTACACAAGAGGTTTAACCACGGTTTATACTCAAAACGCGTTCCAATATAAAAATAAAGATTCACTAGATAACGCAACATTTCAAACTAGTTATGGTGGTGTTCAACAAACAATCTTTGCTAAGTATCCGGGAGCAATTGGTAACTCTCTTCAAGTACAAGTTGGCGATTCAGCCTCTTATGCAAGTGCCGAGTGGAAAGCAGCTAATGCTACATTTATCGCTCAGTTCGATGATGAACCAACCGGTAATGAACGTCACGTATTAGTTATCGATGAGGACGGCCTTATAACAGGGACAGCTGGCACCGTACTAGAAAGATATCCATTTGTATCCGGCCAAGCAGGCGCAACAAATGCAGATGGGTCTAGCAACTATGATAAAGATGTTATTAACAGAGCGTCTAATTACATCTATCTAGCTAATAGTTTCAATGGGGACTATGACAGCGCTGATAATCTTATGAAATTTAGTCTAAGAGCTGGTTCCGAGGATTCAGGCGTAGATAAAACCGACATTCAAAATGCTTTGGATGTGTTTGAAGATAAAGATACAATTCAGGTAGATTTCTTAATTGCGCCTGGTATGATTGATGCCGATGGCCAACAGACTGTTGTCAACGACATGGTTGCAACCGCTGCAGAAACACGTAAAGATTGTGTTGTTGTTACATCTCCTGCGAAAAACTCTGTTGTAGGAAATTCAGATCCTGTAAAAGCTACGGTTACTGAAGCTGGTGGTTACACATATAGCTCATACCTATTTGTTGATAATAACCATCTAAAAGTCTACGATAAATATAACGACAAATATGTTAACATCCCGGCAGCTGGTGCAACAGCGGGTATTATGGCAGCTTCAGACGCAAATGCAGCTCCATGGTTCTCTCCAGCAGGTAATCGCCGCGGTTCATATTTGGGTGTTACATCACTTGCTTATACACCAACTAAATCTCAAAGAGATACGTTGTACAAAGCAGGTATTAACCCAATCGCAAATCTACCAGGACAAGGTATTTTGCTTTATGGTGATAAAACACATATGAATAGACCAAGTGCATTCGATCGTGTAAATGTACGTCGTCTATTTAATGTCGTAGAAAGAGCAATCGCTCTGGCAGCACGCAACACATTGTTCGAATTAAACGACGAGTTTACAAGAGCAGAGTTTGTGAATATCGTAGAACCGTTCCTAAGAGAGATCAAAGGACGTCGTGGTATTACAGACTTCCGTGTCGTATGTGATGAGACAAACAACACTCCAGCTATCATTGATAGAAATGAGTTTGTTGCTAATATCTTCATCAAGCCAGCACGTTCAATCAACTACATCACTCTAAACTTTGTTGCTGTTAGATCTGGTGTCGACTTCGAAGAAGTCGCTGGACTACAGGTATAAGGAGATAAAAGATGGCAGTTTTAGGCGTAGATGATTTTAAAGCAAAACTTCGCGGTGGTGGTGCACGCCCTAATTTATTTAAGGCAACTATCAACTTCCCAGGTTATGCAAACGGTGACGTAGAACTATCCTCATTCCTATGTGAGGCAGCTCAGTTACCAGCGTCGACAATGGGTACAATTATTGTTCCTTTCCGTGGTCGTCAATTAAAAATGGCTGGTGATCGTACATTCGATGTATGGACACCAACTATCATTAACGATACTGACTTCAGCATCCGTAATTCTTTGGAGCGTTGGATGAACGGTATGAATGCACACAGTGCAAATACTGGTCTAACAAATCCTGTGGATTATGAAGCTGACTTGGTTGTTGAGCAGTTAGATAAAGACGGCTCATCAATTAAAACCTACAACTTTAGAGGTTGTTTCCCTACTGCAATTAGTCCGATCGATGTTAGCTATCAAGCAACAGATGAGATCGAACGATTCACAGTAGAATTCCAAGTTCAATACTGGGAAGCAGCAACAACTTCATAAGTTATAAATAACTAAAAAGAGAGACCAGAAATGGTCTCTCGCTCACTTCAATATTAGGATAAAGTATGGCTGACAATACTGGATTACGTTTATTCGGCTTTGAGATTAAAAGAGCTAAGGATAAATCCGCAGAAAAGTTGCAATCTATTGTCCCACCAACAGATGATGATGGTGCAGGATACGTCACTGCTTCTGGCTCACATTATGGAACATATGTTAACCTAGGAGAAGGCGATCATTCAAAGGATAATCACCAAAATATTAGGCAATATCGTGCAGTAGCAATCCATCCAGAGGTTGATGCCGCAATCGAGGATATTGTCAATGAATCTATTACTAATAACGAAGGCTCACCGGTTTCGCTTGTCTTGGATGGGGTAGAGGGACTAAGTGATCAGCTTAAAAAAGTAATGACTGAAGAGTTCGACCATATCTGTTCCATGTTAAAATTTACAGATTTAGGACACGATATTTTTAGACGGTGGTATGTAGATGGTAGGATCTATCACCACTTGGTAGTGGATGAAAAGAATCTAAAGGCAGGTATCCAAGAGATTAGACCAATTGATGCCTCTAAGATCCGTAAGGTCAAGGAAGTTAAAAAGAAAAAAGATTCTCAGACTGGAGCAACACTTGTTGAAAATGTAAACGAATTTTATATTTACCAAGAAAAGCCAGGTCAGCAAGCCCAGGGTATTAAACTAAGTAATGATTCAGTGTCATATGTAACCTCTGGACTATTAGACGAGACCCGAAAGAAAGTAGTTTCATATCTACATAAAGCACTAAAGCCTATTAACCAATTACGTATGATGGAAGACTCGCTTGTCATTTATAGACTTGCTCGAGCACCAGAGCGTAGAATTTTCTATATTGATGTAGGTAACTTACCACGTGGTAAAGCCGAGACATATATGAAAGACATTATGGCTCGTTACCGTAATAAACTAGTATATGATGCCAACACCGGTAATATTAGAGACGATCGCAAGCATATGTCGATGCTTGAAGATTTCTGGCTACCACGTCGTGAAGGTGGTCGTGGTACAGAAATTACCACACTTCCTGGCGGCGAAAATTTAGGTCAGATCGATGATATTCTTTACTTCCAGAAAAAGCTATATAGATCATTAAACGTTCCAATCAATAGATTGGAACCAGAAGCACAGTTTAATCTAGGAAGAGCCACAGAGATTACACGTGACGAACTTAAGTTCCAAAAGTTTGTGGATAGACTAAGACGCCGGTTCTCAATGTTGTTTACAGAGATTCTGAAAAAGCAATTGATTATGAAGGCAATCATTACTGAGGAAGATTGGGACAATTGGAAACAGGATGTTCACATCGATTATGTCCGCGATAACCATTTCACAGAACTAAAAGACGCGGAAATATTACAGAATAAACTACAGACCCTAGATAATATGCAACAGTATGTTGGCGAGTATTTTTCTAAAGAGTGGGTCATGAAAAATGTTCTATATTTTGACGATGACGAAATTGAGGACATGAAAAAACAAATAGGTGAAGAAGAGAAAGCTGGAGAGATCAATCAAGAGGATGACCAGCCAAAACAAGAATCTATTATCCATTTAAGAAATAGGAGTTAGTAATGGAAATTAATATTGATGATTTTATCGATCAGGTACAAAATCAGGATTTTAGCAAAGCTAGTGTTACCTTTGCAGATCTGATGGATACCAAAGTTACGGATGCATTAGAACAAGAGAAGATCAGTTTAGCCGATCAAATCTTTAACGGTGCGGAAGCTGACGATGAATCTACTGAAGGTGATGAGCTTGATGATATTTCAGACGAAGAACTTGAAGCGGCGGCTGCAGAAGTAGAAGCTGAAGAAGAGGACGATCCCGAGCTCGAAGAAGAGGATTGATCATATAAAAAGATTAGAATTTATTTTATTATAAATAATACCAATAATAAGTAATAGGATTGTTAGATGAAGCTAATTACTGAATATACAGAAACCGACGTTCAGT